>Ga0315282_10001152_pt1 | contig 50882 bp, 38 predicted proteins | sample YL17G07_20_MG_FD_203693 | JGI IMG/M metagenome (GOLD analysis project Ga0315282, IMG submission 203693) | Sediment microbial communities from Yellowstone Lake, YNP, Wyoming, USA - YL17G07_20 | ecosystem: Environmental > Aquatic > Freshwater > Lake > Sediment | place: USA: Wyoming | collected...
CTTACACAACCTTTAATATTGGAATTGGGCCTCTCTGGCCGATCATGTTTGTGACCATTGGTTGCGGGGCTATCTCCGGATGGCACAGTATCGTTTCGAGTTCAGGAACAGCGAGGCAATTAGAGTATGAAACAGATGCCCGTCCAGTGGGTGGCGGAGTCATGTTTGTCGAGATGATGCTCGCTGTTTTTGCCCTTGTCATTGCTGGAACGATTTATGCCTCTTCTTCCCAATATGCGGCAGCCATTGCTAAGGGACCTATTGGCGTCTTTGCAGCTGGGGTGTCAAAATTTTTAGGAGCTTTGGGGCTTCCTGCCGCTATAGGGAGCTCTTACGGCACCGTGATGTTGATCATCCTGGCTGTAACAATTCTGCAACTTGTCATACGGTTTATGAGAGTGGCTACTTCGGAATTGTTAGGTGACATAAGCCCCATCTTTAAAAATGCTCATATCGGAACCATTATCGCCAGCCTTCTCACGTTGGTCCTGATCTTAACGGGATGGTGGCAATACCTCTGGATCCTTTTTGGAGGAGCCAACCAATTGATGGCCTCCCTGGCCTTGTTGCTGATGACAGCGTGGTTGATGTCTCAGGGGAAACCATACGGATGGACCTTTTACCCGATGATTTTTATGTTTTTCACGACCACGGCTGCCCTTGTAGTTACTGCTTGGAGACTTTTTCAACAAGTTTATTTGGGAAAGGTTAAGGGAGAGGCGTATATCGGGAATATACTGATGATTTTGGTTGCGATATTCCTGGTAATTGCCGCAATCATTCTGGCAGTGGAGGGAGTAAAGGCTTTTAACCGGTATAAAGTCGTAAAAGCAGAAGGAGCGCCTGCAAAGGCGTAAGAACAAGGGCGCTTCAATGCTGAAAGTTCGTAGGGCGGCCTCTCCTGCTTGCCGCAGGCAAGGAGGGCCGCCCTGATTTTGGAAGCTGCGTATAACATCACGCAACCTGAAGGTTGCGGCTACAATCCATATTTATTGTGGGAGATACCATTATGACGGAAGAAGAGAAAAAGAAAAAAGGGGGAATTTTTCAGGCTGTCAAGGAATTCGTTTACGGGGTAGCGGCTCATGATTCAGCTCGATTTGCAGTGAAAACCAGGGCGAGCATGGAGCACCTCTTCATTCTCATTACCATGGGTGATATGCTGGGTGTTCCGATCCTTCCCCCATACTATTCCTTAAGATTGCTACCTTATGTGGTTCCTCAGATTTCCACCTGGAAAAGGAGGATGTTGAGGGAAAAAGATTTTACAGATGGCTTGGCCTAAAAAGAGTTTGTCTGGTCTATCTCGTTTGTTTGGTTTCTTTGGTTAACGGAAAGAACTAGAAGCAAAAACCAAATAGACCAGAGAAACTAAATAAACTCCATCATCGAGAAAGGGGTGATTCACATTCCATTAGCAGATATATTTGAAAAGTTTCCGGATCGGCGGTACATCATGTTTGGTGGAAAAGGGGGGTTGGGGAAGACTACCTTTTCTGCTGCTACCGCCTATTACTTAGCTAAAAAAGGGAAAAAAGTTTTGGTCTTTTCTGTTGATCCACAAGCTTCTTTGACAGATATTTTTAAGAGGGATATTTTTGGCAAGGGGCCAACAGAGATCATTCCCAACCTCTATGCACAGGAGATTGATGCCGATAACCGTGTGAAGGAATATCAGCAGGAGATTCGACAGAAGATCTTCGATATGTATGGGATGGATAAGATTCCAGAAGAAATCGAGAGTTATATCCAGGCCGCTGCGGCAGAGCCTGCCATGGAGGAAAGCGCCATTTTTGATGAGGTGGTTGATATCGTTATCAAGGGTGGATATGACTACTATATTTATGATTTGGTACCGTTAGGCCATGCCCTCTACTATCTGAGCATGGCATCCGTCTATGATGCATGGATCAGTAAGATCACCGGTCTGCGAGAACAGATGAGGGAGTATGATCAGGTGGCCGCCGTGATGAAGCGCGAGAAAGAGTTGGATGAAGATGCGATCTTGAATGAACTTCTTTATATCAAAGACCGCATCAACAAGTCCTCAAGCATCCTCACCGATAAACAAAAAACGGCCTTCTTTTTTGTTTTGACGGCTGAGGAGATGATCATCAAGGACACGTTAAAGGCGGCAGAACTTTTCGCTAAGTTTGACGTCCCTTTAAGTGGATATATCATTAATCGGGTTTTGCCTCTTGGATTGAGGGACCAAAATATTCCCGAATATTTAAAAAATCGTCTCACCATGGAGGAACATTACCTGAAGGTGATTGACACCACTTTTGGAAAACAGATTTTAGCATCTGTGCCTGAGATGGAACGAGATGTAACCGGCCTTCCAATGATTGAAAAAATGGCCAAGGCGATGTTTGGAAATTTTTAATTAGTAAGCAGTGGGCAAAAAGCAGTAAGCACAAAAAAGCAATAGGCGGGAGTTTAAAAATGGACCAAATTACAATCAGTATGGGAAAATTCTTAAAAGATCACCCTCGTTTGAAATATATCTTTTTTGGGGGGAAAGGAGGTGTCGGAAAGACCGTCATGGCAGGGGCAGCAGCTTTGTGGTCAGCGAAACAGGGAAAGAAAACTCTGCTGGCCTCTACCAATCCTGTTCATAGCCTTTCCAATCTCTTGGAAAAGGATGTCTTCGGGAAAGCGGCAGTCGTCTGCGACGAAGAAAAATGCTATGCCTTCGAGATCGATACACGGGATACGATCGAACGGTCCAAACGGGAAATCCGAGAGAAGATCAACTGGTTTCTGAAATTTGCAGATATCACGACCAAAGCAGAGGATTTCATCGAATCCGCCACGATGAATCCTGCCTTTGAAGAATCGGCTATGTTTGAAAATATGGTGGATCTCATGTTCAAGGATGAATATGATTTTTACGTCTTCGATACTGCTCCCACAGCGAATGCGAGGCGCCTTCTCGGAATGTCGAAGGTCTACTCCCTCTGGGTGGAGAAGATGCTGAAGAGCAGAGAGGAAGCAAAATCGCTGAGGGAGATCCTTTCCTTCTCAAAAAAGGAGAAAAAAGATCCCCTCCTGGATTACCTATTAAGTTTCAAGGACAGAATGGGCAATGCCAAAAACCTCCTGACCGATGAAACCCTGACCGCCTTCTTTTTTGTCACATTGCCTGAAAGCCTTCCCATCGCTGTTATCACCCGCTTCATCAATTGGTTCCATGAATTTGGGATTCCAGTGGGTGGCGTCATCGTCAATGGATTGATTCAAAAGGATCAGGTCGGAAAAGACGCTGCGGAATTCGTCCTCAACCGGGTTCAGATGCAAGATGACCATATGGCGGAGATTTGGAAGATATTTGGAGACAGGGTGAGGGCGATTGTTCCTTTATTTGAGACAGAGGTGAAGGGAGCAAAGATGTTGAATCGAACGATTGAATATCTTTTTACACCCTCACCTCGTTAAGATTTCGGCCTGAATTAACCCCATTTTCTTCTTCGACGATTTGTGCCTTTTTGTGTCAAAACGTGACACTTTTCGTTCAAATCGTGAAATATTTTCATATTTGAACGGCCGCTTTTTAAAAATGACAATTAGCTAATCTACTGAAATCATAAGTGGTTTCTAATATCTTCAAATTTGGTATAGAAATTGCTGAATAAATGTAGGTTAACTCATTGTTTTTATTTAATTTTTAAAAAGAAGTTAAAAAAATGTTAGCTTTATTTCAACTCTTGCTTGCAGTTTTTGCGATCTATAGCGCCCTCAGATTCCCAGAAGAGCTGAAGCTTTTCCTGCCTTTGGTTTGCCTTATTGCGATGCTTGTCGTCAGCAGGCTTGAGAAAAAAAAATCCGACAAAAAAACGGCGCGGAAGAGTTTTTTACAGTCAGAAATGGACAAGGCTTCGAGGAAAGAGTCCACGGCGCTCAAGGGTCAGGATTTTTTCCTGATCGATTCACTGCTCTGGCCTAAAAGTGAATTGCTGTTAATCGATGCCGTTCATTCTATCTTCAAGGATTTGGGGTTTAAAGTATCCGCTGGTATCAACTCCCAATCCGTCGACCGCATCGTCAAAATTCCAGAGACCCAGATTGCTTTCGGAACACAGATTTTGATGAGTGAAGGAGAATTGGAGGGAAACCATCCCAAGATCAACCGGGCTCTGCAGTTTGAGAAAGAAAAGAAAGAGAACGAAAAATCCCTGATTATTGCGAGCACCCATATCCATCTTCCGCTTTCTGACAGGAGTAAGGTGAATCATATTTCTAAAGAGTTGAGCCATTTCTTAACCCGGCACAATATGAGCTTGATAACCACTCATCACCTTTACGAGCTCTGGCAGAAAGCAAAGGGAGGAGAGATCGATATTTTTGGATTCTTTGAACGGGTGTATTCACATTCAGGGGACACCTTTGCATTAAAGGGGACGGAGAATTCTTACTCTCCCTCTCTCAACTCGCCTGTCCGATGACCATCTAATTGTTCCTTTTCATCAGCAGGACCCTACCCAAAACGATACCCCCCCACTTAGAAGCTTTCGATTTTCCTTCCTCTCCGTTATAATATTATTAAATGAGAGTTAAAGAAACCTTTGCTAAAACTGTCCTGACGAAGACCGCCATCTCAAGTTTTGATTACTGCATCAACCCTTATGTAGGATGCGGACACGGTTGTCGATACTGTTATGCCAGCTTCATGAAGCGTTTCACCGGACATCTGGAACCGTGGGGGGAGTTCATCGATGTTAAAGTAAATGCTCCTGACGTGCTGAGAAAACAGTTAAAAAGGGCGAAACAGGGGGTCGTTGCCCTGAGTACGGTAACCGATCCCTATCAGCCAGTCGAAGGAAAGTATCAATTGACGCGGAAATGTTTGGAAGCTCTTTTGGATGCTCAATTTCCAGTAAATCTGCTGACCCGTTCACCTCTATGTCTGAGAGATGTTGATCTGTTCAAACAGTTCAAAAGAATGGAGGTGGGTTTCTCCATGACCACTCATGATGAGGAGACCAAGAAGATCTTTGAGCCCCGTTCCCCTTCTATGGACTCCCGAGTAAAAGCACTGAGAACCCTCCGTCGCGAAAAGATTCCTACCTATGCCTTTATCGGCCCGATGCTTCCTTTAGACCCAAAAAAACTGGTGGGCATGCTGGATGGACTGGTTGACGAGGTGCTTATTGACCGAATGAACTATTCAAGTAAGGTGAAAGCGATTTATCGTAAAAACAAGCTGGAGTCGTATTTGGAAGAGAATTATTTTCGTCTGGTTGGAATGGAAATGAAAGAGCGTTTCGAAGAGAAAGGAATTGCGGTCACAATGTGTTTTTAATGTAGGGAACGCATATATGCGTTCCCTACAATTGATAGGATGAAAGGACAAAGTGCACCATGACGATCGGCAGATTTGGATTGAGGAGAAAGAATTACGATTTTCCACCCTTCAGACCACCCAGCGAAGCAAACAGCCTTCTTCTTAGAGTCACGCGGGGATGCCCCTGGAATCGATGCGCCTTCTGTTCGATGTATAAAGGAATGAAGTTCGAAATCAGGGGCCTCGAAGAAATTCTGGGAGACATTGAACTGGCCGGAGACCTTTACGGGGACAGGGTCAGGACTGTTTTTATCGGAGATTCGAACAGTCTCGTTGCGAAGACAGAAATGCTGGTCAAGGTTTTGAATACCTTGTTCTCTTCCTTTCCCCGTATCGAAAGAGTGACAAGTTATGCGCGAGCCAAGACCATTGCCAAGAAACCGTTAGAGGATTTGAGAAAAATATTCCAGGCAGGTTTGACCAGACTGCATGTGGGGCTTGAGACCGGCGATCGAGACCTCCTCAGAGAGATTGAAAAAGGGGCGACTCCGGAAGAGATGATTGAGGCGGGGAGGAAGGCCAAAGAAGCGGGATTTGAATATTCTTTGTATGTTTTGCTCGGTATCGGCGGCGAAGAAAAATGGGAACAACATGCCACAGGGACGGCAGAAGTTTTAAATCAGATCGATCCCCATTTCATTCGTGTTCGAACATTTATCCCACAACCCAACTCTCCGCTTTATGAGGCGACGGGGCAGGGACAGTTTCAGCCTGCTTCAGCAGAGTCAATATTGAAGGAGACGAAACTCCTTCTGGAAAAGCTTCAGGTGACCTCTCAATTTTTAAGCGACCACATCTCGAATCTTCTGCCTCTCGATGGAAAACTGCCTGAGGACAAGGATAAATTGATCTACATGGTGGATGCGGGATTAAAAGAGTTGACAGAAAATGATCGGTTAAGGGAAGAGATGGAGATGAGGCGGCACCTGACCAACCTGTAATTCAGGGTTCAAGGGGTCCAGGGGTCAAGTGATCAATTAAAACAAAAGTCCGAAATCAAAATCCAAGTGGGAATAAAACTTAGGATTTTCAGGATGCAATTTTGATGTTTGAATTTTAACGCTTGATTTGGCTGGAACCCTTGAATCCTCGAACCCTTGACTCCTATTATTATTTAGAGCCGCAGGTGGAACAACTGGTGGCGGCGCAGCCGCCGCAAGAGGAGCTCGCAGTACTTTTAAACTTCCCTCCAACGGAAAAGGCAAAGGCAGACATCATCCGGTGAACTTTCTTGCTCTTACATTTGGGGCAGGCAATCTTCTCGGATGTATTCAGTACTAATTTTTCGAACTCATTCTGACATTGGCTACACTCATACTCGTAAATGGGCATTGGGTAGCTCCTTTTACAACCTATCATAACATTTTCTGATCCGATCAACAAGAGAACCTGTTTTTCTTGCAGCTTTAGGGCCCCTCTCTTCTTTCAACTCGGAGAAGATCTTGTGGCAAACTTCTTCGACTTTCCTCAGGTACTCCTTTTTCAATTTCTTTTCTAACTTGAAGGGGATCAGTTTGGCGAAATAGGACAGGGATTTGGAATAGGCGTTCCTATAATACTCATTCATCCCGAGGCTGAAATTCAAGAAGAATTGGAGGTCATGATTATGGGGATCCATTCTCAGAGCTTTTGAAAAGTAGTTGCAGGAGAGGTCGTAATGTTCGCTCTCCAGGTAGCTTTGGCCGGCGAACTGGTAGGCGTCCAAAAGTCCTTTTTTGAACATCAGATTGAAAATTTCTTTCTCCTTTTTGGAGCCGTAAACTTTTTGAAGAAGAGGAAGGTTCTCCAGTAGGAAACGGACCAGAAGTTTATTTTTTGAATCCCCCTTAAAAAGATCGATGAGTTGTGCCATGGCGTCTTGAAAAAGGGACCGCGTCTCCTCCATCCCTTCGACCACACCCTGTTTCGCCTTAAGAACGATCCGTTCAAATTGTTGGAGGTAATCCTTCTCGTAGTCGGATTTGCCAACCCTCGATTTGTATTGAAGATACATGGGCTGGTAGAATTCCATCTGATAAATGTTCTCTCTCAACTTCATCGCTTCGTGGAAGATAGATCCAATCACGAGGTCGAGAAGCCACTCATTCCTTGAGATCGGCCTTTTCTTCTTATATCGAAAGAAGGCGTGAGACTGTTCCTTTAAGTTGTAAAGGAGGGTCTGACCTTTGTCGTCGACCCAAGCGCCGATATCTGCGAAATGAAGACGACCTTCTTTGTATTTTTTGAAGATCTCCTGGAAAGCGACCTCAGATAAAAGAAGTCCCCGTACGATTTCTAATATATTCCTGTCTCGTTTCATCGGTTTCCTTTCCGTTCCGCCAACGTGTTCCCGTAAATATATCAGGTTGTCCTTCTTTTGTGAAGTCCTCAGATCTCTTGAAAAAAGTTGACGCGGCGGGTGAAAAAACGTTATATAATATCCTTAATTTTCGAAAGGAGGAGATTCTTATGGCAGTGAGGGTTGGGATTAATGGATTTGGAAGAATTGGTCGAAATGTTCTGCGGGCAGGTCTGAATAGGAAGGAATTGGAATTTGTAGCGGTCAATGATCTCACCGATGCACCCACTTTGGCCCATCTTCTGAAATACGATTCCGTCCATGGAAAATTTGGAGCGCGCGTAGAAGCGAAAAAGGATACCATCTTGATTGATGGGAAAGAGGTTAAAGTCTTAGCGGTCAAAGATCCGGCTCAGCTCCCTTGGAAGGATTTGGGAGTGGATGCCGTGCTGGAAAGCACGGGGAGGTTTACGGATCGAGTAGGGGGTTCGAAGCATATTGAGGCGGGTGCGAAAAAGGTGGTGGTTTCTGCACCGGCGAAGGACCCGGATGTTTCTCTGGTTTTGGGAGTCAACGAGAAGGATTATAATCCGGCAAAACATCACATCCTCTCAATGGGGTCTTGCACGACGAACTGCCTGGCTCCCGTTGCTAAGGTATTGGTCGACGAATTCGGGGTGGAATACGGATTGATGACCACCATCCATTCCTATACCAACGATCAGGTGATTCTTGATTTTCCGCATAAGGATCTTCGCCGAGCCAGGGCAGCTGGGATGTCGATGATTCCGACCACCACAGGGGCTGCGACCGCCTTGGCCCTGGTCATCCCGGAGTTGAAAGGGAAGATGGACGGGATGGCAATCCGGGTTCCCACACCCAACGTCTCCGTGGTCGATCTCGTAGCGGAGTTGAAAAAAGGGACGACGGCGGAAGAGGTGAATAAGGTTTTAAAGTCTTATGCCGAGGGAAAATTAAAAGGGATCTTGAGTTTCTGTGAGGAGCCTCTCGTTTCCATTGACTTCAACGGTAATCCCCATTCCTCCATTGTAGATGGTCTATCCACAAAGGTGATCGGTGGAAAATTGGTGAAGATTATTTCATGGTATGACAACGAATGGGGTTTTTCCAATCGGATGGTGGAGTTGCTTCTCTATCTCTTCGGGAAAAAGTGACAGAATTCCCTCTCCCTGATGAGGAGCGTGCTAGGACAGGGGTGAGATTGGAGTGATCCGTGCCTATTCGCAGTGTAGACCAGATGGATTTGAAAGGGAAAAGGGTATTCATCCGGGTCGATTTTAATGTCCCCCAAGATGAGAAAAATAATATCACCGATGATACGCGGATTCTTCTCTCCCTCCCCACTATTCGGTTTGTGAGTGAAGCCGGCGGGAAGGTCATCCTTGCCTCTCATCTGGGAAGACCCAAAGGAAAAAGAGATCCTAAGTTCAGTCTGGCCCCGGTTGCCGAAAGGGTGTCCCGGCTCCTAGGGAAAAAGGTGGTTCTCACCACGGACTGTATTGGAGAAGAAATCCAGAGGCAGATTGGAAGAATGCAAGAACGGGAGATCCTTCTTCTGGAAAATCTCAGGTTCCATCCTGAGGAGGAGAAGAATGAGGAGGCTTTTTCAAAAGCCCTGGCCTCCCTCTGTGACATTTATGTTAACGACGCCTTCGGTGCCGCTCATCGGGCTCATGCCTCCACGGAAGGAATGACGCGGTTTGTGAAGACCGTGGCAGCGGGTTTTTTGATGATGAAGGAGATTGAGAGTCTGGAGAAGGCGCTCGTGAATCCCCAGAAGCCTTATGTGGCGATTCTCGGCGGAGCAAAGGTTTTTGATAAGATCGGTGTGATCCAGAATCTTATGAACAAGGTGAGCACCCTTCTGATCGGGGGAGGAATGGCTTACACTTTTCTTAAAGCGAAGGGATTTGGGGTGGGAAAATCGCTTGTCGAAGAGGACCAGATCGAATTCTCACTCAAACTCCTTGAGAGTGCAAGGGGAAAGATAAAGTTTCTTCTTCCTTCTGATCACGTCGCGGCCGAGCGGATGAATATCGAGGCGAAGAGAGAGATTGTAAAGAGCGCTGAGATTCCTTCGGAATGGGTCTGTTTAGATATTGGGCCGGAAACGGTGAAGACTTTTTCAGGGGAGATCCAATCTGCCAAAACGATTGTGTGGAATGGACCCATGGGTGTTTTTGAAATGGAGCCGTTCAGTCATGGCACCTTTGCAATTGCCCAGGCGATCGCAAGTTCCTCAGCCTTTAGCATTGTAGGAGGAGGCGATTCGGTCGCAGCGGTGAATAAGGCAGGGGTAGCGGATAGGATCGGGCACATTTCTACGGGAGGGGGAGCCTCTCTCGAATTTCTTGAGGGGAAGAAGTTGCCAGGCATTGAGGCCCTTAGAAAGAATAGTGGGGGGGTAGAATCTGAGTCCTGTGCTTCAAGGGATTAGATCTAAATTTTGGGCTTAAACGTCTAAACGCCTAAAGAGGTGGATAATGGGAAGATTACCCTTCATCGCAGGGAATTGGAAGATGAATAAGACGGTTGGGGAAGCTGTTGATCTCGTCAGGGAGTTGAAGACGGCCCTGTCAGGAGTAAAAGGGGTGGAAGTGGCTGTGGCGCCCCCCTTTACGGCACTCTTTGCCGTCCATAAGGAGATCGAGGGTTCCCCCATTCGTCTCGCTGCTCAGAATCTTTACTGGGAAGAGAAAGGCGCCTTCACCGGAGAGATTTCCCCGGTCATGCTTAAAGAAGTGGGCTGTCACTATGCCGTCATCGGTCATTCTGAAAGACGGCAGTTTTTTGGAGAAACAGATGAAACCGTGAATCGAAGAATCAAAGCGGCGTTGGCCCATAGTTTGAAGGTGATCGTCTGCATCGGAGAGACGCTGAAGGAAAGGGAAGGAGAAAAGACTTTTTCCGTGATCGAAAGACAGATCGGAGGCGGGTTGAAAGGATTGGGCGACCAGGAGATGAAAAATGTGGTGATCGCTTACGAGCCGGTGTGGGCGATCGGAACCGGGAAGACAGCCACGCCAGAACAGGCTGAAGAGGTGCATGGGTTTATCAGGAGCAAGTTGGAAAAGCTCTATTCGCGAGAGGTCTCCGAGGAAATTCGGATCCAATACGGCGGGAGCGTGACTCCGGAAAATGTCAGGGGATTAATGAACCAGCCGAATATCGATGGCGCATTGGTAGGAGGGGCAAGCCTGAAAGCAGACTCCTTCTCCAGAATTGTCAGATTCAATGAATTGTGATATAAATTTTTAAATAAAGAAAGGATTGGGTTCATGACTGTTATCGTTGTTGTGCACATTTTAGTCTGTATCGCCCTCATTTTGATCGTTCTGCTTCAAGCAGGAAAGGGGGCAGAGATGGGAGCTGCATTCGGAGGAGCAAGCCAGACGATTTTCGGAAGTGCCGGTGCGATGGGATTTCTTTCTAAACTGACCACCGTCGCTGCCATTATCTTTATGGTTACTTCGCTGCTTCTGACGTTCTCTACAACAAGGAAGGTTTCTACCATCATGAAGGAAAGGCCGGCTCCGACAGCTCCTGCCGCGCCTTCAGGACTCCCGGCTCAGCCCCAGGCGCCTGAACCCGAGCCGAAGAAGTAGCGCCCTCATTTACTGAGGGCGAGGAGTTTCGTTCCGGCAAATACCGAAATGCAGGATTTTCGTATGACTGTGCCGAAGTGGTGGAATTGGTAGACACGCCATCTTGAGGGGGTGGTGGGTAACCCCCGTGGGGGTTCAAATCCCCCCTTCGGCACCATCTTTCGTTTTCATCCGATTTATCAGCGCCTCTTCTAACAATTATTCATATCGATCTTATTTCTTTTTAATCTCTATCCTCTCAGGACCACTCAAATGCATTGAAAATTGTAAAATCTATGTAATCCTTTCTGTTCATCTATGTAATCGAGAGAACGAAATTCAGTTTTTCAGAGCTTTCTTAATTTCCATTTGACACAGAAAATTTTTTAAACGATAATTTTTAATTGTTGGATTTCCATTTTCATTTATCATTTTTTTAAAAGGGAGGTAGGCATCGTAAGCAATAAGCTGAAGAGGTCAAATTTTCATCCAGTTGCAGCGCCAGAAAGGGCTGCGATTGATGACAAATTTCGCTATCTGGCGGCAATCGTTCAGTCGTCTGAAGATGCCATTATAGGCAAAGACCTGAACGGAATCATTACAAGCTGGAACCCGGCTGCTGAGAAATTGTTCGGGTACAGCGAGAAGGAAGCCATAGGTCAACCAATCTCTATCCTCGGTGTGCTGGACCGTCTCGATGAGTTTAAAGAGATTATCGAGACAGTCAAGAAGGGGCGAAAAGTAGAACGCTACGAAACCCAGCGGAAAAGGAGGGACGGAACACTTGTCGATGTTTCCGTAACAGCGTCCCCTGTCATCGATGAAGGGGGTAAACTCATCGGGCTTTCGGTGATAGACCGGGATATTACGTCTCAGAAGCAAGCTTCCCAGTACGCACGGAGTTTGATCGAAGCCTCTCTCGACCCGCTGGTCACCATCAGCCCCGACGGCAAGATTACAGACGTGAATGAAGCTACGGTTAAAGTCACCGGTGTCCGCCGAGAGAAGCTAATCGGAACCGACTTCTCCAATTATTTCACCGAGCCTGAGAAGGCGCGCAACGGCTACCAGTTGGTCTTCTCGAAAGGAACGGTCACCGACTATCCCCTGACCATCCGCCATATCGACGGGAAGCTGACTGACGTTTTGTACAATGCCTCAGTGTATAAAGACGTGGCCGGCAACGTGCTTGGCGTGTTTGCCGCTGCCCGTGACATTACTGCCCAGAAGCAAGCTTCACAATACGCTCAAAGCTTGGCAGCAATCGTCCGGTCATCTGAAGATGCCGTCATCAGTGAAGCCCTTGATGGGACCATCACAAGCTGGAACCCGGCGGCAGAAAAAATGTTTGGCTACAGCGAAAGAGAAGCACTCGGCAAGCCCATGTCCATCATTGCTACGCCGGACCGCCTTGAAGAATATAAAGAGATTATCGAGACGGTCAAGAATGGGCGAAAAGTGGAACGCTACGAGACCAAACGTAAAAGGAAAAACGGGACGGTGGTCGATGTTGCGGTAACCGTGTCTCCAGTGCGAGATGAAGAAGGTAAACTGATAGGTCTTTCAGCAATCGACCGTGATATGACAGTCGAGAAGCGGGCCTCCCAGTATGCCCGCAGCCTCATCGAGGCCTCGCTTGACCCGCTGGTCACCATCAGTCCGGAAGGTAAAATCACAGACGTTAACGAAGCCACGGTAAAAGTCACCGGCGTGCTGCGGGAGAAGCTAATCGGGACCGACTTTTCGAATTATTTCATCGAGCCCGGGAAAGCGAGAGAAGGTTACCAGTTGGTCTTCTCGAAAGGAACGGTCACGGACTATCCCCTGACCATCCGCCATACCGACGGGAAGCTGACAGACGTTTTGTACAATGCCTCGGTGTATAAAGACATGGCGGGTAACGTCCTCGGCGTGTTCGCTGCTGCGCGTGATATCACCGCCCAGAAGCAGGCCTCCCAGTATGCCCGGAGTTTGATCGAAGCCTCCCTTGACCCGCTGGTCACCATCAGCCCCGACGGTAAGATTACGGACGTCAACGAAGCCACGGTGAAAGTTACCGGCGTACCGCGGGAGAAACTCATCGGCACCGATTTTGCGAACTACTTTACCGAGCCCGAGAAGGCGCGAGAAGGATACAAGCAGGTGCTGGCTAAAGGCTTTGTTACGGACTATCCCTTAACCATCCGGCATATAGATGGGAAGCAAACAGACGTTTTGTACAATGCCTCGGTGTATAAAGACGTGGCGGGTAGTGTCCTCGGTGTATTTGCTGCTGCGCGTGATATCACCGCCCAGAAGCAGGCCTCCCAGTATGCCCGGAGCTTAATTGAGGCCTCGCTTGACCCGCTGGTCACCATCAGCCCGGAAGGTAAGATTACGGACGTCAACGAAGCCACGGTGAAAGTTACCGGCGTACCGCGGGAGAAGCTCATCGGGACTGACTTTTCGAACTACTTCACCGAGCCCACAAAAGCCCGTGAAGGTTACCAGTTAGTCTTCTCAAAAGGAACGGTTACGGACTATCCCTTGACCATCCGGCATAATGATGGGAAGCAGACAGACGTTTTGTACAATGCCTCGGTGTATAAAGACGTGGCGGGTAATGTTCTCGGGGTGTTCGCCGCTGCCCGTGATATCACGGCCCAGAGAAAAGCCGAGGAACAGGTGGCGGAGCAAAGGTCCAGGGAGCTGGAGAGATTGGCGGAATTGGAAAGGTTCCAAAAGTTAACTGTTGGCCGGGAGCTAAAGATGATAGAGCTCAAAAAGGAAATTGAGGAGTTGAAGAAAAGGGTTGGTGAGACGTTATGATTGAGCCCCAGAAGAAAATAGATGAGACAACAGATACAGGGATTAAGACTTTTCGAGAGGTCCAACTGGCGACTCTTAACATCCTCGAGGATTTCAACACAGAGAAGCTTAGGCTGGAGGAGACCCAGCGGGCAATGCTGAATATTATTGAGGATGTTGATAATGAGAAAAGAAATCTTGAGAGGACGCAAACAGCCACTTTCAACATCCTTGAAGACTTTAGCGCCGATAGGCTGCGGCTGGGGGATACCCAGAAGGCCCTACTTAACATCCTGGATGATTTGAACCAGTCCAATGAAGAGTTGAAAAGAGCACACGATGTCCTCGAAATCCGTGTCAAGGAACGGACGGCGGAATTGGCAAGGTCCAACGCCGAGCTGGAGCAGTTTGCCTACATAGCCTCTCATGACCTCCAGGAGCCGCTGAGAATGATTTCAAGCTATGTCCAGCTTTTGGAAAAGCGGTACAGGGGGAAGTTAGGCCAGGATGCTGATGACTTTATCGGTTATGCTTCGGATGGAGCTTTAAGAATGCAAAGATTGATCAACGATTTGCTCGCCTATTCGCGCGTCGGCACCCGAGGCAAGAGCTTCGAAGAGGTAAATCTTGAGGCGGCTTTAGCGCAGGCGCTGGAGAACCTGCACCTGGCGGTCAAAGAAAAGGATGCCATCGTGACACATGACCCACTGCTACTCGCCTATGGAGACAGCGGTCAGCTGACGCAGGTTTTCCAGAACTTGATCGATAACGCTATCAAATTCGCCCGTGAGCACCCGTCCAGGGTGCACATTTCAGCCAAGGTTGAGGGGAGTGAATGTTTTTGTTCGGTCCGGGATAACGGCATAGGCATTGCTTCTGAATTTTTGAATAAGCTTTTCCTGCTGTTCCAGAGGCTGCACACAAGGAAGGAGTATCCCGGTACGGGTATAGGTCTGGCAATCTGCAAACGAATCATCGAGAGGCATGGAGGCAAGATATGGGTTGAATCAAACCCAAACGAAGGTTCGACCTTCTATTTTAAAATACCAACTACGCAAAGGAGCTACTACAATGGATGAGTTGTCGGGCAAAATCATAGACATCTTACTGGTTGAGGATAATCCCGGAGATGTGCGTCTGGCGCAGGAGGCGCTCAAAGAAAGCAAGATAAGGAACAAGCTATTTGTCGTTGACGACGGCGTTGAAGCCATGGCATTCCTTCGTCAACAAGGCAAGTATGCCGACGCACCTCGACCGGACCTGATTCTCCTTGACCTCAATCTACCTCGAAAGAGCGGCCGCGAGGTACTGGCAGAAGTCAAGACGGATGAAAACCTGAAACGAATCCCGGTGGTGGTGCTGACGGTCTCAAGGGCTGAGGAGGATGTCATAAGGTGTTACAACCATCACGCCAACTGCTACATCACCAAACCTTTAGATTTCAATCAGTTTATGGAAGTAACAAAGTCAATTGAGGAGTTCTGGCTAACCATTGTCAAGCTCCCACCCAAATAGGTGTAAGAAATGAGGATTCTGCTTATTGAAGATAACCCTGGAGATGCCCGGCTCGTTCAGGAAGTTCTGAAGGAACCTGGTGGCGATTTCACTATTAGCGTAGCAGAAAAGCTTGGGCTTGGATTAGAGTTTTTGCTTTCTCAAGAAGTTGATGTATTGTTGCTTGACCTTGGGTTACCCGATAGCCGCGGGCTGGAAACACTTACCAAAGTGCGAAGCAAGTTCCCATCCTTACCGGTAGTAATAATGACGGGGTCTGGTGATGAGGCGCTCGGCGTTCAAGCGGTCCAGCTCGGAGCTCAGGACTACCTCGTGAAGGGGCAGGTAGACAGTGGACTGTTGCGACGAGCCCTTTTGTACGCCATCGAGCGGAAGAAGGCAGATGAGGCGCTGCACAGGGAAAAGACTATCTCCGACACAACGATAGAAAGCCTGCCCGGCGTTTTTTATCTCTTCGACTCACAAGGGCGATTCCTGAAATGGAATAAGAACTTTGAGCGGGTTTCAGGATATACCGCAGAAGAACTCGCGAGGATGCAGCCTCCGGATTTCTTTTTGGGTGAAGATAAGCGACTTATAGAGGAGAGAGTTCAAGAAGTCTTCGAAAAAGGGGAGTCATCGGCAGAGGCAGAATTTGTTTCTAAAGACGGCCATAAGACCCCCTATTTTTTTACGGGGGTGATGACTAACATCGGCAATACAAAGTGCTTAATTGGGATGGGGATGGACATTACAGAGAGGAGGAAGTTCGAAGAGGCACTGCAGAGAGCGAAAGATGTGTTGGAAGAGCGAGTTTTGGACCGAACCGCGGAACTGGCAAGAGCGAATGAACTTCTCGAAAAGGATATTGCGGAACGCAAGCGGACTGAAGAGCAATTAAAGGAATCGGAGAAGAAACTCAGGTATCTATCGACAGAACTGATGACCGCCCAGGAGAAGGAAAGGAAAAGAATCGCGGGCGAACTTCACGACAGCATTGCGGCGTCATTGAGTGCAATCAAGTTAAGTATCGAGAAAATCCCTGGCCGGATGGAGCAGGATGAACGTACTCAGGGGGGATTAAGAGATCTTATTTCACAAGTTCAACAGGTCATCGAAGAAACCCGCAGGATCATGTCCGATTTACGGCCTTCCATGTTGGATGATCTGGGAATTGTCCCGGCCATTAATTGGTTCTGTCGCGAATTTCAGAAAATTTATTCGAGCATATCCATTGAGAAAAAGATTGACATAGAGGAGAATGCTGTTCCCGATTCTTTGAGAACTCCAATTTTTCGGATTTGCCAGGAAGCGTTGAATAATGTTGCAAAACATAGCAAGGCAACGTTCGTGAATCTCTCATTACAGAAATTTGACAAAAGGATTGAACTGAGTATCCAGGACAATGGCAAGGGGTTCAATTCCGAAGAGAACTCTGGGGCGGAGCATTCGAGAAAGGGTTTAGGACTTGTTAGCATGAGGGAACGCGCTGAATTCTCAGGTGGTTCTTTTAGCATTGAGTCTACCAGGGGGAAAGGAACGGTTATCTGTGTTTGGTGGCCATTGAAATGAAAAAAGAAACGAATAGCACGAATGACAGCGGATGGCACGAATCGGTTTTATTCGTGAAATTCGTTATTATTCGAGTAATTCGTCTACATGAGGTTTGGTAGTCAAATGTTAAGGGTGTTAATCGTTGAGGATATTCAGGTTCATCGCGAAATCATTAAGGGAGAGCTTCGCGGTCGTTTCCCCTCCTTGGTGATCGAGGAAGCATCCACAGGGGAGGAGGCTGTGAAGAAGATAAATGTATTTCTTCCTCAACTCATCTTCATGGATATCGGACTGCCAGACGCAAACGGCCTTCAGCTCACCCAAAAGATAAAAGCGGATCTTCCAAACATTAAAATTGCGATTCTGACAGTTTATGATTTGCCGGAATACCGGCAGGCCGCCAGACAGTATGGGGCTGATCACTTTTTTGTCAAAGACTCGTTAAAGTGGGATGAGGTTGCAGCCTTTGTTAAATCCGCTCCCGAAATTTGAGGGATCAGGATGGATTAGGAGACTTGTAAAGCCAGAAGAAATATCACATAATGGCGCTGTCAAACAATCCATGAGAGGAGAGGTAAGAAACCCCTCCTCTTGTTATTTTGGACAAAGGTTTCCCATGGATCAAAATTCTCCTGAAATCGTGACCGGCCTTCAAGCGGTGATGAAAGCCTCATCGCTGTGCCGGAAGGTGAGGATGGATCTTGTGGGCGGGGAAGCCATCCTGAAAAGCGACAGAAGCCCTGTGACCATTGCAGATTATGGTTCTCAGGCCATCATCTGTAAATTGATCAGAGAAAGATTCTCCCACGACACCATTGTTGCTGAGGAGGATTCAAGAGAATTGAGGAGACCGGATCGTTCAAAGATCCTTGAGCAGGTGAGAAGCTATGTCAACGTTTTCGTTCCGACTTCCTCTTCGGAGGAGGTATGCTCTTGGATTGATTTTAGTTCCAATGCTACTACGGATCGGTTTTGGGCTTTAGACCCCATTGATGGGACGAAGGGTTTTCTTAGAGGAGATCAGTACGCGATTGCCTTAGCGCTTGTCGAAAAGGGCATGGTGAAGTTAGGGATTTTGGCCTGTCCGAATCTTTATGCGGATGTGAAACGACCCAGTGGAGAGAAAGGATGTCTTTTTGTTGCTTTAAAAGGAAAGGGTTCAGTGCAGATGGACAACAATGGGATGAACCCGCGGGCCATCTCCGTATCAAGAGTAAAAAATCCCTCCGAAGCAATGATCACAGAGAGTGTCGAATCCGATCATGCCAATCATCTTGCTCATCAACGCCTTGCTGAGCGGTTGCATATCACCGAACCTTCCTTCAAAATGGACAGTCAGGCGAAATATGGAATCTTAGCCAGGGGAGAAGTCTCACTTTATTTGAGGGTTCCATCCCCTTCCGAGCCGGGGTATAAGGAAAACATCTGGGACCACGCTGCGGGAACCATCATCGCTGAAGAAGCCGGAGGAAGGGTGACCGATGTCTTGGGAAAGCCATTAGATTTTTCGTGTGGAACAAAGATGGTGAAGAATCACGGGGTCGTGGTGAGCAACGGGATTTTACACGATCTCGTTCTAAAGGCCTTAGGGATTTGATAGAATAATGATGAATTCCGAGTGTCAAAGTTCGCACCGAGTGATTAACCGAAATAGGATTCTGAAACGAGTTCAGAATGACACTCCTGGTCATGCCGAACTTGTTTCGGCATCTCATTTGACCTTTGGATTTCATTTGAACTTTGGGCTTTGACATTTTAGGGAAGAGGGAGAATCGTAAGATGGAGAGAACTTTTTCAGAAGTTATCAAATCGGAGATTCCTCGAGATAGTTTGCTCATCTCGGTGGGGCTGCCAGGAAGTTGGAAAAGTCCCGTGACGGAGGAGATTGCAAGAGCGAAAGGATTTCAGATCCTTCGATCTGATCTGATCCGGCTCGAAGTTCTAAAAGGTGAGGATGTCTTTGACAATAAGGTGGCATCTGATCCGAATAGGAGAAAAAAGGTTTATGAAGAGATGTTTAGAAGGGCGGAGGAAACGCTGAAGACAGCGCAGGCCGGATTGATCTTAGATGCCACTTTTTTCACGCAAGACTTGAGATCGAGGGCTGCTGAGTTGGCTGCAAAGACCAATCGGACTTTCGTCATTGCCGAGTGCGTCTGCACCGAGGAGAAGTCCGTTGAGCGGATTTTGAAAAGGACGAAGGAGAACTATGAATCGAATGCGTTGACCAAGGAGGCTTACCTCAATAATAAAGGTTTGTTTCAGCCCATTGATACGGCAGATTTAAAAAAGAGGTTTAAGACGCTTCCGATCATCTACATCACGATCGACACAGAATGCGATACGCTCCCCGATTGGAAAATCAGAAAAATTGAGAAAAGAACTTAGTCCTGCAGTCATTTCGTCGAATCGTCTTGTAGTTCTTGATCATCGACTACTGGACCATGAAACTACGGGACCACCCGACTAAGACATGAACAAGGAACTTCAAATCTCCTCTCTCAGAGAAGCGCTTCTGCGCCCTGAGTTGTATCCCGATCATCCCCGAGCAGTAAAATTTATTGAGACCCATATCTCCCTCCTTTTCCTGACTGGAAATTATGTCTATAAGGTGAAGAAGCCTGTGGATTTTGGCTTCCTGGATTTCACCACTCTTGAAAAAAGGAAGTTTTTCTGTGAGCAAGAAGTTAAGTTAAATCGGCGGCTATCCCCCACGATTTATCTGGGTGTTGTGACGATCACCGAAGAGGGCAATCGGATGATATTGGAGGGTAAAGGGGAGTTGGTGGAGTATGCCGTTAAAATGAGGCAGATTCCCGAAGGATTTCTGATGGACAAGCTGCTCGAGAAAAAGCAGGTGACTCCAAAGATGATTGAGGCCATCTCCGAAAAATTGGTGAAATTCTATTTCGCCGCAGAGACCAACGACCTCATTAAGAGTTTTGCTAAACCGGAGCGCGTGAAACAGGATACCGATGAAAACTTCGAGCAGACAAAAAGATATATTGATACGGCGATTCTCAGGGAAGTGTATGAAGAGGTGAAGAACAGGACGGACGATTTTTTTAGAATAAAGGGGAACATTTTCTACCAACGGATCGCTACCGATCGAATTCGAGACTGTCATGGAGATCTTCGGCTCGAACATATCTTCTGGGAAGATGAGATCTCGATTTTCGATTGCATTGAATTCAATGAAAGGTTCCGTTATACAGATGTGGCTGCGGATATCGCTTTTTTAGCGATGGATCTCGATTACCACGGCAGGCAGGATCTCAGTGAGCACCTCATCCGCGCCTTTGTCGGGGAGTCGGGCGACCATGGATTGATGGAAGTGTTGGATTTCTACAAATGTTACCGAGCCTATGTTCGCGGGAAGGTGGAGAGCTTCAGGTTGGATGATCCTCATATCCCGGAGGCAGAGAAAAAGGAAGCCCTCAAAAGGGCCCGGAAATTTTTTGATCTTGCCCACCAATACGCTTTAAGGTTTTGACCCATTCGGCGGCGCACCCTCGGCCTGAACTCGGGTCGAAGGCAAGCCCCACCTTTTAAGGCGGGGTAAAGAAGCGCCGCTCGGGGTCAACCCTTCGACACCCCGGCCTGAAGGCCTGCGCTTGCTCAGGGTTGACACAATTTTTGTTCTTATCCTTTTCAATGGGCCTTTATTTAACGGACCTTACCAGCCGTTGAAGGAGGTGGAAGAAATGAACATTCAGGAGTTAGAGAAATTGATTGAGGGGAGGCGCTCGATTCGGAGGTGGAAAAAAGACGAGGTTCCAGACGAGCTCCTGAGGAAGGCGGTGGAGTTGGCGACATGGGCTCCCAATGGAGGGAATTACCAAGGATGGCGTTTCGTCATCGTAAAGAAAAAAGAGATCATTGAAAAAGTGGCCGATGCCGTCCAGTCGGTTGCGGATAAGATTGCTTCCTGGCCAGAGGCGATGCCATGGCAGGAAGATGTCGAGCGTTATCGAAAGAACAGTTCCTTTTTTAAAAATGCCCCGGTTTGCATAGGAGTTTTTATCAGTGGCTACCAAGGTCCGATGGATAAGGTGTTGGCTGCCCGTGAAGCTTCTGACCGTGAAGCGAGGGAGATCCTTGAATTTCGAAAATCGGCCCCGACAGCGATCCAGAGTGGTGCTGCCGCCGTGACCACGATGCTTCTCGTTTTTCATCAAATGGGGTTGGGTGCGGTCTGGATGGTATCACCCCTCCAAGCTAAGAAAGAGATTGAAAACATATTAAAGTCTCCGCCAAACATGAATCTGATCTGCCTGATCTCAGTGGGGTATCCTGATGAGTTGCCACATAAACAGAGAAGGCCTGTCGATGAGGTATTGGAGTTTGTCCGCTAACCTCAGGACCACTCCAGACGGGAGGGATGTCCCAACTTACCTGCAGCCCGTTCTGCCCGTCACGGGGGATATTCCTTTTGATGTTAGGGGAGAGACCCAACGATGAGAATGAGGGTGTTGCTTATCGGCGTTGTGTTGTCCTTCTCTGTTTTCGCTCTTGATGCTCGGGCGCAGGAAGTGGGGCGCCTGGGGTTGAATACGACATTACGTACCTTTGGAGAAGATATAAAGTCTATCCAGGAATTGGGTGTTGGAACAATCCGTGTGCCCTTGCAATGGCAGTCTTTGAAGATCCGTCCAGGGGAGTATGATTGGAGCAGCATCGATCGATTTGTGAAAGCAGCCCGGACAAAGCAGATTGAAGTCCTCTTCACGATACGGACTACTTTTCCAGAAAAGAAAGAGACCCCGAAATCTAAGCGCAAAAAGGGTTCAATCCAAACTTCACAAATTAACCCTCCGTCCATGGATGCGAAAGAATGGGTTTTTTTTGCCGAGGCACTTGCGAGCCGCTGCCGAGGTCAAGGAGTGAATTACGAAATTGAGAACGAGGTGAACAGCGAAGCGTTTTGGAAGGGGGATCTCGAAGAGTACTTAGAGCTATTGAAAAGTGGGTATGATGTGATTAAGAAAGCGGATCCTCAAGCCAGGGTGCTTCCTTCGGCAATGGGGTGCGGGATTACCCGTAATCTTCAATCGGAGTCGGCAAGTCGCGAGGCTTGGAAACGACACGACAAGTGGTTTCAAGCGATCCTGTCAACGAAGAAATTTGATGTGGTGAATATCCACAACTACTATTTCCCGAGCGGGATCGCCGCAAACGGGCTTAGCTTCCGTAGCTACTTAGAGCATGTTCGGGATGTGATGAAAAAATCAGAATTGGGGAGATTCCCCGTCTGGATAACGGAGACAGGATACGTGAGCTCTACTGCGGGTGCCAGCGGGCGGGTGGATAACGGGTCTCCGGAAAAACAGGCTCTGTGGCTAAAAGAGGCATATGAGCAAGCATTTGAATCGGGTGTCGAAAGAATCTACTGGCTGCTTCTTCGTGACGGAAAAGAGCCCTACTTTGGTTCGATGGGATTGGCAGACTCGAAGGGGAATCCGCGTCCGGCATGGAATGCGTTAAGACAGTTTGCGCAGGGGCGGGGCAAAAGAGATGAGTGAGATTGACGAACCCATCCAGAGGATTTTAGGAAGCTAAAGGAAGCCTCGAATCTTTCAGGAATTGCTTATCTTTTTTGTTCGTACGATTTCCAGAAACAATTCAATCTGTTTTTCCACCTGTTTGGGAGCATAGCTTCTTGAGTCCGTATGGTCCGCTTCAATCACCAACCCAGGTTTTCCGGTCAACCGGGTTACTTCGCGTTTGAGATCCAACTGGCTCAGGGAGTAGGGTTTGCAGCTCCGGTTGGCATGCATAATGAATCCGTCGGCTCCATACATTTCAATCAGGTTTGCCATCTTTCGTATTTTGTAGTCTAAACCACGATTGAGATGAATGGTGGCATAGGCCCTCGCCAAGCCGTCCATCAAAGGTTGGTTCAGGTCAACTTGATCCATTGCCCAGGCCGACGTATAGGTATCCGCAACCAGAACGGCTCCTCGAGAGGAAAGTATCTTGGATAAATTCCGAATATCATACCAGATGGGAATGTTATCCCAGATCAGTCGTATCTCCTCACGGGCGAAAGCTCCCACTCCCTTCTTCACCCTTTCTTCCATTTCTCTCTTTAGCTTTTTGTAATAACGGACTGCCCAGGTTGTTCCTCTTAAGGTGACAATCGGAGCCATGTGGATAAAGGCATCGAAGGCGGCTAAAGGGGCTGGATGGTGGCGAGGCATGCCGAGAATCTCTTTCCACAAAGTTATCGTTTCAAAAGAGCGAAAACAAACCTCCTGAAAGCGTTTTTCTGAAAACGGGCGTTTCAGCTGTTTTTCGAGAAAGGCGATATATTCCTTCATCTGGTTTTGAACATAATTCAGAGTGTGCTTGTGGAACTCATCATAGATGAAGGGAGTGTCGAAGAAAAAGACAGGGATATTGAAGGCACGGGCTTGAATCTCATACCATTTGATAACCGTCCCGCAGATGTTGTTGCCACACACTAAGAAGTCCGGTCTGGGAAGTTTGCCGAGAGGGCCTTTACCCGAAAAGGAAGATCCAATATCCGTAAGCGCATAAGAGCAGAGATCGTGGGAGTAACCTTTATGCTCCGCGGCTTCGCAAAGGGATGGTGACATCCGGAATGCTCCGCACATCGCGCCATAATTTTCAGGGTAAAACGGAAGGACTCCCATGGCGTAGAGATGTTCCACGGGTCCCCCGCTCGTGATCCAAGCCACTTTTTTGCCGAACCAACCGGGATGCTTCACCATAAAGTAGTAGGCGGTCATCAAACGACGATAGGCCTTCGTTGAATGAATCTCATGGTAGTCGTTAGGTTGAAGTTGATCTATTGCCATCCATTTTTCCTAAAATACCAAATTCCCTGCCTACCGGCAGGCACCAAATCCCAAATAAATTCCAATCACCAAAATAGGCAGGGAATTTGGTATTTGGGATTTTGTACTATTACGCTATGCTCCATGCGCTATGCACTCTGCCCAGTGGTCACAGGGGACTTAACATCTCTACGAACGCCTGGATCCGTATCTTCAGCTGCCCGATAGACGAGGATGGGTCTTCCACCTCCAGAAGCAAAGTTGGAATTCCCTTTGATTCAAGGGCAGCTTTTAAATCGGGATAATCAAAGTAATGGGATTCACAGTATTTGTAGAGAAGGAAGATGACCCCTTTTGCTCCTGATTTTTCAACCTCTTTTAAGAGAGTTTCTATATGGGCATATACCCCTTTATGTTTGGTGGGGCACATAAAGGATGCAAAATAGCGATTGGTGAGACCCTCCATCGGATCAATATCTTCCGGGACCATGAGACGGAGAAAGCGCGCTCCACTGCAAAGATCATCCTGCACCACGATGGCCCCTGCCTCTTCAATTAAAGAGAAATAGGAGTCGGAATGGGTCATATTCCCCGCGAGAAAAATGGGAACGAGATTTTCGCTCTCCTCCGTCTTTTCAGGTAATACGTTCAGTAAATCGGTCAAAAGTTCAACGTATCGGCGGCGATCCATCAGATCGCCCGCCCGGATGATTCGGGCAAAGTCACCCCCGGAGATTTGAGCGTGCCATTTTGGCCTGCGGGCGTAAATCTCCATGAGCTTTTCCCTCATCTGATTAAAAAGCTGGATGGAAGCCTTGAGGCTCCCGGCAGTGATCTTTCCGACGTTGGATTCGAGGAAGTCCTTGAATCGTTCTATCTCTGCCTGAAGGAAAGTACGGGAGAGTTCGGAATCCAGACGGGAGGGCATCACGAAGTTGAATTGAAGAGGGATAGGCTCCTGAAACGACCAGATGTCAGCGAGCCCTTGCATGGCGTCACAGGTATGGCTGAAAATGATTCCCCTCAAGAAGTCGAGCTCTCCCTGGAGTAAACTTTCGAGTGAGGATTTAACTAAATGACAACAATTCGGGGGGAGGTGAGCCTGAACATGGGACATCTTAGTACCGTTGCCCATGAGGCGAAAGGGAAGGGCGCCGGCAGCATGAATAAGTTCTTCCGGGACAAAAGGACAGAAAAAGCCGATGGGAACACAGTCCTTAGGGAGCCGGGAGGCCATCTCTCGGTATCCTGTGGCCGCGATGGTCTCGAATTCTTTTAGGATTTCTGAAAGAGAATTATCCTTTCCCATAGGGGTTCTAATCTGCCTCTAATCTAACTCAGATGAATTATTATTTCAATAATCAGATTTCGCTTTTGCCCACCTCTGTTTTGAGTTATTGCCCGACCGGGGTGGGTCCCTGAAGAGGCTTCATCGGCCCAACCTTTTAGGTTTTGACTGCGAAGGTTTCAAGAATAAAAAGGGGGTTCAAGATCTTGCAGAGTTTCAACCCTGTTTGCCCTCAACGCGTGCCTTATGAAGCCTCGGAAGGGATCTACTCCGGTCATGGGCAAATGAAAAAAATGGGGGACAAATCAGATTTCAATATTGAGATTGAAAAGTGAAGTCGAATCTGTTAAGAGAAATAAAACTTCTTATCGTCATTCGAATAAGTTCAGGGGAGAAAAAAATGATTCGCTTTAATAAAAATGTATGGATGGCTGTCCTGTTGGTAATTATTCTGATTATCTTCCCAAATCAGATTCTTTCCAAAACGGCCAAGGCATCGAAGACGCCCAAAGCCCCGCAGAATGCAAAAATTCCGAAGAAGACCGGTACCGCACAGACCAGCCAGGCGACCTCGGGGAGCCTTCAATGTGATGCGCAGTCTGCCGTCTTGATGGATGGTCTGACGGGCCAGGTCCTTTACGAGCAAAATCCCAATTTACGGATCGCTCCAGCAAGTTTCGTCAAGGTGATGACGCTCTATTTGGTCTACGATGCCATTCGCGCCGGGCAAGTAAAAGTGGATGATCTGGTGACGGTGAGCGAGACGGCGTGGAGAAGGGCATGGAAGACCGAGGGCTCGAAAATGTTCATCAAGGTTGGAGAGCGAGTGAAAGTCGAAGACCTGATGAAAGGGGTTGCGATTGCCTCGGGAAACGATGCATGCGTCGCTCTGGCAGAACATTTGTCGGGTTCGGAGGAGGTCTTCGTTTCAAAGATGAACGAGAAGGCCAAAGTCTTGGGACTGAACAATTCTCAATTTAGAAACTCCGACGGGATGCCCGCCGAAGGCCAATCTATCACGGCGATGGATATGGCGAACCTATCACGACGTTATATTGAGGACCATCCTGAGGCGCTCGCCCTTCATTCCACAGTCGAATTCGAATTCAATGGAATCCGGCAGGGAAACCGAAACACTCTTCTGCAGAAGAATATCGGAGTGGATGGTTTAAAGACAGGCCATGTGAAGGAAGCGGGTTATCATCTAACCGCGACTGCGAAGAGGGACGGACAGAGGATGATCGCCGTGATAATGGGTTGCGACAAGCAGAGCAAGAGGGCTCCGGAGGCACAAAAGTTATTAGAATACGGCTTTAGAAATTTCTCTACGGTAGAGGCTGTTAAAAAGGGTGCAACATTTGGTCCTCTGAGGGTGAAAAGAGGAAAGTTAAATCAGGTCGCCGTTGTTGCCGCAGAAGAGGGAAGGGTGACTGTCGCGAAGGGCAAAGAGAACTCGGTTTCTACGAATCCCAAGTTGCCAGAGTTTATCTTAGCTCCCGTTCGAAAAGGGCAGGTGGTAGCGAAAGTTCTTATTCAAAACGAAGGCAAGGTAGTGAAAGAAGTCAATCTTCTTGCTTCTTCAAATGTGGAGAAAAGCCTCATTCCTCCCTGGCCCATTCTTGTGGGGATCGGTTGTGGGCTCGCCATCGTATTGGTATTCGGATTTTGGTGGTTCCGCCGGCCCAAAGCTAAAAAACTCTAAATTTGAAGCATGAAATCGGAAACCTGTAACTCTCAACCCTTTCAGGGTTGATCATGATCAAGGCTGAAGCCTTGAGTTACGCTAATTGGACTTTGGATCTGATTTGACATTGATTCACTTCCGGTTCATCACTTCCTGTGAACTTTGATATTTGGCATTTTGGGTGTGCAGATGGCTTCAAAAAGGATCGTACAGACTGGTAAAGATATCGAAGCTGCTTTAAATCAAATGTGCGATCAATTGCTTAGGGAGCACCCTCAATTGGACGAGATGGTCTTGGTCGGTATCCGAACCGGAGGTGTCTTTCTGGCGGAGCGGTTAAGGCAAACGATTCTTCAAAAAAGAGGAATTAATCTTCCCACAGGAATTATTGATATCACGCTCTATCGTGATGACTGGACCAGACTGAGCCAAACCCCGGAAGTCAAGAAAACGGAGATACATTTTTCCATCGAAGACAAGAATGTTCTCTTGGTCGATGATGTCCTCTTTACAGGGAGGACTATCCGAGCTGCCCTCGACGCCTTGTTGGACCTTGGCCGGCCTCGCCGGGTTGAATTAGCCGTATTAATCGATCGTGGTCACAGAGAGTTGCCTATTTGTGCTAATTATATTGGGAGGACTCTCGAGATATCCAGGCAGGATTCAGTCAATGTGGAGCTGAAGGAATTGGCAGGCATCGATCGAGTGGTTATTGAATACGGTAAGTATCCCAATCCCTAATTTCAAATTTCAGATTTTAGATTTCAAATTTAAAACCAAGAAACAGAACCTTTCAATCTGCAATTTGAAATAGGAAATCGAAATTAATCTCCAATCGAAGCATCTTCTTCCGTTCTCCCTCCGGAACCTAATGCCTCCCTCACCATTCCGCAGATTCTTGCAAAAGCTTTGGTCTCCGTCATCGATCGTTCGCGGGGCCTATCCAGAGGGATGGGAACAATGCGGACGATACGGCCTGGACGGTGAGAAAGGACAACCACCCGGTCTGACATAAAGCAGGCCTCGGAGATGGAGTGGGTCACCATCAGGATGGTTTTTCCCGTTTTTGCCCAGATGTCGAGAAGAAGCATCTGCATCGATTTTCGAGTGAGATCATCCAGGGCGCCAAAAGGTTCGTCCATCAAGAGAAGGGGAGGGTCCAAAGCAAGGGCTCTGACAATGGCCACTCTCTGTTGCATTCCCCCGGAGAGTTCTTTGGGATAATAGGACCAGAATTTTCTGTCCAGGCCCACCATTTCCAGTAGCGATTCAATCCGTTTTTCCTGTTCTTCTTTCGGGAGTTTGCTTTTTGCGATGCGAAAGGGCAAAAGACAATTTTCAAGGACCCGGTACCAGGGGAAAAGGGTGGAATCTTGGAAGACAATCCCATATCCCCTTGCTCGCCTCAGCCCTTGAGGTGTCTTTTCCTCGATAAGGATCTCGCCTTCAGAGGGGCCACCCTCATCACCAATATCTCCCAAGAGTTCAAGAAGTGTACTCTTTCCTGACCCGGACGGACCGATCAGGGTGACGAATTCACCCCTGGCAACCTCCAAGTTGACCCCACCGAGAGCCTCCACGTCACGGTCCTTAAAATGTTTCTTCACGTTGATCAAACGAATGGTGATGGGAGGAGTTGAGAGGGTAGGCTGCCCCGTCATTTCCATATTTCCTTAAAATAATCTGCGAGAGAAGGATTAAAAACTTGAACCTTTTCCTTCATTTCTTCGGTCTGAGGATTAATCGTCCAGGCACTCCAGTCTTCCTTTTTAGGATCCATGCCCAAGATTTGCATTTCCCAGAGAGTACGGATCGAATATTGTACGGGGTCTTCCAGGCTCTCCCCGATGTCACCGACACAACACATTCGGGTTCCCTGGTACCGGCGAAAAGCTCTTTCATAAAGCTCCTTCGTTGTAATGGAGCCGGGGTTAATGATAGAAAGGTCAGTGAGTGGAAGTTGAGGGAGATTTCCCACTTTTGAGACCTCAAAGATACATTGCGAGAAGACGGGGATCAATTCCACATTCTTCTTCACACATTCTCGATAGATTCGCTGAATTCCCTCCAGGCTACCGCATGCCGTAATGACATAGACCTGCTTAGGCAGGTGATGGGCAAATCCCCTTCTCAAGAAGTAGGCAATTGTTGAACCCGAGGCAATGGCCGTGTCAGGGATCAACCAGGTATCCCCCCGATATTCCCCGATGAAGTTTTGGGCGTGGATCTCCCAGTCCGTGGCCCCCTGATTGAGTACCCTTTGAAGTTTGATGAATCCGGTAGGGAGGAGCAGGCGGTCGTAGGGGGAGGCGTATCCGAATGCATACTGGAGATCAAAAGGGTAGGCCCCCCTGAGAATAAGGTATTGAGATAATTCCTTGCCGCTGAGTTGTTCAAAAAATAACTCGACGAAGGACTTGGCAATATAACGGATCATATTGAATTTTGGCCGACCGCTGATTCCTCTTCCAAGGAGAAATTGTTGCCCCATATCACTTTCGATGACATAAATCAGGGGCGGGATGGTCGGATCGTTCCGGAGGTGACGCACTTCCCGCGCCCTGGCACTTCCAATTGCATTGATGCTGTAAAGGTTTCCTATGTCCTCAAGAAAGCTACGAGCTGTCATTCAAAGTCTCCTGAGAAAGAGAAAAGTAATTCTTCACCACAAAATGTAGGGGAGCCTCTCCGTAGGCTCCCGAATTGGGCGGCCACGGTGGGCCGCCCCTACTGATACCCTTTTATCCTGATACTCTCTACCTGGTATCCTGATGCCCTGATATCCCTATCTTTGCTTGAATTACTTCGGTACCACGCCACTCGGAAATTTCTCCGTGTAGACTTTCTTTACATCAGGCATCTTTTCCAAGAGGCCGGCCTTAAACATTTCCCTCGCCACATTTTCCCATTTTTTTGGAAGAATGTAGCCGAGGCCATTCCTTTTTGTATCAGGGGTGATCATCAAAGCCTTCATCGGAGCCACGGCATCCATCTCGTGGGCGAGGTCGAGACCTTCGTTAATCTTTTTCAAAATTTCAAAGGTCTCCTTCGGGTTTTCGAGAGCCCATAGGAATCCCTTGTATCTTCCTGCCACCACCGCTTGGACGACATCGGGATATTTTTTGATGATTTCCTCTGTGGTGAAAAGGACATTATCCATCCAGTCAATCCCTAAATCTTTGTAATCAATCGTGTAAAAAGTCTTCCCCAATTTTTTTGTCTCCCGCTGGGCCGTAATCAATTCGTTGTAGGTCATCGCGGAGGCCAGCGGCCAGGTGCCGGCTAACCACGGTTTGATATCCCCGCCCTGGTTTTGGATGGTAAACTGCTTTTCCCATCCTTTGCCAACAGCACATTTTGCTTTGGCATCATAACCAATCCAGATGCCAAAGTCTCCCTTAATGTCTTTTGCGGACTTGATCGGCTTCCAGCTGATGATCCTCATCGCACTCGTTTGAAAATCAACGCTCAGTCCAACGAGATCGATTCCTTCCTTTTCTCTTGCTCGAATAATATTTTCCGGATAATCATTTCCGAAGGCGATGTTTCCTGCCCTGACCGCGGCCACCACCTTTTGGATCGGAGAGATCCCAGGCCCACCCTGGACCTCTTTCACTTTCGCCTTTCCGTAAAAGCCCTTCTCCACGGCCACCCAACCGCCTGCAGATTCCATATGGACGAACCAGGCCTCATGGACGATGGCCTCCTTTTCCTGACTGATTCCGTAGTGAGGCAAACCGATAATTCCCAGCAATACGAAGAATGGCAAGAATTTTTTCATCTTTAAGCCCCCCTCCTTTTTAATTTCAAATTGCAAAGTTTAGATTTCAGATTGAAGAAAAGAAATTTATCATTAAACTTGAATCCAGGTTTGGAAATCTGCAATCGGCAGCGTGCAATCGATCTCGAATCACCTCCTCTCTTGAGAGATATGCCAGGCAATGGTTCGTTTTTCAATGAGGGTAATGATTCCGACAAAAGATAGTCCAAGTAAAGAACAGGCAATGATGCTGGCAAAAACCCTGGGGGTATCCATAATATAGATCGCATCTACGATGAGGAACCCCAATCCGCGATAAGCTCCGAACACCTCTCCCACGACCGCGCCGATGACAGCCAATGTCCAGGCAACTTTAAAGCTGGCGAATATCTGTGGAAGGGCAAAGGGAAACTGGAGATACCGGAATTTTTGCCATCGGGATGAATGATAAGAATCCATCAATTTCATCTCTGTTGCGCCTACAGACGCCAGGGCCTTGAAGGTGGGCCCCAGGACTGGAAAAAAAACACAGATGATTGCGGTCACGACTTTGGAACCCATGCCACTCCCGAAGATGATGACAATCGGCGCAGCGATGGCAACGATCGGCGTGCTGTTGAGGATGACCGCGTAGGGGTAGAACATCTCTTTCAAAGGCCGATACCAGAGGAAGAGGATGGCTGCCAGAATAGCGAGGAAAGACCCGACGACGAAGCCGGTTGCTGCCTCCAGGAAGGTCATGAGCGTGTGGTTAGCTAAGAGTTGAAACTTGGCGAAGATGTATGAGATGATCGTCGTCGGCGCAGGGAGGAGAAATTTTGGAATTTCCAACCATCTGACCAGAAATTCCCATAACACGAAGATACCGACAATGGATCCGATGGAATAGCGATTCATCTTTTAATTTCAAATTTCAGATTTCAATTTTGAAACTTTTTCAATCTGCAATCTGAAATCTACAACTTGCAATTTGTCTCAGAGCCGGTCTTGGCTCCTAAACCTGCCTTGATAGGAGGCTTTCCCTTCAGTCCGCTCCAGGATGATCTGGCAGATTCGGACACCGGGTTTGAGGACAAGCGGAAAGGGTGCCAGGTTTCCGATTTCGAGCACCTGGCGATTGTTAATGCCCGGTTGAACGAACCCTGCCGTCATATGGATGACAAGCCCCATTCGAGCGAAGCGACTTCTCCCTTCAAGCCAACCGCAGATATTGGCAGGCAGCTTAATTCTTTCGTGAGTAATTCCCAGGACCGTCTCGCCCGGCATCAGGGTAAAAGATTCTCCTGCGTCCAAACGTTCCGTAAGGTCTTCAACCGAAGTATCGTCCTCCACCACGCAGGCATTTCTCAGTTTCTTAAAAACCCTGAACTCTTTTCCCAGGCGGAGGTCAATCGAACCCGGACCGACCTGATCCTCTTCAAAAGGTTCGATCTCGATGGTTCCCTGGTTGATTTCTTTCAAGATTTCTTCTCTTGTCAGGACTCCCATAAGACGGTCCTCCATTCATGCAACCGTTGGGTAGACGGTTAGGGGTTTTTGAAGAGAAGGATAAGGGGTACTTCGGTGATATTCTTGAACCGACTTCACAGACATTCCTCTCTTCAGGGATTCAATGGCATTCACCACGGCCTCTGCGCCGGAGAGCGTGGTGACACAGGGAATGTTATGGGCGACGGATTGACTCCGGATGGCCACTTCATCTGCCTTGGGCTTCTTTCCGCCCGGGGTATTGATCACGAGATGAATCTCTCCGTTCTTAATCTGATCGACGATATTCGGCCGGCCTTCACCAACCTTGAATACGGTCTGAACCGGGAGACCATTGTTGACCAGGATTTTTGCGGTTCCTTTGGTGGCGACGATCTCAAATCCAAGATCAACCAATTTTTTTGCAATGAAGACAATGGATCGTTTGTCCTTGTTCATGACGCTGATGAAAACCTTCCCCTTGAGGGGGATGTTGACCCCGGCGCCGATTTGGGATTTGGCAAAGGCCATCCCGAAATCGGTGTCAATCCCCATCACTTCCCCCGTGGATTTCATTTCAGGACCCAACACCGTATCCACCCCGTAAAAACGGTTGAACGGGAAGACCGATTCCTTTACGGCTATGTGATGAATTTCGACCTCTCCTCGGATACCCAGCTCGTAAAGCGTTTTCCCCACCATTACCTTCGCGGCCACTTTTGCCCACGGAACTCCCGTGGCCTTGCTGATGAAAGGAACCGTTCTGGATGCTCTTGGGTTGACTTCCAGGACATAGATGATATCGTTTTTGATCGCATATTGAATGTTCATCAAACCGACGACCTGGAGCTCTTTCGCTAGGGCATAAGTATTTCTTTTCAATCCCTCGATCAAATCATCGGTCAGGGAATAGGGAGGCGTGACGCAGGCGCTATCTCCGGAATGAATGCCGGCTTCTTCGATATGCTCCATGATTCCCGCGATGACACAGGTCTCTCCATCAGCAACCGCATCGACATCGATCTCGATAGCATCCTCCAGAAATTTGTCAATCAGGATGGGATGTTCGGAAGAGGCCTCCACGGCGCGGCGGGCGAAGCCCTCCAACGTCTCCCCATCGTAAACAATCTCCATGGCCCTTCCCCCTAATACGTAAGAAGGTCTTACCACGACCGGGTAGCCGATCTCCTCCGCGACCCTTCCGGCCTCCTCCACCGAACTGGCTGTGCCATTGGAAGGCTGGATGAGGCTCAATTTCTTGAGAAGAGCTTTAAAGCGTTTTCGATCTTCTGCCCGATCGATGTTGTCAGGAGTCGTGCCGATAATTTTCACCCCCGCCTTCTCCAGGGGCACAGCCAGATTGAGGGGGGTTTGGCCTCCAAATTGAACGATCACCCCATCCGGTTTTTCAACATCGATGATATGGAGAACGTCCTCAAACGTCAGGGGTTCGAAATAGAGTTTGTCGGAGGTGTCATAGTCCGTTGAAACCGTCTCCGGGTTGGAGTTCACCATGATTGATTCATAATCCAGTTCTTTGAGGGCAAAAGAGGCATGGACACAGCAGTAGTCGAATTCGATCCCCTGGCCGATTCGATTGGGACCTCCTCCCAGGATCATGATCTTCTTTCTTGAAGAGGCTTTGGCTTCATCTTCCGTCTCATAGGTCGAATAGTAGTAAGGGGTGTAGGCCTCAAATTCCGCTCCGCAGGTATCGACCAGCTTGTACGTAGGGAGAATCCCTTTCTCCTTTCGAATGGCACGGAGAGTGGGTTCATCGAAACCGAGGAGGTAACCCAGCTGGAAATCGGAGAAACCAAATTCTTTTGCTTTTCTTAATAGAGAGTCGGGTAGTTGAAGTTGATCCGGAGTTAGAATCTTTTTCCAGAGCTCCAGGTCCCGGACCTTTGTTCCGTAAGATCGAATCTCATTCTCAAGGTCCGTGATCTCCTGGATATTGGTGAGAAACCAGGAGTCGATCTTCGTCAGCTCGTGGATCTCATCGACTTTCATCCCTAAGAGCAGGGCCTGTCTGAGATAAAAGATCCTTTCCGCGCTCGGCGTGGTGAGTTTTTTCCTCATCTCATCAAGGAGATTGAAGCGCCCGGTCTCGTTCGATTTCTCGGCAGGGAAGGGGAATTTATCTTTTCCATCCGCTCCCAGGCCATGTCTCCCGATCTCCAGAGAGCGGAGTCCTTTTTGAAGCGCTTCCTTGAAGGTTCGGCCGATCGCCATCGTTTCACCGACGGACTTCATCGAAACGGTCAGCGTTGGATCTGCTTCAGGGAATTTTTCGAAGGCGAATCTGGGAATTTTCACCACACAATAGTCGATGGTCGGTTCGAAGCAGGCGGGCGTTTTTTTCGTGATGTCGTTTGGAATCTCATCGAGCGTGTATCCAACCGCTAACTTTGCCGCCATCTTCGCGATTGGGAAACCCGTTGCCTTTGAGGCAAGGGCCGAAGAGCGCGAGACCCTCGGGTTCATTTCAATGATGACCATTCGTCCATCCTCGGGACGAATGGCGAATTGGATGTTTGATCCTCCCGTCTCCACTCCAATCTCCCGAATGGCGCGGATGGCTCCGTCTCTCATCCTCTGATATTCTTTGTCCGTCAAGGTTTGAGCTGGAGCAACGGTGATGCTATCACCCGTATGGATTCCCATGGGATCGAAATTTTCAATGGAGCAGATGATGACGACATTGTCATTGAGATCCCTCATCACCTCCAGCTCGAATTCCTTCCAACCGAGAACGGACTCTTCGATCAGAATCTCTCCGACCATGCTCCATTCGAGTCCGCGAGCAGCCATCTCTTCGAATTCTTCGATATTGTAAGCCACTCCCCCCCCTGTTCCTCCCAGGGTGAAGCTGGGCCTGATGATGAGAGGAAACCCGATCCCTTTGGCCACCTCCAAGGCTTCCCCGAGTGAATAAGCCAATCCGCTTCTCGGGAGATCGAGGCCGATCTTCTTCATCGATTCTTTGAAGAGATTTCTATCCTCTCCTTTCTTGATGGCTTCATATTTGGCTCCGATCATTTGAACGCCATATTTTTGAAGGACTCCAGATTCATAGAGGGCGACCGAAACATTGAGGCCGGTCTGACCCCCCAAGGTGGGGAGAAGCGCATCCGGCCTTTCCCTCTCGATGACCTTCTCTAAGATTTCCGGGGTGATGGGCTCGATGTAAGTCCGGTCGGCCATCTCGGGATCGGTCATGATGGTGGCTGGATTGGAGTTTACCAATACCACCTCAAATCCTTCTTCCCTCAAAGCTTTGCAAGCCTGAGTGCCGGAGTAATCAAATTCGCAGGCCTGGCTGATCACGATGGGTCCGGAGCCGATGATCAGGATTCTTTTGATGTCTGTCCGTTTAGGCATAAGCCATTCTTGGATGAAATTCCAATAACCAAGCCCCAAGCTCCAAACAAATTTGAATCTCCAATTTCCAATGACCCAAACGGTTTGGCTTTGGATTTTGGTCATGGGTACTTATTTGGAATTTTGTGCCTGCCGTTAGGCAGGGAATTTGGTGCTTATCCGATGATTCGATCTCTCCCATCGTCCCTCACTCTTGATATCGCTCCATCATTTTTATAAATTCTCCGAACAGGTCTTGTGTGTCGTGGGGCCCTGGAGAAGCTTCGGGGTGATACTGTACCGAAAAGATCGGAAATCGCTTATGTCGCATCCCTTCCAGGGTCTGGTCGTTGAGATTGATTTGGGTAAATTCCACTTCTGTCGGATCCAAAGAAAGGGGGTCAACACAGAACCCGTGATTCTGGGAGGTAATCATCACCCTTTCGGTTCTTAAATCTTTAACTGGCTGATTCGCTCCCCGGTGACCAAATTTCAACTTGAATGTTTTTCCCCCGAGGGCCAACCCCAGAAGCTGGTGTCCCAGACAGATTCCAAAGATCGGTGTTTTTCCGATGATCTGCCGAACGGTCTCGATGGCATAGGGAACTCCTTCCGGGTCGCCTGGACCGTTGGATAAGAGAACGCCATCCGGGTGAAGGGAGAGAATGGACTCGGCGCTGGAAGAGGCGGGGAGAACAGTGACCTCACAGTTCCAATCACAAAGGGAGCGAAGAATATTATATTTGACCCCGTAGTCGAGAACCACTACCTTCGGTTGAAAGTGGGAGGTGGATGCCGGAGAGGGGTGAAGTGAAAATTGAGAATCATTTCTGGCAGCCCATGGAAAAGATTTTTCACAGGTGACCTCTTTTACTAAATCGCGGCCGATCAAGCCTGGAGAAGTCTTGGCCTTTTCAACGAGATGATCCCGATTGAGATCTGCCGTGGATAGGACAGCTTTCATGGCACCTGCGACACGGAGGTGCTTGGTGATGGCCCGGGTGTCCATGCCTTCCACTCCCATGATGCAGTGATTGATCAAATAATCGGAGAGAGATTTGTCGCCACGCCAGTTGCTGAAAACGGAACTACTCTCTTTCACGACGAACCCTTCCACTTCCGGTCCCTGCGATTCGATATCCTCTTGATTGATTCCATAATTTCCGATCAGGGGATAGGTCATGGTGACGATCTGACCTTTGTAGGAAGGGTCGGTGAGAATTTCCTGATAGCCGGTCATGCTGGTGTTAAAAACGGCTTCTCCCGCCTTTTCTCCGGAGAATCCGAAAGACCATCCCTCAAATACAGCCCCATCCTCCAATGCCAATAAGGCTTTTTGCTTAGATTTCATTCGCGGTCCCTTGGATTTTTTTGGTAGTGTTCCGACAATGTCGGAACGCTACCCTTTGACGCCCTCAATAAATGAGGGCGCTAAGAGTATTGAAATGGGCAAGGCCCAGTGTCTTCATAAAAAAAGACCCCCGATCCCGATTGGACAGGATCGAGGGTCTTTAAGTTGTTTCACTCGTTTGATCATAAAGAATTTTTATTCTCTTTTAACACACCGATTTATGATTGTCAACCCTTCGGCAGCCTGCTTTAGCCTGCCTGCCGGTAGACTGAAGTTGACCGCTGGGAGAGCCCTCTAATTCTCAACCCAAAAGCAGAGGTTTGGGACGCTCGAATGGGTTGAAATTTTTAGTCGCCTATCATGCGTACAAATATATCTTTGTCTTGGTAGGCCTCGCCATTAATTTCTCAATTTTCGCTTGGATCTTCTTCCTCTCCGGATTCTTTTCCCATGCATTCCAGTCATCCACGCTCTGCCATGTGGTGATCACAATATAATTATGAGGGTCATCCTGCGCCCGAAGTGTTTCTCCTGAGATATACCCTTTTGATGGAATCGCTTTGGATCTCAATTCCCTGAGCATTTTTGCAAAATCCGATTCCCGCCCCTTCTTTACTTTCCGATCGATGATGATCCTCACTGCCATGTTCGTCACCTCCCATATTTTTGGGATAATAGCAAGTCTGTAAGTCGATTTCAAGGAAAATTATTTTAGCTCGAAGGCAGTAAGAGAGGGGCAGGGGAGAGGGCGTCCATGCCCTTGGGAATCATCCTCGTCTTCGAGATGTCCTCTGTAACTTTTTCCCCCGGGAGATGAGTGCCGATGCCTGGCTTTTCCCCCTGCCCACATTTTTTTGCAAATCAGTGGAAATTGGAAAAAAACCGGTCTAATCCCCCTTCGTCCCCCTTTGTCAAAAGGGGGAAACTTCTCTCTTCCCTTTGGCAAAGCCTGCCTGCCGGTAGGCAGGGGAGGTTAGGAGGGATTTTACAAAATGATTTTCAAACCGCCAAATTGATACGAAAAATGAACATTCCAAAAATAGCAATGACATATAGACTTTTAATGCTAATGGCTCATTTTGGAATGAGCTTTTAATGGTAGCCCTCCAGCTCTCCCTTCGGTAATACCCATCGGAAACTTTCGGGAGTGATGGTCTGCGGATGTCCGTCAATCAATGCGGTGAGATGGCTGTTATCCCTGGAGATGCCAAGGCTGAAGATCTTCTCCAGGTTCATCAGACGATCCACGATTTCTCCCCACTTTTTCCCGTCAATCGCCTGAACCATACAACTCTTGTACTGAGCTTCTTCCAATCTCGCTTTGGGGTCATAGAAGATGACCTCTCCCGCAGAAGCCCCGGCCAGAATCTTTGCACCTTTGTAAGGAGAGTCCATTCGACGGAGAAGTCCATCGTTCCCCCGGTAAAGCCCTAACATGATGACCGAACCTCCCATGAACGCCTGGCAGAGATGTTCATAGGCCGTGCCGACAATGTTCACCTCAAGCCCCGGACCTCGAGGGTCGCTGACAGCGCAGACCCACCCCCTGTCTACGACATTACCCAGGATGTTGAACGTCCCTCCCTTTGAAGAGTATCCTGTAACTTTGCCTACGTCACCGTGGATCTCTAATGTGCCGGAGTGCATGACCATCCCGGTGAAGTTCTGGGCGTGGCCGTGAACCCTCACCAGAGCACCCATGTTGAATGCGCCGCAATACTCGCCCGGACTTCCATAAACGTCCACTCTCGTGTTCGAGGTGTCTCCGGAGCCCATACCCATCCCGATGCCGCGCTGGCCTTCGACTCTGTAGACAACGAACCTTCGCCATCCCGTCCGATGTGCCTGATCGAGAAAGGGACTCAGGACGTTTGAAGTGTCGACTCCTTCAGGCCGAAACCCTCGTGCATCCACCACCAGCACCTGTTCGATCCCTTCCGGTGGTTTGAGCTTTGCGGCCTCCGCAAGGGTCACGCGGATCATTTCCCCCCGGCCATCCACGCGATCCAGGAATGCGTTGATGTGTTCGCGAATGATATGAATTAAAGCTCCTCTGTCCTTATCTCCCGTGTCCCAACCGGCCAGGTGGTCATGAATCCTGGACAATTCATCGAGCGCCTGGACAGGAGGAAAATCCTTGGCCAATTCCTTTAAAGCCCCCTCAAACTCAGAGAATTTCCATCGGGGCAATCGTTCCTGAAAATAGACTAAAGGAGTTGATCCGAACTCAGTCTTTTCAGAGGCGCCGGAAGAGGAGACGGGTTCTGGAGAAGGGAATGTCCCATGTGGGATATGAATTTTCTGGCCAAATTTGTCCAGAACCTCGTGACCCGTAATTCTGCCTTTCTCATCGTAGAACACCCTGCTCACCATGCCCGGGTTGACAGTGAAGGTCAAAGGAGGGACAGTGCTTTTCATCAATCCAAGGCGATAAAGCTCCTGAAGTCCAGCATCGCTTCCCTGTTTCTCAGAGCAGATGATGCTTATGAAGTTTTCACCATCATCGTAGAGCATGGCCACATTGGGCCGGAGCAACGAAGGATCGATGATGTCGAGCCGCTCAATTACCCTGTGATAGGGATCGATGCGACCGCAGAGATACTGGTACGGGCCATCCGGAGCGCTTTCAAGCTCCACCTCCTGGATACGCTCGAAGCGCTCCCTGACCTCAGGCGTTAACTGGGTCAGGTTCCATCCCGTTGTCGGAGAGAAGGATTCGACCAACGCATCAAAGGGATAATGCAGGTACTGGCTGAGCAGATGAAGTTTGAGAGAGGCAACGGCCGTATCGGTCTGAGCCAGGGGCGTTAAGTTGAATTGGGACACCCTGTTCAGCATCGTTCGATAATTCGTTGTCTCTCCATTATGCGTCAAGGCGGTATGGAGTTCGGCAAAAGGATGGGCGTTCATCTGATCCACCACAGAACCCGTGGCCAGACGGCGATGAATGACGTTCACCGGTGCTTCAGGAAGTTCCCAAGGAATTTGCCTGCCGTCGCTCTTCCAGCAACCGGAATTCTTTCCACAGGAAAGGACCGCCACTTTCTTCTGCTGGCGTTCCACATAGTTTTCCTGCGTGATCTTTCGAGAAAGTCGATAGATATACTCGTCCTCGGCCTCCTGTAGAAATTCTTTATCTTCCCTGTATTTTTCAATGGTCAGACCCGAGTAACGCATCTCCCGCGGCGGCCAGATCGGGTCATTCAGAAGATCTGTTTCGATAAAGTGATACAACTCTTTCGGACGAACCCGCGCGAAGAATCGGAAAACATCCCCGGGGTCTTTCTCACCGAAGCATCGGAAGTCCTGTTCGCGTCCTTCCCGGTCGAGTCGATACGGTATGCGGCATTTCTCCAGGTCACCCTCGAACCCTTCTATTTCGAGACCCTTAAGATACTGCTGCAAGATTTCCTGCATGATCCGGTACCGGTTGGATAAGACCGTCTGCCTGGACCTCCTCCGCATTTCTTGAGGGTCGATATCCGGTTCTCGATTCACGTATTCCTGCTCGACTTGCGATTGGAGCGTGCCCTTGACCAATATATGAAGGGCATAGTGATCCATGCGAAGGGGATAACAACCTCCCTTCCAAATGCCAACCCCATCCATTCCCCGGTTCGCCATGCGGTCGAGCATGAGGTCCATGACATGACTCGGAATGAAATGATTGGATACAATGGCAGCCACTCCGCAATCCGATGGAGCGGGAACGGGTTCCGCAGTGGATGGTACGGAAAGAGGTTCTTCGGATTCTTTCTTTCTCGAAGGCTCGGCCAGTGAAATTTCTTGCCTGCGACGGCGACGGTCCTTCACCCTCTCTTCGAGAAGGGACCATTCGACACACTCATACCGGCCCCTGAGTTCTCGAATATCTTTCATGCCGAGGGCCGAAAGGGCTCTGGCTGTCTGGGCTTGAAGAATAGAACGAAAATTGATGATCTGCTGGGCATTCAATTCCACATTGCGGAGCAACTGCATTTTTGGTTCGATGGTGGAGATGCCGCTGCGGCATCCCGACTCGCAGTTGCGATCCCGAACGCAACCAATGGCAACAAGGTCTGCCGTACCGAGAACGACTCCATCCAGCCCTAAGGCAACTCCCTTGATCACGTCTCCCCACGTGCGAAATCCACCGCTTCCCATGAAGACCACATAGTCTCTCAACCCGTCGTCCATCAATTTTTCGTGACAGATGGGGACCGCATACTCCATGTGCATTCCCATCTGGCCCTTGATGATATCCGGCGCTGCACCCGTTCCGCCACGGGGTCCATCCAGCCAGACCTCGATGACCATCCGGTTATCTTTGGCGATACGAGCGAGGCCCGAGACGATGAACTCAATATCAGGAGAGGGAGAGACCTTGATAGAGATGGTGGTGCGGCGGTTGATCATGCGTACGGCGTCGATGAATGCCTTCACATCCTCGATGGAGTAGCAATTGTGAAAAGGAAAAGGAGAGATGAGGCTGACCCCTTCGGCCACTCCTCTCAGCCTCGAGACCAGGCCGAACACTTTTCTTCCGAGCAGATGCCCACCCACACCTTGTTTGGCTCCCTGGCTGTAAGCGATGACCACGCGGCGGGCCCGCCGGATGGACTCCTTGGTGACTCCAAAGAGTCCTGTCTTGAGTTGTGTCGAGACGTAGGGTTCATCATCAGGCGTGACGATAGAAACATACTGAATCGGCATGGACGCCGGATACTTTTTCAGTCCATCCAGCACTCCCTGATATTCGTCAGATTCATCCAGCTCCTGTTGGACGTGTTTGATCACGTCTTCGACAGGAATGAGCTTTCTTTCTTCCATAATCCGGCCTAACAGGACGACCTGTTGATCGGTCAGGTCCAGCGGATTCCACTTCGTGTCAAGAACAAATACGGTCGGATAACCCCCCTCACCCGTGTCCATTTGAGTTCCAAGAGTCCGTGTCGCGAGGACGCGGGCGCGCCAGGTCCCCGGACCGATGGACCCAACGGACATCCCGGCTCCGATGAAGGGTGCCTTCAGCCGCAATTGGGTGGAAATCTGAAGGCCGGTGGATACCTTGTCCAGCGTTTCCTCCGGGACCGTGTCAGGATTTTGCTGAAACTTGACATGGATAAAATCGAAACCATCGCCAAGATTCCCACGCTCCTCTGTATGGCCAAGGAATAGGGTTTCCCGATCGCCACTGGCCATGCGGCCGACAGAGGCAATGAGCGAAGCCGGCCAGACATAATCGCGATCGAAGATGCGGTAGCACGAGGGCTTGAGGTCACAATTGTAAAAGCGATGCGGAGGATCTGTGGGCTGAATGAGGGCCTTCAATTGATTGTAGCGCCATCCGAAGCCATCCCCCTCTCTCTCGACACGTGCCTTGTTGCAATCACGGTTTCGTTTCAATCGCTCTTCGTTCTTGAAGATGTCGTAGATCCTTTCCTCCAGGTCATCAAAGATGAGCAGCCGGTTTTCTTCCCCCACGGTCTTTTTGATATCTTTGAACCCGGAGGCTCCCAGAACCTCGATGATCTGTACATTCCAGACCCGGATGAGGTTGGCGATCCTTTTCGCCAGGGCCGGTGGATCGTATGGGAACTGAACATTTTCTCCTCTTAGAAACCTTTGCCGTGCCATGGGATCTGCGGTCAGAAGGACCGGCCAGTCGATCTTTATTCCATTGGCGCCCCGTTGGGTCGTTTTCTGCGAATCCGCAGCCGAGCGGATGCCACCCGCCGCGAGAATGGAAAACCGGTGCCGGAGTTTCTGCTCGACCAGGAAACGATGTACCGCAGGCACGGCATCCGTGGTGGGATAATATCCTTTTCCAGAATCGTAATCTGAGGTGAGGCACAGCACATCAAAGGGCGATTGGAACAGAGATTCCAGGATTTTCCGGAAGGCAGGGGAAGGCTGAAGTTCGGAATTTATGTCCTCCTTTCTAATTTTTATGACCGCGCAAAGAACCGTTGATCTGGGGAAGAAGTTCCTTAACTCGCTTACTTTTCCAAGAAGAGCGTCATCCAGTTCAATTTCTACGAAATCGAGAGGATGGTCTTTTAGGTGCTGGATGCTTGGCCATTTTTTCAAGTCCTCCGGTCTCAGCCGGAGGATCAGGGATTTGATGCTATCTCGAATTTTCGATCCGTAACTCTCAATTTCCTCCAGCCGGAGCGTCACACGGGTCCCCAGATCAGAGGCTGCTTCGAACATGGCATCCAGTAGATCTTGGCTCACCTTCATGGGCAGGACGTCGAGGATGATGGGAGTTTTTAAACCGACCAGGCAAGGAGCCGGGGTTTCGATCCCCTTCCCGTCGAACTTCAGGTACTTGGAGCGGCAGCCCAACTGAATGGCAATGGCATCCGCAGAGCTTTCATACAGAAGGTTTTGAGCCGGGCCGACGATGTGAAAGTGGCCGAAGCGAATGCCATCATTCCCGGAGCCGCGATGGGGGTCTCCCTGGCCTGTTCCAGAAACGGGAATCTTTCCGGTCGTCGCTTCCAGGTCGATGCGGCTGACGACTTCGCTGTTCCAATACGGGTCGTCCATACTGAGGTAATCTGGATGCAGTTCGACCGAGGTCGCCGGGATTCGAGCTGCAATCTGTGGGCACCTTTCAAGGCAAGCCCCGCAGCCGCGGCAGAGTGCCTCGTCGGCGATCTTCACGTGACGGGGATCGGACTCGTCACGTTTCCGCACACTATACATGCAGGCATCCACACAGGTTCCGCAATGCAGACAATACTCTTCATCGATGAGGACACGATACCTCGGGAAGGTCTGCCGCTGTTCGCGGATCTTCTGATCAAAACCCGTTCGGATGACATCAAGGAAGCGATAAAACTCCGGGCTGCTCTCCACCTCCTGGACGAAGTTTGTCACTTCCTGAATCGGGAAATCGATGTGGCTGGATAAATATTTTTCCAGATCAGTGTAAAGCTGGCGATGTTTTAAGCTGACTTGACACCCTTCGTCGCAACGGCCGCAGTGAAGGCAGAAGTATAGGGGGAGGACTTTGGAGAGCTCGATCTTCTTCGTTTCAAGAGCTCTTTTCATGGTGAGCAGTTTTCCCCTTGCCGTGAATGTCTCGTCTCGCGTTGCACGGTAGACTGGACATCGGGCCACGCAATTTCCGCATTGGGCACAAGACGAGATATCGTTTGAAATCTTCTCAAGCCCCTGGGGAACGATGGGTATACGCTGACGCAGTGTTTTCTCCGGAATGATAGAGAACAGCTTGAAGAGGAGCCACTGTGTGGAGGAAAGTTCGAGGTTAAAGATGTCGGGATGAAAAACTATTTTCTGAAGGGGTCTCAGCCGTCCTGAAACGCTAAAGAACTTTCCTGGGTTCAGGATCCCATGCGGGTCGACTTTTTTCTTATATCGAACCAGTTCTTTCAGCTTCTCCTTTGAATAGAGATCACGCAGAAAGGGCGTGTTCCATATTCCCAGACCATAGGGCTTCCCATGATAAAACTGAACAGCCAGCCTGACCATCATCGGGACGAGCATGAGGTCGATGTAAAAGATCGTTTTCCGATGATCGGAAGTAATCATGGCAAGAAAGAGCACTTCTCCTTGGTTGATGAGATGAGAGGATGGGTAAAACGTCACGCCCAGGCGCTTGCCCCATTCGCTGATCTTCTCCAAATAGGCAGCAACGTGATCGAGAGGAAGCACAACCTCTGTGGCCAATAGGGACGGCCCCAGATGCTTGATGGACATCGGAAGGAACCGTTCTCCCCAGAGGTAATTGGCAGACGTTTCATCCGCCGTTTGAATTCCTTCTCTTTCAAGAAAGACCCTGAACTCATCGGCTTGCTCTTTCTCAGCAAATGAGACGAGAACGAGGTTTTTGTCCCCGATCGACAGACTTCCGTTCGATTGTGTCTTGAGGACCCGCGCCAATTCGGTATGGTAAACGATGAGATCGTGCGGCCTGAGCGAAGGGTGGCATGAAAGCTTCTTAATGAAGGCGTAAGCAGCAGTGGATTTTTCAAAGGGAAGCAAGAATGGGAACCATTGGACCGGACGCCGACCGACCTTAAGTTTAGCTTTGACGATAATCCCCATCTGGCCTTCCGTCGAAAGGAAATGGTTGGTCTCTGGATCTTCTGCTTTCAGATCCTTAACGCTTCCTTCGGGTGTGATCACACGGATTGAGATCAACTGTTTTTGCACGGGGCCGTGGTGAAAGGTGCCAAACCCCATCCCTCCTGTGGCCATCCAGCCCGCGAGCGTTCCCCCTTTGCCGGAAGTCATGCTGAGGAGAGTAAGGCCGTGGCGTTCAAGTTCCCGGTGGATGTCGAGAAAACGCGCACCCGGACCCACTGTCAGCTGGAGGGCCTCGGGATTCACTTCGATCGCATCCATCAACCCGAGGTCGATCAGTATTCCTCCTCGGGTGGGAACAGCTCCGCCATATCCCCACGTCCCGGCGCCCCTAACGGTTAATGGAATTTTGTGCTCACGGGCGAAGGCAAAGATCCCCAGGAGGTGTTCTTCGGTGGCGGGCTGAAGAATGAGATCAGGAAGGCTTTTTAGCATCAGGTCGCGGATCAGAGGCGGCAGATCGACGTTGAGGTCATTGCGGTAATATTCGAGCTTCTCCGGATCGTCGATCTTCTTCAAGCCGGGATTCCGATGCAAAAGTAGTTCGATAGATTTGGTCCAGGATAAATCAGTTTTCTTCTCGTTCACTTTGTCGATTAACCTCGCTTCATCGTCGGGATCAAGGCGTAATATTATTGAAGGTCACGCTCCGATTCTTCAGGATGTGACCTTCAAAATACTCTCTTATTATAAAAGATTCAACCCCCAGATTCATTAAGAAATCCGTAAAGTGAGGGTGAACTACAGAACAGGTAAGTATTTTTCCAATTCGAATTGGGAGACATGAGTTCGGTATTGATCCCATTCGATCTTTTTATTTTCAATAAATTTTTGAAAGATGTGGTCTCCCAGTGTTTCCCTCACGAGTTCACTTTTTTCCGTAAGTTGAACTGCTTCCAATAAATTTCCTGGAAGAGAGTCGATTCCGTGTTTCTTCCTCTCCTTTTCGGACATTTCAAAGATATCCTCTTCCACAGGAGGTGGAAGCTCATAGCCTTCTTCAATTCCCTTTAGACCCGCTGCTAACATTACGGCAAATGTCAGATAGGGATTGCAGGCAGGGTCTGGGGACCGATATTCCATCCGTGTGGCTTTTTCCTTTCCCGGCTTATACATCGGGACACGAACGAGCGCAGACCGGTTTCTTCGAGCCCAGGAGATATAGACCGGTGCTTCGTAGCCCGGGACGAGCCTTTTGTATGAGTTGACCCACTGGGAGGTGATGGAAGTAATCTCTTTGGAATGTCTTAAAACCCCGGCCATATAGGACTTGGCAATCTTTGAGAGGTGGAATTCATCTTTTGGCTCGAAAAAAGCATTCTTATTACCTTTAAAAAGGGATTGGTGTGTATGCATGCCACTTCCATTCTGACCGAAAATAGGTTTGGGCATAAAGGTTGCGTATACGCCGTGCTTTAACGCGATCTCTTTGACAACGAGCCGGTAAGTCATGGCATTGTCTGCCATGGTCAGTCCATCGGTATATCGAAGGTCGATCTCATGTTGGCTGGGGGCCACTTCATGATGACTGTATTCAACATGAATGCCCATGGCTTCCAATGTCAAAATGGTTTCTCTCCGAAGCTCGGTTGCCACATCAAGGGGAGTGAGATCAAAATAGCCGCCTTTGTCAAGTATCTCTGTTGCATCACTTCCTTTAAAATAGAAGTACTCCAGCTCAGGTCCGACGTAAAGGGTGTAACCTTTTTCCTCAGCCTTTTTAAGTGCCCTTTTCAAGACCCATCGAGGATCTCCTTTGTAAGGGGTCCCGTCAGGCTCGTAGATGTCTGCAAACATCCTGGCCACCGCATTCTCTTTTGGTCGCCAGGGGACGATCTGGAATGTTTTTGGATCAGGTTTGGCGATCATATCGCTTTCATCGATGCGAGCATAGCCTTGAATGGAGGAACCATCAAACCCCATTCCTTCCTCGAGTGCTCCTTCCAATTCATCGACGGTGATGGCAAACCCTTTTAAGAAACCCAGAATGTCCGTGAACCAGAGCCGAATGAATTTAACATCATTCTCCTTTGCCAACTTCAACACGTTTTCTTTTTCTTTGTCCATCTCTTCCTCCTTTTTGAAGTTAAAAGATTAATAGAAAAGGCGCCTCATCTTGAATCCGAATAATTCCCGAAAGAGACGAGACGCCTTTGTCTACTTAAATACCGCTTTGTATTGACGGCATTAAACAGCAAGTAACGTGCCAGTTACAGTCGTCTTGGGGTGACAAATTCTCGCTTTATAACTCATTGAAAATTATAAAAAATATCTTGGTGACAGATAAGATGCCGATTCGATGCAATTGTGAGATAGAAAATAGATGCTGGATTTTAGACAGACTGCTTAAAAAACGGCAAGCCATTGAATGTTAGAACATAAATAAATTGACAAACAGGGATCATTTTCATAAATTTAAAGAAGGTGAACCGAAAGGTGTAAAGAAGGGGATTGTCCCGAAGTATGACAGGGGAGGAGAAACTTTATGGAGATTGATAAATTTCTCGAATTGACGAAGAAGTTAGACTCGAAAAAGAAGGCGAAAAAAGAAGAATTGGAGAAGTTCAGAAAGCTGTTTGAACGATTCCACAATTTGAATCGTGCCTATTTAGACAGCGAAGCCTTTGAAAAGGCTGAGGAATCTATCTCTTCCATGGCGGAAGCGATTGCCAGCACAATTCAGTATCTGGAAGCTGAGATTACCCGATTGAGAAATAAACGAATGAAAATGCCCGTTGAAAATGTTGAATTGGGCGAGATGCAGAAGGTCCAAAATAGAAACGAGATGCTGATCAAAGAGTATCTGGCCGAATTTCAAAAATAGAATTTGGAGTTGATCGCTCACCCTCTGAGATTCCCTTCGCATGAGACAAGGATTTGTTGAAACTTCGTGATGAAGATAGAACAAATTCTTGGTAGGCCTTGCCTTCGCTTTCTCGAAAATATTGCCCGAAAGTTCCACCACAGCTCCCTGCTTTTTGGAGCCCGGGACTCTTTTCTCAGAGATCTCTTTAAAATTTGACACGAAGCCCGGTTGTTGTAAAATGTAACCACATAGTGGCGGTGGCGGACGGGCGGTTTCAAGATTCATATAAACTAAGGGACTCTTAAAGAAAAATAGAAAGGTGGATTGTGCGATGGAACGGAATCCCGATGATGAGACTTTGAAACAAAAGGTGACCGAATTGGAGAAAAGGTTAAAGGAGTACGAGCAAAAGGAGACAAAGCAGAATTTCCAGGAGATGACGAAGCGCCTGGAGAAGATCGCTGAGATGGGTGACGACGGAATTATCGTTTTCGATGAGGACTATAGGATTGAATTCGCCAATAATGTGTCCTCGGAATTAATAGGATATTCAAAAGAAAAATTGATGGGCATGGATTTTCGGCGTCTCTTGAGCGAGAGGGATATCGGTTATCTCGATCAGATGCATTCCGAGGTCGGCGCAGATGAGAGCAAGCGGGTCTGCACCGAGATGGAGGTGGTAACCGAGAAGGGTCTGAAACGAGATGCCGATGTCTGCATCACGATTGCAAAAAAGGAGAAGGGCGGCGTCCAGACCTACGCGTATTTAAGGGATATCACGGACAGGAAGAGGATGGAGAGAGAGATCCGAGAGGCCACGAAGCGCTTTGAGAAGATCGCCGAGATGGGAGAAGATGGGATCATTGTTTTTGACGAAGAATCGAGAATCGAATTTGCCAACCAAATGGCCTCTGAGATCATGGGGCTTCCCAAGGATCAGATGCTTGGTCGCGAATTTTTCTCCCTCATCGGCAAGCGAGACGAAGAGTTTTTAGAGGAGATGGTGATGCGGGGAGAAGGCCTGGGTGAAAAGGTCTGCACAGAGATGTCCCTTCATGCACCCCAAGGGAAGATCAAAGAAACGGAGGTCTGCATCGCCCCGACCCGATCCGAGGATGGTCGGATCAAGACGTATGCTTATATCCGTGATATCACGGAGAGAAAGAAGTTTGAGAAGGCTTTGAGGGAATCCGAGGAAAAATATCGAAACCTCTTCGAGAGGGTTCGACATGGACTCTTCATCAGCACCAAAGAAGGTTATTTTCTCGATTGCAATCAAGCCCTTTTGGAAATGGCTGGATATCAAAACAAAGAAGAGTTTTTGCAGATGGATATCGCCCAGGACCTCTACGCAAATGTGGAAGATAGAAAAAAATTTCAGAGGTTGATCGAGCAACAGGGATTTGTGAAGGACCTTGAGGTGGAGTTCAAGAGGAGGAGTGGGGAGAAGATCACAGTCCTCCTGACAGCGCATGTCAAGAAAGATGACAAGGGAGAGGTTGTTGGATATGAGGGAATTAACATTGACATTTCTGATCGGAAGCGAATGGAGAAGGAATTGAAAGAGGCGAACGACTTCTTGGTGAACCTGATTGAGAGTTCCGTAGATGGCATTATTGTCACCGATATGAAAGGGGATATCCTCATCTTTAATAAGGGCGCAGAGAACCTTTTAGGCTATACATCGGAGGAAGTAGTGGGAAAGATGAACATCCGAAGCATTTATCAACCTGGAGTGGCAAAAGAGGTCATGGATAAATTGAGAAGCCCTGATTTTGGAGGGCTTGGGAAGTTGACCTCGTTTCCCATCTTCCATAAAAGAAAAGATGGAGAACTGATCGAAGGAGACCTTTCAGCTTCTATCATCTACGATGAGAAAGGGAATGAGATCGCAAGCGTTGGCATCTTCAAGGACCTCAGGGAGAGATTGAGGATCGAAAGAGAACTTCAGAAGATGCAGGAGGCCCTTCTCCAATCCGAGAAGTTGGCTGCCATGGGCAGACTCACATCACAGATTGCTCATGAATTAAATAACCCCATTTACGGTATTATGAACACCCTGGAACTCCTCAAGACTGAAATTTCTCCGGAGAGTAAAAGGAGAAGGATTTTGGAATTATCCCTGTCAGAAATTCAGAGGCTTTCCGAGATGCTCCGGAATATGCTCAGCTTCTCAAAGCCCGAAGAGGAAAAGCGGAGGCCGGTCAGAATAGATGACCTCATCGAAGGAATTCTTTTGGTGATGGAGAAGCAGATGAGAGAATCAAATATTCAGGTGGAAACGTCCTTTGATCCTGACATTCCAGAAATCATGGCCTCCACTAACCAGATGCGACAGGTCATGCTGAACATCTTCAAAAATGCTAAGGAGGCGATGCCCAAGGGAGGCACGCTGTTCGTCAGAACGAGCAAGGAGGACAACAGGATCTTGATTCACATCCAAGACACAGGAATAGGAATCCCTGTAGAGATCAGGGCCAAGATCTTCGAAGCCTTCTTTACCACCAAACAGAAGGTGAAAGGGGTTGGGTTGGGACTTTCGGTCTGTTATGGGATCATCAAAGATCATGGTGGGGATATTAAGGTCGAAAGCGAAGAGGGGAAAGGAACTACCTTCGCCATAAGTTTGCCAATGGAGAGTGGAAATCAAGAATAAGAAAATGAACGAGCAGTAAGCTAAGACTATCCTAAACAACAGATTCTCTCTACCATCAATCCTTACCTTAGAAATTTCATAAAACTTATCTAATAAAATCAAATAGTTATTAAAGAAATGTTGTTGGGGCGAAAATTTTTCTTGACAAAGCATAAAATCTATAGTACCGGTAAAGTTAATAAATTCTGCAAAAGGAGAAAAACATGGAAATTCTAACCGTATCCCAGGCGGGTAAATATTGTAAGGTTTCTTCAAAAACGATCATCAACTGGATCGATGGAGGCTACATCAAAGCTTACAAAACCGTAGGAGGCCATCGAAGAATTAAGAAAATGGACTTGGATCAGTTTCTCAAAGAAAAAGGAATGCCTCTCCCAGAGGAAGCAAAAACGGAGGAAAGGAAGAAAATTCTTGTCGTGGATGACGACAAGATCATCGTGGAGACCATTGTGCAGGCCCTTGAGGAAGACGAGTATGGCTATGAGATGATCTCCGCCTCAGACGGGTTTGAGGCAGGCCTTCAGGTGAACCATTTCAAACCAGACCTGATG
>Ga0315282_10001153_pt1 | contig 50840 bp, 55 predicted proteins | sample YL17G07_20_MG_FD_203693 | JGI IMG/M metagenome (GOLD analysis project Ga0315282, IMG submission 203693) | Sediment microbial communities from Yellowstone Lake, YNP, Wyoming, USA - YL17G07_20 | ecosystem: Environmental > Aquatic > Freshwater > Lake > Sediment | place: USA: Wyoming | collected...
TCGCTATTCTCCTCGCAGCGTTGATTGGTATGGCGAACCCTATGCCTTGTGCAAAAGGAATGTTCGCTGTATTGACCCCGATCACGAACCCTGAACTGTCGACCAATGGGCCACCACTGTTGCCGGGATTGATGGACGCGTCAGTCTGGATCAGATCTTCGTACATGTGGTTTTCAACGTGGATGTGGCGCTTCAAGGCGCTTATCACGCCGACCGTGGCAGTCGGGCCTGGAAGCAGAAACCCGTACGGGTTCCCTATTGCAATGGCGATTTGACCAACAACGATCTTGTCGGAGTCTCCTAGCTTGACAGCAGGCAAGCCATCGCCGTCAACTCTGATAACCGCAACATCGGACATGGCATCTGATCCTAAAACCTCTCCCTGAAACTTCTTTCCATCACTCGTCACAACCTCGACTCTCTCTGCGTCTTCCACGATGTGATGGTTCGTCAGTATGCCGCCGTTCGAGTCGAAAATTATGCCGGACCCCAAACCGCGAACTGGCACTGCGTCAAATAGGCTCTCCTGAATGACGTGCAGGGTCGCTACGGAGACGACCGCCGGACTGACCTTCTCGATGGAGGCGATAACATCTTTTTCGCTTACGGGCATCAAAACTAACAGTACCAGGCAGCAGAACTGACAGAGGGCTATTTATTGACTCAGTAATGGTAGAATAGACTGGAAGTAGAACTTTGGATCAGGTATGCTACTACGAGTGCAGCGCCTGCGGTTACGAATTTCTCTCGAAACAGATAGGCGCAGCATGTCCACGATGCAAGGACCACAAACTTGTAGGCAGGGATATGAAAAGTCTCGCAGACCTAGATGAGTGGCGGAAAGGCGAAAACGCGGGTTGGCGCCCTTCGCCAGAAGAAACCTTCGCTTCTCCTTTGGGCGGGATTCGAACCCGCGTCGACGACGTGACAGGCCGTCATCCTAGACCACTGAACGACCAGGGCTCGAGTACTCACAAATCGACGCGCCAGCTTAAAGCATTACTGAACCACACAACTCACGAAAGGCTGCGTGCGATTTGAGCACAGGGAGATTATTTTCTCTGGGTCTTCAATTCCGCCTGAAAATCGCTTTCGAAATACTCATTCTTCGATCTTGCATTCTTGGTTCTTAGATCTGCCTCGTGTTTTCTAAGCTCTGTTCTCTTGATCTTTCCGCTTACGGTTTTTGGGAGTTCCTCGGTGAACTGTATGATTCTGGGTCGTTTGTACGGAGCCATTCTATCTCTTGTGAATTTGAAGATCTCGAACGCCAATTCCCTCGAAGGCGCTACGTTCGGCTTCAAAGCTACGAAGGCCTTTGGAACCAACCCTCTCAGTGAGTCAGGACTGGCTACGACCGCAACTTCGGTTACTGACGGGTGAACCATAAGTTCGCTTTCAAGCTCGAAGGCGCTTATCCGGTAATCTGAGCTCTTGAAGACATCGTCTGCTCTTCCTATGAACCAGAAGTATCCGTCCTTATCGCGATACGCCAAATCGCCAGTGAGATACCAGTCTCCGACGAAGACTTCAAGATTCTTTTCAGGCGGATCAATGTACGCGGTCATTAGTTCCACTGGCCTGCGAGGTTTGACCCGTACTGCCAAGATGCCTTCGGTGTCGTTTGGAACTTGCTCGTGATCGTCGTTCAGTAGTCCTATCTCAAATCCAGGCGCCTCAACACCCATCGAACCAAGCTTAGGTTCCAAACCAGGGAATATGCCACTCAGTAAAGTGCTCTCACTCTGCCCGAACCCTTCCCTTATTGTAAGTCCAGTGGCGCTTCTCACTTTCTGAATGATTTCCGGGTTCAACGGTTCGCCGGCGCTGACTAGTTGCCTCAATGAGAAGCTATGTGCTTTGATATCTTCCAGAAGCAAGTGCCTCCACACCGTCGGAGGCGCGCAGAGAGTATTGACCCCGTAGTACTGGATTACTTTTAGGACTTCCTTAGGATTGAATCTGTCACTGTAGTTGTACACGAATGTTGTGGCTTCGGCATTCCAAACGCCGAATATGCTGCTCCAAGCGTATTTTGCCCACCCTGGTGCGCTGATGTTGTAGTGCAAATCCCCTCGCTTGAGCCCTATCCAATACATCGTGGTCAGATGACCTATGGGATAACTAGCGTGAGTGTGGAGAACGAGTTTCGGTTTTGCAGTCGTTCCGGACGTGAAGTAAATCAGAAGCCCGTCGTTCGATGTGAAAGTCTCCTCAGCTTTGAAGTTGCTCGATTGATTATCAATCTCGGCATAGTCGATCCAATCATTGTCTTTGCCTCCCAGACTGATTTTGAGTATCGACCTCGTCTCAGAGGGGATTACCTGATCGACTCTGCTGCTGAATCCTTCATTTGTGACGACGCACCTAGCTTTGCCTCTGACTATTCTGTCCCGCACGTCCTCGGCAGTTAGGAGAGTTGAGGCGGGAATGATTACGCATCCAACCTTCATTGCGCCGAGGAAAAACTCGAACAATTCAGTACAGTTTTGAAGCATTAGCAGAATTCGATCGCCCTTCTTCAGTCCGAAGTCCCGTAGGAAGTTCGCAGCCCTGTTCGATCTCTCCTTCATTGACTGAAAGCTGACCTTGTCTTCCGCCCCTCTGTCGTCCACGTACACCAACGCCGGATTGGTGCATCTTTCATCAAGAGTATCGAAGTAGTCCAAGGCCCAATTGAAGTTGGGAAGCTCAGGCCAAGCAAAGCCGGCTTTCGCCTCCCGATAATTGAGCGCATCCAGCAAGAAATCGCGCGCAGCAAGAAATCTGCTGGTGTCGGAGTTCGGCAACTCTATCGTTTCCGAGTCGATTAGAGCAGTTTCTAAGGGTTGTTTCTCATTTCTCACATTAGCAACGACAGAGGGCACACGCACCGGGCAAGAATCAGATGCTCAACAAGAAAGAAACCCATATACCGAAACTTTCCTAAGTACTTCTAATCAGATGTTTTTGTGAGACTGTGTGGCGCGATTGGCAACAGGCTTGGACGTCGCGTATATACCAACCCCAAAAACCGTGGTTCACCAGATGCTTCGCTTGGTTCGACTGCGTCAAGGCGAGGTACTATATGATCTCGGTGCAGGCGACGGCCGAATCTTGATAGAAGCTGCACGAAAATTCGGCGCAAAACCGGTGGGCATTGAAATTGATTCGGTACGAGTGACTCGGATCAAAGAGCGATTGAAGTCGACGGGGGTAGAAGCAGAAGTGATACAAGGGGATTTTATGGAGACCAATCTGTCACGCGCAGACGTAATCACCATTTATCTTTCTGATTCAGTCAACGCGAAACTCGCACCCAAGTTAAGAAGAGAGCTCAAAACTGGAGCAAGAATCGTTTCACTGGACTATATTCTCCCGGCTTGGGTGCCTACGCGTGAGGTAACCCTCAAGAGCGCTGGTGTTACGCGCAGATTGTACCTGTACAGGGTCGCGTGAACTACATGGGCGGCCGTATCTGGGTGAACGCCGGCTGATTCAAGAGACACCATCTCTGGTTCTAGTCCTCCCTTCTTGTCCTTTGCCTCGCTTTCGCCGTGTAGTTTCTCCTTTACCCTTCTCATAATCACGTCAGCCACTTTCGGCCCTGTCAAGTCCATCAACACTCTTTCCAGCGCGTCGCAATGGTCGCACAAAGGCTGTTGCCGCCTTAAAAAGGCCAATACAGGGCGGGACTATATAACTTACCCAGCTATGTGAATATACTTGTAAATAAATAAGCACCACACGCCCCCTATTTACAGCGGAGGTGATTTGTTGTCCAAGTTCAAGATCTTCCTCGCGGCAGCAGTGCTACTGGTTCTCGCCGTCTTGATTTTTACAGTCGGCAACGTAAGCGCTGGTGACGCGAATGGAGGCGGCCACGGTATCATAAGAGCCCTACTGTAAGACGAGGATATGCCCAGTCCAACTTTTCCCCACTTTTCTGTGAGTATAAGCTATTATATTTTAGACGCCGAAACCTCCTCCTAGGGAGCAACGTTCAGCATGCTTCGGACCGAGAAAGTGCGTTTGGCCGACTGGCATAAGGGAATCAGAGAGATAACGAAACAACTCGACGAAACGAATATCAAGATCTTAACGGCCATGTGGAAATTTGGTCCCAGAAACCTGCTCGAAATATCCAGGCGAACAAGCATACCTTTCACTTCCGTGTACCACCGCGTAGCTAGACTGGAGGCGAAGTCAAATCGCGTTGTCGCTCTGATCCCACAGGTGTCAAAGCTTGGTATGGTGAGAGCAGTTGTTCTCGCCACTGCGAGCCCGGGCTCCGAAGATATGGTGACGGCCGCGCTCAAGATACCAAACCTTTGGCGGTCTGTAAACCGTTGCGAGGGTACCTTCACCCACCTTTCAGTCCATGTCGTTCCCGTCAAGTTCCTGAAACAGTTTAAGACATACGTAAGACAACTCTCTGAACTGAACGTGATCACACAATCCAAAATGTTCCTTACGGGCGAATACATCCCCAACTTTCCCGACTTCAGATACTACGACCCTGCTTCAAACCAATGGACATTCAAATGGGGCCAATGGTTGGCCGGGCTCGGGAAGAAACCCTCCAAAACGATCGAAGATCCTGTGAATTATGCTATGCTTGCGGACAAGAAGGACCTGCTGATCGTGAAGGAGCTTGAGAAGAATGCTCGCAGAAGCTTCGCGGATCTTGCGCCATTGCTGGGAATATCTTTGCAGGGCGTCAAATACCATTACGATAGGAAGTTGGTGCAGACACGAATTGTGAAGTACTTTGGTTTCGATGTCTGGCCATACCCAGAAGAGGTATCGGCCTACCACGAAGTTCTACTGAAGTTCACCAGCACCCTAGCCATGAACAAGTTCTTTTCCTTGGTTAGTAAGTTGTTCTTTGTGCTAGGAGTGGAAAAAATTCTCCGTCAGAAAGCACTGCTAGTGCGAACCTACACTCTCCAGACACAGGTTTCAAGCATGTTCGCCTTTCTCTCACAGATGGCCAGAGAGGGAGTGCTTGAGTCGTACTCCTCTGTGAGGCAAGACTTCACTGACAGAGAAGTGCAAACGATATCATACGAGCTTTTCGATGAAGCGAATGGATGGACTTTCGACCTGAAGAAGTGCTTATCGGAGTTGTCGAAGCTAGCTCGACTCGAACCGGTCCACGAGAAGATCCCGCGGACACGAGCTCTATAGAGGATTCAATTCACTGCATAGAGAAGGATACTTTCACTTCACTCTCGAACATTAGTAGCGCTTATTGGCCCTATTAGTCAAGCTATGTGAGCAAATTCTGCGCATCGCTTCTTCTCGGCCTTCCGTTCAGTAGAAACGATACAGCTAGGCGTATCAGGATTCCTGATAAGATGTTGGAGACTCTGGACGAAGAAATTGGAATTCATTTGGGCGACCGGCATCCGAAACCATGCAGACCGACCCGTGGAGGAGCCGAATGTCGATGTATCTACGCCGGACACAATTTGGAAGCTCGTGAATGTCCATTATCACATGTAGCTGGGGCAGTGGCAGAACTACACAATGTCCAAGTGAGCGTGTACGAACGCCTCCAGAAATCGGAACTGAACCTAATGTATTGTTCAAAGGCAGAATTCTACTTCAAATCGAAGGTTGTGGGAATTCCGGTTGGTCCAAAGTCCAATGCACGTCTTCCTCGAATTCTCTTGGACTCGGACGACGACAGTTTCCATTCTGATTGCCTGAGGGGACTTTTCGACACAGATGGTTCTCTATCTTTCGGAAAAAGCGGTAAAGGCGAATATTCGGAACCTATATTGAACTTCTCCACGTCGAGCCCGCTGCTTTCGGAAGACTGTACCCACCCACTGACCAAACTCAAATTTCGATTCGATAGGAGCGTTTGCAAACGGGAAGGTTCGTCAAGACTTCAAGAAAGACTTGTCGCGTTGAACTACAGGGCCGATCGCAAAATCCTCTTTGAAGATTATTGGTCCCGCGGGCCGGAGTTTCATAGAGGTCTCCCCTCTATTTTGAATTCGCCGAACCGCTGAGCTCGGTTCTCCAGCGACACTCCGGTTTCAGTCGTTGTACGCCCAGTAGGCTGACTTCCCCATACCATTAAGGTACAGGACTACAGCCGGAAGCTTTCTGCCTCGCAGCTACGCGAGACTACCAGGCTGAGCTACCGCGGGACCAACGCAAACCCATCGGCGTGTCTCCTATAAGCTTTCGTCGATTCAAGGCATCGCGCAGTTGTGTGTGAGATCCAAATCCCCGTATCGGTATGGAAAGTTTTCTTCACTCGTTGCAGGGACGGGTGTGCGATAATAGTTCAATGCCCAATTGTACGGCGTATATGGTCCTTTGAGATAACCCTCGGCGAGCTGCGCACCATCTGGATCAATGCAGTTGATCAGGTACTACGTATAATCGACTTGTTCAAGTTCTTCCTCAGTTGCGAGGGCTCCGGAGAAATAATCTAAGACTAGGCCACCCAGAGGTTCTTCTGGATTGGGAAATCCATAGACTAAGGCGTTGTGTTTTCCTTTTCCTATTCTCAATCCGGTGATCTCGTTTCCGCCCTTGGTTTTTCCGAGCCTAAGCAGACTGACATTGTCCGGGTACTCTTTTGCCAGTCGCCTCGACTTTTCGTCCAGCTCACGTGCGGACAGATATCGTTCATACTTCGGAATCTTAGACAATACGCTACCAAAATCAATCAAGCATAATCGCGTAGAGTCGCGATAGGTTGAGATAATTAACAGTTCCCACTGCAATTCGAATTTGAATTGCGTAACTCGAATTTCACTTGACAAGTCATGAGTGAATCGATTCTTGGGACAGAGCGGTGGTCGGAAGACAACGATGGGTGGAATTGATCAAAGATTTGAGACGCCATCAGCGCGGCGGATTCTATGTCTTTGATCGGCCGCACTCCGTGCAGAACATCTCGTCGCAGGTATTGGCGGCTCCGCAGAACTTGCATTTCCATCCCGGAACTGAGGGTACTTCGGCTTCAGGTTTCTTTCTTCCCGCCTTAATCCCCAAGCTCGACAAGAGCAATCCGATGATTAGAGCCAAGTGCCCACTGTACTCGACGATTGGGCTAAGGACGATACTGTTATTGACAACGTGTAGGCTGAAAAGCACCGTCCTACGAGTTGTGTCTTGATTATCAAAGATGAAATAGTATGTTCCTCCGACGATTGGTGTGAAAGTGAAGTTGTATGAGATGGCAAGGGGCTTCGCAGCTATGACCACGCTTGGACGTCCGGCTCGCCACTCTGAAAAGTTGCTCTCATCCATCACGTAGAAGGCCACTTCCTTAGCGTCCCCAACAGCTAGAGATCCTTTGACTTGAACATCGGCCTTCAAGTCTGCCATTAGGAACGAGTAGTCTGATGGGGTCACTGTAACTAAGGTCGGCGCGATTACAGCGTTCTCGTTTTGCTCATGTGACACCAGTCCGAGACTTTCGGCAACTGGTGTCAGGACTTGTGGCCCTTGACTTATGATAAACAGCCCAATCAGCACAGAAAGCAGACCAATCGTCAACACGGACCGGTGCATCTACCCCACCGTCGAGATTCCTGATGGTTCTGTTAGCTTAGCATGGTTCGTTATATACAATCCACTTCACGACCAATCGGCCAACTCGGTAGCAAACGACTAGCTTTTGGCAGATCTTAACTTGTAATGCGCCCATCATGCGTTGGGAACGGAACCCCGACACGCGTCAATGAATTGGTCCAGCCGGTTGCACATGACGGTCTGCAGCGATGCAGGTCACGCATGACTAGGGCTGCGCTGCGTCGGTTTGGCGGGCCCGCGGGGATTTGAACCCCGGACCCCAGGCTTCTCCCGCTTCGTAGGAAGCGTTTAGAGGGCCTGTGCTTTTGACGCTCGAATTCTCGGCTCTATCCAGACTGAGCTACGGGCCCGGTTCTCACTACGAGTGGTTCTTGCTTAAAGTTGTCCGTTTTCTACTGCAAAGTCACAGATTTCGATACCAATCATTCTATGAATATTGCGGGGCGGTAGGGTTCGGCGAACTTTGACCTACCCTTCGGGTCATACAACTCTGACTCATCTTCAGCGTGAATCTCAACTTCGACATTAAGCTCCCTTGCGAAGAACTCCCGCGCCTCCGTGAAGGCCTTCCGCTCGTCGACCTCACCGACCTGGAGTCTCCTCTTTCTTAGTTCAGTGGGCATCGTTCTCGCTTGTTTGATTATCTTGCCGGCGAATTTCGGCAGGTCTTTGGGGGCCGGAGACTTCGCGGCAATCATGTCTCTGATGAGCCCATCCAGTGTTCCGGGTTGAGTCTCTGCTCTCGACAGAGCTTCGTTGTAGATCCGCCACTTCCATTTCGCAGCCGTGTAATAGTGCACTTTCTTAGGAGCTAGCTTTGTGGTCGAGATTATTTCCTGAGTGTCCTCGAGTGTTTGCTTGACCAAGGCTTCGAGCTCGTCCGAGAGTACGTCGACGTTCGAGTCGTCGAACGTGGGCCATTCAGCCGCGGACACGAACCCATGTTGCCCGATCTTCTGCCACGCCTCCTCAGCAACATGAGGCGAAAAAGGTGTCAGTAGCCTTATCCAAGCGGAGATGAATGTATTCACAGTCGCAGAGTCAGCGTTTGACGCCCGTCGCTCGTACCATCTGAGGTCGTTCCAGACGTCATAAATGGCTGAAGAGAGAGCTGTGCGGGTCTTAAGTTTCTCAATAGCTTCTGAAATCAACTTCGCCTTTTCGGTGATTCTTCCCATCAACCACTTTTCCAGATGACCATTAGAAGCGCGTTGATTCGAACTCGCGGCGTCTTCGACAAGGCGCAGGAAAGAGTCCAGTCTGGTTTGGGTTTCACGTGCGTTGCCCGATCTCCAATCCGGATCATCCATCCCTTCCGCCGCCAGCAGAATGGTGCTGCGGACCGCATCGGCTCCGTAGTCCTCGCAGGCCTTCCAAAGTGGGATGAAGTTGCCTTGGGACTTGTGCATTGGTCGCCCTTCTGCCAGCAGGAATCCATTCACGCCTATTGCTCTTGGCCAGTGCTTGGGCTCGAAGAGCGCAACGTGGTGCAATATGAAAAAGCTCAGGTGATTACCAACCAAGTCCTTTCCCGAGTTTCGCAGATCAACGGGGTACCAGTACTGGAACTCATGACGCATTTTCTCCAATGCCTCGCGCCTCATTCCACTCTGCTTGCATAGACTGTCTGGGTTTCCTGTGCCGTAAAATACGAAATCGAAAATCTCAGGCGTGAGCTGCTCTGGTTTGATCACTCCGGCGTTAATGAACTTGCTCACCATATAGTACGCCATGTAGATCGTAGAATCGCTCAGCGTCTCAACTATCGAGTCAGAGCTCCATGGAAGTAGTGTGCCCAACCCGGTCTTGCGGGAACAAGGCCAGTCCTGTAGCCAGTCGATGACGGCCTCGAACCAGCTTCTCGCCTCTTCGGGGTAGAAGTTCATCTTCGATATCGCTTGGTGAGCGAGCGTCTTCCAGTCTGGGTCCGAGTACTTCAGGAACCACTGGTCCTCCAGAACTTTTGCAACACATTCTGTTGTGCATCGACATATGACCGGTTGAGGAAGCTCGTACATCAGATCTACGATTCCTTTGCTCCTGAAGTCCTTGATCAGGGACTGCTTGACGTCCGCTACCCTCTTCTTCGAGTAAGGGCCACACACATCCTTCAGTATTCCGCCGTGAAATTCAGCTTTGTAGATCTCCTTCGTCGCTTTCTCAGCGCGCATATCATTCTGGTCGCGAATGCCCATCCGGTCGACGATCTCGATCGCTGGGAACTCACCATAACCCTCAACCGATATGATTGAGATGGGCTGAATTTCCATCACTTCTTCCGGTGAGATAGCGAACTTCTGCAGGAGTGATGAGTTTTTCTGGACGTCTCTTAGAGCAAGCCAGTCGAATGGCGCATGGGCTGGGACACTGTATACCAGCCCTGAGGCGTTTTCTGTGTTGACGAAGTCTCCAGGAAGAATGAGCAGCCGCCGGTTCTGGATCAGATCTACGCATTTCTTGCCGACAAGTTCTGCGCCTTTCAGATGGCGGAGAACTTTCACCTGCTTTAACTGGTTCTGTAGCTTTCCGGCTGCGGTTTTGCTGATGATCCACCTCTCGCCACTCACATCAGCCTCAACATAGTCGCCGTTAGGATTGACCCACAGGTTCGTGACTCCGTAGATCGTTTCCGGTCTGAAGGTTGCGCAGGGTAGGAACAGGTCGTTCATCTTGAACTTCATGAGCACAAATTCTTCGGGCCTGACGCCTTCTCCTTGCAGCCTATCTGCATCTCCTGTGGGGCTCTCGTCCTTCGGACACCAAACCACGGGATGTGTGCCTTTGATCACATAGTCTCGATCGCGAAGTCTCAGATACTGCCATGCGATGAAGTTGCTGAAGCCCTCGTTCAAGGAACTAGTATGGAATTCTCTTCGCCAGTCGATCGCCATTCCTAGTCTCTTTACGGCGTCGCGGTTCACGTTTGTGTAGTACCGAGCCATGTAAACTGGGTTGACGAACTTTTTCAGCTCCTCCTGCGGTACGCCATCGACTTCCCTAATGGGCCGAATGAATTCCTCGTCACCCATCTTGATTCGTTCAGCTGCACCCGCGACCGTTTTCCCGGTCCAATGCCAAGCCCACGGATAGAGCACATTGAAGCCACGCATCCGCATGTATCGGGCGTATGCATCTATGCGAGCGGCAGTAAATCCATTGCCGACATGCAGAGGCCCACTCATGTAAGCGAAGGGAAACGTAACGAAACATTTCCGCCGTGACGGGTCTGGATCGGACTCGAAGATCCTTGCCTTAGCCCATTCACTCTGCCACTTTCGATCGATCTGCTTCCAGTCTACTCCCATTCAGATCACTTTGTTACCATTCCTTTCAGGACGGACTCTGAATTCTTGAGCACCTCATCTGCTGCCTTCGTTTTCGTTCCGCCTCCCTGCCCAAAGTACTCCTTGCCGCCCCCACCGCCACCAAGTATTGCGGCCAGCTTTCCTGCAAGTTTCCCTGCATGGACCCCAAGATGGATAGCTGCTTTACCGGCACCTACGAAGACCCTTGCTGAATCCTTGACCAACAGCAAGACTGTCACCGCGTTTGGCTCACTCTCTACTATCATATTGTTCAGTGAAACGATCTCGTCCTCTTCCCCGCGTGCGTACTTCGCTCGGCATAGTCTCATCTGGCCGACTGGCTTTGATGTACTGAGAAGTCTCTGTGCTTCATGTTCTGCCCACTCCTTGGCCAACTCTTCCAGACGCTTCGCTAGTCTTGTTCGTTCGTCGGCAAGCGCCTGAACATATTGGTCGACCTTCTCTACCGGTGCCTCGATCATGCTTGAGATTCGCTGAAGCTTACTTTCCTGTTCTTGGAATGCGCGCAGTGCTTGTGCGCCGGCCGCGAAGATGATCCTCTCCACGCCATCTTGAATCCGCTCAGTATGCAGAATCTTGATGGCCCCGACTTGGCCGGTTCGGGTGCAGTGGGTTCCGCCGCAGGCTTCGACATCCCAGTCTCCTATCTTGATTACTCTGAGCTCCTTGCCCGGGACTACGCCACCCTGATAGAGCCTGTAACCGTACGCTTGCTCCGCCTTCTCTCTAGGCAACCATTCTGCCTCAACAGGGATGTCCTGTAATGCGGTTTCGGTGGCCAGTCGTTCTATTTGCCTGACCTGTTCCTCGGTAATACGCTCGTAGTGGGAGATATCGAGCCTGCTTGATTCAACGCCTTTCTGCGCGCCTGCCTGCCACACATGTTGCCCTAGAACTCTCCGCGCTGCTCCCAGAACCAAGTGAGTCCCCGTGTGATGACGCATCAAGCTAATGCGCCTGTCCCACTCAATCGAACCTCGTACGCTCTCCCCAACGCTGGGTGCGCGGCCCTCGACTTGATGAAGAATCACTCGCCCCACTTTCCGGGTACTAACAACCTTGACGGGCCCAGCGGACGCGTCCAGAATTCCGATGTCGCCCGGTTGGCCGCCGCCTTCAGGATAGAAGCAGCTCTGATCAAGCACGACTAACTTCTCGTCAATTACGCTGACCACTTTACCCCGAAATTCTGTTTGAAAGGGATCCTTGTAGTACAATGGAATTGTGTCGGGTAACTGAGATACCTTATCCTTCAATTCACCCGCAACATCAGCTTCCTCCTCATCCGAGACCCGTCTTCCGGACAGATGTTTCTGAGCCACCATACCGTAGAAGTTGCTGGGAAGATTCACCCGTATACCCAGCGGTTCAGAGATCTCTCGCACCATATCCGGCACTATACCATGCGAATCGTACAACTCGACCAAGGTCTCCGAGGGAATCTCTGCCTGCGCTTTACTCTTCAGATCACTCGCGATTTTCATAACCAGATCGGAGCCGCGTTCGAGAGTTCTCCTGTACTTTGCCTCCTCTGATTTGATGGCTTCCTCAATCTCATGTCTCATCTCTCGAAGTTGAGGGAAGTCGTCTCCCCAGTAGTCAATTTGCGAATTCAAAATTTCGATCATTCTGTCCTCAATGCCCAGTTGACGGAGCATCCTGTATGTTCGTCGAATCAGCAGACGTGTCAAGTATCCCTCTTCGACATTGGAGGGGACCACTCCTTCAGACAGGAGGAATGCGATTGTCTTTGTATGGTCTGCTACGGCCATCGCGCTCTCGATCGGGACCAAGACTTTCTCAAGCTCACGCCAATCCATACAAAGTATCTCGGCCACTTTCCTGCGCGCGTCAAGTCGGTTTCCATTTCTCTCAATATTCATGTAGCTTGAGAAGGGAACTACTCGAGCAATCAGCTTCTCGTCGAAATCAACGTTCGCAAGTCTGACGATCTTGTCCAGTACAGATCCATAGATCACTTGAAAGGCACTGGGTTTGCCTTGACTCAGCCACGCCCATCGCTCAATCCCATAACCGGTATCGACGGTTCGAATCGGCAACTTGATCAACTGATCGCTTTGAATCTTGTATTGCATGAATACTAACGTCGAAATCTCCAGTCCTTCGCACAGGCATTCAAGGTCGGGCCCCGCATTTCCGCCTCCTGACCAGAAATGCTCCTTGTACAGTATGGACTCAGATTTCAGTCCGAACTCTTCAGTAGCGAGCTGATGGTGATACCGAATCGTCTGGTCCATCCAGTAGACTTCTTTGTCAGGATAGTTGAAGGCGTGAGCACCGCCCATCTCGAAGATCAGGTCATGCCTTCCCAGAGTTGGGCCTACGTTGTCTATGTCGGTGAACCGGATTGAGGGTTGACTCACCACGAGAGGGTTTGCTGGAGGAGGAACCATCCCTTCCGTCACGTAGGGTTGAAAATCATAGATCGACGCTCCTACCAAGAATACGTCGTCTCTCCAGCGCGCCACTATCGGATATGGTTTGATCCTCTTGTGTCCATTCTTCTCGAAAAATGAGAGGAATAGTTCACGCATCTCGCGAACGGAGTAAGACCTCCTTGCTGGGGATTTGCCAATAAACGAGTATTGAACGCAGGGACTGTCCCCACAATATCTCTCGTCCCTCCGCTGAGTCCAAAAGTGGCTCTTGCAGGATTCACACTGCTTGCGTATGAATCCGTTTTCCTTGAAGAATGGGACGGCGAACTCTTTTTCGCTAATTTCCATTAATCCAATCCTCCAGCCGACAGAGCAGAACGAAGCAACTTAGACTAGAAAGCTATTTGCCCGCTCCCCTGTCAGCGAGGGGCGAGGGCAAGCGCCAGAAGCAAAGATAGCCTCTTCATTACCATTGAGGCCCAACTCATGAGCGCTAAGCATTCGCTCTGCCTCATATAGCTTGTTCTAGCCACGAAACATACTGTTGTATTTTGGCAGTTGTGGATACAATCTTCGTCCGTCCGATAGCATCAACACTTCCGTCGCTGATTAGGCAACTGAATTCTCTGGCTCGTTCGCTAGTTCGGACTAACCAAGGAAAGAGCTGTCAGAACGAAAGTGTCGATGTAGAAGAAAATGGAGGTCTTTTCGTTTGGAGTCGAATGTCGTTCTACTTGAGTCCCCAGCCAGCCCAGGCGGTTGCTAAGGAGAGGATTGTGATGTTGATGGCAAACGGAATCGCTCGCCGGGATCCCGCAGGCCAAACCGACTATCACTCCCCCAGCAATTGCCTCTTGGTAGGTTCCTTTGGCTTCCTTCACGGAGGCACCTGCCCAAATTCCAAGGGCCAAACCGATCGTTGAGGAGACTGAATAGATGTTGGCTTGGAATTGAGCACCTGCGGCCTGATTGACGAGCGTGGCGATTCTGAATAGTATCTCCGTCACAATCCAAACGATTGCAGGCCACATAACCGCCTTTGCGAGCTTGTTCGCGTCAAATGGCGGCGCCAACTCACCTCCTGACTGGCAGAGGCAGTTGGCGATTTGGTATATATGAAATGCGAGAAAACAGGCGAACCATGGCTCGTTGATCGCTTAGCTCGTTATCAACGTACAATGTGAGATCAATCTGGGTGGACATCATTTTTTGCTTGGTCGTTTGTTAGGTCGGCGATAACCAGCGCGTCCATATGATTCACCGCGAGACAAAACCTGTTTTCCGCACCAAGACTGATGTAGATCATACAGCCGTTTTCCTTCCGCATCGTTCGTGAACTTAGCTCCACATCGGCAGACTGTATAATCCTCGGACAAGCTTTGCAGCCTTGGCATTACTCTGCGTCATGCGCGCTAAAAGCTCAGAGGGCGTCCCTTCAAGAACGCGAGCGGCTACTTCGGTTGTTGCTCAAAAAACGAGATGGGTTTGATTCGATTGCAGAAAAGAGAAGTTCGCCGAAATTTCCGATAACCTATCCGAATAAGGCCCCGAGTCCTGCTAGTGCTTCTTCGCCTTTCTTCTTGTCCTCTTCTCCGGCCTTCTTTTCTTCCTTCTTGGCTTCTGCTGCAGCTGCCGCCGGTGCTGCAGCTACTTGCATGGTCTGGGCCGCCTTGAGCGCGTCCTCAATCTTGATCTCTGAGAGCGCGGCCACCAACGCTTTGATCCTTGGCTCTTCAGGTTTGGTGCCTGCAGCTGTCAGAACCTTCTTCACATTCTCTTCGCTTATCTTTCCGCCTGCTGAATGGAGCAGTAGCGCTGCGTAGACATATTCCATTTTCTTGACACCGTAACTATCGAGGGTTCGTGTGCTTACCCGGGGTCCCTCTTTTCAACTTTTTCCTTGGCTCGGTGCAACCGCTTCGGGTTTGACGGCGGAGATCGCTGATGACAGAGCGGTCATGTTCGCATAGGCCTTCTGGAGTATCAGCGGGGCTGTCTCCTTCGTAAGGAATCCTGCCTCGACACTAACTGCAACTGCTTGCCGATAGGCTTTCGAAATCATAACGGGTGCAGTCTCGGGAAGCATGATGTTCGCTTCCACAGCAACTCCAAAAGCTAACCGAGCGGCTGAAGAGAAGTCAGCTTTCATCCGGTCCAAGTTAAAAGCCAGTTCATTCGGGCCGAGCACCATGCCGTTGTCGTATGCGTAGGACAATGAGAGGCCGGCTTCCATAGGTTTCATACCCAGTTTGGAGAGCAGCGACGCAGTCTTGGTTGAGACGACTTCACCCTTCTCGGCCACAACGGTATCTTTCGCGACGAAAATGCTTCCACCCTCGATACGCGTCGGTACCTTCGCTTCGTTGAACTCACTAATCACAGGTCCTGGCTGCAGGCCCGTATTTCCAGCCGGGATCATGATCTCGCTTGATGCTACGTCACCACCCTTGGCTGGAACTCTCACCTTGTTCTTGTTCAGGAAGAGTATGAGTTCGAATGGGTTCATCCGCGTGAAGATCAGAACCTTTGATCCGGTGACCTCCTCGGCGAACTTGTCAACATTCTCCTTTTCTGCTTTTTCAGCCGCCTTCCGCAAGATCGTGTTCTTCGCGACTATGAGCTCGGCCTTACCCCGCAGTTTCTTGCGGATTTCTTGGATCTGAGATGAGCGTACCTTCTGCAGGTCAGCGACCGCCACGACTGAATACTCCTTGAGAAGCTCAGATAGGTCGCTGAAGATCGCCTTTTTCCACACAGCGACCTGACGCGTTAGCATCAACCATCACTTCGTAATTGCGATCTTGACTGGTCTGCCCATCGTCGTCTTAACGAGTATCTCTCCGATGTTCTTGAAGCCGCGTTCAAGTTTCTGTTCGATTCGTGACACGACGGCCTGAATGTTCTCGACGAGTTTCTCGTCGGGCATGCTTTCAGTACCAACGCGGCATTGGAGCACGGGTTGCTCGCGCATCCTTACCCGTACCATCTTCCTATGCCCAGAGACGATCTGATCGATGGCGGCGTTGGGTGGCACGGGAGTGGGCATCTTGCCTCGCGGGCCGAGGAACGAACCTAGCGCCCTTCCTACGATTGGCATTAATGGTGCCTCCGCAATGAAGAAGTCATAATCCTGAGCCAGCTTGCGGGCCGCTTTCTTGTCTTTACTCAGTGAGTCTACTTCCTGTCGGCTCAGGAGCATGTCTGCACCCGCTGCCTTTGCTCTTGTCCCCAAGTCACCTGAGGCGATCACGCAGACCTTCAGAGCCTTCTCGGGAGGATTAGGAAGCGCGATAGTCTCATTGATTCGGTTTTCGGGTTTCTTCAGGTCAACCTCGCGGAGCTTCACAACCAAGTCAATTGACTGAGAGAACTTTCTCTTGGTCAGATTCTTGCGTAGCTCACCGAGTGCCCTAGTGACTTCATCCTTGGCAAGTGGCAATTAGGAGCACATCTAGTCAATTTTCTACCGGTCCATCCCCCCTGCCCAATAAAAACGTTTTCAGAAGGTAGCAGTGCTGCTCAACCTTCAGATTAATAGCAGACGCCACCTTCAGTAGACGAGGTTGTAGGGTTCATTGTCCGAGCTCAAGAAGTTCAGAATCACCGGCGAAATCAAGAAGGGCAAGACCAGTATCCCCTTCTCCGTAGAGTTCAATGCCATGAAAGAAGAACATGCACTCCAACGACTCTACGCGGATATGGGCAGTAGGCACCGAGCTAGAAGATTCGAGATTACGGTAACGAAGGTTCAGGAAACGAGCGAAGAGGCTGCCAAAGCTTAGGGATAGAGGATGTCGACCCCGCGGATTAGCGAAGAGGACTTGATCAGACAGCTGGCCACGGAAATCCGCATCCTAGAAGGATCTGTGGGTGCCCTTCAGTCTAGGTTGGATATCATACGAGCAGCAGTCAGCGAAGTGACATTGGCGCACAATACTCTTGAAGGGCTCAAGAAACTGGAGGACGGAGAGTCAACACTCGTTCCGGTGGGGGCGGGCTCCTACATTAGGATGAAGATCGCGGACTCCAAGAAACTGGTTATGGGCATTGGAGCCAGCGCAGCAATGGAGAAAGATGTAGACAGTTCGGTCGAAGAGCTGAAGGGGCGACTGCAAGAACTTGACAAGGCTCGAACAGCGGTCCAACAGCAATTGGATCAGACTGTAGCCCGATATCAGCAGGACCGTGATGCGCTTGAGGAGCTCCTCAGGCAACGAAATGCATCTTCACAGCCAGCGAAATAGGACCCACTCCTACACCAGCGCGCCAGCCATTCTGAGTTCTTGACGCAACACACACCATTACTTCTGTGAGAAACGCCATGTTCGAGAAACTGAAGTCAGGCGTCAACAGCCTAGTACAGAAGATATCTCAGAAGGAACTGTCGGACACAGAGATCTCCCAGATCCTTGACGATTTCACGCTTGACCTTGTTCAGAACGACGTGGCCTATTCCGTGGCCAAACAGATCTGCGATGCTCTGCAGGCCAAGCTGAAGAGCATAGAGGTGAGGCGATTCACTGATTCCACCGCACCTGCCAAGGACGTACTCCGAGCGATTCTACTCGGACTGCTGAGAGGAAGCGGCGAGGACGCTTTCTTCAAAGTCTTGGATGGAAGAAAGAGCGAACACAGACCAGCAGTGATACTATTCGTCGGGGTCAACGGTACCGGCAAAACAAGTTCAATTGCGAAAATAAGTCACATGCTCCTGCGCAGAGGCTTCTCAGTTGTGATGGCAGCTGCAGACACGTATAGGACGGGATCAATTGAACAGATTGAGGAACATGCTCGTCGGATCGGGATAAAGACAATAAAACACGACTACGGGGGAGATGCAGCCGCGGTGGCCTTCGACGCCGTAAACTACGCAAACGCTCATGGGATCAATGCCGTCCTCATCGACACAGCCGGGCGAATGCAAACAAACAAGAACCTACTGGAGGAAATGAAGAAGATCGCCCGAGTAGCCAAACCCGATCTGACAATTCTCGTTGTTGACGCATTGACCGGAAATGACGCGGTCGAACAAGGAAGATCGTTCTCTCAAGCCGTGAATATTGACGGCGTGATACTCACCAAGCTGGACGCTGACGCGAAAGGTGGAAGCGCGATCTCCGTGGCCACCGTCATTGGAAAACCGGTCTTCTTCGCTACTGTGGGGCAGAACTACGAGGACGTCGTCTCCTTTGAACCAGGTCAAATTGTCGAGAAGATAATCGGTTAGGATACGCGCGCCTTGTCAGTCTTGATCATAGCCTCTCAACGCGACATAGCAGCACAAAACATCGCACAGGAACTAATACAAACCAGGAACTTTCAGTCAGTTTCTGGAAGTTCAGACGTTCTGCTGCAGAATGGCGACATCTTCCTGAAACACGTCGAAACAGATAGCGTGTACACGGATGATCTAGGAGTGGATTTCAGACCTGAAGTCGTCATCTTCGCTTCGAGACATCGAAGTGAAAGCGGTGAACCATCGTTGACAGTACACTGGACGGGCAACCCTACTTCGCGCGCGGATCTCGGAGGAAATCCGAAGAGCCTGTCTTTTACCGACCCGCCGAGACTCCGAGCGGCACTGTTGGCTCTTGATGAAGCACGTGAAGCCAGACAACTGAACTATGCTGTGACGATGGAGGCGACACATCACGGCCCAACAGAACTCGGCGTACCAACACTATTCGTGGAGATAGGGAGTGGCGAGGAGCAATGGAAAGACCGGCAAGCTGCTTCAGCTGTCAGCGAAGCGATATGGGTGGCTGCAACCTCACCGAATCAGGGCAAAGTGGCTGTTGGTTTCGGAGGCGGACACTACAGTAACAAGCACTGCAATGGCATCAGGAAGGACGGATACGCCTTCAGCCACATTCTCTCGAAATATTTCTTTGAAGAGTATGACGAAGAGATAATCCACATGGCATTTGAGCGAACACGCGGAGAGTGTCGAACAGCAGTCATCGACTGGAAAGGAGTTCGCGGACCAGATCGAGCGAGACTTTTGGACACTCTCGAGAAGATGGAAATTGAAGTGATCCGAGTTTAGTTCAAAGGTTAAAATAGCGGGTTTCTCATTTCAACCGACGATTAATCCAAGCAGATTCAGATAGCCGAGAAGGATTTGCACATTGAATGCCCGTGAGTTCATTGATTCCACGAAGCGTTTAGTTCACGTTACAACGAAACCTTCACGTGACGAGATATCGTTGATGCTGAAGATAAGCCTCCTGGGTATTGCGATAGTTGGCTCGGTTGGATTCATCATTAGAGTGCTCTTTCTGTTCCTGAACTTGCTTCCCCAACCCTCGACCGGAGCTACCGCCGGATGAGCGACGAACGGAAGATGCTCATTTATGCTGTCCGCACGACCAGCGGGCAGGAGCGAACGGTTGTAGACTTGATCGCCTCGCGCATAGGTTTGAGGAAGCTGCCTATAGCGAGCGTCCTTGCACCGGATGTGGTTAAGGGATACATCTTCATTGAATCTGCCGGACCACACTACGTGGACGACCTAATCTCTGGTGTGCGCCACGCGAGAGCGCGCACAAAAGGTGTCATCTCACCAGAAGCTCTCGACCGCTTTATTGTCACTAAACCGGTAATAGAAGACCTTCAATCAGGGGATTCCGTTGAGGTCATAAGCGGCCCCTTCAGAGGCCTGAAGGCACGTATTACGAATGTTGACAAGTTGAAGGAGGAAGTGACTATAGAACTTCTTGAGGAAGGCTTCGCGACACTTCCAATAACCGTGCATGCGGATTACGTGAAACTCGTAAGCAGAGGAGAAGGATCAGCAGTTGGGCGAGAAGAAGCAAGTTGAGGCATTGCTAAACGGCGGAGAAGCGAACGCTGGCCCGCCACTTGGACCAGCCCTTGGTCCGCTTGGAGTAAACGTGCTTCAGATTGTGAATAGAATCAACGAGCTCACTAAGGCATACGCGGGCATGAAGGTTCCTGTCCGCGTAGTTGTTGATGTCGAAACGAAGGAGTTCGAGGTTGAGATTGGTACTCCCACGACCTCTGCCTTGGTAGTCAAGGAGCTTGGGATCCAGAAGGGGTCTGGTAATCCGAAAGCCGAGAAGGTTGGCAATCTAAGCATGGAACAAGTTGCAAAGATTGCCACGATGAAAATGCCCAGTAGCTACGCAAAATCGCCCAAGACGGCTGCCAAGGAGATCATGGGAACCTGCGTAAGCCTAGGGATCACAGTGGACGGCAGAGATCCGCGAGAGGTTCAGAAAGAACTCGACAAGGGTAAGTGGGACCAAATCCTCCAAAAGACCAGCTAGAAAACGGCAGATCCGTTCTGCAACTCAAACACCGAGCGCGCGAGTGATCTGCATCAGCTCGGCACCACGAGTCAGCGGACCCAAAACGGCTCCCTTGGAGTTTGCTAGAATTCCGGATCGAACGAAATGCACACCGCCATTCGTGGTTCCCAGTTCAACGTTTACCCCTAACGCAGATTCCGCAACCGACCGCTCCTCCTCAAGAGCATGATCAGTAACAAGAGCCCCTTTGTTAGTTGCAATTCCGAGAGCACCAACAAAGGGTAGAGTTCCTAGCTTCGCTTGCACTGATTTCACATGAAGCTGTTCACTTACGGCGGCAATGATTTCTCCAGACGCGTCTGGGTGTACGACGGCGCCGACATCGTTCGCTAACACCACATTTCCAAGAGCAGTCCAACGAGTATTAATGACGGTGACTTTTGAGAATTGTCGGATCCTTTCTAATTCGTAATCGCGGATGATGTGCGGAACCAAGAAGCCGTGGGAGTTCCCGGTGACGAGAGCTCCAACTAAAGTGGAGCCGCCTATCGTAGTCTTGCAGACATCAACGGCCAAGGTCTCTGCTAACTGGTTCATTTTCCGACTGGTTAGGCCGGGAGGCACAATCACGAGCTTCTCGCTGCAGTAGGAGTAGACGCCGATATTTGGGCTGCCGAAGACATCAGCTTGGATGACAGCCATTAGGTTCCCATCGTATCTGGTGAAGTGGTCAATGTTGATCTAGGCTGCTTTGGCTGGGTAGACTACTACCTTTCCTTCCTTGTCCTTCACCGCACGAACCTTGACTTTCCTCGGAGGTTTGTTGATGCCTCGCTCCCAGATCACCTCGTTGATCTCGTTGCTTAAGGCGACTTCATCAGCTTTCATGTGCTTTGCAACAAAGTCACGAACGTCCCTTGCGGCTCTTGGTGATCTTTTTCCTCGCGGCGTCACGACCCACGCATGACGCATTGGGATCGTGTAGATCCGTTCCTCAACGACTTCTATTTCTTCTTCAGCTTCGCCTTCTTCCTTTTCAGCAGCAGAGACGGTTTCTGTTGGTTTCTCTTCTTCTTCCGGTTCTACGGTCTCTTCCGTAGTTTTCTCTTCAGTAGTTGCGGCTTCTGGTTCCCCTGATTGTGTTTCTGCTACTGGTTCTTCTTTTTCCTCTGGTTCGCTCATTTCGATCTATCTCCTCTCACGCTTTCAGTTTCGTTCTTCGCCAGTGTCGCTTCTTGGGATGAGTTCTGGTGTGACCCCGCGTCTTGCTAACGACCCATGTCGGCACGGGTTTTCTAGTTTTCAATGCTCGACCGAGTCTTCGTTTTCGAGCAGTAGGTTTGTTCCTCGCCATAACTCAGGCTCTCCTGATGCGTATTTCTTTCCGCTGGGATTGCAGGCGCGCCAAAGCTTCCTTCAGTTGATCATCCGTTATTGGCACGCTTATTCTGCCCGCCTGCGCAAGTTGAATCAACTGCAGCTCAATCTGATCTGCGAATTCCGGTTTCACCATTCTGATGTTCGTCAATCGCTGTCTCGCCTCGGGAGTAAGTATCTGTTTAAGCGCGGCTTGCTTCTGAGCTTCAAATTGCCTCCGAGCTTCTGCCTGTCTCTGTTCCTCTACCGCTGTACGTTGAAGTTCCGAGTATCTCCTTCGCCTTATTGCTTCCAGTTCCTCGTCAGAATACTCGTCCGCGCCATCTATCATTACTGCCCTTCCGCCTTCTTGACGATCTTCAGAATGTCGGCGGCCATCCGGTTCAGAAGGCTGATTCCCTCAGCGGTCAGCCTCCTACCCCCCTTAGCTTCGATTGAGATGAAGCCCGCTTTCTGAAGTTGCTGCAACGGCTCCCTTATGGCTGAACCCCCAGAAGCCCTTGAATGCTCGATGTGAGTTCCCTTGCGGAGGCGGCCTCCATATTCGACTCTGAGGCGAGCAATTCCGATCGGGCCATGAAGATACATCTTCCGTAAGAGAGACGCGGATCGTACATACCACCAGTCAATGTTTGCGGGAGGGCGCTCCTTGTGGGATCCGGTCTTGGCAGTTAACGCCCATGCTGGTGGAGCCACCTCACCTACGTTTTCCTTCAGATATTTCGACAGTCGGTCGATTAGTTCGTCTGAAGGAACATCGAGTGGGGTCGGCATTGAATTTCCATCCAGTGACGGAGTCTTCAGGTTAGAACCGGAGGGCACAATATAAGTTTAGTTTAGCACAATGCGAACGGCCAATTGAGTTCTTGCACTCAATGGGTCTTTCTTTGTTGCGCGATTTGTCGGCGTTTGAAGATCGTGAAGGTATGACCCATCACTTTCACCAGAGTAGAACTCGTTGACGACGCAACCTTCGCGGCCAATTGTCCTATCTCCGTATTGGCTAATGCTGACTTGTGCACCTTGAGCTTGACAAGCTCACGTGCTCTGAGTTGATTCGATACCTGCTTCAATAACTCGTCAGACGCGCCTTCCTTGCCTATCCAAATTGTTGCATCAGTCTCTCGAGACTTGGATTGTAGTCGTCTCAGTCTCTTCTTGTCGAAAGTCGCTCCCTCACGGTTGGATATCGCTTCTTTGCTCCACACTCCAGACATGTAATTAACACCATTGTCCCAACGTCCGACCGAGTTCTGACGCGGCAGTTTTCTCCCGGAACCAGCAGTGCACCACAATTCCTGCAGATGAACATTTTCTGTTCTCGAGGCAGTCGGACACCTGCTTTCATGCCAATCTGGCGAGCAAGCTCAATGTAGCGTTTGGAGAGAGATCGATCTCTTGGGAAGGCTTGTCTGGCAAGTCCGAGTAGGATCTCAATTCGTTCTCGGGCAATCTCTCTGACGCTACCACCGCTTCGTGCCAACTGGTCGACCATATCAGCATTGGAACGGTGTGCTTGTAACCTTTTTGTGGTCTAATGTAGAACGCAGTAGCGAGAGAACTCACTATGGTGTTGGCGCTAGTGCTTGCTGAATCTGCATTGCAGCTAGTTCCGAGGGAGATCCAAGGGCATCCCCAAATCAAACAGTATGCACGGCGTAGACAGAAGACTCCTGACCAAGTTCTCTTGGACAGGGCGTTTCACAATGCGGCGATGCGAAGACTCACCAGAGTCCACTACCCGATTCCCGTGGAGAAGATGGGACGCCCTGACATCGTTCACAATACTCTACTCCAAGTACTGGAGACGCCGTTGAATTGGGAGGACCACCTTCAGGTCCTTGTTCACACGCAAGACGATTACACTATATGGGTGAATTCGAAGGTGCGATTGCCGAAGAACTACACGCGCTTTGTTGGGTTGATTGAGCAACTATTTCGCGATAAGCAGGTGCCCGATAGGGGAGACCCGCTGCTTCGTCTTGAGCGTGCGACGTTGCTTCAACTTGTTCGAAGGATCATGCCAACAAAGGTTCTTGGCTTCAGCAGCCTGGGTAGACCTCTTCTTATGCGTAATGTCGCGGAATCGGCAGCCAAGCTGAAGGAACCGATGGTCATGATTGGAGGGTTTCCGCGAGGACACTTCTCTGAGAAGACTAGACAACTGATGGATGAAACCTATAGCGTAGATAGGGAGCCCCTTGATACCTGGGTTGTAGCGGGGCGTTTCATTTATGACTTCGAATGGTCAATAGGCCTCGCTGAAAAGCGAATCAAACCAGCATGATTCGAGTGAAGAACACATGAGCAATGATCCAGAACTGGAAAGACTGAAACAACGACGCCTAGCTCGGATGCAGCGGATGCTATCAGCCAAGCAACAGCAAGCCGAATCCAAGAATCTCGACCCAATCAAGATCTTGGAGAAAATGTTCGTGGGACGTGCATGGGAGGTCTACCATGCAGCAATGCGACAGTACCCGCAGATATCGAGCCAGATCTTCCGAGAACTCGCCCAACTTGCTCAGGCTGGCCAACTGCAAGGGCAGATTACAGGAGAACAACTATACGGGCTACTTCGGCAAATCGGACTAGATGTAAGACTCGAGACGAAGATCCAAGTTCTCGAACGGGGCGAACTGAAGTCCATCGCCGACAAGTTCCGTGGCGACTAAGGAAACGCGTAATGAAGAAGATGCTCGGTTTCGCAAAGCTGGCCGTCACTCGGATTGACGAACAATTGTCCGCATCTTTCTCACGGTCAAGCTTCGAGGTCTCCAGAGCGCTATGGGGCTACCCGTCCATCTCCATTGCTCCGGCAAACTGGGCGACATCTACCAAAAGAAACCCCACGTTTCTGTGAAATACTCCTCAGACCTCCTTGAAATTGGGCCAAAACCCGTTAACCCAGTTTGCGTGGGAAATGGCAACTACAGTTGTTCTCTCGTCCACAGCCTTCTCAAATGCTGAGGTATCGTTACTCTGACCCTCCAACCAACGAATCTCAACACCTTTCGAACGTTGCTTCAGCCATGGATGCAAATTCCCAAAGAATTCCAGTTCCCGCAGCAAAACCTTTCCAACTGATTCGAAAGGAAGAGAATGCGCGGCATATCTAATCTTCATAGCTTGGGCTGTGCGAATATTCCTGCAGAAGGATCAGAGCATGGGAGAGCATCTACTCTGGGGCGGGATCGACACTATCGAACTCGTCCACAAATTTGGGAGTCCTCTATACGTTATTGATGCGGACGCGATCGTGAGGAACTGGCGGAACATGTACAGCAGCATCACTAGTAGATATCAGGACTCAGTCATCTGTTATGCCTACAAGGCCAACTCCCACTTTGCCGTTTGCAAAATGCTACGCGATCTGGGTGCCGGGGCAGAAGTAGCGTCTGGAGGAGAGCTTTACATCGCTCTCAAGGTCGGTGTCCCAACTAATCGAATAGTCTTCGATGGCCCAAATAAGTCGGCATCGGAACTTGCGATGGCAATCGAATCGCGGGTTATGATAAATGCTGACTCATTGACGGAGATTGAGAGGATACAGAACATCGCCGCGAAACTGGATACCAAGACTCGTGTCGGCCTCCGCGTGAATCCGAACATAGCCGTTCAAACCCACCCTCATCTCTCGACCGCACTAAGACAACATAAATTCGGAGTACCGATAGAGAACGCGCCTGAGGTCTGCGAAGTTGCTTCGCGCCAAAATATGATCGATTTTGCTGGACTACACACGCACTTAGGTTCACACATACAAGAAGTCGAACCGTTCTGTGATGCTTGTGGAAAGCTTCTTGACTTGGCAAACCTGCTGCGGACCAAGTTTGGAATAGAGATTAAGACACTGGATCTTGGGGGTGGAATAAGCACACCTAACACCGGATCAGCGGAAACATCCTTCGATGAGTTCGCCGAAGCCATCACGAACAAGCTTCGCAGCAAGATCGAGGACTTCGATCTCGGAAATATCACTCTCGTTCTTGAGCCTGGAAGGCAGATAGTTGCAGATTCGGGAGTTCTTCTCACTGAAGTTGGCGTCGTAAAGCGGACACCATCCGTCAATTGGGCCATAGTTGATGCTGGCATGAATCATCTGATCAGACCAGCACTATACGGCGCATATCACAAGATCGCGGTGGCCAACAAGATGTCAAGTCCTGCCAAAGAGAAATATTCAGTGGGGGGCCCATGTTGCGAATCAGGAGATGTCCTGGGAGAGGACAGGCCATTTCCAGGACTCGAGGAAGGAGACTTGCTCGCCGTATTCGACGTCGGAGCCTACGGTTTCACTATGTCCAGCAACTATAACAGCTATCCAAGACCATGTGTAGTCTTGGTGCGCGAAGGAACTCCCTATGTAATTAGGGATAGAGAGAGTTATGAGGACCTTATCAGATTGGAAAGGACACCTTCTTTTCATTAGAGTTGATGGCTTAGGAGAACTTAGTCAAGCAACTTTACCGCGAAACAACATGATGAAGAGTCTGCGCCGCTGCAACAATGAATCAGAGGCACCCGCAAAGTCATGACGGTCATGGCCTGCTACGGGAAGAAAGAAAGGAGATGGCGCGACCCTTAGCAACAGCATCCACCACGTACAGACTGAGGCAATTCAAGAGTATGTACTCGAAGAGTAAGAGGGCCTTCGCTGCTTCTCGTGGTTTCCAGCGCCTGATGGCTAGTACGTGCCTTGACTTCGCTCTCCTTGGGCGATGAGTTGTGTCAGGACGACCTAAATACGAGAACTCAGTGTCCACATCGAAGAGAGTCAAAAGAGATGGCGGCAGAAGGTTCGGAGAACAAGACCACAGCCAAATTGCAGATTGATAGACCTCAAGATTTCAAGTTTCACATAGCCTATGATGTTTACTCTCGAGCTTGGGACGACAACAGTTCTGAAGCAGCCAGACTAAGACTGAACGAGCTCATAACGGCTCTTGCAAACGACAAGGACGATTATTCCAGCTTCTATTCTCAAATCCAGGAATATCGTAAAGGCTCTGATTCTTTCCGACCAGGCAGAACAAGAATTAGGACGGAGAGAAAGAGACACTGGCAGACGGCTGAAACTAAGAGTGGTAGGGACCGCCGTCACAAGTGACTACCGACCAAGCGGTGTTCGCAACATCTCATCTAGTCTAGCTCCGTAAGACGAGCCGTCTGAATGGTTCTGGGATCTATCTCGGTGGGGATCCTGATTCGGATCCGTATCAGAGCTAGGATGGACTGTCGGTCCAGCACTTCTGAGATATGTTGTGTAGCGACAAGAACGATAGGGCCCAATCGCTCCGGCCGAGCATTGTATGCTAGTTTGGCGGTGTGCACGCGAGAAAGAAATGCAGGATCGTTGAAAGGTGTCGTCGCCCAACCCCCCGGGTGATAACACCCTGGATCTTGACCGAACGATCGGTTAGATCCACATGGATTCTGAGAGTCGAGAAGCTCGGCCCACTCGTCGTGGGCATGGACGCGAAAGGGAACACACTCACAAGGTCAGTGCTTGAAGAAGCGAAGACTCGAATCGAGCAAATCTGCAGAGAAGAGAAGATAGACCCAGCAAGAAACTACATATGGTGGCCCAAGAAGGTCATAGGCTCCGAAAGACTGATGGAATCCCTGAAGACCTCCTAACAACGAGCGTGCAGCGCACAAAACCATTCGACATCTCACACCTATCTCAGAGGAGCGATCTGGACTTCGCAATAGTATGTATCCGCTACAGTAGGATTGGGGGGATCGCTTCTGGCATTCCTAGGTCCAACCAATGAACGTTCTCAACATCTGCTATCTGTTGAGCGTAAAGGACCGCGCATCCGCCTGTCGCGATCAGGTAGACGCTTCCGATCTTTCTCAGAGCGTTGACCATCGGCGGACCCATTGTTCCTTTCCCGATTGTGAATCTGACGTGGCGCATCCCGACTGGCCTTGCTCCGAGTTCTGTGAACCTTGAGCTTGAGGTAGGGCCGGCTGCAACGATCTGCCATTTCTCGTCAACTTTTCTTGCTATGGGTCCGAGGTGCCATATCGCTCCGTCAGTCAGGTCGAAGGGCGGAGTTTCACCTCGCTGGATTGACTCGATCACTCCAATTTCTCCAAACAAAGCAAACTTCGAGTTGAACACTTATCCGATGAAGATTTACAATGAGGACTGGAAGCCACACCCGAATCGTGTCAAGAAAATGATTACTACAACAGCCTCGCGCGCTAGTAGCATAGCATTTTTAAGTTGAGAGAGAGCGACATTTATTTCCGGTTGGCCAATAATGCTCTACGAGTGGAGAGTCTACAAAGTAGTGCCTGGCAAGATGGATGCCCTGAACAAGCGCTTTCAGAATATCACGCTCAGATTATTTGAAAAACATGGAATTAGGGTGGTCGGCTTTTGGGAGGCGGTCATCGGATCCTCAAATACCCTGTACTACATGCTGGCATGGAGGGACATGGCTGATAGAGAGAAGACATGGAATTCCTTCCAGTCAGACCCAGAATGGATAAATGCTCGTCAGCAGACAGAGAAGGACGGTCCGATGGTCGAGATACTTAACAATCTGCTGCTTCGACCCACAGCATACTCACCCATGAAGTGACTCTACCTAGTCCTACAGTCTGTTCAGCTCCTAGGGCGTGCGTTCGAAACTTAGCAGTACACTTGTTGGTTTAACTAGCTCCTTGGCGAGCCAGCATAGTGCAAAATCGCCTTAGACATGTATACTTCGCCAGAAGATGGGTGATCGCATCATCTCTGGAAAACCATGTTTGATCAGTGACAAAGCGGTCAACGGCATTACTATCAGGCATAGAACTACACGTGATAAGACGTTTCTGAAGCCTCGTGCTCGAAGATAACACAGCCCGAAATGAGTGTTAAACCGAGAAACGGTTCTCTCCACAGAAGACCGCTTGGCGCGAGCTATATCTATGTTTTCCAGCTTCACTGAGAACCTGGGTTGCGATCTTCTTCTCGTAGACGTTATCCGGGTTCCACCATTAGAGATGACAAATTTTATAGCATAACGAAAGCCTCTGGTGAGCGGTGACACCACTTCGAACGTTGGTTTTATCGGATTAGGTAATATGGGCAAGCCAATGGCCCTAAACTTGGCAAAGGCTGGATTCGACCTCACTGTGTATGACATAAAAAGGGAACCGGTTGAGGAGTTGGTGCGGGCAGGAGCAAAGGCCGCAGGAAGTCCGAAGGAGGTCGCACTGGTTTCTGATATTATTTGTTATTCGCTACCAGACCCTGCGATATCCGAGCAGCTGACGTTGGATTCTCAGAATGGCGTGTTGGTGGGTGCGAAAAAAGGCACTATAATAATCGAGTTAAGTACCGTGCTGCCTTCCACAGTTAGGAAAATGGCGGAGGCCGCCAAGAAAATAGGCGTAGAAGTGATTGACTCTCCAGTCATGGGTGGTCATCGTGGGGCTGTGGAAGGGACACTGTATTTGGTGGTTGGAGGAGAGAAAGAAGTTGTTGAAAAATGTCTGCCAGTCTTGCAGGCGATTGGTAAGAAGATTTCCCATGTTGGAGGCTTGGGATCAGGAGCGCTGGTGAAGCTGGTCAATAATTTGTGTGCTCATAATAGTCTGTGTGCTGGTTTTGAGGCACTAGCATTGGCGGCAAAGGCAGGGAAGGATGTGGGAATCGACCTAAAGACGGTTTTCGAGGTTATTAGAGACGGAACAGGTACGAGTTGGGTATGGCAAAACTATCATTCAAAAATGCTCTCGGGCCAAGACCTTGGAGCGACCGTTGATATCGCATACAAGGATTCTTTGCTAATCTCAACTATGGCGAGGGAGCTTGGAGTACCTTTGATGGTTCATAACGCAACCTTAGCACAACTTGCATTTTACAAAGCGGAAGGCTTGGGGCCGAAGGACAGATCATCTATCTACAGGTATCTTGAAAAGCTGCTAAATATTCAAATGAGAATTTAGCCCGTGCTTTCTGAACCTGTCCTCTTCACGCCAACCCGGGTACACGCTTAGGCCACCAAACGTATTCGCGCGCCGGATCTATTCCGAGATTGCTGTAGAGGTTCAACACCCTCTTGTCCACCTCTCTTTGCATAACTTCATACAAGCTTCGACCATGAGAGTCTATTCCAACAACAAGTGGTCCTAGTCTTTCGACTCTGAAGGCCCAAATTGCCGCAGGCATACCGAGATCCAACCAATGAACTGCTACTACTTCTTTTATCTGCTGCGCATAGTAGGCGGCTGCGCCGCCAGTCGTAGAAAGGTAGCTGGCTGCATGCGCCTTCATTACTTCAACTGCCTCTGGACCCATCGATCCTTTGCCGATTATGACACGCACGCCCAGCTTCCTTATCACGTCGGATCCGGGTCTGGTGAACCGTGAACTCGTAGTTGAGCCGACCGAAAGAGCCTCCCACTCGCCGTTCTTCTTTCTCACTATTGGGCCTGCGTGCCAAATTGCCCCGTTGCGAACGTCAAAGGGCAATTCCTTCTTCTCTTCAGTTAACTGCAGCGTACGCAGGTATCCCCTGTCTCGCATGGTGTAAACAGTGCCAGACACGTACACCATGTCGCCCATTACGAGTTCTCTTACATCTCTTTCCGATACTGGCAGGCGTAACTCTCTTTCAACCATTTTGATCATCTAATGCTGCGTAACGTACTCGGTTCGGCCGTCATCATATATCCTAGCCGTTGATTGACGTGCGGCCCAGCATTGGAAAGCAAGAGCCACTGGCACAGCCCCGCTATGAGTTCCGCACATTTCGATATGAACAGCAAGAGCAGTGGTGTTACCACCCATACCCATCGCCCCTATTCCAGTCCTGTTAACGGCGTCCAATAACCTGCTTTCCAAAGCGGCCACGTTAGGATCAGGATGATGTGTACCTAATGGCCGGAGGTATGCTTTCTTCGACAACCAAGTAGCAATATCTCCTGTACCTCCGAGACCTATACCAACTATGTATGGAGGACAGGGCTCGCCCACCGCAAACCTCACGTTGTCCAGTACACATTTCTCTATACCTTCAATCACCGGCTCGCTCGTCGCAAGGTAGACTAGAGATGTTTTTGCTTCCGATCCGAAGCCTTTTGGCACAAAAGTGATTTCCAAGTAGTCAAGCGCTGGCTCCATCTCGAAGTGTATGTAGGGCATTCCCCATCCGGTGTTGGTTCCAGAATTTTCCCCAGTCAAGGGGTGAATGACATTTTCGCGAAGTGGGATCTCTTTAGTCGCTTTTCTGGTTGCTTCAGATACGGCCTTGCAGATATCTCCCTTGATGCGAAGTTCAGAACTAAATCTAATGTAGAACAGGGGTACCCCGGTATCTTGACAGACGCATACATTATTTTTCTCTGCAATCGCTATGTTCTCCAAAACAGTCTTGATTTGAGCTTTGCTGACTGCGCTCGACTCTTTTTCAAAAGCTTGTTGCAACGCTTTCTTTACGTCTGACGGTAATCTTATCGCGGCCTTGCGAATTAGTTCATAGGCAACCAGTGCTATCGTTTTTTCCGATATGGACGTAAAAAGATCCCCGATTACAGTTTCTACAACTCGTCAACAGCTACCGACTATTAGCTGTAGCCCCCAAAAATCAGAATCAACCTCGATCTACCCCACCCACAAAGAACTCTTGAACTACTGGTCACGGGGGTCTGGTCTCGGGCCTGGTGGCTAGTGCGATGTGGACTGAGACTTCTGCGGATTTGGCGGTTTCTGTGCAGCTACCTCCGAGATACGCCTCTACCCCCTCTTCTTCACTTTGACCATGATTGCCAACTCGCAGGCTTGATTGATGCTTCGCTACTGTCCGATGAAGTCTTAGATATGTAGTGCGGAGATTGAGTAAGAATCTCAAAGCAAATTGACCTCAGAGACCCTCGTCAAAATCGCAGACGACTTGCAGAAGAAGAGCTCCTCATGTACGAAAGAAAAAACAAACATGAAAGTTAGTGATACTCTCCTGCATGTACAGAACGGGATCGCGGGCCTCTTCTATGATGTCCTGTGCTGGGTTTCCAGCCACTTGACAGCGTCTATGGCGGCCTCGGCACCCGAGGCTGCTGCTACGGCCGGCCGTTGCTGAAAGCCCTGTCCTGCAGAATCCTCTGGGCTCTAAGGCTGTCTCGGCGATGAATCACCGTTACCCTGTTCACCATCTTCGCCAAGAACAGCGCCTCTTCCATTGCGGTGTCTCCGCCGCCCACAACCACTACGTCCTTCCCCCTGAAGAAGAAGCCGTCGCAAGTGGCGCACGCCGACACCCCTCTTCCTCTCAGTCGCTGTTCGTTTGGCAGACCGAGCCAGAGGGCTGAGGATCCAGTGGCTATGATCACTGCATCTCCCTCGAAGACCTCATCGTCAACCCAGACTTTGAAGGGTTTCGAGAATTTCACTTTCTTAGCGTCGGCTTCGACGAATTTTGACCCAAACCGCTCAGCTTGCCTCTTCATCTTCTCGATCAGTTCTGGACCAAGGATTGGTTCTTCGAATCCAGGATAGTTCTCGACCTCCGTCGTAAGCGTTAGCTGGCCTGGCTGTGAACCTGCAATCACGATCGGTTCGACTCCACCGCGAGCTGCATAGATAGCTGCTGCGAGACCCGCTGGACCGGCACCCAGAACTAAGACCTTCATAGAGATCACTGGTGAGTCATTCTGCTCAAACAGTGAGACAGAACAGACAAATCGTTGGATCACGTAGGCCTATAACTCTATCTTGACAACGATTCCTGAGACCAGCTCTAGTCTTCTTTCCGCGTCGCAGATGCCTTCCACAATTCGATTCTAAGATTGCTTTCCCTCTACGCAAATCTAGTTTCGCAAGTATTCTTCCGTGCGATTCTTTTCTGAGTAATCGTGCGCCCCTTCCCCGGAGAACCATCATTTAACCGTGGTTCCCCCCGTTCGACCTAGGTCCCAAATCTTAGACGGTCATGGAATCGGTTCCGCGAATATTCTTGCTTTGTTGCATAGTTCAAGGGCGCGTTTCCAACCTCAGATCTTGCATGAACGTTACGGGTTTTTCTATGGAACAGTTTAATGTGGCGGGAACGGAATTGAGGGCATGGGCATTTCATCGCCCTGCTGAAGCAACCTGAGATAGAGCACCTATGCACACCTCGGCCGAAGATCTAGCCGGTCACCTGAAGGGGGAAAGGCTGGCAAGAACATCGGTGTGGATTCTTGTTGCCTTAGGAGTGATTGAAGTCATTGCTGGACAGTTCGCTGGCAGCATCGGACTCACGGCCGATGGCATAGATTCCTTGTCAGATGGTTTTGTCTCACTTTTGGTTTGGCTTGGCCTTATGATGTCTCGAAAGGCACCGGATGAGAAATTCCACTTCGGATACTACAAGGTCGAGAGTTTCGTGGCGTTCGTCACTTCGATCGGGCTAATGGGGATTGGTGGCGGTATCATGTACAGGTCATATCTTGCTTTTCTCGACCCAGAACCCATCACGCTCCCATTGCTAGCTTTGGCAGTCCTACTCGCGGCAGGAACCATTTCTCTTTACAGAGCCTTTCAGATGAGAAGAATCGCCAAAGAATTTGGCCTGTCTTCTCTCAGGTTGGATGCGAACAACGCTATCAAGGACGGCTCGGCTTCGTTTCTGATCTTCTTCACAGTACTTGCCTCTTCTCTCGGTTTCCATCATATGGATGCGGTCGGCGGCATGATCATTGGAATATTCGTGCTTTTCGTCTCCTACGTTGTCGTGAAGGAAACCGCTCTAGTCCTACTTGATGCCTGCCACAACCCAGACCTCGTCGGAGAAATAAGAAGGATCGTTGAAGGCAAGGCCGGCGTAAGGGTGAAGGATGTGCTGCTAAGACGTGTAGGTCCCTACATTCACTCCGAGATTCACATAGAAGTCAACAGCACCATGACCGTTGCGAAGCTAGATGAAATAAAAACCTCCATCGAGACCTCCGTTACGGAAACGCTTAGCGATATTCGCCGTGTCGTCATTTCGGCTAAGGCTTTTGCAGTTTGAACGCTGCTAAGGACAATCGGACCTAGGGCTTGTCTCTGGCAATCCTCAACGAGGAAGTAGAGCATGAGTCTTGGTTCTCCGAATTCCTGGGCGAGGGTCCCTCCGGCCACTTTATGCGTAGGGGTGAGATCTCACCCTTCGTGTCCAAGTTCCTCAGGCAGGTTCGAGTCCAAGGAAACACAAGCATAATTGGACGGAGAACTCTGAAAGCGTAGGGTTATTAGTCTTCGTAGCACTATACATTCGATTAGTTGCGTCTTTCGTTGTACTTTTGACCTAAGGGTCGAGTGCCTGCGGGTTGAGCGTTCGGTGAGGGCCGTAGCTGTGAAATCAAAAAGGCAAGAGCATAATGGATCTTCAACCTCGAATTGCATATGTCAGCACTTATCCTCCGCGGGCCTGCGGCATAGCAACCTTCACAAGAGATTTGGCGCGAGCCGTTCTGATGCGAGGTCATGCGGACAGTAACCTCATAGTTCCGATAGAAGACAACGGAACACGCTATCCTACCTACATCAAGTGTACGATCGATCAACATGATCGTGGAAGCTACATCTCAGCTGCTAATTTCCTGAATGAATCGGACATTGATGTTGTGAGTCTTCAACATGAATTCGGAATATTCGGCGGAGATTGGGGGGAACACATCCTCGACTTTTGCAGAAATATCGAGATGCCCTTCGTAACAACATTTCACACCGTACTCCGAGACTCTCCTGAAAGAGCACGCGAAATCGTGCGCGAAATCTCCCAAATGAGCAGCGCCGTAGTAGTCATGATAGAATCTGCTGCTAAGCTGCTTGTGAAGCGCTTCGGCGTGGACACCGATAAGATCGTAGTCATCCGTCACGGCGCGGCTCTTCCTGAACGCGTATGCCGAGAATACGCGAAACGTCACCTTGGCTTTCAGAAACGCACAGTTCTCGCCACGTTCGGGTTGATCAGTTCTGGGAAAGGTATAGAGTTCGCGATCAAATCGTTGCCTTACCTAGTGAAACAGAGACCTGATCTTCTCTATTTGGTGATAGGTGAGACACATCCAGAGGTCCAAAAGCATGAAGGAGAGACTTATCGGAACAAATTGACCTCTTTAGCTAAGCGACTGGGGGTCGAACGAAATGTTCGCTTTGTCAATCGCTACTTACAAGAGGATGAACTCTCACTGCACCTTCAGGCAGTTGACGTATACGTGGCACCGTACTTGGGTAGAGACCAAGTTTCAAGCGGAACACTAACGCTTGCCCTTGGCCACGGCAAGGCTGTCGTTTCAACGCCTACAACCTTCGCGAGAGAGATCCTCTGCCATAACAGAGGCTTATTCTGCAAGTTCGCTAATGGCCGTTCAATTGCCGAATGTGTCGAACGCATACTTAAGAACTCAAATCTCCGGCAGGAACTAGAAGCAAACGCATTCAAGTATGGGCAAGAGGTTGGATGGACAAGAGTCGCTGACCAGTATGGTGACATCTTCAGATCTGCAATCCGGGTTCCAGGAACTGTCATCGAAGCTGCGGCAGTCAGTGAAACTTGAGCATCTCTTCGCGTTAGCGGACCACAACGCGCTTCTCCAACATGCGAAATTCTCGCTTCCGGCCAGAAGGGAAGGGTACACAGTCGACGACAACGCACGAGCACTTGTGTTCGCCATAAAGGGCCGGGCACTATGGCCCTCCAAAAGGCTCCTTGAGTTAGAGCGCAAGTTGATCAGTTTCCTACTTGTGATGCAAGCAGAAGACGGACGTTTCCATAATTTCATGGACTTCTCGCAGAGAATCACTGACAGCCCAACCGTAGGCGACCACGTGGGGCGAGCTATTTGGGCAACTGGCACGGTAATCCAATCCGAAATCGCCCGCGGGATCAAAGCTTCTGCAAGGCTCATGTTTGATCGAGCCTTGCCTTGGGCTCGGGAGTCCATGTCGCCGCGCACAAAGGCTTACGCGTGCTTGGGCCTACACGAGAGGCTCCATGTGGACGCCGAGGACAATAATCTGAGAGCCAACCTCAAGATAATGGCCGACAGCTTGGTTGACTTGTACAAGACTACTAAGACCCCGGATTGGAGATGGTTCGAGAATACTCTGACGTATGATAACCCGCGACTGAGCCAAGCGTTACTTGCTGCGCATCGATCGTTGGGCGATAAGACATACCTTGCAGTCGCCGAGGAAAGTCTACGTTTCCTGAACGACACTACGACTATCGACCAGACCTTTGTCCCGATAGGGAGCGAAGGCTGGTATCCCAAAGGTGGAGGTAGGGCGCTCTATGACCAACAGCCAATCGAGGCTGGAGCAATGGTGGAGGCTGCCGCTCTCGCCTACGAGCTCACCCGATCCGAAGCGTACGAGACGGCATTGCGCCAAGCTTTGGGATGGTTCTTTGGCCTGAATACTAAATCCGTTGCCCTCTATGATGATTCAACAGGTGCATGCTACGACGGAATAAACCAGATGGGTTTGAATGAAAACCAAGGGGCAGAGTCTACACTTGCTTTTCTTTTGGCCGCGGAAACGTTCATCGAGACTTTCCGTAAGGAGGATAAAGACCTCTCTGGAAGGTTACGAGTATCTTTCTAGTTCGTCAAGGAATTCGTCAAGTGGGACGCTTGCAATACAGCAAACTCTGTCAGCCCCACCGTAATATGTCAGCAATTCTCCGTTCTGAATAACGGCCCCATCTGGAAAGACCACATTGGGAACGACACCTCGTGTCTCGAAATCCATCTCCGGCTCAAGAATGGGTTCTCTAGTCCGCGCCACGACTTTTGCCGGTTGGTCCAAATCAAGCAGAATCGCTCCGGCACGATAGACGCGGTTTAAACTGACGCCATGATAAAGCACGAGCCAACCACGCTCTGTTTTTAGCGGTGGAGGCCCGACGCCGACCTTCCTTTTCTCCCAAGAAAACTTAGGGCGAATGACCTCATAATCGTCAAAGTGTGTCACGTATTCGTTCCAGAATTTCTGCGAATTATCAAGCGCTTCAAGACTCTCGAAATAGGCAATCTGCACTTTCGACTCAAGCCTATGCAACATCGTCACCTTTCCATTGATTCTCTCGGGAAACAGGACACAGTCCTTGTCATCGCGGTCTGGCCCGACTAATCCATGCTTGGTGAAATGCATGAAATCTTTCGTCGACGCTAATGCAATACGTGGCCCTCGTCGCGAAAAGGCGGTGTAGGTAACATAGTAAGCTCCATCGATCAGAGTTAGGCGGGGGTCCTCGCACCCAAACTCTTCCCAGTCAGCGGAGGCTTCCATGACAGGATCCGAAGAACGGAACGATACCTCTCTTCCGTTTAGGAGACGCACGTATCCCAAGCGCGAAACCCAGCTCGAATCGACAGCACGATATAACATGTGGGTTACTGGTCCTTCGGCAACTGCGCCCGGGTTGAATGTTCCATTAATCTCCCAATGCTGGTCTTGTCTCGGGGTAATGATGGGGTTTGCATCAAGTCTAGTAAGCTTCACTAATCTTCTTCACCTAACCTGAAAGTGGCAGTTCCGGCAGGTTATCATAACCGGTGCTATAAAGAGAGGGCATGAACTCAGGTAACTTGGATCAGCTACTCAAGGACTACCTTGAGGCTAGGTTTGGTTTAGCTCTTGATTACTTCGTCATAGAGGGCCGGATGCCTCCCAACATAAGCGGCGATGCGGGTGTGACTGGGAACTACCGAAAGAAAGCCGGAGATAAGGATGTCTTCTTTACGCTGACAGTCAACCTTGATTCACGTGAGATTAGCAACCTACAGGAACATGCTTGAGTGTTGTGTAGAATCTGAAAGCTCTTCTCGTAGAATGCCTTGCGCACAAGACAAAGCCTCGAATGAATGAAGTGAGCGATATCGCGAAATCTGCCGGTTACGACGTAACCGACCAAGTTACACAACACCGCGACGTAATCGATTCGGCATATTACGTTGGCGAAGGAAAACTCGACGAAATCGAGAAGACCATTGGGAAAGAATCGATAGACGTCGTAATCTTTGCGGGACAGCTCTCCGCTGGTCAGGTTTTTAGAATCAAGAAGAAACTCGGTGATCGAGTTAGTGTTCTCGATAGAAACTTACTCATCTTGGAAATCTTTGAGAAACGCAGCGCGACAACGGAAGCTAGGCTCCAAGTAGAATTAGCCAAACTGCGCTATACGTTTTCATGGGCTAGGGAAGCTGTTCGGATGCGTGGAATCGTCAGCGAACAGATGGGAAGAGGTGGCCCCGGTCAGTATCCGTACGAAGTCTATGAAGCAATGTCGCGGAAACGAATAAGCAAGATCGAAGGCCAACTGCGCGACGTAAGACGAAGACAGTCCAATCTTCGCGAGCGCAGAGGAAAGGCTGGGTTCCGTATCGTAGCTTTGACAGGTTACACCCAGAGCGGAAAGACCACTCTGTTCAACAGCCTCGCATCAGAATCAAAGCAAACAGGCATGGGGCCCTTCACGACGCTATCTACATTCGCCCGCAAGATAGACATAGCTTCGAACAGGAAATCAAACCATCCAACAATTATGATCGACTCGATTGGTTTCATCGAAGACCTAAACCCTCTCCTTCTGAACGCCTTCCACACGACATTGAACGAACTCGCGAATTCAGACCTAACCCTACTGTTTGCGGACGCCAGCGACGACATAGAGACATTCAACAGAAAGATCTCAGCTTCTAATGAAATCATGAGAAAAGAACTCAACGGAGTTCCAGTACTAATCTGCATTAACAAGGTCGATATTGTGACGGAGGAGCATTTGAATGAAGTCATTGAGGAGACTCGCAAAGTGTTTCAAACTGAGGAGATACTATCGATAAGTTCGAAGACAGGCGCAAATGTACCGGATCTCCTGACTAAGATCGCGGAGAGACTCGGATGAGCCCTCGCCCTAGCTCCGGAACAATGGACGAGAAGATAGCAGGAAATACTTGGCCTTCAGCGCCTAGAAACTAATGTTTAGACGGTGCGGCCGCCGAGAACCACCATTCAAACGTGAATCCCACGGTCGGGCCTAGATCACAGATCTCAGACGAAAAGAACATCGGTTTGCTAGAATAATCACTTTTCTAATAAGTGAGAAGCGTTGTTCCGCATCAGGATCTAACGATTGTCGGTCAGATTTCTGTGACCAATCATATTCGAAGCTGCAGCTTTCGCCTCCTAAATATCACATCGTCCTACAAACAAACGACAGGTTTCGTCTACAATCGAGCATTCGGTCAAGAAAGGCCATCTAGAGACGATTCGTAGTCTGAGATGCGTAAAGTAAGTTTACATCAATGAAGGACGTGGTAAGTCTAGGTGCGAATGAGGTGTCTGTGCGTATCAAGAGAGTGCTGCTTGAGGCGCTTAAACCCAGAGAGAGCTCCATCATAGACCTATCAAAGTCCCTGTGCTCGGTTGAAGGTATCGACGAGTGCGGTATTGTTGTCGTCGATGTTGATGTGAAGACGGAGACGGTTAAGTTGACTCTGCGGGGTCACAGCGTAGATTACGACGCTGTATTGAAAATCATGGAACAGCAGGCGCTGTCGATTAAGGGGATTGATGAAATAGACGTTGAGAAAGTCAAGCCTCCTGTCAAAACTGCGCCGAAATAGCGGCCAAGGTATGAACGGTTTGGCAAGGCATCGACTGAGCTTTCAGATCCATTCTAGATTAGACTCTCTATCAGATACGCTATCACGAAGGCTATGATTCCGAAAACAAGCATTCTGAATCCTTTAATCCATGGTTTGCCCTTGCCGAGATTCCCGAGATACGCTCCAGCCAAGAAAAGAATGCCGAAGGCCAACAATATTGAGGCCCATGCTGCAAGCCTAATCTCAATTATTCGCAAGGCTGCCAATAGGAATGGGGATATCATTATTGCACATGATGCCAGTGGCGTGAGAAAGTTCAATATGGATATTAGCGTGACTGCTCTTCTGGCAGATTTGGCCAAGACTGTTCCGTCGAGCGTCCTGAACAATGCCTTCTCTAGGTCGGAGATTCTTCGGTTCTGTTCCAAGCTTTCAGCCTCATAGACACTGACTCCAGTTGATATGCCCAGCGCTAGGCTGCTTGCCAACATTGTAGTTAAGATTACTCTGATGTTGGGATTTTCGAAAGCGGAACCGATTACTATGCCTAGCAACATGAAGGTGGAGTCAAACACAGTGTTTGTGAAGAAACGGCGAAACCCAGAGCCAAGAGGCCTTAGCCATTGAAGATCCAGTTCTGCTTTGCTCCTTCGAGCGGAGACCACATGAGCTTCATATTCTGATTGCCCACCAGTACCGCGTATGATTCAAACTATTCCTCCAAGAAACGTCCATTTTAACGTTGTTTCAGCCAGTCGCTCAAATGCAGCTCGGTGCACAATAAACACTAATTGCATAGTTCGTCAATGGATCGTATCAATGCTGAACATTTCACATACGATTGGCAATGCTTCGATCACCGAAGATTCTGGTGGTTTTCCTATATAGTTCAAGCCTCTTATCGCATTGCTGTCGCATCTTGCGGATCTTTTTGACTTTCTATCGTAAGTATGTGCCATGTCACTGCGATAGCAGTCAGCATCAAGATGAGCTTTCCTGCAAGAATAGGTACCGCGTAGATTGTTGAGTATCCAATTGTTAGCCATAACAGAGCAACGAAGATCAACTTGATTCGAGGTGCGATCCCTCTTTTCTCCCGGTAGTTCTTGACGTAGCTTCCGAACCATCTGTTGTTAAGCAGCGAGTCATAGAATCTCTTTCATGCTTTGGCATAACATGCCACAGCTAGTAAGAGGAACGGTGTAGTAGGTACAAGAAGTAGGAATACCCCGACCACTCCTACTCCCACAAAGATGGTCCCCGCAACGATCAGCATGCATCTGATCAACTTCTCAGGCATCTTCTTCACTTCATTCAATCCGCTACAGCACTACTCCACAGAGTTCCATCTGCCTATCTGCCATCAACAGAGGAACCTAGATTGTTCTCTGCCAGTCCATCACTATGTGGAATGACTATTGACTTACTCAAATGGCAGTCTATTGAACGGATGATCTTACGTGTGTCGTTATCAAACAATGATGAAACGGTGCTACTACTTGAGAGTGGTGCGGCCGCCGGGATTTGAACCCGGGCGTCTCCTCGCCCCGATTGAGGGCGATCAGAAGCGTGGCAGGCATCCGCCAGCAGAGAAACCTGCTGATCCCGTCCTAGACCAGGCTAGACTACGGCCGCAACTGGAATTGAGATTGCATGGTGGCGTCGTATAAAACTGTAGTAGGAAATTGCTCGTTTTCTGCCCTCACTCCGTCAAAGGCTGCTTATTGAGGAAGGAGAAACGGAGCTCCGTCCGACTTCTCAAGATCGTTGAGTTTCTGGCGAAACGCGGAGCAAACTCCCTCCCCATGAACCTTGATAGGGTAGTTGGCGGTACGCGTCTGGTGGCTTCGAACAGAAGATTCTGCTGGATGACAGAAGAGACAGAATGAACGTGACTTGGACGCTAACATAGCACGGAAGACTGGCGTTGTAGGCTCGTCTCGTGGTTGCTAGGTTATGCCGAGCTTGGCCAGCTTCTGGAAATCCACTAAGCTTTGCACGAGGTCGGTTTGACTTACTATTCCAACTATGTTGCCATGCTCTGCTACTACTAGGCGTTCGATCTGCTTCTCAACCATCTTCCTAGCCGCATCTGCGAGAGATGCTGAGGGGTCGATGGTGGTCAACGGAACTGTCATAACCTCACCGACGGTCATCCTAGAAGGGTCAGCTGCCTCCGCAACGATCCTCTCAACCAGATCACGCTCAGTCACTATTCCGAACGGTAAGCCATCTCGGTTGGCTACCAATGACCCGACTCCCCTCTCGACCATCATTCGAGCGGCATCTTTCACTTTTGTCTTCGAATCAACTGAGAGGATGGTTCTCATGATCTGACGGACGGCCATCTCGCAACCCATAGTACTCACCGGCTAACATGTCGTATTGAATTAAAGACTTATCGCGCATAAGCCAAAGGAGCCCTATCTCTTAACAGATTGTTCTTGGGCGTTATGGATTTGTTGCGTGCCAGCTTCAGATCAATGTTCCTTACCACGCACTCTTCCCGTGTTCCAGAAGCACGGTAGAGAACCTGCCCGCGCGGAGTGACTATCTGCGAGAGCCCAATGAAGCGAAGACCACGCTCCACACCAACCCGGTCCGCTGTGATCACGTAGACCCTGTTCTCCAACGCACGAGTCTTCATGGAGTCTGGACAATGCGGAAGAACAAGATTGGACGGATGCGCGATCACCTCAGCGCCCTTCAGCATCAGGGACCGTGCGAACTCAGGGAAGTACCAATCAAAACACACCATCACGCCTACTCTACCGAAGACCTTAAACTCTTTTCCCGGTTTGAAGAACTTCTTCTCGTTGCAGAAGAGATGGACTTTGCGGTAGGTTCCACGATACTTCCCGTTCTTGAGTACCACTGCTGCATTGTAGAAGCTCTGCCCCTTTCGTTCCGCAACTCCGGCTACTATCGTGGTCCCGTCCCGCTTTGAGAAATCCTTCAGAGCCTCAGTCGTGATTCCGCCGGGAACCGGTTCGGCCACGCGAACAACTTCTCTCCGACTGCGAAAGTTGTAGCCCGCATTGAACAACTCCGGTAGCACGATCAGATCGGTCTTCTTGTTGCCAATCAGTTTCAACGCTCTGTCAATGTTACCTTCTACGTCCAGCATTTTCGAGTTCATTTGCACGAAACCTGCCCGCATTTGTTTCATCCTCTCATATCATGGCAGTGCTGGGAGTCTTATAGTCTTCAAATCAAGAACAGCGTCAGGCTTGCCGCTACAGCGGTCATCAGCATCAGCGGAAGAATGATAACCAGGGTGTAGACTGATGACAGATAACCGGCTCCATAAGAGATCGCAGAGCCTGCGAGCAGCGATAAGCTGAGATTAATTGCGTACGCCAATCCTAGGCGGTGCCTCGGAGCCGTTGTTCCCACGATTCCTTGAAGAACAGGCAGCGAAAGGAAGAATGGGATCCCGCATAGGATAAGCAGTGTAACCGTCGCAATCCACAATTCAGGCTTCAACGCGAATACCGTCGCGAGCGTGAGCATGACTGAGGTCATTCCGAAGGAAATTGTCAGAGTTCTATGCTCGCCTTTGAAGAACTCTACAAATCGACCTGTATTGTAACTCGACACGACGCCTACAGCCAACCACAAGGCTACAACGACGGTGCTTAAGCCTGGACTCAACTGCAGATTGATGTTCAGAAAGAGGGGTATGAAACCGATGAATACTGCGTACAAGCACTCTACAAACACGGTGCTGAATTGGAGCACAACGTATCCTCTCGTAACCCCTCCGTTATGACTCGCCTGCAGATTGTTGGTAGGATCAACCTGCTCCAAATCAGCCTCCTGAAAACCGGCCAACGAAACGAATGCGAACACGCAAACCACGCCGGCTACGCCCCACGCAAGGAACGGAACTTGCCAGCCCAATCTTTCCGCCGCGAAACCCGTGGAAAACATCGCAAATGCTAGACAGAGATCTCCGATGGCACTTTGGAATCCCATCGCACGCGCGCGATCTTGCGCTACTTTAAAGATCATTGAGAACCCGACTGGGTGGTATACACCGGCTGCCGCTCTAAGAAGAAGGTAGATCAAGAGAATATGCCAGTAATCCCCCGCTTGAGAAAACACGATATTCAGAAGAGCCAAGGACACCAAGCCTCCGACAAGTATGGACCGAACGTAACCTCTGTCCGAAAGATAGCCGAAAACAAACTGCATTACCACAGTTGAAAGCAAACCTGCACTCAGAACCGTTCCAATCTGAATCAACGACAAATCAAAGACGACACGCATGATAGGCAAGACGGCGAAGAACAAGGCTAATGAGCCGTCATTGAAGCCGTGATAGAGGCTCAGCGCGAAAAGCTGGTTACGCTTCAAGGATTGTCCCTAAGACTCATACCCGTTTCTAGAATCAGGACGTCCCTATCATGCGATACTCTTACCGCAATTCGCGCAGAATTTTGCCCCGCTCTCCACTACTGCGCCGCATTCAGTACAATACGCCGACTTCCTACTGCTGGGCTGATAGTCGGTTATGATCTGTTCGAATTTCCAGCCGTTGGCCTCTGCGAGCTGCTTAACGGGGTCACGGATCTTTCTGATATCGAAGTTGTATTCGTAGACTTTCCCAAAACTTGCTGGGTCGGCGGGCTTCTTGAAACCGAACGCCACTTCTTTCTCTTTCTTGAAGAGCACTTTTCCCTTGAAGAAGGTCTTTTCGGCACTCAGCTTGGGGGCTGGTAAGACACCCGCGCTGCCGCTCTGTTCTTCGATAATCTCTCTGTACTTCACTGTTCGCTCTGGTTCAACAAGCCAAATCTTTGCTCCGTATCGCTTCTTGACCGTTTCCTTCGAGGCTACACCGTAGTATTTCGCGTCAACGATCTTGCGCTCCAAGTAGAGGTCGCAGTCTTCGCCGGGCCGTACCGTGAACAATTGACTCGACAAACCGAATTCGATCAGTTTTTGACGTAGGTCCTCAGACAAATGGAACGACCACGGCGGATGCGATGCATGCGATTCAATTAAGGCTTCACAAGCGTTGTCGTCTCCAATATTCTGTGTTGATAAAACCGTTGTTGAATGTGCATGTCCGTGCTGACGCATGATTCCGATCGGAACGTCAGAGAATGCCGCGGAATTTGGTGCAGCAAGTCCTCACGGTTGGAGGATGACTGAAGACGGCGAAAAACGGGGTACTTGCTCTAGCTGCTCAATTCACAGCTGTCAGCGTTTCGTGAACGTCTCGTACCTTTGTGCAGCGGCCCTATCCATCTGACTAGACTCACTTGCTGCCAGCCTCCTGATCTCCGTGGTCTCCATTCCCTCTCGGCAACTACGTGCCAAGATCTCAGAAACCCTACCTGCACGAAGGTTGCGATGTGCAAAGGCCTAGGACTCTCTCCTTGCCCAAAGCTCTGACTGAGAGGAAAGCTGCAACTGCCGAATCAATTCCGCAAGAGATCCCGATGACGATTCCGTTGGATTGTGATTCCTGAAACTGTTCGGTGATAAACTGCTAGATGCTAGCGATGTCTTTCCCACAATCCATATTCATGCTACTACCTCAACGATCTATCCTGTATTGCCGATGCTCGGAAGCGTTGAGAGATGCGGGTCAGAAAAGGTATGTGATGACCGAGATGATTCCTAGTGTGACCACAAAGGCCAAGCTCAACCAGTATGACGCTTTCCAAAGGCCCTTTGAAGCGTGACCGCCCATAACCCGCACGTCTGACGCTATCATCCCCATAGTAACAGCTGGTCCGATCAACACGAACACAAATGCCAACATTAGGCTTAGGATACCTGTCAGAAGGTTAGTTGTGAGAAACAAGGTTATGATAACCGCGGGGATGGACTCCACGAAGTAGACCCAGAACGCTTTGCTTCTGGGCCACCCAATTGCTTCTACGAGTCCCCAGGCACTGCCGAAAGAGACGACTACTAAAGCCAGGAATGCGGCAGCGATCAGTCCAATTCCGAAGAGCAACGGCGCATACGGCCCCGCAACACCAGCCAGGTTGAGCGATAGCTGCCTGGGAGAGATGAAAGCGAGTCCGCTATCAAGATCCGTACTTACCATCATAATTATGATCATCAGCGCCTCGCTTACAATCGCTCCAACGAATGTCTCTATTCTACAGGACCGTACGGTTCCAGCATTCTTTTCAGCGGTTGCGGAAGCCTGATAGAAAGGCATGAATGGCATGACTACTGCTCCAGCATTAGCAGCAACCAGAAACAGAAAAGACGGATTCGTGGAAAAGTAGAACGGCGAATAGTTCATTGTTCCTCGGATGAGCACAGATGCCACGTATGACAGAAGCAACACCGCCGAGAGGCCAAGCATGACTTTCTCCACAACTTCATATTTTCTCCTGTACACTACCGCCACATGAAGGACATACGCAAACGGAACCGAAACGATCGGTGATATACCTATGATCTCCATGCCGATCGCAATTCCTACATATTCAGCTACGTAGGTCAGCACATCGGTTACAGCCATCGGAACAGAAACAAGTAGAGCGATCCTCCGCGAATAGTTCTCCCGAATTATCTCCCCAAGGCCTTTGCGAGTAACCGTGCCGATCCTTCCCGAGGCTTCCTGAATGAAGAATAGGAGGACAGTGAGAATCACCAGCAACCATATGAGACCGTAATGATAAATCGCCCCCGTCTCAGCCGCTGTGATAATACTGGCTGCGTCGACATCAGCAATCATCACAAGCCACGCGGGACCGAAGGCTCTTGCAAGCTCAACCAGTCGCAGACGGCTGCTAGACAAACGTATCCTCTTGGTTGTGCAGAGGGTTTTGGTGAGACCATAAAACCGCACTGGTGATTGTTCATTTTCGGAAAACTAACGCCTATCGGAAAGCCACCAACGGAATCCCGCAAAAGAATGCGTATCTGACCGTGCCTCACAACTGACTGATCGTTGGAAGAAGGGGAAACGGAGGAGGTGTATCGTGTGTTGTTCGTCCCTACTTTAGGAACTTGGATACGAACGGTGATGTTTCACCTCTGCGCATGAAGTGCCCTGATGGGCCTTCTCCTAGGAATTCGGAGAACCATGATTCATGCTCCACTTCCTCGTTGAGGATTGCCAAGGACAGGTCGTAAGTGCGATGATCCTTACCAGCGGTCATGTTGCAAATGTGTGAGTATCCTGCCACGGCACATCTTTCCGCATCTACCAGCACTTTCAACATCGCCTTACTGTCGGTCGGGTCTTTCGGCAACCTAGCTGGTGGACATGCAGAAGAGTCATGGAACACTTTCATATCGTCCGGGAGTTTGCCTCCAAGCTCGTATATGCGGGGGACGAGAGCCTCGAAGTGATTGCGATCCTCGATTCGAGCTACCTCAGCAATTTCCTTGATTCCTTCTCCTTCCAAACCTATCAGATTGCAGCGAAGGATAGTGTAGTAGTAGAATGTTGTTAGTTCGGCCGCCGCGTTCTTGACAAGTAGGTCAAGAAGCTGGTCAACGTTGACGCCAGCCTTCACCACCATCTCGCGCGCTACTCTAGCCATAATGTCACCTCCTTTCCATTCTGTTAGGAAAAAGGAAGGCGGTTTTATTTAAGAGTCATTATTACCTAAGAATGAATGTAATGACACTCTCTCAGCTTTCTTCCGACGCATCAATAATCGAGGCTCTTCGCAAGAAAGGTTACAGGGCGACGTCTCAGAGAATCGCGATCTGTCGATTTGCACTAGACAATCGCGAGCATCCAACTGCACAGAGGATTTACAGAGAGGTCAAGAGACTGCACCCGACGGTCAGCCTCGCAACCGTTTACAAGACTCTTCAGGTCCTGAGAGAGCTACGTTTGGTTCAAGAGTTGCCTTTCCCTCAAGGCGAGACAAGGTTCGATTCCAATGTGACCCCTCACGTCAATGTCGTCTGCCTCCGATGCGGGCATGTCAGTGACGTGAATGATCGAGTTGCCCGAGAGGTTGTTGCGAAGGCGGCTTCAAAGGCTCGATTTACCATCACCGGGCAACGTCTCGACATATACGGGATCTGCGAACGGTGTCTCAGGAGAAGAGTGACTACTTCATAGGCGAAACTGCCAGACGTGGTCACTCGCTCTTTTGCTGTCTTGAGAAATGAGGTTCCTTGGATGCGGGAAAACATCGCCATAATACAACAGCGAAGCCAAGGATTTGCGGTAGATGTAGGAATGCTACCCTGGCGTGGGTTACCTACTCAGTAGTGGTATGATTTGTGCGTCGCCCTAATGTTATTGTCTCAACCAAAACTATCGAGAACTCTCTCTGTTGGGTGCTGAACAGCGCGCGAAAACCTGCCGCAGTTGCCATGGGAGCTTTGTGACTGAAGCCAATAGCAAGTATTGTCCGCATCTCTATTCTGCGACAGGCCCTTGACCAGCTCGGTTGGCCGTGTGCTTCATTTGGGCACCAGGCAGATGAACTTGAGAGTCTCTGAACCTGCCTGGAACTGATGCTTCTTGCCCGGTGGGAGCAAGATGACGTCTCCGGGCTGGATTCTCTCCTCTCGACCCTCGTATCGAACCTTGCCTTGCCCTTCAAGGACGTAGACTTCATGCTCCCAGTTGTAGTTATGATAGGGGGTGAATCCACCGGCTTCGACAGTGAAGTGGCGCATGAGAAAGGTGGGTGCTCCATCTTTCTCACTGATCAGCCACCTTATTCTCGCTCCTTCCGACCCTTCTTCCGTAACTGGGACATCTGTCACCGTGCTCACGTTCACTTTGTGCAATGCCAATCGCAATGCGTCAAGACGAGGAAGAAAATAAACGGCACGCTTTGTCCAGCTCTTTCACTGATATTCTCGATGACAAGAAAATCCTCTAGGACTGATGCGTCGTTGATCATCAGAACTCGCACTCGAAAGCCATGAGAGCAAAACCAATTTAAGCTCACCAACTCCAACTCCGCAAGTGGCTTTCGATGTGCAGCAAGACAAGAAGGTACCATATTGAGAAAAAGTAAGACACCTTTGCCATTCAGTGGTTCAAGAAGACGAGCGAAAACGGAGAGTCTGTAGTCCGGCAAGCAGTGAAGAAGCTCGTCCCTGTGCTCAGTGAATGTCGCGGGCCCATTATGAAATATCACAAGAAGCACACGCGTATCTTCGCGCGAGTGGAGTACCTATTTGTTGATCCGAATGAAACGTTGATAGGTACGATACTTGCGGACCTTGGTGTACGCTTCAGGCCTGCTGTGATAAAGCATCAGGCAACGGTTCTGATGAGCGTAAGAGAAGGTTCTGGAGTACCAGTTTTCAGTCCGCACGCCAGAACGCACAAGTTCGAACTGGCCAAGAAGCTGGTAGATGCGCAAAGATTTCGCGGGGCATGGCCCAAATGGTTGAGGCACGAGGTTGACGACCTACTGGACCAACATTAGCCATCTGGAAAAATCGTGCGGACCATCCTCGATAAGTACAATGTCGCGATCAGATCACAGCACCTCAGGCGATCGAGGATTGCAGAAGCTTAGTACGAGATGTAATTGGTGCCGAGGGCGGGAAACTCAGGAACGTTTTTCGCGTTCCTTTTGAATCCGCGATTTGGCCTACGCTTTGTGCGGCGTAGTCAACCCGGTCTTCAGCTTCACCCACATGGTCGGGTGCTCTCCCAGGCTGAGCTACCTCGGCCCCGAAAAAACCAGAGAAAGGCGAGAAGCAATTAAGAGTTTCCCAACATTTCGGCGCGTGGAACACATTTCTTGCTCAGTCCCTCACGACCTGTCTTGAACGAAGGTTTTTAGGCTTAAGATGGAGACCACTCGAAAAGGTGGGCCGGTAGATCAGCCTGGTATGAGCGTCGTCGACTCGTCTACGATGCGACCAGATCGTCCGCTTGGCATGCTGGGATCGCCCGCAATGCGGAAAGACCTCGTGTCCCGCAAGGCCGCGGGTTCAAATCCCGCCCGGTCCACCAAATCTAACGCCTAACGCTTGCGTTTCCCGACTCCTGACCGCCTTAGAACCTAGTGCTCTTTGAAGAGGTCAGTCCCGGGATTGCGGATCGAAACTCTATGAGATGCGATGTCCTGACGATAACTAGAGTTGTCGCGAGATAGACTAAGGCAACTATCGCGTAGATTGCGACATATTCGAAGGTGTGAGCCCCTATGATCGCGCCTGCTCCGGTCAACTCAACTACTGTGATCAGGTATACAACTGACGAGTACTGGACAAGGTATACGACCTCATTCGTCCATGCAGGTATGACCAGTCTAAGTGATTGTGCGAGGATGACGTTGAGGATTGCCTGAAGTTTACTGAGTCCAATGGATACTGCGGCGTCCATCTGCCCTGACGGTACGGATTTGATGGCCCCTCTGAAATATTCAGCTTGGTATGCGCCGCTGTTCACTCCCAATCCGATGATTGCAGCAGTCATGGCATTGAAAGTCACTCCGAGTTGCGGGAGAGCGTAGTATATGAGGAAGAGCTGAACGAGCATCGGAGTTCCCCGAATGACCTCCACGTAGGCGGTTGCCAACCATCTAATCGGCTTTGAAGCGTAAGTCTCGAGCAAGGAGAGGGGTAGACCGATGGCCGCTCCGACCAGAAACCCTGCTGCGGCTAGGATTAGAGTGGTCTCGAAGGCTTGCAGCAGCACCGGCCAGTACTGGATAAGGACATCGGCGATGGCCAACTATCCTTTCCTGCCCTTCTTGGACTCTCCGTATAGTTCGATGATGCTGCTGAGGAATTTCTTTGTCCTGTCCTGTTTGGGATTGGTCAGGAGTTCTCCGGGAGTATTCTTCTCGGTGACGATGCCGTCCGCTAGGAAAATTATTTCGTCCGCCACTTTCCTTGCGAAGCCGATCTCATGAGTTACCGCCAGCATCGTAGCACCCGATTCCGCCAAGTCTTCCATGACCTTGAGAACCTCACCTATTAGTTCAGGATCGAGAGCGGATGTGGGTTCGTCCAACAGTATGATCTTCGGTTCTATTGCGATCGCCCGCGCTATGCCCACTCTTTGTTGTTGGCCGCCGCTTAGTTCGGCTGGATAGTGCTTTGCCAGATCAGCTGTGATGCCAACATCGCTGAGAGCTTTAATCGCCCGAGATTCGGCGTCTTTTTCGTTCATCTTCTTCACCTTCACCAAGCCTAACTTCACGTTTTCGAGAGCGGTTAGATGCATGAAGAGATTGAAGTGCTGAAAGACGAACCCCATTTTGCTCCGCACTTCGCTGAGTTTCACGTGTCTCCCCGTGACTTCTTCATTGTCCAGAAAGATGCGTCCGGAATCGGGCTTGACTAGGAGATTGATGCAGCGAAGAAGAGTGCTCTTCCCTCCACCACTGGGTCCTATGATTACTTTGGTTTCTCCTTTGTTCACGCTCAGTGAG
>Ga0315282_10001154_pt1 | contig 50798 bp, 59 predicted proteins | sample YL17G07_20_MG_FD_203693 | JGI IMG/M metagenome (GOLD analysis project Ga0315282, IMG submission 203693) | Sediment microbial communities from Yellowstone Lake, YNP, Wyoming, USA - YL17G07_20 | ecosystem: Environmental > Aquatic > Freshwater > Lake > Sediment | place: USA: Wyoming | collected...
ATACGCTATATGCTCCAAGTCCATGCTCAAGCTTGTGGCTGCGCTGTACTTGGAGTGGAGGTGCAGATCAGCGTAGACTCTCACCAATCTTGCTGCAGTCTAGGCTTGGAAGATAAAACGGTTTCACCGATGGAAATGTCGCTGTTACCTTCTGGGTCGGATTCGAACCCACGAACCACCCTAAGATGATGCGCGTCGGGGGAGCTACGGTATCCTGATCTCGTCTGTGGCACGAGCTGGAAGGCTTGGAAGTGCGGTATTGCCAAGAATCGACCATATTCACACAGGACCCAAGGCTAATAAGAGCAGAAGACCGTGTGGCTCTTGTGAGGATTCACACAATACACACTATCCGTCCTTCGTTGATGGGCCTGTTTGAAGCCGCGAGTCTTGATCAAGTCGTCGCACTAACGAAGAAGACACTGGTCATCTGCTCTAGTGGGCTAGTACCCACTCCGAGAGATTCAAGAATCAGATCTGAATCTTGGAAGGACGTGTACGGCCCGAATCGAGCCTCGACGAGCCTCCTGCATCTAATCATCAGGCACTACCATCCTTCAGACCAGCAGGTTCTCGACCTGACGGACATTGAGCGGGCTGGTAACGATCAGACACACGTCAAGGCGATCCGCGTCTTGGGAGATGCAGTGGAAATCGTTCGTGAGAATGTCACCGACCATGAAGTGCTCAACTTCTCGCAGCACCCTGATGAGTCCTTTCGTGAGCTATCCAATCTGTCCAAAGAGACGATATTCAGTTTGTACATGGAACCGCCGAAAGGATACAAGGATCAACTCGGTCTTGATTTCCTGCCGAAATACTCTGTCGGCACGACAGCTAACGCATGCGTGATCATTACGGAAAGCCACGACGAGTACGACCAACTCCTCTACGCCCTTCAACAAGACGGAAGGCGACTGCATATTCTCACCCCCTATCGCTTCACCATGGGGGAAGCACAACTCACCGGGGGAAAAGGGCTTCCGCTGCTGCAGATAGCTGCCAACCCCTTGATAGTCTCTTCCGATGCTCTGTATTCCGATGAGCTGACCGAAGTGCTCTACTCGATGGTCGGCATTGGGGAAATCAGTAGTATCATCGAGGTCGTCGATGACATTCGTGATATCATAGATGTGGGAAAGATAAGCCTCCCCTCGAATCTTAGAAGGCAGTTGGGGGTACCCAGACTAAACCCATTGTCGGATCTGAGGACTCTCTATGGCTACAGACCTTTGACACAGGCGGAGGGCGATTTCTACTCAGCTCACCACGACCTTGCTCTCTTGGAGCACGTAGGTCCCACCCCAGGAGACCTCAGCCATGTCGAGTTTGAGCTCGCATTTGTTCATGGGCTTCTTGGCTTGATCGACTTGGATGACAGAATCGCGAAAATCGACGGGGACGCGATTGAGGGAGCCTACGGGTTTTTCTGTGGGGAGGTGGCCAAGTTCCGCAAGACACTGGCAAATGCATTGGATGAGGCAGAATCGACTCTTGATCGTGCTACGACAGTCGTACAGATGAACCTTGCCATCATGGCAATCCTCTGGGCTGGCGCACTGGCCGCCCTTCCCACTCTCTACAATGTGATGAAGCAGATTTCGGACGCTATGGGCGTAGGTCTCTATGTAGCTGGTGGCGTCTTCGTTTTCCTCTTGTTCGTCAGTTACATGCGCCTGCTCTACCTGTCAAAATCGTAGCGATGACGGATTGTGTGACATGGCCTATCGCTCGCCGCTAGCTGCAGCCTTTCCAGTTCCTTGCCACCCGCGAATGCTCAGGTAGGAGCTGCTTGTGAGACATGTAACTGCTCCTCAAGCACGTTGACCCTAGCCTTCAAATGCACCAGCATCAGCATGAACATGGTCTCGCTGGGGATTGGCCTGGGCACTATCGAGCCAGCGTCCGATCTGGTGAGAACAGCGTCCAGAAGTTCCTTGAGAGCCTTCCGCTCCTCGGGCGGCAGCATCGCCCTCATCTTGATCCATTCCTGGTACTCCTCGTTCAGGAGCTGTCTTACAGTCGGAATCGTTCTGCCCATTTCGTCTCTGGGTCATCATCAGGGCATCTAAAGCTGGGATGTAGAAGGACACCCTGGGAGACCGCTGCAAGAAAGTGGAAATCGTGTCGAGTGGAATAGAGATTCGATCGAATGTGGCCGCAAAGGGATTTAACCCCATGATTGGCAAGAGAACACGACTTGCCGGGACGACCTTACGTGATGAAGATTTCGAGGACGACCATCGACAAACTTGGCATAAAACTGTACGACAAGGCGTCCGCCGTGGTTTCGGAGCTCATAGCCAATGCCTATGACGCAGACGCCGAAAACGTGATGATCAAGATCCCACTCAGTAGGTGGCTGGCGACTCGCTCGGATGGAGAGATAGTCGACCAAGGGTTGGAGATATCCGTTGAAGACGACGGAATTGGGATGGAGCCGAATGTCATCAACGAGTTCTACCTCAAGGTAGGGCCCGACCCGCGGAAGGACAAGAGGAGAGGGCCCCTTTCAGCGGAGAAGAAGCGACCAAGAATGGGACGCAAAGGCATAGGGAAATTGTCGCCCTTCGGGATATGCAAGACCGTAGAGGTGAAGTCGGCGGGAGGAAGGAGAACGGCCAAAGGCTATCTAACGGCGCACCTCATCCTCAAGTACGACGACATCCTTCAGGAGACCGATCAGGACTACAATCCGGAAGTTGGCGAACAGGACCGCAAGTATTCCAGAAGCAGAGGGACCACAATAACGCTGAGGGATTTTCTCCATCGCAGAACACCGGACGCAGACACATTCCACCGACAGGTGGCCGCAAAATTCGGACTCCGACAGATAGACTTCCGGGTCAAAGTGCAGGACACGACATCAGGAAACATCTTCGAGGTCGGAGAATTGACAGTGGAGATTGACGAAGAAACGAAAATAGTCGTTGACGATAGGCCCGTATCCTTGGAAGACGGAACTAGTCTGCCTGTCAAGGGTTGGGTGGCGTACGCGAAGGAGCCATACTCGAATGTGGAGATCGCCGGAGTGAGGATCTACGCTAGGGGCAAGCTTGTGTCTAGTACCCGGGACTTTGGTCTGAGGGCCGGGTTCACAGGTGAGTTCACGATCAGATCCTACCTGGTGGGGGTCATTCAAGCGGACTGGCTCGACCCTGACGACGGCGAGGATCTCATACAAAGCGGACGCCAAGACATACTGTGGGACTCCGAAAAAGGGAGTGCATTCCAGAAGTGGGGGCAGGAGCTCCTCAGAGAGCTAGGCAAGAAATCGTGGTCGCCAATGCAGGAGAAAACCTGGAAGATCTTTCTTGAGAAGTCTAACTTGGAAGCGGAGGCGAAAGCCCGCTTCCCTGACAAGGCAGTCTTCGATTCCGCAATGGAAATGGCGAAGGTCTTTGGGCGCGCCGCCTCGAGAGACGCCCTGAAGGAGAGGCCAGAGTATGTGGAAGCGCTGAAGGAACTAGTGTTGACCGTGGCGCCTCACAAACTCATCGTGGATAGGCTCAAGGACGTGGAGAAAGTCTTGGCAGAGAACCCTCTGGAAGCCATTGCCAGCATTTTCAACGATGCCCGGATGGCTGAAGCTGCGTCCCTGGGTCAAGTCGCAATCGAAAGGATAGACGCCATCGCAGAGCTGGAGAAGCATCTCTCTCCTGAAACCGAACACGACGAAAAAACACTCCAGAGGTTACTAGAAGGGGCGCCTTGGATAATCGATCCCCAGTGGACGATGCTGCAGGCTACCAAGACATTCGAGGACATGCGCCACGCTTTCGAGCGATGGTACGAAGGCAGATCTGGTGTTCCCACCATCACCTCGGCACTGGAGCCAAGCCAAGAGGGCAAGATACCGGACTTCGTAATGTTGCACCTAGAACGGAATGTCGAGATCGTTGAGATCAAGCGACCCGGACACGCCTTGACGGACATTGAGTTCAACAGAATAATGGGCTACTACCGAAGCTTGGAGACTTTCCTGAACGAGAACCCCTCTTTCAAGGAGGTCTTCCCAGAGCCTCACGTCACGTTGGTGTGCGATCAACTCAACCTTGGTCTCGTCAGCAAAGAAGCCTATGAAAGCCTGAAGGACCATCGCCACTTGACCAAGAAGACTTGGGAGGAGCTGCTAATGGACACCAAAAGGGTTCATGAGGACTTCATCAAAGCCCGACACGGGGTGGAGACAGCGTAGACATTGAAACGAGCGTTCGCAAGGCCTCCGCGGTCGGTGTCCGAGCGCATGAGAAAGATCAGGAGCAGTGGAACCGGTCTTGAGAAGAGGATGGAGAACATGCTGAAAGCGGAAGGAGTGAGATATGAAAGACAACCCGCACTCTTTGGCAGACCTGACTTCAAAATCATTGACACCACTGTGTTGATCTTCTGCGACAGCTCGTTCTGGCACGGGAAGAGTAAGAGGGAGGCCAGCGGGGAAGCCTTCAAGCGCAACAGGGCTCTGTGGATGGAGAAGCTCGCGCGAAACCGTAGGAGAGACATCCTCGTCACTCGTAGACTACGAGGCGACGGGTGGTCTGTGCTGAGGTTCTCGGACACTGACATATTAAGACGGCCGCGTTTGGTAATGAGCAGGCTGGGGAAGGCGATCAATGAAGAGAGGGAATAGTTCTCCGACCGCGGTGGATCTCTTTTGCGGCGCGGGAGGACTGACGCTGGGCCTGAAACGGGCCGGATTCAGAGTCGTGCTCGGAGTCGAAGTGGACGGGGAAATCGCGCGAACGTACAAGGCCAATCACCCCGACGTGAAGTTGCTCGTCAAGGACGTCCGCGAGGTCTCGGGGAAGGAGATTATGGAGACGACGGGGCTGAAGGCCATCGATCTGGTCGCGGGCTGCCCTCCCTGTCAGGGATTTTCGAAATTGACTGACAAGTACCACAGAGCCGACCCCAGGAACGACCTACTCCTCGAGATGGTCAGACTCGTCGAAGAGATCTCTCCTCGGATGGTGATGATAGAGAACGTGGCTGGCCTCGCGACCCGCGGAAAGTGGATTCTCCGCGATTGCGTGGAACGACTGGAGCGGATCGGATACTCGGTCAACGCAAAGGTATTGCAGATGGCCGACTACGGCGTTCCTCAGTCGCGTAGAAGGCTCGTGCTGCTGGCCGGAAGAGGCTTCGAGATACCGTTGCCGAAACGGACCCACTGTCGAGGAGGAGACGAGAAGCGGAAACTGAAGCCGTGGACGACGCTTGCCGACGCGATCGAGAAGTCGGACGAGCCGGTAAGACTCTCGGCCGCACTGAAGCAAGGCGGCCCGCAGAAGTTCAACTGGCACGTCGTGAGGGACTTGGAGAAGATCAGCTTGGACAGGCTTGAGTCGTTGGAGCAGGGGAACGGCAGGAGCTCGTTACCCCTGGGACTGCGGCCCACATGCCACAAGGACGGCGATGTCGGCTTCGGCAATGTGTACGGGCGGATGAGCTGGGGGCAGGTCTCTCCCACCATCACGAGTGGTTGCACGAGCCCCTGCAAGGGAAGGTTCGGCCATCCGTCGGAGCTGCGAACGATATCGGTGAGGGAGGCGGCGCTGATACAGACATTTCCCAAACGCTACAAGCTCGACACCGAGTTCATGAAGACCGCGTGCATTCTCGTCGGCAACGCGTTGCCGCCTAAGTTCGCTCACAAGGCTGCGCTCAGCTGTCGGAACGAATTGCGCGCCAATCAAGGCGGCCCGAGTTGATTTGGGCCCGCACCTACATTCTCTGGAACACTAGGAACGTCTCGTGGCGGACGTGAGGCATGTCCGGGTTGCGCTGTTCCAATGAAGCTCTGCCGGGGCCGGGTCGGGCCTCGACGTTCTTGTGGTCGACCAATCTGAAGCCCAGAGGTTCAACTATCCGAGTGATGATGGGTTCCATTCTCCTCACCTCTCCGTCTTGGATTTTGTCTTTCATGTTCACGACCATGTACCCTTGAGGCTTCAGCAGGGCTTGACACCTTCCAAAGACACTCGTCATCAAGTCCTCGTATTGGTCCTCTTTCTTGGATAGCCCGATGTTCTGGTCTGACTTCCGGTCCCTCGTGTACGGGTCATACAGCTTCCATTCGTCGGGATGGCGATAGAAGGTCTTGAGTGAGGAGAGCGGACCTCCTTCAGAGAGAAGATAGGGCGGGCTGAACATCACCGCATCGACCTTCTGATTCAGGTCCAAAGACCTGGCATCTCCCCTTAGAACTCTGACGGAACCTCTCATCAGACCGCTTTGCCTGAGCCTGCGGACATTCGCCTTCATCTGGCCGACCCACTTCGGTTCCACATCTACGAGTACGGCATTCCTGCCAAGTCTGCTCGCTTCCACGCCCGTCGTCCCGACCCCTGCCATTGGGTCCAGAATGGTATCACCTGGCTTGCTGTACTCCTGGATCATGCGTTGCGCCCACAGTGGGCTCATCTTGGCGGGATGAGCTATGCTCGTCCTCGTGTAGATGGACTCGTCCCTTAACTTGGATGTCCCAAGCCTCGGCATGGGCCACCACTTCCCCTCATCGTCCATGACATCACTGCTCACCACATTGCCCTCGCCGTCCACGTAGACGGCGACGTGGTCCTGCGCCAGCTTCTTGACATCGACCCTCGTCACCGGAACCACCGCTTGCGAGCTCTCGAACTTCCTCGGGGCTTTCGGTGTTCTCAAGACAGGGGTCCCGTCCGGACACCTCCTGTGCACAGCCCCTTCACCCCTTCTCCATACTATGGCATCGCCGACCTCTATCTTCCCCCCGCAGTTCAGGCACTGACTCTCGTACTTGGACACGAGAGATTTTCCCCAACCCCTCAAGAGAGTCGGCAACGGGATGAGCGGGACGATTAGGGCACTTGAGCTATGTGACATCCGAGAAGACCGCCGAGTGATGGGGATGTGCTGAACTCTCCCACGTTTCTTGCGAGAGAACCACCTTTGAACCCTGGCCATTCGACTATGCACCGGGGCTGCACGTGGAGGTCATGCCTTCTCGAAGACCAAGAAAGTCTCGTGACGAATATGGGGCATGTCCGGATTGGCTCTCTCGTCGTACTCCCTAAGATGCGATGCAGGGGCTCGAACGTTGCATTTCCGTATCAACCTGAAGCCCGAACCTTCGACCGTCCTTACGGTCGGTGTCTCGACATCGACGAGTCTCCCATTTTCCACGCGGTCCTTGATGTTGATGATCATCGTGCCCCCGTCCTCTAGCAGCCGTCGGCATCTCTCGTAGACTTCTGGCATGAACTCGTTCTTGGACGCAGACATCCACTGCCCATGGTAGTTTTCCCCTGCTCCGGACCAACTCACGGGGTGGTCTTTGAGAGCCACGGTTCCCGCGTATGGCGGGCTGAACATGACCGCGTCGAACCTCTGGCCCGGGTCCAACTTCGTCGCGTCCCCCTGTAGAACTCTCACGGATCCTCTCATCTGGCCGGAACGCCTGAGACATCCGACAGCCCTCTTCATCGTCTTGGTCCAATGAGGGTCAAGATCCACCATGGTGGCGTTTCGCCCGAGCCTACTCGCCTCTATTCCCGTAGTTCCCCCTCCCGCCATTGGATCCAGGACCGCATCTCCCGGTTTGGAGTATTCCTGAATCATCCTCTGTGCCCAAAGGGGGTTCATCTTCGCAGGATGCCTTAGGGAATCACGAGGATACACCTTGGGGCTCCTGAGCTTCGTGTTTCCGACCCTTGGGATAGACCACCACCTGCCTTCGTCGTCCATGAAGTCGCTGCTCACGATGTTTCCTTCTCCATCCGCGTAGACGGCGACATTACCTTGCGTCAGCTTCTTGATGTCTACTCTAGTCACCGGAACTATGGCCCGTGAAGTCTCGAACCTTTTGGGAGCTTTCGGCACCTTCAGGACGGGGATTCCGTCCGGGCATCTTCTGTGGACGGCTCCCTCTCCTCTTCTCCACACTATGAGATCTCCTGCTTCTATCGCTCCTCCACAATTGAGACATAGGCCATCGTACTTTGACTTGAGGGACTTGCCCCAACCCCTCAGGAGATGCGGCAGTGGGAGGAGCGGCACCAACAGGGCGCTCGAGGAGTGCGACATTCGAGATGAGCGCTGACTGATCGGAATGTGCTGGACCCTGCCGTGCCTCTTGCGAGAGTACCATCCCAGGATCCTGGCCATTCAGTCGCGCACCGAGACGCATGCAGTTAGGCCGAATCGACGAAAGGCACCGACCATCTGTGCTGGCGAGCGACGCTTCCTCGTCTATCTAAGGCGAGGAGGCTCACTGGCAGCGGGAGACTCGGCTCACAGAAATTGCGGACTGACTTCCACTTTCGGAGAGGCGATTGCGTTCTTGAGTGGACCTTATTTTCTGAGCAACACGAACAGGATCAGCGCGAGCATCAACGGATAGGTGACCACCTCCAGAACCGACTGGGCGAGGTTCAACGAGTCGAGCTGTCCCTGGGAGAGCTGCGAGATCTGTGTCTGATTCGGGACCGTCCTCGGCGGGAGGGAGAGCCACTCGATCTGCGAATCAACCCCCCACTGCTTGAACAGCAGCGCGTGCACTTCTTCGTGGGTCGCTATGAAGGCTGCAGCGATGAGGATTACTGCGAAGAGCTTGAAGAGTATACTCCCTGCTTTCATGCTGCCGACATCACTTCCTCGCCTTCAGGATCAGAGCGCCAAGTCCAACTATCACGACCACGAGCCCGGAGAACAGGTTCAGTCTGAGCGGGCCGAGAGTGTAGATCGTTGTGTCGAGGAAGGAGTAGATGCCGGAGAGCACGGATCCCAAGGCGGATGAGAACCAGGCCGACCATTCGTCGGGCGAGCTCGGAAGGAGGGCGAGAGGCACCAGGTCCACATGGAAGATGAGGATTGTCAGCAGAGTGTAGAGCAGCACATCCCCGATGATCAGCCAGATGTTCCCCTTGTTCTGCCAGAAGAGCGCGAACAGCAGGATCGGGATCGTGATGAGCAAGGCGATGAGGTGGCCGAACGTGATCTTCATCCCCAGTATGTTCCAGACCGCCATGTACGGGTTGCCGACCTTCGCCGTGTAGTCGATCATGACATCTACGCGTCTCGAATCAGGGTACGTGACGTTGAACACCTGGGTTTTGATCCCTTGGCTCGTGGCGTTCGCCATGAGCTTCTTCTGGCCCTCGTAGACCGCGTCCCAGGCGAGAGCGGAGTACTGGCTGGGCACGTTCATGAGTAGCCAGGCCTCGGCTATCGGCCTCTGGGCCGTGTTGTCTACGGCGTAGGTCAGGATCAAGTAGACGGAGCTCCCCTTGATCGTCTTGGACTCGCCCAAGAACGTAGTGGGCAGGACAACTTCTATTGGATAGGGCATGCCACCGCCGCTGCTCTCGCCAGAGCTGCTTCCGCCGCTGCTGGGGGCTGAGTAATAGACGTTGGCCCACGATGCCGTGAGATCAAGTTCAAGGACTCCGGTTGCGGCTATGTAGTGCCACTTGTCGCCTGGGGCTTTTGCGACTCCGTCTATCTGGACTATGTAGGGAGCTGGGCATTTGATCTGAACCGTGGCATTGGATGCGATGATCTGGAGGAGGTCGGAGAGCGCTAAGTAGAGTGCGGTCATGGTCTTATTCTCCTTGCTCGTGACCTTGTACTTCGAGAGATAGACGAGCCAAGACGAATTGACGAGAGCACGGGTCAGACCGTAGGTCGTGTCGTTCCAGCCCCTGATGATCAGACAGCCGGTCGCGGAGAAGGGAACCGCGACCGTCGCACCGCTCTGCCCTTTCGTCCCGTTGATGTCCACGTAACCCGTGAAGGCCGAACCGTCGTAGGCTGATTTTACCACTGGTTTCAGCCTGACATTGCCGCTTGAATCAAATCCCTCAAATGTGACACCTGTCACGTTCATGGCGTCGAAGATCACGTAGGTCGAGTTGGTCGTGAAGCCCGTGAGGTTGTACAGACTATCAGTTACCGATGCGATCTCGTAGCCGTACCTGCCAGGCGTGGTCTTAGTCGTTGTGTCGTTGAGCGTCAAGGATCCTGCGAGAGCTGCGTGGTCGAAAGCGTACCAGAGCTGCGGAAAGAGAATCGTCGCGTTGCTTCCAGCGTCTATCCTGTGCGACACACCACCCGTCAAATTGAGGAGTCCCTCGACCCTGTCGAATATCACATAGAGTGAGTTAGAAGCGAATGTCGTGATGCCGTTTGGCGATTCTGTCAGCGAGTTGACCTTGAAGCCGTAGATGCCCACGATATCCTTGGTGGTCGTGTCGTTGAGGGCGAAGGCACTCAGGGAGCAGGGAGTGGAATTCCATCCATAGACCGCAAGCACCGTGATCGAGACATTCGAGCTCACATCGATTCTGTTATCTACGACTGTCAGAGTGACTTCTATCCAGCCACCAGAGGCAAAAGAGGTTGCGTTCGTCGCTATTCCTGCATTGAGAGCCGTTATGCCGTAGGTGCTCCAGGATGAACTCGTCACCACATACGAAACTAGGTCTGGGGGGATAGGCGCCACCACATCCAAGCACCACCAAGAATTGACAGCATCCCATGTCGCCGCAGAGCCATTGACCGAAAGAGATCCGGCTTGAACGAAAGCCGAATCGTACTCACTCCTCAGCTTGAACTCCACCCTTATGGGATCCCCAAGTACAGTGGCTAAGGTTGCGTTGTTCCCCTTGGCCGAAATGATCAGTCGATCCCAGATGATTGAAGTCGAGTTGGACGAGATGCCAGAGTTGAGGGCGGTGATTCCGTAAGTTGACCAAGAGACGAAATCGACGATGAAGTACCTGATGCCTACCGCGTTGAGCGTGTACGGGATCTTCCACCATCCGTTCCCCGCGTCCCAAGACGCAGCAGAACCATTGACTGAGACAGAGCCTGCAGTGACGAAGGCCGAATCGTACTCCGATCTTAATCTGAACCTGACCTCTCCCGAGGTTGAAATGTCTCTGCGGTCGTCATCGACTGCCTTGTAGTTGACTATGATCCTGTCCCAGATAATTGCGGTCGAGTTGGTTGAGACCCCGCTATTCAGAGCGGTGATGCTGTAGGTCGACCAGCTCACGGCAGTCACTATGTAGTCCTTGAGGCAGACGGACGACTGAGACACGGAGAGTTTCCACCAAGAGTTGCCCGAGTCCCAAGATGCCGAAGAGCCGTTCACCGAGACCGTCCCTGCCTGGACGAAGGCACTATCGTACTCGCTCCTGAGCTTGAATCTAACCTCGCCAGAGGTAGAGATGTCGCGCCTACTGTCGTCAACCGCTTTGTAGTTGACGGTCAGGCGATCCCAAATAACGGTTGTCGATTGGGAATTTTGATTTACCGTAGTTAGACCATACGTAGATTCCGAGCCAGCGACCGTATTGTAGGTGACTGAAGTGACTGACGCGCTTGTCCTCGTGATGCGATAAACCCCAGACCCTTGGTGGCTTGCAGAGTAGCCGTTGATCGTGATCGTTCCCGTGGTTATTGCAGCGCTGCTGTACTCGTAGACGAGAGTGGCATCGATGTTCACGTTGTCATTGACATTGGCCCTGCTGTCTGAAACTGAGTAGCTGGAAACCTTGATCCTATCGACTATGACAGCGGAGAATGACCCTGCACTCGCCATGTAGGTCGCCTCGACAGTGTAGGAATAGGAATTGACCGAACTCTCCGCGGTGACATCTGAGATCGAAAACGCACCCGAAACGAGGGTCGTGTCCGTGCTTCCCTTCTGAGTGCTTGAGAGCTTGATGACCACGGCGTAGTTGCCGTCGGGAGGAGCTATGCTTGTTCCTTCATAGTACCAGTAGCCCGTGAATGTCAGGGTCTGCGACGGGTTGCACCTGTAATCGTTCACAACAAGCGACGAAGCTGATAGATCATTTTCCACCCCGAAGATGTTGGTATAGTCGTCTTGGTCGCTGGTAGGCGCGGCATCTACCACGTAGGCTCTCACACCGAGGGTTTCGCTTGCGTCGTCCCAGTTCCAATTAATTTTTACTAGGAAGTTGAAGGTCTTTTGAGTTCCAGATGTAGAATGAGAGGAGCCTCCAGTGTTCAGGGTCACGTAGTTCGAGGGATCGCTCTGCTCGCTGAACGTCCAGGCGTCGCCCGTTCCCCTCGTCGCCCTCAGTATGACATTCTTGGTCGCGTAATCCAGTCTGATCTCTGCATAGGAGATGTCCGTGACCCCGTCGGCATCAGAGCACTTGTAGACGAACTTGTAGTCCTGCTTGGCAGTCAGTAGAGTCTTGGTTCCCTTGTAGCTTGCTCCCGTCAGGTCAAGGGTCAGCGCGTCGTTGGTTGGAGCACTGTTGATGGTGTAGTAAACTGTAATTTTGATCCAGTCAACGCGCAAACGAATGCCATCACCATCAGTCCACTTTTGGCCAGAAAGCGCAAACCCAAAACCAATCGCATTGATGTCCGATGCCAACCACGAAAGACCCCACAAATCCGTAGCGCCACCATATACGAAGTTATTATCAGTGGCTGGCCAATCACCAGCAAGCGCTTTATCGTTTCCCAATGGTAGCCCTCCTTTCAGAATCTTTGCCTCAAAGTCTCCACCTGTCCCTCCTGTTATTACGCATGATTTTTCCACCTCCACCTTGATCCCGTCTATGTGTGCCCCTGCTGGTATCGAAAATCCGAAATTCGACGCTGTGAGATAGGTCGTAATCTCGTAATTCACCAGATCTGCATAGGCGTACACATTGTTGCTTGTCTGCGCGTTGCTGGGATTCACCCAATACACAGTCCCTACGTCCATGTTTTGTCCGAATGTGTTTCCGTTATTTGGACCCGACGAAGAACCGAACACGTCGAGGGAGAGGCTTGACAGTATCAAGACCGCCAAGACCAGGGGGAAGAGTTTGTACAGCTTCAATGCCTTCACCTTCGCCTCATTACGAGCAATGCCAGCGCTAGAACTATCGCTATCACTGCTACATCCACCCACTCGAAAGTAGTTCTGGCGAACTCAAAAGAGACCGTTGCAGATCCTGCTTGCGAGAGGAAGACCTCTTGGGTTTGCAGTTCTCCTGTGGCGTTGTTCGTCGCATGCACGGTATAGAATGTGTTTGTGAATATCCTCGCCCTGAAATTGCCGTACTCGTCTGTCTTTCCTGTGTAGATGGGCGTTGCGGTTTGCTGTTCAATTACCTCGATGCCAATTCCCTGCAATGGATAGCGTTCTTTATCGACGACGCTAATCAGCAACGGAATCTCTTGCTTCTGTGCTGGAGTTCCACCACCGGACGGAGGGCTTGGTGGCGCGACAAAGATCACGTAGGTGGCGTTGGTGGTGAAGGCGGTCAGGCCGTAGATAGGGTCGGTAATGCTCTGGACCTTGTAGCCATATGTGCCCGCTGTGCTCTTGGTCGTACTGTCGTTCAATGTGACGCTACCCGTGAAAGCGACGAGATCGTAGGCGTAGCGCTTCTGTGGGAATGTGATCGTGGCGTTTGATCCTTTGTTGACCTGATGATTTGTGGCAGTGAGCAAGAGGTCGACCCTATCGAAAATCACCCAAACGGAGTTCGAGGTGAAGTTCGTCATGGCCCAAGTCGGATCCTGTGCGGAGACTACCTTGAAGCCGTACTTGTTCACGATGTTCTTGATCGTGGTATCGTTGAGCGTCATAGTGACCGAGGAGAATGCCTGATTGTTCCAGCCGTACTTCTTAGCCACAGTTATGGTTGCGTTCGTGCCCACGTCTATTCTATCGTCAGAGACCGATAGTGTGAGAATGATCCAGCCTGTTGAGGTGAACGAAGTCGCGTTTGTGGCAACATTGCTGTTCAGGGCAGTCACCCCGTACGGGGACCAAGATGAACTCGTCACCACATAGCTTTTGGAAATGTTCCACCAGTTCACCAGAACATCGAGATACCAGTAGCTTGAGCCAATGTCCCATGTGGCAGAAGAACCGTTAATCTCGACTGCACCAGACTGAACGAAGGCAGAATCATATTCTGACCTCAGCTTGAACCATATACGGACTGTCTCCCCGGGATGGACGGAGATTGTGACATTGTTGGCCTTGTAGTTGACAATCAGGCGGTCCCAGATCATCGAAATCTCGTTGGTCGTGAAGTTCGTGATGCCGTAAGTGGTCTCTGTAAGCGAGGCCATCTTGAACCAGAACTTACTCACTGTGGCCTTTGTTGTTGTGTCGTTGAGAGCGTACACGGTCAGGCTGCATGGAATGGAGTTCCAGCCATAGACTTTGGCGACGGTCAGGTAGGCTAACGCGTTCGCGCCGACATCTATTCTAGGAGTCGAGAAGGAAAGGGTCACTGCCACCCAGCCAGTCGGCGTGAACCCAGTCGAGTTCGTCGCCACTCCGCTATTGAGGGTTGTGATTCCGTAGACATCCCAAGAGACGGCAGTCACGACATAGACCTTCGGGATGTTCCACCAGTTGACATCGACGAGGAGTTCCCAGCAGCTCGTGGCTGGATTCCAAGTGGCAGAGGAGCCATTGATTGACAGAGAGCCAGACTGCACGAAGGCACTGTCGTATTCTGACCTCATCTTGGCGGAGATCAGAACTTCCTCCCCTGGATGAACCGAGCCAGTGACATTGGTAGCCTTGTAGTTCCCGATGAGACGATCCCATATCACACAGAGATCGGATGCCGTCTGCTGGAAGGCGGTCAAGCCATGGTTTGTGTCCGTGATGCTGGCGACCTTGAATCCGAACCTTCCAACCGAACTCTTCGTAGTCGTGTCATTCAGGGTGTAGGTTCCCGACCAAGTCGCGCTGTCGAACTCGTAGATTCCCGCTACTGAGAACGAAGCAGCAGAACCGACATCGATTCTGTCGTCCGTGACCGAGAACGAGTTGATGTTGACGCGGTCCCAGATGATCGAAGTGCTGTTGGTTGCCACGCCACTATTCAATGCGGTGATGCCGTAGGTGCTCCAGCTGACTGCCGTTACCACGAAGTTTCTAGGACCAATCGCGTCTAGGGTGTAGGGATAGTACCACCAACCATTGCCCGCGTCCCATGTTGCCGACGATCCGTTCACGGAGACCGTCCCAGCTTGGACGAAGGCGGAGTCATACTCGGAGCGGATCTTGAACCTCACCTGTCCCTGGGTGTTGATGTCCCGCCTGTCGTCGTCGACGGCCTTGTAGTTGAGAATTAGGCGGTCCACCACCACTGCTGAGAATGAGCCTGCACTCGCCATGTAGGTTGCTTCTACCGTGTAGCCGTACGAGGCCACTGTTGATTCAGCCGTCACGTCGCTTATCGAGAAGACACCTGAGACGAGGGTCGTGTCCGTGCTTCCCTTTTGAACGCCTGACAGCTTGATGACTACGGCGTAGTTGCCGTCGGGAGGAGCTATGCTTGTTCCTTCATAGTACCAGTAGCCCGTGAAAGTCAGTGTTTGGGATGGGTTGCATCTGTAGTCGTCCACGGCCAATGAAGATGAAGCGAGATGTGCTTCCACGCCGAAGATGTTGGTGTAGTCGTCTTGGTCGCTGGCTGAAGCATCGTCTATCACATAGGCTCGAACCGTTATCGTCTCAGTTGAATCGCCCCAGTTCCAGTTGATTGTTAGATAGAACTTGAGGACTTTCTGGGTTCCTGAGGTGTAGTGCGATGAAGTGCCCGTGTTGAGCGTGACATAGTTGCTTGGATCGCTCTGCTCAGAGAAAACTCCCGTGCTCTCGGTCCAGCGGAGGATGACGTTTTTCCCCGTTGGGTCGAGCCTGATTTCGGCATAGTTGAGATCGATCACGCCGTCCGCGTCTGAAACCTTCAGCGTGAAGTTGTAGTCCTGCTTCGCGCAGAGGAGAGTCTTCGTCCCCTTGTAGCTCGCGCTCGTGAGGTCGAGGGTCAGAGCATCGTTGGTCGGGGCAGAATTGGTGATTGGTATTGTTCCCAAGAAAGCAAACCTCACATTGTACGGGCTCGCCGTCTTGGTCATGTAAAGCAAGCCCACCAGAGAACTGTGGCTGTAGAAGGATGTGAGAGTGCTGTTTGATGTTATGTGGTCTGTGGTTTCAGTTATCCAGTCCGTCGGGTTGGCATCCCATGAACCGCTGACATATTTCTTGTAGAAGATGTGGTCTAGGGTCGGCGCACCAGACCAGAAGCAATAGAGGTCGTTTGTCGTTGAGTTGATGCTGAGAGTTGGGCCTATGTAGTAGTCTGCGGTCACAGTTAGGGCTTGAACCACAACTGCTGTGCCCCAACTGTTAGTCGAGTATGTATATTTAGTGTAATAGATGTTGTTATCAAGATAAGCATTACACAGTTGAACCAAGTGAACATCGTCGCCCTGAGCGACTGCGGAATATACCGTGCCTCCGTCATAAACCACGTTTTTTGGTGTTGTTTTCTCAGCATTCCAAGCCGAACCAGACCATGAGCGTGAATATATTGGCACTCCCGCACCGCCACCGCCTGCCGCATAGGTATATAGAACCAGAACCTTCAGCGAAGTTAGAGGTAGCACCCTTACCCTAAAGTAGAATCTGCTGGTTGATAATTGATAGGGACAACTTGCATTGGTTGTCCATGTGCCGTCATTCGTGGATGATTTCGTAACCCAAGGGAAATAGTGGGTGGTGTCAACATATTTCATGTATCCAATCCAAGGATAGCCTCCGCTGTCGGCAGCGACAGAAGGGTAGAGTATCTTGTTTGTACCATACTGAAATGCTGTTACCTCGGCAGTCCAAGTTATCGTACCATCACTGTTCGGGGTTCCTCTCCGATAGATGAGGGCATCTCCAGCCACCTCGTCAGCGTAGGCATAGTGCACACAACCTGTCGCTGTATCATAATAGACATCAAACATTCTTCCAGAAGTGCACACCCTGACGGCTGTTATGCTTGACCATGTCGTTCCGTCCGTGCTTGTCTTGAACACCAAGTGGGTGCCGTTGGAGTAAAACTCCCAAAACAGTGTGACTGCAAAGAAGTTATTTCTCTGGTAAGTACAGTAAGTTGCCTCAGCCGTCGTGCTCGTTCCGACCGTGCTGGGGTCAATCACCATCTTCTGCAAAGCGTTTATCGTGCCCATGTTGAAGTAGATGTTCGCCTTCTTGCCCTGAGCCACACTTTCAACGGACGATGCTGTGATACTCCCGAAGGATTGATAGACATCCCCCCAGTCGAAGTCGATCCATCCGTATGAAATGGACTCATCCCCAAAGGTCACGCGGTTGCCTTCCTGCTTCCAACTCGCATAGACTATCCCGCTCGGAGTCCAAGCAATGCGGTATGTGTCCATCTGACCCGAAATCAGGGTTATGGTCGTTTTCATCGGAGAGTCGGATTTCACCGTGTATTTGATGTCGTACGTCGTGCCGAGATAGTCCGTGTAGCGCCTTGTGACCTCGTAGTGGTAGTCGCTCACTTTCAGCCAGCTTATCCCTGTCGGAGTTCCCCTTTGCTTCCAAGTGTCTGGGGCTTTGGAGAGGTATTCGAGCACAGTTCGATCGTCGTAGACCAGAACACTCCCGTTCTTGCTGTAGATCTTGTTGTAGCCCGACGAACCCTTGTAGAATTCCACAATAAACATGGTGAAGTTCAGGCGCACATAGTCCGCTGTCTCAGTGAATTTGATGGGTGGGCCAGTGAGCGTGGAGATCGTCGATGGGTCGGGTTTTGCTACAGGTTGGGTTTGGGCGGCAGTGAAAGTGATGGAGGCAAATATCGGGGCCAGCACCATCAGTGCCAACAGCAGGATTGCGGCCAGCTTCCCGTAGTTGGACTTCCTCATCAGAGCCACCCCGAATAATCGGAATGTGGGGCGAGGAATCTGGTCAAACTAGAGGAGACGATCCTGACTGAATTGACTATCTTTTTCGGACTGTTATTCGTGCTCAGAGCACTCTCGCCCCTGCCCTCCCATCAAAGACGGAGGAACATCGTCGTAGTTTTCAACGGACTCGAAGGGGGCTTGCTACTTCTTCTTCTTGTATCCCTTCGGGCAGTGCCATTTCTTCTTGGCCACTCATATCACCTCCCTCTCCTTGACATCAGCAGCGGGAGCAACAGGAAGAGTAGTCCCAGACCGATTAGGATGTACTCAATTGGAATCGAGAAACCTGCGATGTCTAGGGAGTCCATTCCGAAGATGGAAGCTGGAAGGTTCAAGAAGGAGGCTGGCTTTATTATCGTCGCGAAGGTATAGCTTGTCACGGACGATGGAGTGAGCGAATAACCTATCTTGTCTACTGCTATTTGCACTTGATTGTTGTAGTTGCACTCCGGACCAGATATGGTGTTTCCATTTGGGTCTGGTGCAGTTATTGATTTGGCCACGACTGCCACCTTGACGTAGTACGGGCCAGTGGTTGTTGTCCAAGATTCTATCTCCGCTGCTGTCACCGTCTCAGTCTTGAATACCACCTGTCCTGCCCCACCCGTGTTGGGCAATATGGTGATCGATCCTGCGGTGGTGCCAGAACTTGGGCTTGACCTCTTCACTGACATCGAACCTGAAACTCCGTATAATGTATCTACTTTCCATTGGAAACTCACAGTCGGGTTCCATGCTGGTGGCGGCGCCAGCGTGGAAGAGGCCGTGGCCGTCACGCTCAATCCGCAAGTGAATGTCACAGACGTCATTGACACAAATGGGGGAGTCGCCGACCTGTAAACCGTCGCAGGCGTGAACGGTATGATCGACGCAGCGTTGTTGTCTATGGTCTGACTGGTTCCATCCGCGTATGTGAATGTCACACTGGAAAACGGGATGACCTCTATACTGGATTCGCTTGAGGAAGGATTGGGATTGAACCTGTCCGAGTACGAAAAGACACCCATCCCGATCAGCAGGAGGCCGATCAGGACTAGGGCGAGCGGCAAGAACAGCGGGGACCCAACAAGCTTCCCGACCCGGAGCTTCGGGAGCTTCATTTCCAATTCACCCTGAGCTTTGGCAACTTGAGCTTGAACTTCTTGCCAGCGAGCAGGAACGCGAGCAGTACCAAGAGGGCCAATCCGATCAGGAGCTGCCAGACCGGAAGCGCGTAGCCGAAGACCGTGACCTGAGAGACCAGAAAGTCCGAGAGGAAGTAGCCGACGATTGCAGTGACGATCAGTCCCAACCCAGCCATGAGCAGAATGCCCGTCGCCGGTGACTTGATGTACAGACCTATCGCGATTGCCAGGACTCCAGCCAGACCGAGCAGTATCCAGACCGTCTTGTCCATTACAGGAGGAGGAGGAGGCGGAGGCGGATTGTCTCCGCTGATTGTGACATAGAGCGTCTGGCCCTCGAGCAACTTGCCGTCTTGGTCGTAGAGTTGGATCCTCAGGCTCGAAATGCCGACCGCGGTTCCTGCAGTGACGGTGAAGCTGAACGAGTACTCCAACCCAGGTCCAATGCTGGCGGTCTTCTCCTTCGTGGGAGCAGACAAGAAGCTATCAGTCACGATCTTGACCGTGCCGCTCACGCTGGATCCTCCCTGGTTCGCGACCTTGACGACCAGAGTCGCTGTCCCTCCTGGCAAGAGCTTGAGCGGGTTGAGCGTGATTCCTGAGATGTAGATCCGGCTGAGCATCGGCTTGAGCAGGATGCTGAACGACCAAGTGTCACAGAGCACCCCATCCATGTTGTAGACCTCAACTCTGTCCATGGAGATGACATCGGCAGAGATCGACCCAGTTCTGATGACGAAGTCGAGCGTACCCGACCCGCCTGGGTCGAGCGTGATTTGATTGGCCAGCGGGAACGCATTCAGATTCGAGTCGGTCACGAACTTGACGTTGGCCGTTCCCTTGACGTTGCCGGTGTTCTTGATCTTCACCGTGAGCGTGCCTTCATCGCCAGCCCGGAGTCCCTGCGGGAATTTCGTCGCCAGTTGATTGTTGCAGAAGTCCTTGTCGATGCTGAAGGTCGTGATCTTGGGTGAATACACAAGAGTGTCTGCCATGTCGAACGGAATGCGGATCGTTATCATCGGAGTGAAGAGGTTCTGAGGGAGCTCCGCGTACAACGTCGGGTTGTTGCCATCGCGGTTCGTCACCTTCCAACTCTGGAAGGGGTCTGGGGTCATCGAGCTGATCACGCCATTCGGGTTCTGCGCGTAGAGCCAGTCTAGAAGTCCCATCCTTGAGTTGGTGACTTGCTTGATGTAGTCGCCGAACCAGCCTGGATTGAGAGTGTAGTAGGAGCCACCAGGATTAGTGCCAGTGACATTCGCCTTCAGGGGCCACATGCTGTACCAAGTCAGGCCGCTTATCGTCCTGAACTCCGAGTAGGCCCAGCCAGGTGTGTTGGTCGCGTCTATCGGAACCCCGGCTAGGTTGTTGTAAGCGGATGTGCTGCTCGTCAGTCCCCTGTAGAAGTAGCTCTGATAGCCCGATGCGATCTTGTCCCCAGCGTCAAGTACGACGAAGTACCTGCTGCCAGCGCTGTCCGTTATCGACTTGGTCGTGTCGTATGGAAGGAAGGTCAGCCTGTCGATCCCGTACGGCAACGTGATTGGGCCAGACAGATAGCCGAGGAAGTTGACGACGGCCGTTCCATAGTTCGTCGTGATCTGATACGCGTCCGCGTTGCCGACTGGGTTTATCGTCCAAGACGATGTGCCGTTGGTCTGCTTGTCTCCGATGGCCCAGCCTGACAGTCCCCCAGCGACATACGCGTCTATCTCGAAGGGAACATGTACGGTGGCGGACGAGAGCGCCCTCGGTGCCAAGCAATTGACGAACGAGGGACTTGCGGTAATGTCATTCTGTCCGCTGTCTGGATCACCTGCTACTATGGTCGCAGTTACGATTTGAAATCCGGAGGCGGACGGAGTGAACGCCGCGCCACCGGCTGGGGTCTTGGTGAGAGCCATAGTCAGATACGGAACCTGCGGGGTGATGTCGAACTCGACCACCTGATTGGTGATGACCTTCTGGCCGTTGAGCGTGACACCTGTCACATTCTGGGGGCCGAACTTGATCGCGTAGACCGATTGGTACGAGTTGATCGTGAGCGATATGACCCAGTATCCGCCGGACAGCTTGCGGTAGTCGTTCGAGACGTAATCGCCGATGGAAGCGCCCTGAGCGTCGATGTTGATCGAGCTGACTGAGATGACCGATGCTGGCCTGGAAACGTAGATCGAGAACGCACCTATGATCAGCAAGCTGACCAAGAGAAGCGGAACCAATCTAATCCATGAATTGCTCATGTTGAATCACCTTGAAAAGCAACTGCCGATTTTCCATCACGGCCTAGGACTGGGATGCGCCCAGCGCCACTTATCCAACGTGGAAAGTTCAGACCACCGCCCTTGGAGTTCGTCTTGAGGACAGAAACGACAACCACAATCGCTTGAAAACCCAGGATCGCTATCGCCTGCAAGATCAGACCGTGCTGTATGAAGGAGAGGAAGTTCCAGGTCATGTGAGAGAATGTGGAGGGCCAGATCGACTTGGTCAGGTAGGACGTGATCCCCCACACCAAGCCCAGCCACGTGAGGATCACGAACGCCTGAGGAGTGAACAGGGTTCCAGTTAGGAAATGGAATCCCGCGAAGACGCATGCCATGCCCAACAGGGCGACCACGAACCCGAGTGCGCCGAAGCTCTGAAGACCGAGCGCAGCGACCAGATCCAGTATCGCTCCGCGGAAGACGGCCTCCTCATTGAAGCCGATGTAGAGCAGGTAAGCAAAAAGGAGGAATGCTGAGACCAGTGGCCCCAGCAGGCCCCAACCGGAAGACCAGATGTCCGTCGCATCGACAGCACCGAGGGGAAGGACCAGGTTGTAGAACTCGATGGATCCCAGTGGGAACAGAACCGTGATGAAGGTCCCCCCGACAATGCACGCGGCGAGCGAGGCGACCGCACCCATCACGACCATGACCGGCCCGCCTATTCTACCCGATTTGGGAGGGAGGTTCAGCTTGAGTCCCTTCAACCCTCCTCCGGCAGTGAAGGCGACCAGCAACGTGCTGAGGTACCAGATTCCAACCGTGAGGTCTGCCAGGGCCACTGCCAGCGCACCGAGCGCGAAGAGCGCGTAGAAGACGTTCACGAATGGCACTGACTGTCTGGGCGGGGCTAGGATCGCGCGAGACATGAGAGAAACACCCGCGCGATCTAGACCTGCAAGTACAGTCTTCCGTTCACTAGGGTCGTCGCTCCTGAGTAGTGTCCGCCGTGATCTACGTAGTGCTGGAAGGGCGCATCGGCCACGAGCGTGTACCCGACTCTGACGCTGTCACCTGCCGTGAGACCTGAGATGTCGAACTTGATGGAGTAGGTTACCTTGCCTGAGTAGATCGGGGTTCCGCCGCTATCGACCATCTTGACCAGGCCGTTGAATTGCTGTTGCTTGACGGTGATTGGGTTCACGATCCTGAAGGCGTAGTAGTAGTCGTTCGAGGCTGACCTGACATCTTTCCAGGTTGCGTCTGGGACGGTTAGGATGCCCACATTGTCCGCTCCGGTGTTGTTCAGCCTGATGACGAAGTACAGTTGGCGAGGGACGTTCTTCTCGTAGTCAAAGTAATCGATCCAGCCAGCGCTGATCCCAGGATAGTTGACAGTGAAATCGAGTTCCGGATAGTCGTTCGTGTTCGAGGTTCCGTTGTAGAAGCCGTAGTCAGCGATCGGGGTCGAGCCGTTCATCCACGTGACCGTGAAAGTGCTGTTCCATGTCGGCATCTGGAACTCGAGCGTGTACTTGGTGAGCTGTGTATCGCGTATCTGGTCCGGCACTTCATACATGCCGTTCCACCACCAGCTCTTCCCACCGATCTCAGTCAGCTTGACGTAGAAGTTATCCCCGTTCTTGACAGTCTTGGTCGTGGTTCCGGAGCCAGATGTGATCGTGATCGAGTCGAAGAGTGACAGATGTCCAACCGTGCCAGTGTAGAAGGATACCACACCGTGTAGGTTCATCACGTCGGATGTTCTCGTTGCGAGCAGGTTGGTCAGCTTGACGTCGGCCAGGGCTGGGATCGGATTGGTTCCTCCGTTGTTAATAGGGGGCGGCGTCACGACGGTTCCGTACAACCATGGGAGGATTGCCTGTAGGATTGGAGTTCCCTTGATGTCACCAGGCACGACCAAGATCGGCGTGCATGTTGCTGTGACCAAGATCCCAACTATGACTACGCCCCAGATGTATCCGGCATAGTCGCCTTGTGGTAGCGGGAGTTTGAGTTTCTTGACGAACACCGCTAGGATGAGGTAGAGTCCTACGACCACTATGACCCAGAGACCGAAGGAGAGAGGACCGAGCATCGTTCCGAAGAATATGGTTAACAATTCTCCAAGTGAGGCTACCGCGAAGATTGCAGCGAGGATTGCAGCGAGAATTAGATGAGGATACATTTTTTATTTTTTCACCTCTTGGCGCGGCAGCCCGCTGGAAGTCAGTATAACGTTGTTGTAGGTCGTTGATTGCACAAGGATTGCACAATATCGATTACTTCCTAGTTTTGGCGAGTTCGACGATTCCCACTACAAGAATCCACACCAATCCGGTCCAGAAGGCGAAAACGGAATATTGCAGCCCGTAGAGACTGAGAACGCCGCCGATCAGCTCGAAGAACTTGTAGATTCCGGTTCCCCACTGCTTCTTGACCTCTTGCATGCCGAATATCCTTGGAGAGAGGCTGTAGCATCCGTCAGGCAACAGATCCACGAATCCTTCCTTCTCCATCTTGCTCAGGAACCCTTGAACCTTGTCTGTCGGCAGGGCAGCTCTTTCAGATATCTCCTGAACCGTCTTGCAGCCGAACAGGGCCATTGCATTCTGGATCTTGCCTTGGATGTCGCCTAGCCTTGGCATCAACTCCCACCTCGTCTGAACTCCGACAGCTTGTCCTTCGCTGACCTTGCCTCAGGGCTGGACCTCTCGCGCAGGAAGTACCGCTCCGTCGTCGCCACCCGCCTGTGCCCCGCGAGTTCAGCAGCAACCATCACGGACACGCCTGGTGTTCTGGCCAGGTCGGTGAGGAGGGTCCGGCGGAAGTCGTGACTTCTGAACTTGAAGCCGAAGATTCCGGCATCGAGCCTCATGCGCTTGAGCGCGTTGTTCTTTGTCCAAGGGAAGAGCATGGACTTCGGGCTGGGGCAGCGGCGTTGAAGGAACGGCGGCAGTCTCACGCCGATGTCGTTCGGATCGTTCTGCATGCAATTGACTGGGGCGGTCCTCGAGAGATGATGCCACTTCGTCAGCGCATGCACGCCTGTGCCCATATCATCCTTCATCTTCGTGATGTTCACGTGAACCCTGATGATCTTGCCATCCTTCTCCTCGAAGTGAAAGTCCTCCCTCGTCAGAGCGGTCGCTTCTCCTATGCTTGCTCCTGTGTTGTACATGACGTCGTAGAGTAGAGCACGTTGGGCGAACTTGCCACCGCGTGCATACATCGCATCTCTGATTCCTTTCCATTCGGCGGGAGCGATCAGAACCTTCTCGCGTTCCTTGACTTCTGCCTGTGGCGTCGGCTCTGGCTCGGGGGCTGATTGAGTCACCAGCCTCTGCCTACGCCTCTGGCTCCTCACCCACTTCTCCTTGAATGTCACCTTGATCACCTATCTGCTGAGGACTAGAGGGTACCTCCTGAGTCTCAAGCTCCGGTTGCGGAGTAACTGGTCTCGCCTTGAGCCAACGGTAGTACTGCGACTTCAGTGTGCTCAGATTGACTTCCTTCGTCAATCCCTCGTTGAGTTCATCGCGGATGTCGTCCCATGTCGCACTCGCTCTTCTCATCGCGTGTATCGATGCCATGGCGATGTCGTCCTGGGCTTTGGCCTCTGGAATGGACGGCATCAGGGGGAACGGTTGCACCCAGAAGGCCGGAAACTTCAGCGCATCGAAGTGAACGAGATCGGGATAATCGTCTTCCATGTCTGGATCGACGCTGACATGAGGTGTGTACTTGCCGTCGTTGCGTGCAAGGGTGAAGGTATGGGGCTGGAGCATGTGAACCGCTGGATAGAGGTTGTCAAGTTCTCCCATGGCCGCCTCCATCGGGATCTGGAACAGGCACCAGTAGTGCGTGATGTTGATTATGGGCCTGGCCAACTCCGTGAGGTTGAAGGTACTGATCACGATGTTCCCAAAGAAGCTCGCAAACCTTCCGAAACTGGACCCCACCAGGTTGGCCGTCTGCAGTTGCCCTTCTCTCGCCACGGCTTTCTTGCTCGGCAGTTCGGCCTGAGCTTCGTCGTAGAACACGGAAGCGTACTTGACTCCTCGCTTGGTCTTGAACAGACCATTGAAGAACTCCTGCAGAAAGTTCCGCACATCGTCCTTCTGGCCCCCACCCAAGGCCTCTCTGAGCCTCAGGAACTCAATGTCGGAGATGATGTTGATCTTGTTCGACTGGAGCTTTGATATCAGATCCTGCACGGAGGAGTGGGACTCGGAGTGGAGGTCCTGCAAGCACTGCTTGGCCATCTCGTAGTCCTCTTCTCTCATTCTCTGATTCTCTACTCCATTTCGGAACCCTAGGGCGTAGTACTGAGGACTCCCCCTTGGGGACAGCTCGAACTCTCCCCAGTCGGGATAATGGAATACTACCAGCCTGGGGTTCAGCAGGACATTCCAGAGTGACTCGTACTTCATGTCCACGAGGTCCAAGACGGTACGGCCCTGCTGGATGTACTTGAGACGCAGGGCAGCCAAGAACGTGGACTTGCCGACCTTGTTCGTTCCTCCCACGACTATGTTCTTTTGTTGCTTGAGGATCTCGTTCGGGTGGACTGGAGCTGGAAACTCCATCTCAAGAGCTTGCTGCCCAAGTCCGAGCAGATCCGTTTCCATGGATCCACAGACCTCAAGAAGGTTCAGGCTCATGCCTCTGGCACCTCAGTGACCTGTCGTCGCCCTCTTCTTTTTCTCGACCTTGCCCTCCGCATGTAGGCCTGCTGTTGCCTTGCGATCGCTGGTTCCTTCAGTATGACCGCGGACTCAAGCGCGTTCGCGTTGGCCAAGGTCTGCGCGAACAACTCTTGCTTCTGGCTATGGGATGCCTCAAGGTGGTGCATCGCCCGGTCGAGGAAATCCGAAACATAGGGGCGGACCCTCTCCAAGGCTACCGTGTCCATCTCTGGGGTCGAGATATCCCCTAAGTCGAATTTGACGCTGTCTATGTAATCGTGCAGATAGTTCAGGTACTTCGGGGAGAGACGCGCTGCTTGCTCAGGTGTGCCGAAGTCCATCACATCCATGGCATTGTGGAAGCCGAGCTCGCTGAGATTGACGCGAACCACTTCCTCTCTTTCAGACCCGTCGTCCTCTTCGCCTTCTTTCGGAACCCTTGGGGCTGGTACCGACTCCTGGAACATCGTTGGCCTCCGTTCTCTGTTGGCAGCGCCCACCCTTCTCCCGACCAGACTGATGATGCGCATCATTTCAGGGTACATCTCCTTGAAGGACGAGGATTTCCAGAATGTCTTTTCGAATGTCTCAAGCTCGTCCCAGAGTTCACTGTGATATGACTCTATGTTGTTGAGGAGACCGGTATATGTCTCGAAGCGATTTCTTGACTTTCTACTCGGCGCGATCGGCGCGATCTGCTGCGTCGCCGCGGGAACAATCTCTTGCGTCGCTTGCCTCGCCTCTTCAGGTGGTCGTTCACCAAGTTGTTCATCAGGTGTCTCAGACATGACCTAGCACCCCCAACCTAGCCAAGATCCAAGCCAGAATTGCTCCCAAGACAAATCCTACTCCAGCTGATGTCACAGGATCCCACTGGTAGACAGTAGCCAACCACACCATGGCGACTGTACCAAGGCCTGAAAGGATCGCGAACATCCAGCTTGAGGCTATTCTGAGAGGGCCGAGCGCTCCTGGTGTGACATCGGTCTTCATGCGGTCAGGTGGAGGGACAGCCTCCCTCTTCCTGAGTTCCCTTCTCAGACGCGCGTTGTCCATCCCAAGGTCGTTCAGTTCCCTATCGGCATTCTCTATGATCTTTTTTTCCGTGGCTATCTTGATCTTCGCCATATCCGACTCGTGCCATTTGGCTGTCATCGTTGGCAGGAGATCCATGAGGGCATGCGACCACCGACCGAACACACCTATGTTCTCGTCAATAGATTGGTCGACGGGTGTGGAGCTGGGAACCCCTACGATGACATTGGGATAGAGTATAGTCCCCTTTCCGATCTCAAGCTCTACCGAAGGGTACTCGTAGACCCGGGAGCACGAGACGATGTTGATATCTCCCATATCCGTGTTCGACCAATCCGTGCCCATTGCGTTCACTTCAAGGGAACCCTCTCCGTCCGTCGGAAAAAGGCACAGGGTAGTCTCAGCGGGACTGGTGATCTCGAATCCCTCTATCGCCTCTATGGATCTAGCTGACCTTATCTTCTCGGCATCGACGAAGAGTTCTTTCAGTCTCCGCAGGGCTACATCGACTTCTCCCCGCATCCTCTCTGGTACCGACTTGGTGGTGTCAGCGATCTCTTGACCCTTGGCGAAGTCCTCCGCGGCCTTCTGGATGAAGGCACCGATCTTGACCCTCACCCCGTGTTCGTCAGTCAAGAAGATCTCGGCCACTGCCTTCCTGGTGCTCTGATCGGTTGGTGGCAACTTGCCTCCTAAGTCCATGATCAGATCGACGACCCTATCCTTGCGCTTCACCGTCAGGATGTTATTCAGCGCCTCACTGGTCAGGGTCTTCTGATCATTCGTGGTGAAAGCCTCGGCCAGTTTCTTCTTGGTCTCTTCGCTCTCCCCCCTGAGAAGGACGCTTAGGTTCCTGACCTTGTCCACGAGCTTCCAATCCTTCGTTATCTCCTCGACCACCGACGCGGCGATCTCATCCAGCAGAGGGCCGAGCGCGGCTGGGAACATTGACTTGGCTATGTTTTCCAAGAGGCGTGGCCCGGTCAGAACTAGGTCGGCTATCCACTCGTTGAAGTCAGGGTAGTACCACGATTGGTACAGGCTTGGATCCACCCACCTCCTGTTGATGTTGAATCCCCTGATGTCTACACGACCCAGCTTCTTCGCCTTGGCCGGTCTGTGCTTTGACGAAGGATCCCACTGCGAGGCTACCAATGACAGCAGTAGCGCGGTGACCACCCCGACGAAGACTGAAGGATTGATGTCGAGATGAAGCACCCAGTTGGCTACGATCGTGGCGAACGTCCCGATGATGAAAGAGATTATGGTCAGCAGGTTCATTGCTTCACACCGTACTTTCTCCTAAGTAGGAACCAACCGATCACATGCTGCACGGTTCGGGCGAGCGTGAGTGCAGGGAATGCGCACATCAGGACAGCCCAAAGCACAAAGTCAGCTTGGACCATCTGAGCGCCTGCGATGTAGCCCTCGAAGAATGTCGGACAGAGAAGGATCAGGAACCAATCGACGAAGAACGAAATGAACCCAAGCGTGAATGGAGAGAGATTGGTGTACCAAGATCCGGTCAGCGCCCACCTGAGAGGAGCCGAGGCGTAGGCCTTCTCGAGTCTCTCCTCCTCCAGTCGTGCCGCCGTCTCAAGCTCGCTCACTATGTCGCCGTAGGGCAGAACCCTCATCCTCACCCTGACCAACTGTGCCTGGGTGCGAACTCTCTCCTTGGTGGCATAGCGCAAGCCTACATAGCCTGCAGCTGCCAACGCGAGCACCGCGATCACCGTGGTCTCATCTATCACTTTCGCTGTCCCCTCTCTCTGGCAGAGGAACTATTGTCGGCTCTCGAGCCCTGACCCATGCGAGCACGGCTATCAGCAGGACGAAGGCGATACCAAGGACAATGACTGTTCCCAAGATCAAGGCGAAAGTCCAAATAGGGAGTAGGTTCACATCGGACATGGCGAAGACCAGTGTGTGCAATCGATGTGCAATCGTGGATACCACCTGCGCAATCGCTGTGCACTCGGCCATCCCCCTCTGTCCCCTGAGTAGCGGGCGCCTGAGGTTCAGTATAACGTTGTTGTCGCTATGCGCGGATGAAGATGATGCTGTGGGAGATGCACCATGTATTCTAACTCAATAGAAACTAACTAATGCACCTTCTCTCTCGTCGTTTTTGCGTCGCTCTGAGGAAGCGCCGACGCATTCCGTTGCGTGGATTTCTGGGGTTTCAAGGCTTCTTTCATCAGATTAATCCCGAATGTCCACAGATTGTCACGAACTATGGACTCTTTGACGCAGGAGATTGTATGCTTTTCATTCTCCCGACAGGTCAGATGGGCGCTACTTGTTGGGTTTCCGCCAGATCTACCCCAAGCTGCTCGACTAGAACCGAATCACAGATATCCTTGACGATGCGCCACTGCCCTCCCTTCTGGATGTGACTGAGCTCGCTCGCTGAGATCCTAGCCCTCGCTTCCTCTCTTATCCTAAAGATGAATCGGACCGCGGTCTCTCTATCTCTTGTGATCCAAGTGACACCGTACTCTGGGAGGATCCTGATGAGGAGCTTGCTGTTGCACTTCTTCTTTCTCAGCACCGTCATCCAGAGCTCGCGGTTCCTGATCATCTGCATGAGTAACTCATAGACATCACCCAACCGCCTTCCTGAGGATCGGCTGAGCTTCGTTGCAAGATCCCAGAACGGCATACACCCACCGTTCCTTCTGAGGACGTCCATCGGGTTGAACCCAGGTTCACGCACGACTTGCTCCTGTATGTCAGGTCACCCCGGTCTTTGCGTACTCACCCGCCACCGTCAGTGAGCATCCGAGCAGCAACGCTTTCGGTCTGGTGTAGTTGTCTGTGTCTTTTCCGAATGAGTTCTTGCGACAGACGGCCACTGACTCTCCCTCTTCGGCTGAGGTTTCATGGACGCACATCAGCTGGGAGAAACCCTTGCGCTTGGGGTCCCATTCGTAGGCTTTGACAAGTAGGAACACCTTCACCTTCTCTTCACCGCAGATCGGACATTCATTCGGAACCTTCTTCCGCTTGGCTCGCTTCGGCAACTAGATCACCTCAATCATCACAGGTTTGATTCCCCTGTGCTCCTTCTCTATGCAGTCGTGGCACAGCCTCCTCTTCTTCTGGATGTCGAAGAGGTTGAAGTCACGCCAGTCGAAATCGTCTATGGAAACCGGGGATCCGCAGCGACGGCAGGTGAATTGATTCTCGCTCATGGTCTCACTTCTTCCCTCGCATTGTGATTATTGTTGCGTCATCTCTGTCCTCAACTATCGAGTAGCTCTTGATTCCACGGCCATCAATCTTCTCGTCATCTACGAGTTGGTCCAAGAAGTCCTCTATGGCCTTCTTTGCCTCGTCATACTCGCTTCGTGCAACCCTGACTTTGATAGTTATTTTCAATACTGACTTGCTCATGTTCTCATCCCTCGACAAACTCTATCCTCCTTGGCTCGATTCCAGAGCACGCGTACCAAGCGAACTCCTTGCACCAGTACTCGCGTTCAATCGGAGAAATCGTGACGAACAGGAGGTTGCGATACTGCGGTGCGCAGGACAGGTCGGCGGCACTCATTATGCAGGGGGTTGGATGGGTGTGAAAGAACGCCACTACTCTAGGATAAAAACCGTAGCGATACTTGGACTTGCTGTAGTCATATGCGAAGTCCAGTATGCGACTGAGACTCAGCGGTTCTTGATACCTCTCCTTGGGAACGGAGCTCATGTTCGGCAATGGCAGGAACTCGCAGACTACCCCCCTCCTGTTGGCGATCAGGAATCCCCCTCTCTCCTCGGAACTCGACCAGAACCTTTCAAGCCGTTTCTTGATTGACTCCTTGATCTTCAGCGATTCAGTCATGCTCTCGCCTTCATCAGGATCCCCCCACAGCATAGATCGTGATTGTCGGCACTTCCACTGTGATCTCTACCGTGACCGGGTCCGATACCCGATTGTACCTCGGTGGAAACAACCAAGCTAATGGGGACTCATCGTACGGTCTTCTGATCCTGAGGTCGAATGTCTTGGATACCGTCCCTATCACCTTGGGAGGAGAGAGATCATAAAGATGGATCACTCTCGGATAACCGTAGACATAGAAAGTGAAATTACCCATCAGCAGCGGCCATTCGGATGACAAACCCATGCCCGACGAATTCAGATGTATCGCTTGGAGTGTGAGTGGGTGGTCTCCATCGACTTTCAACAGGACATATCCCTCTGTGTAAGCCGAACCGTTCTTTTCCTTGACTATGAGAAGGAACCTCGCACATGGAGCTTCCATCGGATAGTTCCAATAGAATATCCAATCGGCTAGGATGACGAGAGCAAGTGGTGCTATGAAGATCAGGAAGAACAGGTTGATCACCAGCCCCGCTTTCTCGATCGTTTCAGGTTTCATGCTCTCATCCCTGGTACCATGGCTCCCCCTTCGGCCCTAGGTCCGGCAGCTTCTCGTTGAGAGATCCAGCCTCACGGTTCGGTGAGAGCATGGACCCGACTATTCCGACTAGGTGATCTATCGCCTGGCTGTTGCTGTCCGACCTCCCCCTCAGAGCCTCAATCATGGCCAAGACCTGACTCAGCTCCTGATCGCGCTTGTCCTCCCTCTTCTCAACCTCGAGTTGCCAGTTCTCCCACCTCACCCTCGTGGCCTCGACCCACGTCGGAGTCTTGAGGTCCCCCTCTACGCACAGGTGGGACTTGTCCGAATAGAGACGGGGCACGCCGACGGACTCAAGCCCACCGTACTCGAACGGAGGGGTAGGGTAGCTCTCCGTGACCACGAAGTGCGCCGATGCGAACTCCATGAACTGCACAATCTTTCTGGCCTGCTCCTCTTGGATCCCCCCGGCCACGAGGGCGACCTTCGCCTGAAGCCTCGCACTCTCCTCATCCGTATCGCCCTTGATCTGGGCCTGGTAGAGCCCCGTGCTCGGCCACATGGTCGCCAAGAGGCGCTTGTTCGTGAAGACGAGCTGGCCGTTCCTGTTGCTGCTGCGGTACCAGCGACTCCACGACCTCGAGTCGGGATTCCTGAACGCGTCGACCTTGGCCTGAATGACAGCGACCTCCTCGGGCTGCAGCGTGGTTCCTAGGACCACGTGGTGAAGGGGGGCTGGCCTCCTGGCATAAGGGGTCGATGGGGTACCCCTCAGCATTCTCTCCCGCTTCTTCTTCCGGAGCGACCTAATCCCATAGAACAGACAGGCGTTCTTCCTGTTGTACGGCAAACCCGCCCAAGAACACGCTTCACGGGCGTTTCGGCAGTTGCGCTTTTCGTGGATGAAGGCACGGAACTTAGCTGACTTCGATGTTGGCCCTGCCTTCGGAGAATGCTGAGTCGACCCCATTTTATCACTCAGCATTTCAGGGTCGGGCGGAGAGGGACTGCTGTTCACTTAGGCGTCACCTTGGCTTGGGCTTGACTAGCTTCAGGTCGAGCACCAATCTCCCACTTGGAACGATTGTCTCACCCCATTGGATCAGTTCATCATGGACTCTTCTGCCGAATCGAGAACGAACCTCGGCCAGCGTGAGACTTTCGTAGTCTTCTTCCGTGGCGCAAAGGCTCATGAAGTGATGAACGCGTATATTGTTACCCACAGCTCCTGCACCTCTTCGGCCCCAACCGCTTCTCCATTTCTTCGTCGATGTCCTCAGCTGAATCAGCGATTATGGTGGCCTTCATCTGGCTGGCAGCAACAGCCATCGGGCCGTTCGTGTGCCGGAGTTCAGCACTTCTGTCAGGCGTCCCATCGTCAGGTGTCATGGTTGCTTGACCTCTTCCAGCTTTGACCTCTTGCTGTTGATGTACGGAATGACGGTCGGCAACTGTGCGACGAAGATTGAGATGTAGATCGGAAAGTCAACACCGAATAGACGAACTATAGGTTCCCTTGTCAGCAGGAAGACAAGCAGGATGCAAACCCAAGAGAGCCACAGGTCTTCGATGGGTTCCTTCTTCCACCACAAGTACAAGAGGCAAAGCTCGATCACTACCGAGAGCCAGAAGAAGAAGGAATGAATTGTGAATGAGAACATCCACACTGCGGTGAAGACCGAACCACCAGCACCAAGAGCAATCCACCACGGATAGGGAGCAGGATAGATGAGCGCGTCTACATGCGGTTCTAATTCCTCTCGAAGAATTGGAAACTTCACGACTTGCACATCCAACCATATCCGTGAGGTCTCCGTCTGATTCGAATAGACTGGCAGACAGAGTTCCACCACAGCCCATATTCCGTTTGGAAGCTCCAGCCATGCGTGCTTGATTTCATAGGAATCAATGACTCGCTTGAACCTTGACACAACAACGCAGGGATAGAGAAACTTCTCGGTTCCGTTGATGAGAGGGGCCTGCACCACGAAGTATGTCCTGTCGACTTGGTCGAGTCGATCAATCAAGACCAGATTGCTCAGGTTCAGACCCAGCGCCGTCATGTTCGCTGGATGGAACACGCAGATCACGAACCAGCCACCCTCGGAGACGACCTTGCAGTACTCCACGCGCACATCGAAGGGATTGGGAGGACCAGAATCGGCCTTCACTAGCTTCGGCAGAATGGCAAGCGCAGAACTCGTCAGGAAGAGAACCAGCAATGCGATGGCTGCCAGCTTGCCGTACTTGGGATTCATTCTTGCTTGGCCTCCTTCTTCTCAGAGACTCTCCTAGCTTCCCGAATGTACTTGTCGCGTGTTCTCAAGATTGCTTGGCGCACTAACTCGTTACGACTGGCCCACAGCCCGAGCCATGTCACGATGTGATCAATGTCTCTCATCAGACCGGCAGGTACTCCTACACGGACCTCGTAGGATTGAATCTCCCTCTCAAGCGAACCCAGCTCTTGGTATTCCTCGATGGACTCTGTTCTCACTTCTTTGTTCTCTACCCTCTTGAGAAAATTGCAGTTCGCACACAGAACTTGGTAGAGCGTTTTCGCTTCGTCTATCTTTTCCAGAATCTTGGGATAGGGAGGAAGCCCTCTTCTGCTGCCTCCGCCATGAATGTGATCTATTTGGAGGATTCGCGGGTCTTCGATTCCGCACTGGGCACATTTCCCGCCCAGCGCCCTTATCACTTCCAACCGCAAGTCGCTATTTCTTATCCGCTCAGACGCCTCTTGCGGCGGACCCCGTAGGGCGGAACTAGAGGCGTTTTCATGTACCTTTTCGCCTTTCTGCCCTGTTCCGGCCTTACCCCCCAGCCCTTTCGGCTTCCGCCTGAGGATTGTGCGGGTTTTTGATGCCAACTACTTCCTCCTCCCCCTCTTCCAGTGCCAAGCCGTGTCCCAGATCCCGCCAGCAACATGGAACTTGGTATCACCATCGACCCTGCCCCTCAGTTTCGGAACTGCCTCAAGGAAGAAGCCCTGCAGCTTCGGAATCTGTCTTCCAAGTCTGTCCGTGACACAGACCATTCCATTCACGAAGAGGAAGACATCGGCCACCCTCTTGCTGCCTTTGTTGATGACGCGCTCGACCGACCCGAGCTGGGCAAGGTTCGTCTTGCACCGTTCCCTCAGCTTGAGCGAAGACTGGATGGCCTTCTTGTCTCTCGCCTGTCTGGCAATACTCAGGGCAGTGGCTATGTCCACCGTGACTTCGGCGATCTCCCTGCGGAGCTTCGCGATCTCCTTTAGCTGGCTCGCGGCGGAAGGGGTCTTCGCGGTCATGCCAATCGCCCCCTGTAGTTCGTCCGGTAGAACGTCGTCTTCCCCTCCCGCTTCTCCTCCACGACCTTTCTCTCGACCAGATCGGTGATCTTCGTCGAGACCCTGAACGAATCGGTGGAGCTGTAGCCTAGGTTGAAGGAAAGCTTGTCGCGAGAGTACCAAGTGCCGTCCTCACGCAACAGCATCTCGACCAGCACCCTCTGGCCCCTGGAAAGGCGACTCAGCATCTTCTGGATGCCTTTGAACTGCAACAGCGGTGCGGTGGGGCCCAGCTGCTCTGTCGTCGTCTGCCCGCTGGGATTTGAACCCAGAGGTTCTCCTTCCTCGTCGTGGTCGGTGGGCTTCTGATGTCTGGCGTTCCGGTTGGATCTCCTGACCCCGATGCTCTGGACCTTGGGCGCTCTGACTGAAGTGCCGTCCCCTTCGCTTCCGCCCCAATCGAAGCTCGTCAGGGCTCCCGCGTGGTGCACGACTATCCTGATGTTCATCTCGAGGATGGGCCAGAGTCTCTTCTGGTACTTCTGGTACTCCTCCTCTGTCATCAGGACGTGATGCTCTCCCTTGAACTTGGAGTGCATCAGCCTCCCGATCGTCTGGGCTTCCTCGTTCCTGGATCCGTAGAACCAGTCCACTTCAACTATCATCTGGAGGTCCTGGATCGAGACTCCCTCCCGGCCTACTCCGGATATGACGAGCGTCCGTTCCGACTTGGCCAGCTTCATTCTGTCCTCGGGTTTTGTCTCGCCAGAGACGAACTGCACGTCCAGCATCGAGGCCAGCTTCCTTCCGATCGCCAGACTGAAGACGAAGAGGAAGGTCTTGAGATCCCTTCCGAACACCAGGTCGCTCGCGAGGACCAGCTTGTCGCTCACGGTCTTGACGATGTGAAGGTGTACCTCGGGCTTCTTGATCACGCCCAACCTGATGAACTCGTCCCATGTGAGACCGATTGGCTTCCCAGTCAGCGCGAAGATCAAGTCCTCACGACCGTCCTCGCGGAACGGAGTCCCGGTTCCTCCGATCCGGTACTTGGCGGGTATCAGGGAAGCAAGGCTGAATGTGTCCGCCGGGAGATGATGCGTCTCCTCGAAGACCAACAGCCCGTATTGCTTTCCTTTGGCTCTCTCGAGAACCTTCCGCACGCTCTGGTACGTGACTATCTCGTACTGATCTGGAGGGACCTTCAGCTCGTCCAGGTTCTGCTTCCACTGTTCCTTCAGCATGTTGTTGTGCACGAAGATCAGGTGTGGACCCTTCATCTTGGCGACCAACCAGTGCATGAACCTCGACTTGCCTCCACCGGTTGGCCAGTAGATGCCGATGTTGCCGTACTTCTGGAAATCCTCCCAAGCCCTCTGCTGCCAGGGTTCCAGCTTCCTAGGAGGATCCACAGGATTGACGTCTGCCTGGTCTATTGGTGCGGGTGAGTACGGAAAGATCCCGTCCCTGATCAGATTGGCGACGAGTTCCAGATGCAGTCTCGGGTTGATCCTGTGGTGCCCTGGGGACTCCTCACCCAGCAGGTACTTGCCGTACCGGGCGAGCACTTTCTCGTCGAACAGCGGATCAGCGACCAGAACCTGCCCCTCGAGTTTGATGGGCAGCGCCCTCCTGGTGAAGTTGAGCTGCCTCTGCAACCATTCAGGCAGGTCTACGAGCAGGGTCAGCACCTGCTTCACCTTGAAGTAATTGTAGCCCTCGTCCGAATCGACCAGCCAACCGTACTGATAATCGAACATCCTAGGTATGGCGAGGATCGCTTCGCCTTCCCTGAGAGCGATGTTCCCCTTGAAGATGGCAAAGAACTTCCTCAACCAAGGATCGAGGTATTCCTCCTTGAAGTTCTCCCTCATCTTGAGGTCGAAGGCGTGCTCGGAGATCTTGTCCATTACCTGCTGCCTGAGCTTGGCCACCTGCTCCTCGGTCCCAGCGGTCGCATCCATCACCGAGAGTATGCTGTCGACATTGTGCTGAATGGCGGAGGCTGAAAGCCCAAGGTCACTCTGGACTTCGTCCTTCTTCTTTTTCGTCTTCAGCTCCGCTTTGGCCACTCTAGCTCACTTCTTCTCCGTCTTCTCTCTCACTTTCGCGAGATTCAGAGTCGCCTGGTGCTTCACTCCGTTGACGCTCACTTTGCCGAAAGCGAAGAACCCCGTGTTGCCTGTCTTGAACTTCATCTTCTCCATGGTGAACCTGACCGGGTTTCCGTCCAGCGTCAGTACCTCGTCCTCTTTGTCTCCCGTGATCTCTATCTTGATCATGGCTTGGCCTCCTTGAGAAACTCCTTGGCTTCTTCCTCCCCTACGCAGATTTTCTTATTGCAGTGAGGGCAGAGGAATTCAGCATCATCTCTCACATCGTTCTCCTCACTTGTTGGGTCGAAATCCAAGTCTTCCGTTCCGAACCTCTCTATGAGAGTTACGACACAATCTTGCCTCATTATCAGGGACTGGACTACCTTTCCACAATGCGGACAGTTCTTCATTTCTTCGGCTTCACCTTCTTGGTCGGTTTCAAGCCGAGCCGTTTCAGCAACCACTTTGGGGCACACTCAAGATGGAGGTTTTCGACCGAAACCAGTTCTATTTCGCTAGGGTCTTCCTTGTCAGAAAAAATATCCTCCACTTCTTCATCAATCAATGGGTTGTGAATCAAGGTATCTCCACGCTTGAACGGTTTGTGGCACTTCGCACAGGGCATCAGACGCTCGGCCTCGCCTCTATGATGATCCAGTCTCCTACTAACAGAATGAATGATGCTACGAATATCCCCACACCGAGGAAGAACGTACTCAAAGATGCCATCGGTACGAAAGTGTTCAAGACGCTTACGTTCATGAACCACCAGCTCTCGTAGAACATGACCGTGAAGCACAGCAGAACGAAGACACACCCAAGGAACTTCATTTCTGGTTCGCCTCAGAACCCAAGACGGTTTCAACAATCAACCCTGCCGTTACTTTGATTACACTCGGTTCTACTGTCGTAGCATTGTCGCGGAGATAGAGTGCCCTCTCACCTATTTTCTGTAGTCGCTCATGTTGGTCGTGCACGATGTCGAGAATCTGCTTTGCCGCACTATCATTCAACTCAAGATTAACATGGGGGCAAGAATAGCCGTATTCGCAATAATACAACCCCCTCAAGATGGCTTTCACTCTTTCAACCTTGCTGGTCGCACTCTCCTTCTCCTCGTGTAAGTGACAAAGGGGTAGGTCATCGCGCCTAAGCTCGCTACCCCCAATTTTGTCATCGTCAGTCATGGCTTCTTCAACTCTCCAATTGTTCCTCCGCATAATCTCTCGCCACTTCTACCAACAACTTCTTGGCCTCAATTTCGGCCTCACACCTTTCCTCCTCGGATAGCTCTGGAAACATAGAGCCATACCTTGCTGGCACGAGTTCGTGCAGGGAAATACACCTCCGATTCAGCTTGCTCTTTATCGCAACCTCATTGACCAAATTCACGACCTCCTTTTCCGAGGCGACCACGACACCAAACAATCGTATCATTTCTGGTTCGCCTTCGTCGTCTTCGACTTCTTCTTTCGGAATATCGGAGCCTTGCTTAACAGAAGTATCTGTTTTGACACCAGAAGGAGTGCTGTCTTTATCCCGTCTGCCGCCTTTAGAAACGCCTTAATCTCTGCGTCACTAATCTTTTCTTCGCTCATTTCTTCGTCGCTGGCCGCGGACTCGTCAGTCATAGCTAATATCCCAACCTCGTTACTCTTCTCCCAAGCGGCATTGGCTCAGTTTCCCATTCACCAACATAGCCCAGATTAGCGAGTTCCGGCACAAAGCCACACCATCTACATACTCCAGTTCGTAAATTCATTCTATCCAGTCCACAATTGGGACATCTCTTGCTCTTCTTCTCAGTCATGGCTTCTTCGCCTTCTGTTCCTTGTGCTTCTTGTTCAACTCCTCTACGAACTTGCCGATCCGCAATAGACACCTGTCGCTGAAGACGGTCTCGGTTTCGGGGAAGAAGCAGTAGTGTCTCCAAGGGCCGTACCACTTCACGAGTCCTATCGAGCAACCTGCCTGAGTGTTCTGAACATCGTACACCAGCGTCTTCAGTCTCTTCTCTATCAACATGAACGCTATGTCCTTGTTCACATCGAAGGTCATGGCTTCTTCCTCTTTTTCGTCTTGCGAACTCTCCTCTTCTTGCCGAACCTCCTGAATAGGTCCTCCACGATTTCTGAGAGCTTCCTCAGTTGCTTCTCGTTCTTCGGCTCAGGCCATGCCTTGACTTCGGTCTTGAAGCCCTTCAGGTCCTTCTCCTTGAAATCCTTAGAGTCCGCTTCGAGTCTGATGTTGCCCATTCCGGGATCGCCGCCCAGTTCGACATGATTGATTCTCCTGCCTGTGGGCCAACTGTTGAAGTCCAAGTCGATGTCCTTTCCGCCTTTCGTTCTCCCTCGGATCGAAACCTCTTTCACGACCGCGAGCCCGTCAATCAGGGAGAGAGCGCGTCTACCGAGTACCGCTTCGAACTCTTCGGCCGTGTGCCTGCTCCTCAGGGTACCGTCGAAGTGCTTGACCTCCTTCTTGCTCTCTGTCTTCTCTCGTCTCCAAGGGTCGACTTTCTCCTTGCCTGACTTGAGGCTCCAGACATGGCCCTTCCGACACTTCACGAATGGGAGGCCGTCCCAGTCCCTGCTGGTCGGGTCGCCGTCGCACTTCGGGCACTTCTGATGCTTGGACTCAGCGACAGCTTGCCTGAGCTCGCGCTCCTTCTTGTCGTCGTCGCTGATCCTGCTCGCTATGTTCTGGATGTCCTCGACGGTCGGCTCCTCATTCCATCGAATCTGCTCTTTGAGTTCTTCAACTACCCTCGTCTGGAGGTCTGGATTCAATGATGCTATTGGCTCGAAATGGCTCGCCGTGACATGTGTCACTTCCTTCTCGACCTTCTTCTTGACTTCAGGCGTGATGTTCAGCAACGAGATCCTCTTCGAGACCTGCGACCTGTCGACGCCGTACTTCTTGGCGATCTCCTCTTGGGTGAGGCCCTCGTCCGACTCAGACTTGAACAGTTCAGCCTCCTTGAACGGGTCTATGGTGCCGCGCTCCCTGTTCTTGCGATAGTTGGCTGCCTTGGCCTCTGCCAGCGTCATGTCCTTGACTGTGCAGCGGATCTGCTCCCAGCCGAGGGCGACGGCGTGCCTCCACCTGTGCTCTCCGTCTATGATCTCGAATTGAACCTCTTCGATTGGGTGTGGAAACCCATCATGAGCGAGATCCGTCCGGACATCGAGCGGGGCTATCGCGCTGGGTCCATGCTGCCTCATGTCCTCGAGGAGTTGTGCGTCCTGCTCCTCCGTCATGGCGTTTGGGTTGTACTTGTTCGGGTGGATGTTCTTGACCGGGATCCACACGATCGTTTCCTCTTCCTCTACTGCTTTCATCTCAAACGATCAACCTCTTCGGGAACTCATCCTTTCGGGCGGCGACCTCGGACATGGCCTCCTCGAGACAGTCGAGTCCGGCGACGGACGGCTCAGCATCGCAGGTGAACCTGCCGAGCCTCAGGGCGAGCTCATGAGATCCGTGGTCGTTCAGGTGCTTGAGAGCGTCGAAGGCTGTGCACTGGGCGCTGCGGTAGGCAGTCGAGACTGATTCCCTGTTGTAGCTTTCACAGGCTAGGTAGCGACAGACTGAGGCGGCCCAAGGCGAGTTCAGTTCGTCCGCGAGGAAGCGGAAGAGTTCGCGGTTCTTGTGGAGCAGAGCGAGTGTACGATTCTTCGTGTAGGCTGGCGCGACGAAGGAACCGAGGGTGAGGGTCATTTAGTCTTTACCTCGTAACCCGCCGCCTTCAGTATGTCCTTCGCGCATCGGACACCTTCTTCGACTACCGTATCGGTGCTAGTCAGATGATTGCGATGGTCTTCCATTACAGTCCAGATATGCACGAGTGTATCCAAGATTGTAGTCGTTGTCGCAGAAGACAGGACTTCGGCCCTCTGCGGTTGCTGGGCTGTCATGCTCTTTCCCTCCTCCATGCCGACCTCGGCAGCTTGACGAAGATCGGGCCACCTTCGGCCACACGCTTCTTCAGGGATTCGAACCCCCGCGGATAGTTGCAGAAGCCGCCAGTCCAGCACGGGCACGGGTACTCCTGGTCTAGGCGCTGGCAGCTCTCCTCGATGTTCACTTCCTCGTTGCGGTTCTGGGGGCAGAAGGTTCGCTTGGAATCTCCGAGGGAGATGCCGTCCGCAGAGATCCAGCCGAGGACCTCGCGCTCTTCCTCCCTGGTCTGGCGTGCTATCCAGTAGGGGTTGATGATCCTGACGAGGAACCGCCCTCCCTGCTCCAACTGCTGCGACATGAGGCGCACGGCCTTGCGGATCAGATCACGCTCGAGGATCAGGTACGCGGACCTCTTGCTCACGCCGCCCTTGATCCATGCGGCACTGCCCCTGTTCCATCTGAGGAAACCGCGGAGGTGTTTGTAGAAGCGGAAGGTCTCGGGCTTGTAGTTGCCGTCGTAGAAGAAGTTGAACCCGACTATTGCCATTCGATGATCGCCTCCTCCCAGTTGATCGTGAAGGGCTTGCCGCAGCCTGGACACTTGCCATGGGTCTCACCATCCACCACCTTCCCCTTGAGTGCCTCGCCGAACTCCTCCGCGTCCTGCCCTGTCTTGATCTCGGTCATGCCTGCGAGCTCGGCTTCCAGCTGGGGCTTGGGCAGCGAAGAGATCCGATCTATGTCAGATGGATTGGCCTTGACCGCCTGGACGAGCTTGCCAGTGTCGCGGCTGCTCAGGCCCTCCCTGACGACCACATCCGCGACCTTGTCCTGCTGATCTTTGGGGAGTTTGACTATCTCACGGACGTCAGTAGGGTCCAGGTGGTGTTCACGCGCGTGAACACTTACCCCCTCACTCGCCTTGGTCGCTATTGAGAGCGCGTGACTCACCCAACCCAAGGATTTGCCGAGGATCTGGGCAGTCTGACGTTCGGACTTTCCCCCATCCTTGAACTTCTTGACCACGGCGGCGACCTCAAACTTGTCGAGCTTCTTGCCGTGGAGCATGTTGATGATCAACGCACGCGCCATGGCCTGCTCGTCGTTCAGACCCACTATCTCTGCCCTGATGCTCGGTTTGCCGAGTTTCTTCATGGCGCACCAGCGGTGCTCGCCGTCTATCCCCTCCCACTTGCCGCTCTCTTCCGGACACGACCTGACGACTATCGGCTTGAGCTGGCCCTCTATGTTGATGCTCTCGGCGAGCTCACTGATGTAGTTGGCGTCGGGGTTGAACCTGACCCGGAACTTGCCCCAGACTATTGAATCAAGGGCAAGGTTGGTCGCGTGGACGAGAAGCTGCTCCGTCTTCATCGTTTCTCGGCCTCCTCGAACTGACTGATCAGGCGCATGTCCTTCACGATCCGCTCTATGGCGACCTCCTTCTTGGCGTGGGCGGTTCCCTGCAAGAGCGCGAGCAGCGTGTTCTCGATTCCCACGTGGTACGCCATCACATCGCTCAGGCGGATCTCAAGGACCTCGTGCAAGAAGGCATCCCAGGCTGCGAACTCGTCCGTCGCGTAGATCTCGATGATCTTCCTGGAGGGGAAGGTCATGGCGTGATGCTTTGCGCTCGGGTCCGGCTGCCAGAGCACGGCGTAGTCGAGGTTGAGGGACTTGAGCAGTCTGTTCATGCACCCCTCGAGGGATTGACTGAGCTCGGTCTCTGTCTTCATTGCTTCTCACGCTCCCTCTTCAGTCGCCCTGCTTCGTCGAGTTCACGGTCGCACTCCTCTGGTGACGGTAGCTTCTCCTTTGGCACGACCTCATGGAACTTCAGTTTGCTGAAGTCCTCATCACAAAGCAGGATAGTAACTCCACCATTGAGTTGGACTATGTGTTCAGCGGTGATGAATTCATTCTGCTTAGCATGGCAGACATCGCAGATGTTGGCATCTGGCTCTTCGTTCGGATCAACAGGTTCCCAAATCTCAGGGTCGGAAAACGCCTTCGGGTCGTCTATCGTCACTTCAATCAGAGTCTTTTCGGCACTCATGCCTCCCACCTCCTCACGATCACGCAGCCCTCGGGCGGAGTGCACGACTGGCAGAGCCGCTTTCCGTCCCACCTGCGCGACAGGCCCTCGTACTCCTCGGACTCGACATGAACCATGAAGAACTTGCGGTAGTGCTCGGTCTTCGGCGGGATCTCGTCCCCGCACTCGACGCAGACCTGCGGCGTCTTTGACGTGGTGAGGGCGAAGTCGTAGGTGCGGCCTTTCGGCGTCCGGATCTCGAGCGAGATCATGGGACTATGACCTCCCTGTCCACGAGCTGCCTGAACTTCTCCTCGAACCACCACTCCGCTCCCTTGTCGCCATCGTACCTCTTCTTGACCAGCAGGTACTGCCCGATCGGGACATGAAAACGGAACTCCTTAGAATCGAAGGTCCACAGACCATCGGCAACATTGGGGATGGAAACGACATCGCTCTTCCACACTACGAGGGCTATGATGATGCTGATCACAGCGCCGAAGAACAGATTGCCGGAATCGGCGTACCAGATTCCACTGGCTATTGCTACGAGGTCAAGTATGCTGAGCCCACCAACGATGATGCCGAACTCGCCATCGGCCTTCTTGATCTTCGGGATGTCTGAGAGCTTCATGGCGGTGTCTCCTCCTCCCTCACTAGATCAGAGACGACATCGAATCTGCCTAACATGACAGCCGTTGATGCCAACGCGATTCTATCCCAAGCTCCATGAGTTCCGTATTTCTGAGTCAGGCGTAGAACTATCGAATCCCAGCGGTCGATGAGTTTCATGGCGGTGGCGGAACCTCCTCCTTCTGCAATCGCTCAAGCTTGGCTTGGAGTTCCCTGATCTTGGCGCGGATCTCTTGCTGGTCGTCGACCAAGAGATCTATGGACAGAAGCGAACCCGCGATGCCGACTATGAGTCCGAACAGGAATTCACTGAAGGATCCAAAGACTATGCCGCCTATCCAGAGACCCTCCGCGAAGATGCAGAGTACCCCAAGATAGGACAACACAACGGAGAGCTTCATTGTGGTGGCACCTCCGCTGCGACTGGCTGGCGCACCTTCCTCGTGCCGTTGAGGAGAATCTTCATGCCTTCGCGGATCGCGTCAGATCTTGAGGCGAACTTGCCGGGCCACCACTTGTCGAATCTCTCAAGGAGGTCCTTCGGGACTGTGATGCTGGGCGAAACCAAATCCTCATCGTCTGCTCGCGGCATATTGTTGTGGGATACCGTATAGCGTAGGTATTTAATGCTTATGGTCTATGGAAACAAGAAACCGTATCAAATCGTTATTATGGCTCCATACGCCCGACGGTATCCAGAGATTGAAGAAGGGGCGTCTGGCTGAAGTTCTCGACCCTAGAGCCGTGATCTTGGCAAAGCTCACCGAGGGCCAAAAGCACATGGAGCAACTGATAGACGAAACAAGGTTTGGTCCCAGCACAGTTGACAGAAACATCATCGTGCTGGAAAAGGAGGGCCTAATCAAGACAGAGACGGAGGAGAAGTTTCCACGCCGACGATACATTAGACTGACTGCGAAGGGGGAGAGGATCGCAAGTCACTTGGAGGAGGTCCGGAAGATTTTAGAGGAGGAATAGAGTTCCTCATCCGGACTGAATGATCTTCTCTATGGTGTTGTGCCAGTCGTTAGCGAGTGCCTGACTCTCAACAGAGAATGCAAGCGCGGATTTGCCCCTACCCTTCCGGATTGGAATCGTGAGGTAGATCGTCTTCGACAGCAGCCCTCGCGTCATCTGATTGACCGTCTGGATTCCCTTCAACGGTACTTCGAGCGCGACTTCCACCTTCTCCGAGAAGAGGCCAGACTCCCTGTTGACGATGATCAGGCGCTGGTTCGTCAGGTACACCTCGTTGCCGATCTCATCTTCTTCTTCCTCTGCCTCTCCGTCTTCGTTCTTGACCTCCGCCATCATCAGACAGTCTGAGTCTACCAAGGCTTGAACCAACTCCTCGTGCGCCCTCAAGATGAACGGAACCGACTCAGCGGCCTCTTCTTCCTTGCTCTCCTCTGAAGGGGCGAGAACAGATCCCAGGAAGTTCGAGACGACATCCCTGGTCGAGGTTGGGTGAGGCTCCGGGGGCGGAGGAAGCTCAGGAGCCTTCGGTGCCTCAAGCGGAAGATGAAGCATGTTCCTGATCATGCGTCTGATGGCCTTTGTATCTCCCTCGATCTTGTACCTGTGGAGCCTGTCCGTGTCCGTGGCATCCAATAGCCCTATCGTGTAGCCGTGCTCCTTGTATTCCTCAAGCATGTGAGCCACGCTCTTCTTGAATCTGGATGCAGAGGCCAAGATTCCTGTCGTGAACCCCTCCATCTGCAGCATGATGATGAACTTGGCGAAGGCAGTTGACCCCGGAGAAGTGCGGAACCATTCCTTGCACGAAACTGCCACCCTTTCTCCTGAGATCGGATCTCTGGCTATGATGTCGATGTCGCCGATCTTCGTGCCTCCCCTTATCACTTCGTGAGGCCTAAGGGATTCTATTTCGAATCCCGCATCTTGCAGGATGTAGGCGATTTGTCTCTCGAATGCCTCTCCTCTGTACTGGCTCTCTTCCAACGATATGTATTTGATGAGCATGGAGGCGATATACGGCTATCCCCAGATCTCTGGGATCCTCTGCTCTATTGCCCAGACCTTCCGCGACTTGACCTTACCCCAGATCATCTCCACCTCGGCCCTAGCTTCCTCGAGCGTCTTGGCCTCAGTCACCTTGGCGTAGCATAGCTCCACCGCATCCTCGAAACCTCGGGGGTAGGGTCTGTCCATGTCCGATTGGAGTATGCTACCCTAGTCAGATAAGAGCAGCTCATGCATTCCGAAAGGTGAGAGACCCTCCCCAGAAAGTGTCGCGATTGTGAAATCTCAGCTAGCTATCCATGTTATGAACTCCGACAGTGTTGAGAACGTCCTATACACACTTTCGTTGAAGACAGCGTACACTCGAGTGAAAGTGTAACCCTGTGCTGACCAATATGAGAAGTAGTCGTTCATTGCGTCTGCCGCAGGACGGGCGATTATCCATCTCGTCACAAAGAGTTCCAGTCCCGTGATGAACATTCCGGCAGGGTCTAGGATCACTATCTTGCCTCCAGCTACAGGAACTACCACGGACATGTGGCTCGAGCTTGGTCCAGTTATCCACATGGCATAGGCGTTGTACATCGTCCCGACACAGTACTTGAAGTAGGACCTCACCATTGTGGTCAGCAGGATCGCCATGTCCTCGCAATCGCCGTGCCCGTCATTCACCGTCTCGGTCGGGAAACGCCAGAAGTCGTTTCTCCAACTGACGCTCAGTCCATATTCCAACGAACCCGTGATTATCGGGGTGTAGGTATCGTAGGTGTATTTGATGTGCTGTACGACCCAGCCCTGAAGATTGCCGATGTCGTTCCAGAAGTCCGCATTGGAGCCGTCGTATCCCCCGGTGACCTGATAGACTAACGACCTTATGGTCGGGTCGTCGAGAGTGATGAACTGCGTGGAGTTGCTCCCGGCCAGGCTTCGCAACTCTATGGTGGCCACCAGACTGGCGAAGTTAGTGTCCATGGTCGTTATCTTCTGCGCGAGGCTGTTCCTTTCGGATTGTAGGACACTATAGCTTGAGGATAGCGTGTTGTACGATGTCGTCAGCGCGGAGTATTGCGCCTGGAGAGATTCGTAGCTGCTCTGCAGGGTCGAGTACTGGGATGCCAAAGTCCCGTACGAGATCCGAAGCGAGCTGTAGTTGGCCTGCAATAGGGAGAACTGCGAATTCAGAGAGCTGTATGACGACTCGAGGGCGGTGTGCTCAGATGTCAGCGCCGAATATCTACTCTCAAGGGTTTGGTAAGAAGTCTGAAGACTCTGGTAGTTGGAGTTGAGATTCGTGTACTGTGCGAAAAGGAGTCCTGAAGCTAACAGCAGAATGATCGCGATGGCCCATGGTGCTCTTGACCCAATACCACGTTGAGATGGAGGAGGAGGTAATTCTACCATGTCAAATCAGAGTGGAATCTGCTTATAACACAATGGAAGAAACCGCGCTGAACAAGAGCCTCGAGCTTAGTCACAATGAGGCAGCCCCTCAAGGGCTACGTTTCCGGTTGACATAACGAGCCAGTTCAGGACTCATATGGGCCCAGAAATCTCTCGCCGTTGAAGTGTATCATATGGGACGGTGACTCAGCAACCCAGACCTCAGTTTCCCATGATATCTCCCTAAGATAAGTGACCATGCTGGCCCTATCCAAGAACGCGGTGACGTACACGATCCCTGCCTTCGAACTTGAAAAGATTCTCTCAAGTTCTTCTCTGCGCTTAGGGCTAATCGGGCCATGGCTCGTGACAGCTTCGACCATGAACAGCCAGTTCCTTGTCTTATCGTAGACTATCACATCGGGCATTTTTCCGTGCGGCTCTACCTCCACACCCAGTTCGCTCAGCGCTTCCTTATCAAAGTGGGCGAACTTCTCTCCAGTGTCCCCGATGTAAAGTATCTTTCCATCTGGGACGAATATCGGAAGGAAATCACCGACCAACTTCTGAACTAAGGTGTTCTGACCGCCCGGCGTGAGATGCACAATCTGTGTGTCGCTTATCTTGATGGGAATAAGCTGTCTCTCTCTTTCCCTGGCGTACTTTTCTCTCAGCGACTTGGTAGATGCCCTGTAAGTCCGTAGGTTTTTCTCCCACTCACTAGTTCCAAAGCTGCGCAAGAGCTTGAACGCGTTCTCTTCAACTTGGTATACAGCCTTGGGGCTGTTGGTGGGACGTTTAGGGTCGTCTGGATTCTCGATTGTGAGTCCCGCCTGACAAAACTGATGGACAGTGTATCGGCGCACTGTCTCTCTGGTGTTGGGTGCATATTTCTTCCCGTAGTGCTTTGCGAAGAAATCCATCATAGGTGTGATTCCGGATAGAGGCCTGCCCGCCTGAGACCACGAGTCCTTTGGTTTGAGGTCAAGCAAAGCGAGCAGCGTAAGGGCAGACCTTACATTCAGTTGCTCTCTTGGCAGATCCAGCATCCTAAGAACAGAAAGTGCCTCACGAATCTTCTGCTGGGCAGCAACAGGGTCTATCTCGATGTCATTTGGCAATTTGAACAACTCCTTTTCTACCATCTCATCTATTAACTTTTGGTCAGGGAAAGTATTAGAAATTCGCGACCCCAGAGATTTGAGTTGTTCAGGCGAAGGATACCTTAGATTCCGTAGATCGGTTGAGTTGACCTGTGTGTGGCCACTAATCTGTCTGAAGTACGAATCAACGACTGTGGAGTTCAAGAAGACCGCAAGTCCCTTGGCCAGATCGATGTCGAGCCCGACTCCATTCCTATGAAAGTAGTTGACTCTATTTTCAAAGGCAACAAATGGGCTCTTGAACTTGTCGGCATCGTACACGGCTGCAACGATTCGCTTCTTCTCTTCGTTTGTTGTGAATCTCTTTACGAGGACGTAGTTGCCGCGCGGCACGAGCAGTTTCTGTGATTCGTCTGTTGCTTTGAGATAGGCAGCTTTCTTCATGCTCGAGATTGGCCAACGCACAAAGCCGCCTGTATTCAGGTTCGTCGGGTGAATCAGTGGTACAGTGTCCGTACCCGGTTCGTATCGCAGGAAGTCTCGACACCTAAAATCGACAACCTTACCCGTAGAGACATCTATGTGAATCTCTTCCAAGTTCGTTTTCAACAGGTCCATCCGACTTGCGATTTGCCTGCCTATCTCGTCAGGCACTATGTGTATGAAGAATTCAGGGTCGTCTGGCAACACTATGCTGCTAGCTTCTACTTCTCTGGTCGAGGTGAGCTCATCCTCCGGCCCTTCGCTTGAGGAGACGATAACCCTGTTCCGCTTCACTCCCTTTACCGAATACAGAATGATGTTCTCCTGCAAGACCTCGTCTTCGCGGAAGGACTTGGTCCTCGAGGTGAACAAATGGATCCGATTGATGCTCATTGTACCAAGGAAGCGTGACCGAAATGGTCGAAAATAGAGCCCATTGCAGAAACTCCTAGGTGTAATGGACACCATTTCACCTCCATGGTCGAGGAATTGCTCGGCCATCTCCATGAATGCCGTGTAGTAGTTAGGACTCTCCATTCCCAAGAGTTCTAGTGCCCTGTGAATATGGGAAGATGTCTTGATCTTCTGGTAGGGCGGATTCATTATCACACAGTCAAAGTGTCTGATGCTTGAAACAGAAAGGCCAAGCTTCTCGGCCGCATCGAGGACGAAGTCCTTCTCTATTAGCTCTCCTTCGAATTTGACCCCAAGACTGCTACAAGCTTCAGCACATATCTTGAAAACGTCCCTGATATCGTCTGCAAGGGAATGATCAACTTCATAGGCCGAAACCAGAATTGAGGTAGGTCGGAGCTCTCTCTGGAGGATTGCTTCGACACATGCGGCAAATAGCATCCCAACACCGGCCCCGGGGTCAAGGATTCTAATGGGGTCCGTTTCAAACCGAAACATCGAAGCCATTAGCCTTGCCAATGACATCGACGAAAAGTACTGTTCTAGGTCGGGCTTGACATCTGAATCGATTCCGTGCGACGCAGCAACTTGGATGAAATCAACATAATCCAAGAGGGATTTCGTTGCGTCGGCGACGTTCACTCCTTTCGCCTTTGATATGGCTTTGAATTATGTTATTTAAGCCATCTGGCACTGGCAATGACCATCATCTTCCTAGTCTTTGTGATGATACGCCTGACAGAGCAGATCAGCATCACGATAGGCCTTCCATGACCCTGTTGATTCTTGGCGGGGTTGCAGTGACGGTGGTTATCTTGCTGACGGGCCGTTCACATGGACTAGATCACAGAGCTCTTCCTGATCACGATTCTCCGCCCAGACAGCCTTTCCACGGGCTCCCAGCCCTGCGCCAGGTACTCGTCAATCTCGGACTCCCTCACGGTCTTCATCCTGGGCGTCATCATCCTCTGCAGCTCCGGTATCGCGTCCTCGACGGTCTTCGACTTGGTCAGGATGTTCTCCATCTTCTTGAGGACCTCGGGAGGGATATCTTTCACGAACGCCCTAGCGAAGTCGAGTATCTGCTTCTTGGCGAAGCTCTCCGTCTGGACCTCCTCGGATATCGAAAGGGTAGAGATCGCCTTCCTGTACTCCTGTAGCAGCTCCTCCTCGACGGGCCGGTAGTACGACGAGTCGAGCGCCAGGTTGGGGTCCGAGAACCCGGAGAAATGGCCCAGCATCCTCTCTCGAGCTGAAGGAGAAACCCCAGCTCTTGTCAGGGCCGTCGCGAAGTACTTCCGCGCGGTGTGCGGCCTCAGCAGCCTGTACCTCCTCGACCTCTCCCCCAACCCAACGCGATCCACCATCCTGTCCCATGCCCGGCTGACCGATTTCGCCGTCACGGGTCCGCCCGACCTGACGCTCTTCGCGATCACGGGCGAGTCCTGGTCGAGCCTCTCTCCCGTCTTCTCGCGCGAGGACAGGTAGGCCTTCAGCGACCTCTTCGCCTGCGGCGTGACGAAAGTGACGTACGGGATCCTGGACTTGTTCAGCTCGGCTGGCACCTTGATCACCCCGACGTCCGGATAGCGGTCGAGGTTCACGTGCTTGAGCCTCAGCCCCGCCAGCGTCCCCACCCTCACGCCTGAGGACGTGAGCAGCTTGACCACCAGGGAGCCCTTGGCGCCGGGCCTGTCCGCCATCTGCATGAGCTCCTCCTTGGTCGGCGCCCTGTCCATTTCCACCACGCGCTTCCTCCCGACCTCGACCCTCTTCCACTTGAACTCGACGTCAGGGAGACAGACCTCGAAGAACTTCTTGACCGCCGCAAGGTAGGCCCTCCTGGTGCCGGGAGCCAGATGAGGGGACGACCTGAACCAGTCGTTCATAGCGACCTCGGGCCTGACCGATCCGGACCTCACGGCCTCGAGCAGCTCGTCGGGGCTCATCCCCATGAACCTGCAGAACCTGGCGAGGTTGTACGTGTAAATCATGACCGACCCGGCGCTCTCCCCGCACCTGTACACCATGTCCCGGAACCTGGCCACCGCTTCCGAGCTCAGCACCGGGATCAAGATCGGAGTTGGTGTCCTCCGGTCGCTCATAAGGTCAGAGGTGGCGCCAACCACAGGGGGAGACGGCATGCAGAAAGTGCTTGGGCTCTAATGCCGATAAGTGTAACTGCGACAGAAAGGGGGGTAGTAAAACGGTTTCAGACTGGAAGAAGACGACAGAAAAAGGAAGGCCCCGCGAACTGGGTTCAGGTTCCCGGGTTATCCCGACCTCGATCGCTCGGGTTTCAGACGACATCGAGGAACGGTGCCCAAG
>Ga0315282_10001155_pt1 | contig 50777 bp, 55 predicted proteins | sample YL17G07_20_MG_FD_203693 | JGI IMG/M metagenome (GOLD analysis project Ga0315282, IMG submission 203693) | Sediment microbial communities from Yellowstone Lake, YNP, Wyoming, USA - YL17G07_20 | ecosystem: Environmental > Aquatic > Freshwater > Lake > Sediment | place: USA: Wyoming | collected...
ACTCGAAAAGATCAAAAAGACAGAACTGGAAGACGGCACCACGATAACAACACCGCTAACCAAAACCCAAAAAGACATACTCGAACCACTCGGACTATATGCCTAAAACCCGAGAACTCAGGTTTAAAACCGTCGTATGTTGGCTTATACATTGGGGACTTTATTATTTTAGAATGTTCCTTTTCTAATCCTTTAAATTCGTTAATAAAATTTGACTAATGGTATCTCGTTGGGATTAATCCCAATGGTTGGCGGATTAATATCAGGCGTTTTAATCGGTTTAATAGCTATAGCATTTGGTAAAATAATATTTGGCATACCCTGGGCTCCTGGCCCGATTATATCACCATCAAGTATGACGGATATCATTAAACTATTTTTCGATTTCCCATTAGAGATAATAACCGAAATGGTTTTCGTTGTATTGGGATTGGTTTTTGGATTATTCATTCCTGCAAGGCCGGGCGGCGGTTTTGACCGCCCATATTGATCATCAAGTCCTTTCTCGAAATTAATTTAAGTAGCATCGCTATATGTTTGTTATGTATAATTATGGTCAGTGAAAAAAATAAATTGATAAGACAACTAAAACAAAAATTAAACAAATTATACGATACGCATAGTGAAAAATTGTATAGCGTAGAGCTTAAAGAGTTAATGGATTACATTGAGAAAAATCCCAGAACAAGCCAGATACTCCAAGATCTCAGAAATAAAAACGAAGTGGATGAACCCATGTCGATGGGAGAACTCGCAAGGTCTTCTTTAACCCCTATCGAGGACTTAATAGCCGATATATCAAGTTGTTTTGCCACCTATTTACAATATGTATCTGATAGCGGATGGGATAATACAAGATTTAAGCGTATGACCGAGGGGTATGTTGATCCATTAATAACCTACATATGTGACACCCTCGAAGCCGATGAACAAGAAGAACCAGAACAAGAAGCAGCACCCATAAATAATTTCAAACTTATGGTTAGAAAAAACATGGAGGACAATGCCGAAGTTTCTAAAGAAAATAGGGATCGCAATCGAAATTTTACTGTATCCCAAAAAAATGCGATGATCGCTTTACAGGATAATAAGTGCGCGGGTTGCGGTAAACGAATAACATCAATAATTTCAGAAGCAGACCATAAAATACCTTGGGAGAGTGGCGGTCGCACTGAAATAGATAATGCATGGGCATTATGTCTCAACTGCCATCGAATTAAGACAACTTTAGAAACTGTTTTTCGGATGGAAAAAGGACGGAGATGTAGAGAGGAGTTAAGTTCTAAGCCTAAAAAAGATACTGTAAAAACGTTTGAATATCTAAAAGAATCTAATCCTACCACATTTGAATATCTAGGAGAGTCTAATCCAACCGGAATAAGTTATGAATTTATATCAAACACAATACCCGATGAGGTTGATACCAGCGCAACTGGTGAATTTAGTATTACTTTAAAAAATACTGGATCTATGACTTGGGATAATAATTATTACTTGTTGGGTATCGGTGATACAGAAAAGTTTTGCCATACAAAATGGTTTTTTCCAAATAAAGTAGCTCCAGGAGAACAAGGAACAATTCAAATCAAATACAAAGCACCATTTATCCCCGGTGCTTATACAATGGAATTTGCACTACGGCTTAAGCATTATCTGACCTTAGAGCCAACATTAATTCATAAAGTAATAGTTAAAAAAGTTAATTGTTATGGCTCTTCTCCGTTTTTCGGATGAAGTTTTTGTATGATATCGTATAGGATATATGCTCTGATCCGGTTACGTGACCGCTTATCCTTTCGTGCGTGGTACGCTGATGGAATCGGTTTTGAACCACGGAGCCAGGGAGCGACGGAGGACGCACGGAGCTAATTTTTAGATGGAGGGCACGGAGGGCACAGGGCCCGTTTATTCGGTAAAAGAGATACGGAGAATAAAGAGCCACCGGGGAATAAAAACCTGGTATCGTCCTGTTTACCAGTGAACGTTTAAAGGCAGGGCATAGCGTCGTATCGGGTCGTTTTGTGTCACCTATCCGGGGCGTGGACGATGAAAATGGTCATCGCTTATCAGTTTATTCCATTGTGCCTCAGCATCCTCCGTATCTCCGTAACCGAATAAACCGGCTCGGTGAGCTTTGAGACCTCCATCATAAAAAGAGTCTCCATGCGTCCTCCGTCGCCCCGTGGCTCTGTGGTTCAAAACCGATTCCATCAGCGTACCACGCAAACAAGGCAACGATCAAATCCATCCCAAAATAGGAGAAAAGCTAAAAATATTTATTAATTTTAATTCCAATAATATAAAAAATTCATCGATTATGCAAAAGCTTTTTTAGTTAGTGGTAATAACATTCTCCATTATAAGAAGTTATCAATTAATCTTTAAAACAAGCCAAAAAAACGGTGCTCCGCACGCCGGCTCAATAGGGGTGCTATGCGTGCATTGTGCCAGAATGTCTAAAACGCTGTACAGGTTCAAAGATCTAATTTGAGGATGGTTATAAATGACACGGATATTGCCCGGTGTTGAAATTCAGGTTATAAAGGAGATCGTGCCTCAGCAGTTAAACCCATCCGGTGTGGTCGCACTGATAGGCACGACCGAGAAGGGGGATGCCCTCGTACCGACCCCGGTTAGCAGCTATGCGGAGTTCGCCGACAAATTCGGCTCGAGCGACAGGTTTACTGTGACTAAGGACGCGAAGCAGGCATTCCAGAACGGAGTCTTCCAGGTCGTCGTGGTGCCGATCACAGGCAAGGATGGCACCAAGGCGTCTCTCACGCTGAAGGACAGGAAAGGAAGGGATACAGTAGCTTTGACCGCTAAGTCTTCCGGCGAGGAAGGCAATAAAATAGTGGTGAAAGTAGAGGCCGACGAGTCCTCGGATAACGTGAGGATGTCCATATCGGACGGCGCCAGCATGGAAATATATGATGGCGTATCGATGAACCCCTCCGGCAGCATGTACCTGGTGGATACAGTGAATAACAAGTCCGCTCTGGTTACCGCCCAGGAAGTAAAGAGCTCGTCGAAGTCCCCTAACAATAACCCCGTAGCATTTGAAGCCAATCTTTCGGGGGGCGTCACGGGCGTCATATCCAAGGCCGATTATGAGGCCGCGCTCGAAAAGCTCGAGGGCGAGCCGGACGTGGACATCGTGGCCGCTTGCGACGTTACTGACCCTGAGATCCATGCGTTCATCGAGGCGCACTGCCTCAAGATGAGCATCGACGCGAAGAACCGCATCGGCCTGGGCACGGTGGCGAAGAACGAGACGATAAAGGACATCTGTAACCGTACGACGGTCATGGCGAGCGACAGGTTCGTCCTCGTCGCGCCATACGGGTGTCTGGGAGCGGTAGCGGGCCTCATGAGCCGGTTGAACTATTACGAGTCACCGACGTTTAAGCCGACCAGCGGCCTCGCAAAGCTCGAGAAGCACTATACTCCCTCGGAGCAGATGGAGATGCTCAAGGCCGGCGTCCTGCCGCTGGAAGCCCAGAAGGGCAGGGGCATCGTCGTGGTCAAGGGCATATCCACGAGCAGGGAGCAGATCAGCGTGACCCGCATCGCTGACCACGCGGTCCGGGGCGTAAAGAGCGTTTCGGACCTCTTCATAGGGACGCTGAACAGCCCGTCGGGAAGGGGAGCGCTTAAGGGTAAGATAACCGAATTCCTGGCGAGGATGGAGTCAGAAGGAGCGCTTGTGCCCAGCACGGATGGCAAGGAGCCGCCTTTCCTCGTGGACGTGTTCAGCTCCGAGCTGGACTTCGCCCAGGGCATAGTGCGCGTGAACATCGCGGTGAGGCCGGTCAGGGCCATGGATTACATCTACGCGACGATCAAAGTGGAGGCATAAGGAGGTAAGCTAAATGCCGGTTCAGATATATTCAGCAAGGTGGAGTAACGCAACTGTCACTACAAAGGCGGGCATGGAGCCCGTGGGCGTCCAGGCTCTCGAGTACAGGATCAACCTGAACAAGCAGGACCACTATGAGAGTAATGACCACCTGAGAAAATACGTCACCTACGGCTATAAGCAGGTGGGCGGCTCCATAACTGTTAAGTCGGCGAGCCAGAAGCTGGACGAATTACTCGATAAGCCCGAGGAGGCCAACAACAGCTTCGCCCTGCATGTGGAGCTCTCGGACGGTACCAATAAGAAAATATTGGACTTCCAGGAGTGCTTCCTGGAGGGCAAGAACTTCGGGATCGACGTCAACGGTAACGGCGTAGCGACCTACGCGTTCACCGCCAAGGACGTTAAAGAGGGAGCAGCCTAAAAAGGGGACCGCTTTTAAATGAAAAAACTAACTAAGGAAGATATCCTCAAGGGTAAAGACAAGCGTGAGACGTTACACCTGGACCACTACGAGTCGGATGTGACGATCAGGCCGCTGACGGACGGGGAGTTGAGCGAGGTCTTCGCCATCATAGGAAGCATACCCCTAAAAGCGGATGGCTCGCCTGATCCGGGTAAGGTCGATATCACGAAGAACTTTAAAGCGCTCAGGCTTGTCACTGCCCTTGGCATGATAGAGCCGAAGCTGACCGAGGAGGAAGTGGGCGAAATGAAATTCGGCGTACCCGAATACATAGGCACCCGCATCCTCGAGATCAGCGGCATCACTTCGGCAGTAAAAAAAAAGAATTGAGATGAAGCGCTTCGTCCAGTCGCCTGAGGGCCAGGAGCTGGCGGCATTATGTCTGGACTACGGGTATAAGTTCACGGATAAGCCGTCGGAGCTGACCCGCCCTCAGATCAATTTTTTAGTAGCGGCGCTGGTCGATAGGCTCGATAAGGTCTCCTACGCCAGGGCGGATAGGCCGGGCGTGACCAGGATAGTGTTCGTCGACGACGAGGACGACGGCGAGGATGAGTGATCGGCACATGACCGCGATTAATGACCTCGTAAGGATGGCTTACCTTATAAACGCGAAGGGGGCCAACGACCTTGAGCCAGGATTATGGCAATTGGCGGAGGCCGGAGAAGCGTTTTACTCATTATACGCGTCGGTCTATGAACTGTTGGGCGCTCTTTTATCGCTCGAGCTATTTCGCGTAGAGTTCCGGATGCCCGCGGCACCTCCCTCAGGGGAGCCGCCGTCAGAAGAAAAGCCATCTGCGGCGGTGGCGAAAGAGTCACTGGGGGTCATCGTCGGCCCGATAAATGTCTACGCCATCGCAAAGGAGATCCAGGACGCGCTCGACAGGCTGGGAAAGGAGACGGTAGACGTAACGGCCGCTTATGCAAGACATTTGCCGCAGGAAAGCTTGCCCGTTATTGCATCGGCGACAGGGGCGCCGTTTGTGGAAGCGCCCGGGCCGGAACCGCCGGAATCGGCAAGGCCGCCCGGCGGATCAAAGAAAGTCGAGGTGCCCCCGGTAAAACCCGATCATTTTATTACACGTGAAGCTCCCCGAACTGAAAAGGCTCCTCCACCTCCGCCCGTTCGGCCGGAGAGGGCGGAGGCTTCAAATAAGGCCCCGCCTAGCGATAAAGCGCCCGCTAAAAAGGCATCGACGGAGTCAGCCGAGCGAGAGGTAAGGCGTTCAGTCACCATGATAGACGAGTTACGCCAGGCCTATGACGTCCTTTTGGCGGATGCGCGCGCCATCGCGGGCATGGAAAAAGGGGCGAGGGGATTCTCGCTGCCCGCGGCAGCCTTCGGCAGCGTCCTAAAGGCCCCATCTCAGGCGGATGAACTGTCTGCGCTCGTGCCGGCAGGAGGGCATGCCCCTGTAGTACAGGCTCCATCGGGTACGGCGATCCCGACACGACCATCTATTATAATACCAGTACCCATGGCAGGTCAAACTACTCCACAGGTCATGCCAGGTACGTCAGCGCCGACCCCGGCCAAGGCCGTCACGCATGCGCCTGGCCCTGAGAAAGGGCGGCCGAAAGCGGGCGGGGGCGAGGGCGAAGGGGAGGCCATCAAACTCCATTTCATCCATAAGAACATCGAAGTGCCCCTGATAAAGCCCATTTTGAAAGCGCCGCCGACCGAGGAAGAGTCGGCCGCCAACGCCCGGATGATATCGGAGGCTATCGCGAAGAGCGCTGCGCCCATTGCAACGCCGGAGCCTCTCCCCGCACCGGCTCCCGTCAAAAAGCCGATAATGGAACATCAGGTACAGCCGGGCTATGAGTCTGCGCGCCGGCCGGGCGATGCGCCTCCGGTAAAGGCGATATCGCCAGCGCAGGCGGCAAGGGCGCTTTCCACGGTCTACTCCACGGCCTATCACACGGTCAACGTCATGGAAGGCTACGCCAACCTTGCAGCAAGCGTAAGCCGTGTGGCCCGAGAAGCGGCGGAAAGCGGCATAGGCACATATGCGGAAGCGCCCATCGTGAAGCTTTTATATTCCGCATCATCGCCGGTCATCGCCTACCCGGCGTCGCCCATTAACATGCCCCTCGATACGGGGCAGATCCAGGCGATCGCCCCGGCTGCAGAAGGCCGCATTGAGGCAACGGCGCTGGCAATAAATCTAATGATGGGCATCGCCGCATCGAGGGCCATGCAGAGCGCCGGCGGCTCGGCCATCAATAATTTTTTCAGCGTCTTGCCCTCGCTTGGAGGCGGGGGCTTGCAGGGCGCGATCCCGGTGGAGCGCATGGGGAACGGCCAGATCAACATACACGTGCCCCCCGTCTCTGTGGAGAGGGGACAAGAGGCTGGCGCCGTGAGCAAGGTATCGAACTTCCACAACACGTTCAACATCACGGTATCGGTAAAGGGCGGCGGCGATGAGGGGGATCTACGGGAGCTGGGCAAGAAGATGGGCAGGATATTGTCGGATGAGATCAAACGGTATGGGGGTATTTGATGAAGATTGAGCTGGATGGCATACAGCTTGATAATATCACGGAGGATACGGGCGGCGTCTCCGACGGCAGGAGCGTGTCGAATATCAGCACCGCCGATAAGCGGAATATCACGTCCCAGGATGCGCCGGGGGCTTCCGGCTCATCGCACAACGACCAGGGCAGGTCGGCGGTCGTCGTGTCTTTTGACGGCACCATTTTCGGGGAGAACGCAAAAACGCTGATAGAGCAGATCCGGTCGAAGTTCAAGGGCGGCGAGGCCGTGCCATTTATCTCCGACCTCACGGGCATGGCGGACATCACCAAAGTGATCATCGATAACTTTAAAGTGAACGACAGCATGGGCTCGAAGGACCGCTACGATTATTCCATCGTGTTGAAGGAGTATAAGGAGCCGCCGGAGGAGCCATCGCCGCCCGGGACGGGGGCCGGTGGCGGCAAGGGCGGAGAGGAAGAGGGTGAAAAAGAGGGCGAGGAAGGGGCCGGGGGAGAGGGCGAGAAGGAAGAGTCGGAGGCGGACAAGGAAGCAAAAAAATTCGTGGAGGACGAGGCAGAGAAGAGCGATAAGGGCACTAACACCGTCGTAGGTAAAGTGCTGGACGAAGAGGGCAATCCTAAAAAAGGAGTGAGCGTTAAAATCAACGGCTCCGAGGATAGAAGCGTCGTTACCGATGAGGAGGGAGCCTACAAGGCAGAGAACCTGCCTCCGGGCGAGTATACGGTGACGGTTGACGCCGAAGGATATGAGGGCGTCGAAGAAAAATTTTCAGTCGGGAGCGAGGGCGAAAAATGAGAGGAAAAACAATACCATATTGCGCCCGTCTCCTTTAATCCCTTTTTACCGATACGTGTACGTGCTTGCTATCTTCGTAATATACCCAGTCAAAGCCGGCATCGACGGCCAGCCGCCCCAGGCGGCCGAGCTTTGAGCTGTCCATGTCACTGACAGTAATGTCGGCCGCACGGCCCTCGTAATGTATACTGCCGGAACTATGCTTCATGTCCTCATCCCAGGCCTCGGTCACCCGTAGCTTATTGTCCGGGTATTCGTCCTTGACCAGCCCGGCCAGTACATCCAGCTTTTCCTTTAGCCTGGCAGTCATCATCCTGTCGGCCCCCGTTCCCTCCTCGTCTTTAAACACGATGTCCGGGCTCTCGTTCCTGACAAGCTTATCAAACTCCGGGGACCCCCGCTTCACGGGTTTTTTAATCGCCCCGACGACGCTTATCTCGCTCTTTTTCGGCACGGCCTCCTTGAGCTTAAGCGCCTTCTTTGCCGCCGCCTTTTTCGGCTGGATGGTATTTACGACTATTGGCGGCTTTTTCCCCGAGCTGCCGCCACCCTGGCCGCCTCCGTTCCCCATAACGACCTCGCCAATATTTTATCATATAATTTTATATCTAGCTAAGTGATAGATAGCTAACCCTTATTATATCCTTAATGTAAAAGGTAAATATATCTATAACCTGTTAAAAAACATTTTTAATATTGGCGTAAATGCGGGAGATACTATGAAAATAGAGCTGGACGGCACACCCCTGAGCGATACTCAAGTCGATGCGATGGGCGGCATCATGAAGGCCCGAAGCGCTTCTAACATCAATGTAGTGGATGAAAGGAATTTAGCCATGCATGATGTTCCGGGCATGCAGGGCAGCGTCTTCCAGGACCTCGGCCGGACGGCCGTGAAGATCACGTTCGATGGATTGATCATGGGGGCGAATGCTAAAAATATAATGGAGCAGATACGGTCGAAGTTCAAGGGCGGGAAGCCAGTGCCTTTTCTATCGGACCTTTCGGGCACATCGGACGTATCTCAGGTCGTGATCGACTCGTTTACCGTCAATGACACCGCAGGGACGAAAGATCGATATGATTATTCAATAGCATTAAAAGAGTATAGGGAGCAGCCCGGGGCGCCGGCGACTCCGGCGGCAACCGGGGGAGAGGAAGCAAAGGAAGAGGGAGAAGAGGTAACGGGGGAAGAAGCAGCAGAAGCAGGGGGAGGTGAAAAGAAAGAGACCGAGGCCGATGAGGAGGCCGTGGGCTGGGCCGATGAGGAGGCAAATAAGAGCGATATGGGCTTTAATACCGTAACCGGGAAGGTACTGGACGCAGAGGGCACCCCGGTGAAAGGCGTTAACGTAACGATAAAAAGCTCGGACGGAGAACACAGCGCCGAGACCGATGAGCAGGGCGTTTACCGGCTTGAGAACCTGCCCGTGGGCGAATATACGGCACTCGTCGGCGAAGAAGGCCACGAGGAATATGCGGACGTAGAAAAGAAACTGTCCATTGGTGAAGGCCAGAGCGGAAAAGAAGGCGAAAGCTAGTACAATTTAGGAGATCGGGGCATGGCCAATAAAGAGTATTGTATCGGGGACCTCTGTGCAAACAAGCCCAAATTGATAGATGATAAATATTTCATACTCGGCGTTAACCTGGCCTGGCTGGATGGGCAGTATGACCACGATTTTGGGTCGAATAAGATAATGAACGACCTGGACCAGCAAAACAAGCTGTTCGACCCTCAAAAGGAACCAGGCCACGCTTATAATCCGAATAACTATAAAGCATATTTTGGGCATGAAGATAAGAACGGTAATTACCAGGAGAATTTAACGGCGAGCCTTAACCTCGAGAGCTATTTTAATAATATGCAGGGCCTGGGGATCTCCGTTGTACGCATTTGGGGTTTTGAACGATTCGAGGGGCTTTCGTTCGATAAGGTGGACGGCGAAAATGAAGAGACGGTGAAAACAATTTATAAGGACTTGCTTACGAACTTTAAAAGCGTATGCAAGCTAGCAAAGCAATATAACCTGAGGTTATACCTCGCCTTGATCGATTCGTGGGGCTTATGGAGGGAAGATAAGTTCCAGGAGGACGCAAAAAAAGAGCTGGCGCAAAGGATGGCCAAACTGATCAAAGACCCCACGCAGACGAGGAGGTTCGTTGAAAACGCGGTCATTCCCCTTATCTGTGATAGCGAGATAAAGGACGCCATCTTCGCCGTGGATATATTCAACGAGCCGGAAGGCCTTGTGGAAGGGAAAGGCCAGGGCTATAGCGGGCTTTCGTGGGAGGACGCCGTCGGCTATATTAACCGCTGCTCGGAGGCGATCCACGAGGAATGCAGCGACGTACGCTTGTCGTGCGGGCTCCAAAAGCGGAAGAGCCTCGAAAAGGTAAAGGGCTGTCAGGGTTTGAGCTTCTTTGACTTCCACGAATACAGCGATAGCGGCGAGATACCGAAATATTCCGAGCTCGACGTGAAAATACCCGTGATCATCGGCGAATGCGGTCAAAAGACCGAGCAATGGGATGATGCTTTACAGCAAAAAGTAGTTGATAAGTTTTTAGAAAATACGTTTAAAAAAGGATATGCAGGATGCCTGGTCTGGAACTATGACCACCCCTTCCCGGAGAAAGAGCCGGGGCACTGGCTCTCGCTGGTTAAAAGCGACGGCTCGATCCGGATTGCGGGCGATAAAATAAAAAAATACGCGGATATTTGTAAAAATAAAAACATCAATGCGCCATGGGTCGCTTGAGCCGGCGGCGATTCAACGGAGGTTCTGTATACATAATGGACGCGTTTAGTTCGCAGTTCAAGAAATCATTATATTAATGGGCTTCCGATATACTATTGATAAATATTTACCCTGTGGAATGGTGAGTTAGATGAAGATTGAGCTAGATGGCATTTCCCTGAATGAGGCGCAGAGCCGGGACGGCGGCATCGCAGAGGCGAGGAGCGTGTCCAACGTCCACGCCACCGATAATCGGAATGTCGTGATGCACACCGTTCCCGGCATGGAGGGCAGCGCTATCCAGGACCTGGGAAGGACGGCGGTCCAGGTCTCGTTCGATGGTGTCGTCATGGGAGCCAGCGCGAAGAGCGTGGTGGAGATGCTCCGCTCGAAGTTCAAGCAGGGGGGGCCGGCTTCTTTTAATTCCGATATCTCAGGCATGGCTGACGTTTCTAAAGTAGTTATAGAGGATCTAAGGGTGACCGAGGTGGCTGGCAACAAAGGGCGTTATGACTACTCCATCCGATTGAAGGAGTACATGGAGCCTCCGGCGCAATCGACAGCCCCGCCCTCCCAGGACGAGCAGGCGGAGCAATGGGCCGACGCAGCCGCCGACGAGACCGATAAATCCATCAACTCGTTGACCGGTAGAGTTCTCGGCGCCGAGGGCAACCCGATGAAAGGCATTACCGTAAAAGCTACCATAGAGGGCGAAGAATATACGGGCACGACCGACGAGGAGGGCATTTATAAGATAAAGAACCTGAAGCCTGGCGACTATGAGGTAACGGTCGACGCGAAGGGCTTTGAGGGTATAAAACAAAACGTCTCGATCGGAAAAGATGGCGAAGGTAAAGGGGCGGAACCGGGAACCGGGCCCAAAAAAGGCGAGGATACGGGCGCCTCGGCCGGGGAAGAGCTTGAGGAGCCTGAAAAAGAAGAGGAGCTGGTCTCGCCCCCGCCCACCGTGTCATAGATGCCATTTTTCGACTCGTGTTTTTATCCCCCGGACTACGGCCGGTGATATAGAAAAAGTAAATAACTAGTGCGGTTAATTAGGTATTATTAAATTTTATCAGAATTAAAATGGGCGTTGAGTATATATACCGCTCAAAGCGGTGATAGCCGGGGTATCATGCAGAAGCCTGCCTATAAGGTCAAGATCGGGTCCGAGACCTTTGATTCAACCACCAGCAGTGAAATACTGGGGATCGCGATAGACTGCGATATGAACATTCCCCTGGACATTTTTTCCATCGTCATTAAGCCCGGCGATAAGGCCGCCGCCATTAAGAAGGGCGACGAGGTCTCCATCGAGCTGGGGTACGAGGGCGCGCTCTCTAAGGTGTTTACCGGTACCGTCGACGCGGTGGAGCCAAAGGTCAGCGGCACGGCCGTCAAAGGGTACAGCGCCGCCGCGGCATTTGCGTGGCTCAAGATACACCAGATATACGATAAGCAGACGTCGGGCGCCATCGTGAAAGACCTCGCGCAGCGCGCCAAAATAAAGGTCAAGGAGGCGGAGGACGGCATCAGCTTCCCCATGTTCGTGGCGGACGATTCCAAGTCCGCTTACGAGCATATGAAGGAGATTGCAGGCCTGAACGGCTTTGACCTGTACATGACCACGGACGGCCAGGTAGTCTTCAAGAAGTATGCGAGCAAGACCCCAAAGCCCTTCAAATATGGCAGGGACATTTTACGGTCCACCGTACAGGAGCTCACGCCTTCGACGACCAATGTCAAGGTATTCGAGGAAAGCCCTGCCAGCTTTAAGGGGGCTGACAAATCGCACTGGCTTTCCAAGAAAGTCATGGGCGGCTCCTCGGGCAGCGGCGATAATGTTTTATTGATAAGGCATCCCGCGATCCGCGATAAGGACACGGCGGATAAGGTGGCCATGGCGAAGCTGGAGTCTCTACTCGTGTCGCTCAAAGGCACCATCCAGACGCTCGGTAATCCTAAGGTCGCCCTTGGCGACACGATCGCCATTAAGGAGATGCCGGATAAGCGGATGGAAGGCGAGTTCGAAGTTACGAAGGTGGGCCACGCCTTCAACGTGGAGCAGGGGTACGTGACCACGTTCGGCTGGATAAAGAAAGTATCGATCTCGCCTGGCGAGCCGCCGATGGTGGAGCCGCCGTCGGTGCCGGCGCCGCCAAAAGAGCCGAGCTTCCTGGAGGAGCAGCTGGCGAAGGCGCAGGAGGCCATGGAGGAGAGCCGGCTAAAGCTCATCGATTCCATCGAGTCGGCAGAGGGCGAGCTGGAGGGCATGCTGGAGGAGGTCAACAAGGCGCTGGCCGAGGTGGATAAGCTGGCGCAGGAGGCGATAAACGCTGCGGGCGAGGTGAAAAAGGCCGCCGAGTCTGCCGCCAACGAGGCGCTGAAGTACGTGGACGAATTAAAGAAGGAGCTCGAGGCCAAAAAGAAGGAGCTGAATAAAGCCATAGACGATGCCGAAAAGAAATACGAGGAGGCCAAGGCCAAGGCCGAAGAGCCCATAAAGAAGGCCGAGGAGGAGATCAATAAGCTTAAAGAAAAGGCCGAGTCGCTCAAGAAGGAGGCCGAGGACAGGGTCAAAGAGCTTAAGGACAAGGCGGGCGCAGAGCTCAAGAAGCTCGAGGACGAGGCGGACGGCCTGAAGTCGAAGGCGAAGGAGTGGGCCGATAAGGCGGCCTCATATGGTACGGACGCGAACGTGCAGGGCATTTCGGCTGCCGATAAATCCGGCCTGGAGGCTAAAAAGAAAGAGGCCGAAGAGAAGGCGAAGGGCCTCGAGAAGGAGCTCGAGGATAAGAAGAAGGCGCTGGAGGACAAAAAGGCCGAGCTCGAGAAGAAAGCCGAAGATATCAAGAAAGAGGTCGAGGACAAGGTCAAAGAGGCCGGGGATAAGGTCAAGGAGGCCGAGGACAAGGTCAAGGAGGAGAAGAAGAAAGTCGAGGATACCATGAAGGAGGCCGAGGACAAGGTCAAGGAAGCGAGGAAGAAGCTCGACGATACGGTGAAGGAGCTGCAGGACAAGATCGACGAGGCCAGCGCCGAGCCTAAGAAGATATTAAAAGAGGCGAACGATAAATATAACGAGGCGGTCAAGAAGGCCGAGGAATCGAAGAAAGAGGCGGCGAAGGCCGTGGAGAGCCTGAAGAAGGCCTATAAGGAAGCCCGGGACACGGTCATGAGCGCCCGGAAGATGGCCGGCATGGATTGATGATAATGGTGGTAAGATGGCGAACGTAGGCGGCGTAAAGTCTTCGGTAAGCTCGGCGAAGAGCGCTTTGGATGGCAAAGCGAGCTCGCTGCGGGCGGTCCAGCAGCGCTATATGATGGAGAAGGATAAGGCGGAGGCCGCGAAAAAGGTCGCCGAGACGAAGGACCTCTCCTTCATGGACGGCAAGAGCGCCACTGTCGATAAGATCAATCAGCAGAAACGCAGGGCTGGAAAGGCTAAGAACGGCGTGGAGCAGAGGCAGAACGAGTTCGCGAAGGCCCAGGAACTGGTAAAATCGCTCGTTGAAAAGGTGGAGAAGGGCGCAAAGGGAGGCAAATGATGTTTTTCAAAGGCGTATCGCTTAAGCTATGCCAGGAAGATGTGGCTGAATCCTCCGAATCGCCGGTGGAATCGATAAAGAAGATCTGTGAGAACGAAGTGAAAAAGCAGCGGATGCTGGAGCTCGCCATCGTCAAGAACATATACACCCACAAGAGCAGCAATGACAATGATAATTATGAATGCGACGTGGAGCTTAAGAATGGCGGCAACGAGCTGAGAAAAGTGCCCATCCTGACTCCCCACATCGGCTTTACCTGGGTGCCCAATGTCGGCGATCTTGTGCTTATCGGCTACGTTGGCGGGAACGTGAATTCGCCGGTGGTCCTGGGGAGCCTCTATAACGATGACCAGCGGCCGCCGGTGAACGATATGGACCAGGCCATATGCTCGACGAGCGAAGAGGGCTTTAAACAGCTCGACTTCACCATCGGCAATGACAACAACATGAAGATCGATAGTGACAAAGGCTTCCAATGGAGTGCAGGAGATGTGCGGCTTTTATTGAACAAGCGCCGTAACGAGGTGTCCATTATGGATTTTAAAAATTTGTCCTTCTGGATTAGCGGCTCGAATAAAGGCGATGCCTCGATTGCCTGCAACAATTCCATCTTGATCGCCGTCATTCCAGACGTTGACAAGGCGCCGAGCGTTCCGAAGAACGGGATATTGATTAAAACGGATGGAGAGGTAACGATCAAGGCCGGCAAGATCAACCTGAGCGGTGACGTGGAGATCAATGGCGGCAGCATCAAGCTTAAAGGCACCAACATCAGCGTGGAAGCGAGCGGCCCGCTTGACTTGAAGGGCAACCCCGTGAATATCAATTGAGGTGTATAGATGGGACAGCCAGCCGCAAAACAGGGGGATAAGATCGTAGGGATGGACACTCATATTGTCATGGTGCCGTCGCCCGGGGGTCCGGTACCGACGCCTACGCCGCACCCCTTTAACGGCATCATAGATAATAACGTAAGCTCGAACGTAAATATAAACAATATGCCCGCGGCGACAGTGGGATCGACGGCCACTAACACGCCGCCGCACATGCCCATCGGCGGGCCGTCATTCCAGATACCGCCCACAAATATGGGGACGATCATAGCGGGAAGCGCCACGGTCCTCATCAATAAAAAGCCTGCTGCCCGCGCGGGGGATACCGCGAACACGTGTAACGATCCGGCAGGCGTGGCGCCCGTAGGAAAAGTAGTAGCGGTCAGCAATGTATTGATCGGGTGAGGAAATTTAATGGACGAGGAACTATATGGGAGCGACGTCAAGCTCCAGGTCGTGGTGAGCAAGGTGTACTATGGCCTGGGGGCAGACCTCAAGGTCGGTAAGAAGGGAGACCTGCAGACGGTCTCAGGGAGGGAGAACCTGGGCCAGGCGCTCATGCAGCGCCTGCTCACGAGAAAGGGGAGCTGGCCGATCTTGGCCACCCAGGGTACGGCTCGCGGCTGCACGAGCTCATCGGCCAGCCGAATAACCAGGCTACGAGGGACCTGGTACGGCTGTATGCGAAGGAGTGCGTCATGCAGGAGCCCCGGGTGAAGGACATCGTCGACGTAAAAGTCACTCCCGTGAGCGGCGACCCTCACGCCGTCATACTGGACATAACGGTCATACCTATCAAGAGCAACGTTCCCATGAACCTCGTCTTTCCCTATTACCTGGAGGTAATTTGATGGCTTTCGTGAGAAAATCCTATGGCGAGATAACCGACTCCATCCTGGCCCAGATCACAAAAGGCGTGGTGAACGAGAGGTACGAGCACGCGCCTTCACGGACCAAATACAAGCTGGGATATCCCAACGTAAAGGACATCATCAGCGTTAAAGGTACACTAAAGGGAGCGCCATTCACGTTCCGAAAGGGCACCGATTACAGGATGAGCGATGGCATGCTGGAGTGGCTGCGGGAAGGGGAAAAGCCCGACGGGTACACGCCGTTCTTCGCCTATTACCTGGTGGACGTGCCCCGCGGCATTACGGACGTTAATCCCGGCAGCGTGACCCGCACGCTCGTTGAGTCCATCGCGCTCGAAATGGATTTCCTCTACGCGCAGATGAACCAGGTGTACAATGCGGGGTTCATCGATACGGCCACAGGGAAGGCGCTGGACCTGGTCGTCTCCATGCTGGGCATCACGAGAAAGGCCGCAGGATATGCGATGGGCGAGGTCACGTTCGGCAGGAACAATCCTCCCGGCACCGTTGAGGTTTCCAATGAGACCTACGTCTTCGACGGGAAGGACCGCTATGAGCTAAAGAACATTATGGTAAAGGGAATAAAAAAGGTGGAAAGTGACGTTGACGGTAAGCGCACGGCCTTTACCGGGGGAGCCGATTATGCCCTGGAAAGCGATAAGCTCGTATGGCTGCAGGGCGGCAAGCGCCCGTCCCCGGGCTCGATATTCACGATAGATTATTCCATTTACGAGAAGATCGCCATCCCCCTAAATACTACGGTCTCCACCTATTCACGGAACCCCGAGAACATCAAGACCTTCAGGACGACCAAGGACGCCGTGCTATCGTTTAAACCGGACGGAAAATGGGAGACGGAAGTCCCGGTCATGGCCATGGTGGCGGGAAAAGAGGGCAACGTCTTCGCTGGCAGCATCAACGTGATGCCGAAGCCGGTCGCGGGCATCGAGTATGTGATCAATAAGCGGGACATCATGAACGGCACGGAAGCCGAGACTGACGCCGAATTGAGGGACCGGGCCAAGCGCGCCCTTGAAATGGCGGGCAAGGCGACGCTGCGCTCCCTGAAAGCGGCCGTCCAGGGCGTAGAGGGCGTCACCGGCGAGGTGGTCGTCATCGACCAGCCGGACAACATCCCGGGGATCATACAGATAATAGCCAGCGGCGGCGACGATGCCGAAATAAAGAGGGTCATCGACGACACCAGGTCGGCCGGCATCCTGGTCGAGTTCAAGCGTCCCTCTATCATACCGCTTGATATTAAATTAGCTATATACGTGGTCGAGGGGATCGACAAGGCCGAGGTCAGGGCCAGGGTGGATAAGACCGTACGCGAGTACCTCGGCACTCTGAACATCGGCGATGACGTCATTATAAGCCAGATAGTTAAAGCGGCGTTGAATATCACGGGCGTACGGGACGTGAGGGATGTCACAGTGAACGATAGCAAGGAGAACATCGACGTCAGGCAGGATGAACGGGGCGAGTTCAAGGCCCTCGAGATATACGTGGAGGAGTAAGATGGCGGTAAGAGCCGAAAAGATCGCTGCCAGGTTCCCTCACTTCTATATCTCGTGGGATAAATCGTCCACGGTATCCTCTTTAGTCTCATCGGTCGGCAAGACCATGGACGAGACGGAAAAGGACTTCGTCTGGATCATGAGGTCCCATTGGGTGGATACGGCGAACGGTGAGGACCTGGACCGGCTAGGGAAGCTATTCAGCATAGAGAGAGGTAAGGGCGAGCAGGATGCCGACTGCAGGGGAAGGCTCAAGACCGCCATAATAAGCTATAAGGGCGGTGGCACACTAAGCTCTATGCGGATGATGACGAGGATTGCCCTCGGCCTCTCACAGGACTACCCCGTCGAGGTCAAGGAAAATCCGTTAGTGGCCATGAAGAAGACCTGGAAAATAAGGGCTAATAGTGACTGGAAGGTGGACCCGAAGAGCGTCGCAGATGCCGAGCCGGAGATCACCATCGCGCTCGAGACCAGGGACGTTAAGATCGCCGACCCTACCATTACCAACCTGGATACGGGGGAGTCTGTCACGTTCAAGGGCACCCTGTCATATGGGGAAGTGCTCAAGATCGGCAAAGGGGGCGCGACGGTGGATGGCGTGGATAAAACGCGGCAATTATCAGCGGCGAAAGCGCTGTCGATGCCGCGGCGGAAGACCAAGTGGCAATATACCGAGTCCATAGGGGCCAACCTGGGCGTGTTCGACCGGGCGCAGTTCGATAAGTCCGTGTTCGCCGTGGACATTACCTCCTCGGTCACCTTCGAGTGGACGGCATTCCAGCCCGCCTCCTTCGAGATACTTGTGCCGAAGGCGCTGCTTGATAAGTCAGGCGTTAAGGCCACCTACCTCCAGCTATTGATCGATTCGGTAAAGGCCAGTGGCGTCAAGGGAGAGGTGAAGGTAGTATGAAAGTCGTAATGATAATAATTATGCCAGGAGCGTGAGATGCATATGGTGATTGAAGTAAATTATAAGAAGCCCGGCGATCTTATCCGTTCCGAAGAGTGGAATAAGATCCTCGACGAGCTGGTCAGCCTGAGAAGCTACATCGAAAGCATGGCGAGGGGCATCACGCTGACGCAGCTCTCCAGCCCGGTGGGCACGTCCTATAATCTAAGCGCGGGCGTAGGGGAGGAGTTCAACTACGGCACGGAAGTGATGGGCCTCATAACGAAACAGTATTATCTGGGGAAGGCCCAGACCGGCGACGTATGCAGGTTCGGCATCAACGATATGGCCGACGTAATATCGTACTGGTCCGGGGCCGCCAATGGCGATAAAGATGGCCTGGAGATACAACTGGAGTACGTGGACGGGAGCGTGTTCACCAGCGATAAGCTTTTCATCAACGAGTGGTCGAACCTCAGGCCCAAGAATAATAAGAACCCATACATAGAATATTTACAATCGCCTAACCAGAGGTTATGGTACCGGTATACGCTGGTAAACCCGACCCCCGACAGGGCGATCCGCTATATCACGTTCAGGGACATCAATGCCGACTGCGGGGTCCGGGTCGCCAACGTGTTGCACTACCTGACAAGGGTAAAGCCGCTTGTCGTCAAAAAGTGAGGGCTCATGATCAAGGAGATCGACGATGCCATCCTGACGTCGCTTCGAAACGGGCTATCGGGACTTATTCCGCCAGATAGCGTCATCCCGGGCGAGCCCGAGCCGAAAAAGAAGAACATGGTCTTCGTGGACACGGCGGACTTCATCATAGAAGACGTTTGCATGGGCACGCTGCGGCAGGACATAAAGGAGGAATTCGAGGAAACGTTCGACGGCGACGGCAAAGAAGTGAAGTTTAAGTTATCCCGCGCGCCCGTAAACCAGCTATTATTCGTCGAGTACCCGAAGGGGACGGCCAGGAACGCCCCCGATGATTATGCGGCGGACCTGGAGGGGGGCATCGTCGAGTTCAGGGACCCGCCGCCGAAGGGTAAGTCCATCATCCGCATCAGGTACGACTTACCCGGGCCTGTCGGCGAGAAGAGCTTCCTCAAATTTTTACTCACGTACAACATTGCCATCGTTGCAGGTAATAACGAGGATAGGGGCAGGCTCACGCTCGCATCTATCGAGGCCCTGTACAGGGACATGCCCATGCTCGTGAAACACGGCGTCGAGGATATGAAGCTCGTCAAAGGGTACACGGCTGCCGTGGACGGCGATAAAACGGTGAGGCAGAGCACGCTCGTGTACAACGTCCAGACGACGGTGGAAATAAAGACAAAGATGGCGCCGATTGAAAAGATCGAGATCAAAAAGAAGTAAAGGCCGTGCTGTCACGGCCCTCCTATTTTTTTATGTTCCCTTGGTTGCGGTACTGCTTCTTTCGGGTTGTCTGGCGCCGCATTTGTCGCAGTATTTGGCGGCCTCGGGTATGATGGCGTTGCAGGTGGTGCACTGTTTCACGTCGACTCCGCTCGGGGGAGTGAGGCCGCACTTGGGGCACTTGGAGGCGTCCATGGTCATGGTGGAGCCGCAGTGCATGCAGAACCGCCTGGCGATGCCCTGGAAGTTCACCCGGCCTTCGCCCTTGATCGGGCCGCTGACGGCCGTAATGACCGCAGTTCCGCTCTTGTCCCCGGGCGTTATCGAAGTGATGGTTTCGGTCGACCTGGCAGGTAGCTTAATATTGCCCGAGATCCTGCCCATGGTAGACGTCAGGCTGATCGCCATATCCTGCATCGGGGCCGCATAGTTACCGTTCCTGTCCCGGACCCTTATCCTGACGTTGGCAGAGTTGTCGTCGCTTGCCCTCAGGGTTTCAGGCGAGACCATAACTTCGAAGGACGCTCCATCGCACACGAAGCTTATATTCGCCCTGGCCTTCTTCTTTCCGGCTTTCGCCGTGATGGTGACCGCCCCGAATTCTTTTGACGGCACGAGCATGGCTTCCACGAAGTCCCGGCTGATGGGCAGCACGACGTTCTGTATGCTGCCGGACGTGGCCTCCATCTCGATGTCCATGTTTGTGCGAGGCCGGCGCCTTAAGCCGAAGCCGTTCGCCAGCATCACTTTCACTGGCATGGCGGTCTTTCCATCGCACGGGGCGGTCGCGCTGCCAGGCACGACCTTCAGCCTGCGCCAGCGCCAGAGCAGCAATACCAGGATGATAAGCAGAAGCAGGGCTACACAGGCGGCTATGGCCCAGAGCGGGATACTGGCCAGGCCGCCCAGGTCAATGCCCAGGTCGGTCGAGACGGCGATCGTCGTATTATTATTGACCTGCACCAGGGGTATCGTGTCCAGCGTCCATCCCTACTACAAAATATTATTTCTTCGGGATCTCCGGCTGCGCGCCGCCGCAGTTATAGCAGAACTTCGCGGATTCTGGTATGACTGTGCCGCAGTTCGAGCACTGTTTCGTGTCCACGCCCGACTGCGGCGTGAGCCCGCACTTCGGGCACTTGGCCGCGTCTATGCTCATCGAGGCCCCGCAGTGCATGCAGAACCTGCTGGACGCGACGGGCGGCGGAGCGGGCCTGGCGGGCTCGGCCGGCTTTACGGGCGCGGGCTTCTTCTTTCTCAGGAGGAAGAACGCCAGCACGGCGACAATGGCCAGGAATACGAGGAGCAGAACGATGGCGGCCGCCCCGATGAGCAGGAGCTCCGTGGTCCCGAGGCCCAGCCCCAGGCCTCCCGATTGAGGCTTCGCCGTCGGTGGCATGGCAGTCGGAAGGGGCGTAATCGCGATGGGCGTCGCCGTCACCGGTGATACGGTCGCCGCCGAGGCCTGCCGGACGCTGATTTGTGCCTCGTTCTGGCCGTAGACGCTTCCGCCGGCAATATCATAGGCCCTTACGACGATGGTGTAGTCGCCGGCCGAGGGCATCGTGATATCGGCGGAATGGTTTCCCTGCTTATCTGTCATACCGTTCGCGGACGAGATCGGCTCCGTGCCTGCAGGGCCCTTGAGCTCATATTCGACATAGATATCGGGCACCGAAGGGTCAGTGCCCATCTGGTAATAGAGCAACGTCACGTGAGACGTCACATGTACGACGCCTCCGGCGTCGACGGCTCCCGGGTCAACGGTAATGCCAATATCATATTTCGGCAGGTTGACCATTTGCATGGCATTCACTTGAGCGCAAAAGAGCGTCAAGATCATCATCATTAGCGATAATATCAAAACGGACTTATAGATGGCCTGGCGGGCTTTACCACCCATGATAATTACCTCGCTTTAATATTAACGGCATATAGTATAAATGATTGTCCGGCCGTCTACATGAGGAGAAGTAGTGCCGGATACACTACTTCTTCGTCGCCCCGGAGTCCTTGGGCGGCTGGGCTTTGGCAGATTCGGGCTGCCTGGCACCGCACTGGTAGCAGAACTTCGCCGGCTCGGGTATGACCGTGCCACAGGTGCTACACTGCTTGGTGTCTACGCCCGAGGGCGGCGTCAGGCCGCACTTCGGGCAGCTCGGCGCCTCCATCTCCATCGCGGTGCCGCAGTGCATGCAGAACCGCTTCGGCAAGCCCTGGAAGGTTATTTTGCCCTCTCCCCGGAGGTCGCCGCTTACCGCCGTGACCACGGCAGTGCCGCTCACGTTGCCCGAGGTGATGGACGTGGTGGCGGACTGCGCCTTTGGCGGCAGCTTCACCGGGCCTTTGATGCTGCCCAGGGTCGACTTGAGGTCGACAGTCATCTCCTCAATGGGCGCGATGAACTTCCCGGAGCCGTCTTTTATCTTGATCACAATGTTAGCCGATGACTTGCCATCGGCGGGAACAGAGTCAGGGCTGACGGCCAGGTCGATCACGGCCCTGTCGTAGACGAATCGTACCTCCGCCCGGGCTGTCTTGCCCTTCGCTTTGGCCGTGACGGTCACGGGCCCGAACTCCTCGGACGACGTGAGCTGGGCCTCGACGAAGTCCCTTCCGGTGGGGATCACGATGTTCTGGACCTTGCCCGCCGTCGAGGCCATCTCTACCTCGACGTCGGAGCGCTGCTTCTTGACCATGCCGAGGCCGTTGACGAACATGACCTTGATGGGAACGACGGATTTGCCATCGGCCGGCACCTTGGTGGTTTTCGGCGTTATTCTCAGCGTGCTCTTCAGCCACAGGTAGAGGAACACGATGAGCAGTAAGAGGATGATGAGCGCCACTATTGCGATGGCCGCGAGCATGGTAGAGTCCACGTTAAAGCCTCCGCCGCCCGCGGTCTTGTTGACCGCGACCGTTATCTGGGACGAATAGGCGTTCGTGGCCCCGAGGTTATCGGTCACCGTGAGGACGGCCGCATACGTTCCGTTAACAGTATAATTGTGTACGGCGCTCTTGCCGGTCCCCGTCTGCCCGTCGCCGAAGTCCCACGCATAGGCTACGACGCTCCCGTCAAGGTCTTTGGACCCGGACGCGTCGAACGTCACGTTCAGGGGCTCAGGCCCGCTTATCGGGGTTGCCGCGAAGCCGGCGGTGGGCGGCGTGTTCGGGATTGTCACCTGCAGGCTCTTGGTAGCGTCCCAGAAGCCGTCCTTGGAGGCGGTCACGTTTATGGTGAATGTGCCCGCCGTCGAGGACTGGAACGTGGTGCTAAATACGCCCTGAGAGCTGGTGAACCCGGCGTTTTCCTTCACCGTCCCCCCCGAGACGTTGAGCTTGACCATGACGTTGCCCATCTTCGTCCCGTTGACGTCCTTGACCGTCACGCTGATCGTGGATGGCGTATCCTTATTCACGGTCAGGGGGCTGGCCGTGGCGTCCATGTACAGGGACGGCTTCTTTAAAGTACCAATAATGCCGGGATCGAGCGTATACATGCCGGGGTCGATCATCAGACCCCCACTTGGCAACGCGGCATTGGCCTGGGCGGCCATAAAGATCATCAGTAATATCAGAAGCGCGCTTAAGTGTAAGCATTTTTTAATATGTTTATTGGGCTCATCCACCGCCATACAACAACCTCGGTACCGTAAAATCGCATGATAGGTAAGCGATTTTTAACGTACATTGAATCTTGGGTAGGAGCATATATATAGTTTTCTTAGGTGCCTCTATCCGACCGAAGGCATGGTCCCATGCACGTGAAAATATATTAACGTGAGGAGCCTCCATAAAGCCTATGAGCCCATGATGGTGACCGCATGCTGATAGATACCCACGTCCACACGGATCACAGCGATGGCCTGCTCTCTCCGGCACGAGTAGTTGACGACGCCCTGTCGGGCGGCATAGGCTTGCTCAGCATTACTGATCATGACTGCGTGGGCGCTTACCCGGCTGCCCTCGGGCTGGCGAAAGGCCGCGGCCTCCGGATGATCCCGGGAGTGGAGCTTACCACGAAGGACGAGCAGGGCTGTAGCTGTATCCACATCGTAGGGCTGGGCATCAGGACCGATCATGAAGTGAGGAGGGTGCTAGGAAGGATCAGCGAGGCCCGCGACGCCTCCGACCATGTCTTCCTGGAGAACCTGAACAGGTATTTCGGGGCCCGGTACGGGGGATGGACGCCCACCGCGGGCATCAAGCCCAGCGTATTCCAGAACACGCTGGCGAATGCCAGGAGCCAGGGCATCCGCATTTCCGAGAAGGAGCTGATGGACGTCTTCCTTGACCCCGGGCTGTGGGCGCCCATCGAGCACGAGATCACGGTGGACGAGGCCGTCTCTTATATTAAAGAGTGGGGCGGGGTGCCCGTGCTGGCACATCCCTTCGACTTCAGCAACGACGTGCGCCTGGTCTTTAAAAGGTTTATGGCGGCGGGCGGCGAGGCCGTGGAGCTGTGCAAATACCGCTACAAGGTGAGGAGCGAGGCGCTGGCGAAATTATCAGCGCCCGAGTTGCTGGCCAGGGAGCGCGAGATGAACGAGTGGACGATAAAGCAGGCCAATAAGCACTGCCTGAGGCTGACGATGGCCTCTGACTGCCACGACGGGCGCCGGGCCATGGGCATGGACCCCGAAGAGTATGGCATCGACGTTTCATGGCTGAATGGGTTATTGGGATAGCCCGTTTTGATACATTTATCTGCTCGTAGCTACTTTTTTCAACTGGGAGGTAAAATTATGGATAAAATCGCGATGGGCCCGAAGACGCTCATGTACCCTATGCCGGTCGTGCTCGTGGGGGCGAACGTCGGCGGCAAGCCCAATTACATGGCGGCCGCGTGGTGCAGCATCGCCTGCATGGCGCCGCCCATGGCGGCAGTGGCCATTAACCACGCCAGGCACACGCTCAAGGGCATCTACGAGAATAAGGCGTTCAGCATTAACGTGCCGTCCGCCAATCATGTCATAGAGGCCGACCACTGTGGCATGGTCACGGGGGCGAGGGTCGATAAGTCGAAGGTGTTCGTGAGCTTCTACGGGAAATTAAAGACCGCCCCCATGATAGAGGAGTGCCCGTTTAATCTGGAGTGTAAGCTCTTCGATACCGTGGACTGCGGCAGCCACGTCCTGTGTGTGGGCGAGATCGTGGAGACTTACGCCGATAAGGATGTGGTGACGGGCGGCATGCCGGACATCAAGAAGGTGGACCCCATGATCTACTCGGACGGTAAATATTATAAGGTCGGCGAGTTCCTCACGGGCGCCTTCTCGGCCGGAAAGGCCTATAAAAGGAAATCAGGGGATCTTTAAAATTTTGATATTTTTAATAAATTCCTCACCGCCACGCGGCCGGGACTCGCATAACAGGATGAGCGGGTATCTGACGGTACCGATGTGAGGATAAGTGACATTATCCCAGTCATCCTTGCGGGCCTCTCGTCCGGTGGCGGTAGGAATTGAGGTGGGTGTTGAGGTGGGTGTTGAGGTGGGGTATCGGAGTTTAGGATGGAGTAGAGGTTAGCAGGTGAGGATTGACTGGCCCTTTATCTCCATCTCATAAGTTCCTATATACGCCTACTCATTGGGTAGCATGCGGGCACATAGCTCGTAAGCCATGCGCTTTTACATGTTACAATTGCATCTTTACGCTAGCAAGTAATCAAGCTTGTCGGGCAGTAATGGCGGAATACGCGGCGTGGAATAGCACAACAAGCGATTTTTTATTTTAAAGCCGCTTATTCGCCGGAACTCCCTTCGCTTACGGCGTTATTCGTTGTCTCGATATGGCTTGGATTGCATTCATCTGTTCGATGTGACGATTTGCGCCTACCGGGCAGGCGGACGTGCACGCCGTGCAGTATGAGTAGGCGCGGTCCGATATTTTGCGGTGGTTGAGGGGGCATGCGCCGCACTTTTTGCGGTCCACCTCTTCTTTTGAGATGGCGCCGACTGGGCATGCTTTCATGCATTCTTCGCATTCTCCGCAGCTGTCGTCGCCCAGTATTTCGCATGGCTCGCCCATGTCGGCATCCGTGAGGATGCCCCTGAGCCTCAGCCTGGGGCCATGTACCTTCGATACGAACATCCTTGATTTCCCGATCCAGCCCAGGCCCGCCAGCACTGCCCAGGCCTTCATGTAGTATGAGGTGTATTCTTCGCCCCGGAAGCCGACTTTTTTGAGGCTGTCCATGATCCTCGACGACGCGATGTCCAGCGCCATCATTTCCACCGAAGCCATGTAATCGTCCGAGACACGGTAGTAGACGTCCTGCCCGTCGTCCATGAGCCTTTTGCCTAGTATTACCATCGTCCTGGCGGATGGCATGATCTCAACTGGATTTTTTACGTTAGAAATGTCGACTTCTCTGTCCGCCCATTTTACCCCTTTCAAGAGATCCATCTCGGCGGCCGGTATGGTGGCTTCGTCGTCAAGCCCGAGGAAGCCCACCACCTCGATGCCGTATTTTGTCGCGATGGCGATAATGTCCTTTTTTGTATTGTCGGGGCGGGCGTTTGGCATAAAAGTATTATTACAGCGTCCGAAAATATTAATACTTTGTAGATTCATGTAGAGTCCGCCAGCTGCAAGTAGGTTTCACAGGTAGGCACCGATGGTCTAGCGGCTATGATATCAGCCTTCCAAGCTGAATACCGGGGTTCGAATCCCCGTCGGTGCATGAGTAGAAGGGCGAGGAGAAGGGCCAAATTTTCTTTTTAGCGGGTCGACGCCCGGCCTGATGGCCGGGCTACTCGGCGTTTTGGGTGCTTCGGTGTCGGGGCCGGTAAGCAAGAGCGCTCCGCGCGGCGTAGCACCCCGCTTCGCACGGCCGCTGATGCGGCGTGCTTCGCTCGCAAGCCCTAAGCGACGTTTTACTAAAGAAAAACGTCCATTACCCCGCCATCTTCGCATCGGCCTGATGGCCGACTAATGCCCAAAACGCCTCGACGACCGCTGACATTTATACCTTATTTAGGCTCGGATCGCATCGCCTATGGTTCCTTTTATTATTCGTTTGCCATCAGGCAATCTATAAATCGGGGGTCCACGAGGGGGCGGAGCGAAGCGGAGTCCCCCTTCAGTCTCAGTAAAAGAAGACTTGGTGCCTAACCATCCGTTTTTTTACTGCCTAACCATCCCTTTGCTACATATTATTTTCTTACTCATGGACCTCGGATATCTTTATATCGCAGCCAAGCCTTAAAAATCCACGGATGTCCGCCCGCAGAAAAAACGAGCCCCGGAAGAGGCCATTCAACGTCGACATGGCCGAGCAGCGAATCAAGAGACTATTCGAGCTGGCCGAAAAGGCGTACCCGGAAAGGCCCGATCTGGCAAACCGGTACGTCGACATAGCCAGGCGCATCAGCATGCGCCACAGGGTCAGCATACCGAGGGAGCTCAAAAAGAGGATATGCAAAAAATGCGGGGCGTTCTTAGTGCCGGGGGATAACAGCCGCGTCCGGCTGGACGGGAAGAACGTCGTCGTCACCTGCCTGGCATGCGGGGCAATCAAGCGATACCCATACAAGTAAAAAATACGGGCAATATTATAAACAACGTCTTAGGGCGCAACCGGTAAACTATATATCCATATAGCGTATTAAGAATCGCTTATATATTCAGATGCCATTCTTGTGGGGGCGAAAAGATACGATTAGAAAATTAGTATCGGCCATGCTCGTGCTGCTCACGCTAGGGGCGACCTTCGCTCCCGCGATGGCGGCGACTCCCACGGATAAGGATGTACACATCACGAAGGTCGTCGTCGAGCCGGGCGGCCCCGACATGAACTTTACCATTTATTTTGAAAGCAGCTTTTTTACCCGCGTCTTCTCCATCATTTTCGGCGCCAAGGTGCTGCAGCCGTCCATCGAGCACATGTTCTCCAACTTCACCAACGTCTCGATCGTCAGCATCGACTCGAACAGCGGCGTCGCAAAAGTGGAGGTCAGGGACATGTCGAAGCTCTCTGGCGACGGGTGGTATATCTACAACGGTAGCTCGACATTCGCATCCAGGGCGGACGTCATAGAGGTGCACAACTCTGATGGCAAGGTCGTGACCTTGAATGATGCTAACACGCTGCCTGCCATATCCAACCGGGTGCCGAATAAAACGTAAAGCCACACTAAGACTATTAAGGGCCACGAAGGACGTTTCAGGCACGAAGGCGTGCCTTCGTGCCTGAAACGTCCTTCGTGGTCTTTCGTGGTCTTTCGTGGGGCTTATTCTTTATGTTGCCAGCGCTTCTTCTTTTTGGGCGTCTTCAGGGCCGATGGCAGGTCCACGACGTAGACGCCCTCCTCCTTGGACATCACCAGCTCCTTCCTGTTCAGCAGGATTGGGAGGTTGATATCGTAACTGCCCTTCTCCAGGATACGGACGCTCTCGATGCGCTCGTGGGCGGGCTTTTTGTCCTTCGCCTCCGGCTTCGCCTTTACTACGGGCTCCGGCTCCGCAGTTTTGGGCTTCCTGAGCTCCTTTTCTCTGGTCTCCCGAAGCTCCTTCCTGGCCCTAATATACTGGAACTTCTTACCGCCGCACACGGGGCAGCCCGTATTCAAGTCCAGCTCGCCGCTTTCCAGGATGTTCTTACACTCCATACACCGGTGCGGCATGGGGACCCTCACGAAATGACGGCCGAGATGACGTCCTTTTCCTTCTTCAGAGTCCTCAGGCGGTTCGCCGGGCCGATGACGGTGACCCGGGCATCCTCCCGCTTAAGGATCTTCCACGGCGAGGGCCTGCTCCGGGGATAGCTCTGGATCTCGATGCCATAAAAAGCGGTATCCCTAATCCTCAGCATCGTGTGCTCGATGAGCTGGGCCTCCTCTCTAGGGTTGAGGCCCTTCTCCAGTATCACTATCCGCCCGCTGGATACGTCGTCCAGGATCAGCCGTATCTTGTCCATCGTGCTCATGGCCTGTAGTTTATCGGCCGATATCATGTTGATCTGAATGTTGCCGTCCATGTTATCCGAACCTGCTGGCGATCGTCTCGTATAATAAGCTTATGTTCTTTCCTTTGAGGGCCGAGATGGGCACGACCGTGTGCTGGGGGAACGCCCCTTTGATGCGGTCCGCCGACGCCCCCGGGAGGTCCATCTTATTGGCCACGATGAGCATGGGCAAACGTCTTGCCTCCATGTTGCCTATCACCGTCACGTTGACCTGGGTGTACGGGTCCTCGGTGGAGTCCATTACCAGTAGAACGCCGTCCAGGTTGTCCATCCACTTGATGGCCTCGATGACGCCCTCGGTGGCCTCCTTTGCGCGCCTCTTCGCCTCATCCTCCGAGAGGCCGAACGCCATGAAGTCGTGAAAATCGATCTTCGTCGCAAGGCCGGGCGTATCCACGACGTCTAGCGTGACCGAGTATCCGTCGCCCTTGATGGTCACGCCCTCGCGGCGGCGTACGCGGCGCGTCTCGTGCGGTATGCTCGACACGACGCCGATAGTCTCGCCAGTGAAGTCCATCAGGATCTTGTTGGCCAGCGTGGTCTTCCCCGCATTGGGCGGGCCATAGATCCCTATCCGGGATGCTTTCCTCTTGAATATCCGCCCCAGTAAGCCGGATAAGCTATCCTTTAGCTCAGCTAACAGAGCCATCCCATTCCCCTACGAGGGTAAAATTATGCTTCAAAACTATATTAAGGATATGCTCTAAAAAAAATAAGCGGCGATAATATTAATATTATTATATAGCATAAATGCTTATGGAAATAATAGAGGCGTGCAAATGGAGACGGACCTATCGGTGAGCGACGTCATGTCGCGCAGGCTCATAACGGCCGACGTATCGGAAACGGCTGACAGGCTAGGCCGGATCATGGCCGATGCCGGCGTGGGTTGCATCATCGTCACCAAGGAAAACCATCCGATAGGCATCGTTACAGAGCGTGACCTCGTCGTCAAGATCATTTCTAAGAATGCACATCCGTCAAAGGTGAAGGCGCAGGACATCATGTCCACCCCATTGATCACAATACCCCCTGATAAAAGCGTCGAGCTCGCCTCCAGGGAGATGGCCCGCCGCAGGATCCGCAGGCTCCCGGTCGTCCAGGATAGAAAGCTTATCGGTCTCGTCTCAGACTCCGACCTGCTCTCTGTATCCTCGGAGCTGAACGAAATTTTAAGGGATGTGATCAGGCAGAACAACCCGGAGGGGGAGTTCGCTGCGGTACCTGAGTGGGAAGCCGAGGAGAAGAGCCCCAGCGTATTCATCCAGGGCATATGCGAGGTGTGCCAGAGCTTTCAGGAGTCCCTGGAGTACATCGACGGGTCATATGTGTGTATGAGATGCAGGGAGGAGCTCCCGTTATATCAGTAGGAGGCGGCAAGATGAAAGTCGGCGATATAATGGCCACTAACCCCCAGTCCGTCGATATTCATGAGTATATCACCCGGGCCAGGGAGATCATGCGGGACTATAACTACGATAGCCTGCCCGTTGTGGAAAACGGCAGGGTAGCGGGCATCATCACCCTTCAGGATATCATCAATGTTACGTCGACAAAATCGGACGTGACCGTGAGCGGCTATGTACGGCTCGATATTCCCCGGCTGACGCCGGATACGGGGCTGGCGAAGGCCGCTTACGTGATCATACATACGAGCGAAGGGCGGGTGCCTGTGATCGACCCGGGCTCGAAGCTCGTGGGAATGCTCAGCATCAAGGACATCTTTAAGGGCCTTCCAGAGATGGACCTCGCGGACGTGCCGGTGAGCGAGATCATGACAAAAAAGGTCGTCGTATGCATGCCTGAAGACAGCCTTTCGAAAGTATGGGCCAACATGATCGAGTTCGGGCTGACCGGTTTACCGGTCGTCAACATGAAGCAGGAAGTGGTCGGCATGATCACCCGGCAGGATCTCACAAGGCAGGGATATGCCAGGATCGAGAGGGAGAGCGAGGGCCGCAGGACGCCGACCACGGTACAGAAGATCATGTCCACGCCAGCGATCACCATTGACGAGAACGACTCGATAAAAAATGCGGCTAAGATCTTTATGGACCGGAACATTGGGAGGGTACCTGTGGTAAGTAACAATAAGCTATCAGGGATAATCGACCGTTATGACGTGATAAAAGCGTGCAGGGTGCTGCAGGGGGTCAACGCGAAATGAGCAGGGAAGGCAAAAGGCAGTTCGGCGACGAGAGCCGCCGTCCTCGAAAAGGGAACAATGGGACGTTTGATCACGATCTCCGGGAGCGTATGACCACCGGGGATCTAAATTTCAAGCATAAGCAGGCGCAGCACGAGAGCGGGATCATGGCCGTGGCGATAAGGGACGTGGTCACAATACCGCCGACCACCACCATCATAGGCGCCGCGAGGACCATGGTCGGCTATGGCTGCAGGCGAGTGCCTATCGCCGATGCGGGCACGAAAAGGCTTAAGGGCATCTGCACGGTCATCGACATCATCGATTTCCTCGGCGGCGGAGAAAAGCGCAAGATCATAGACCGGGTATACGACGGCAATATGATCGTCGCCATCAACGGCCCTATCACCGAGATCATGGAGAGCGACGTGGCGACAGTGGGCTCCGATGCCTCGCTGGAGGATGCCATAACGACCATGATCGACCGCTCCGTAGGGGGCGTTCCTGTCATCGATCAAGAGGGCATCATCGTCGGGATCATCACCGAGCGCGATATCGTCCGTCTGATGGGGGACTCGGTATCGGGTAAAAAGGTCAAAGATATCATGAGTAAGCACGTCACTACCGCCCTGCCGAACATGTCCATCGAGGCCGCGGCAAAGACCATGATAGCGAGTGGCTTCAGGAGGCTGCCGGTCGTGGCGGACAACTACGTTTGCGGCATCATAACCGCCACGGATATAATGCGCTACCTGGGCAACGGTGAAGTCTTCAAGAAACTGGTGACCGGCAACATCAACGAAGCTTTCTCCGCTCCCATCAGCAGCATCATGAAGGGGGATATAGTCACGATCGGCCCGGACCAGGACCTGAGTGAGACTTCGCGCATCATGCACCAGAACAAGATTGGGTCGCTTCCCGTGATCAGCGGCCACAAGCTCATCGGTATCCTCACTGAGCGCGACATACTTATCTCAATGAAAGGGGGAAAAGAATGACCGAGGTCAGCGAGATCATGACGGCGCCCGTGTTCGCCGTCGGACCTAAGGACAACGTGGCCAGGGTCAGGAACTTGATGTTAAGGCACGGGGTCTCCCGCCTCGTGGTCGCCGAAGGGAACAGCCTAAAAGGCATCGTTACAAAAAAAGACATTGGCTCCCGGCTGAGCCAGGCGGAGCCACAGTGGCGCAGGCGCCCTATCGACCAGGTGCCCGTCGAGCTGGTGGCCACGCGCGATGTATTCACCGTCAAGCCGGACACGCAGATACAGGACGTCGCGTCGGAAATGCTGTGCCATAATATCTCGGGCCTGGTCGTGTACGATAATGGCATCCAGGGCATCGTGACCAAGCACGATATGGTGAAATACTTCATGCTGCTCGGCTGCCCGCTGAAGGTGGGCGACATGATGTCCGAAAAGGTGGTCACCGTGAGCCGGCATCATACGATAAACAGCATCATCGACATCATGGACGAGAATGGCGTCGACCGTGTCATAGTCAAGGACGGAAGCCCTGTATCCGCTTACGTCGGCATGGTCACGCTAGACGACCTGGGCTTCACCATGATCGATTTCAGGGACGTCAAGCCCATTAAGGAGGCTCACAGGGCCGTGCAGGGAGGGCCCAAGATGCGCAGGGGCTTCAGGGAAGCCATGATGGTGGCCGAGGATGTCATGAGCACGCCGCTTGTGTATGTCGAAAAAAATATGAAGGCGGTCGACGCGGCGAAGCTGATGATGGAGTATAATTATGACATGCTGCCCGTCATCGATGGCGAGATGTTAGGCGAATTTAACGTGGAGAGCATTATAAAATGGCTGTCGGAGGCCCGGGAATGAAGGTAAAAGACATCATGTCAAAGGCGTACGTAGTGGACAAGTCCGACCGCATATCCGAGGCGCTTGACCTCATGCATAAGTATCACAGCCGGCGCCTCATCGTGAAGAACAGGGACGGCATCCAGGGGATAATCACGCTGCGGAGCATCTGCGGCGAGCTGGGGTCCCGGCGCAAGTATAACCACCCGCCCTCGCTCTTCCACGTCGCGGACGCGCTGAGTAACGACTACGCCCTGGTCGGGCCGGAGGACGAGGCGAGCAAGGCGGTGGACGCCCTGAAGAGCGTCGGCTGCGTCATCGTCGAGGACGACGGGGGCATCGTCGGCCGGGTCACCACGAAGGACGTGCTGGGCCATTTCGTGCCCGACGGCACGGTGGCGTCCATCATGAAGGCCCCAATCGTGGCGCCTCCGGACGCCCGCGTGGCCTACATAAGAAAGATAATGATCGAGAAGGGGGCCAGCAGGGTGCCCATCATGGACGGCCAGACGCTGGTGGGCATGGTCTCCGAGACCGACGTGGCCAACGCCATACGCTCGGTAAAGAAGCATTCGCCCCAGAGCCGCCAGGACAATAACGTGGAGCTTTTGATCGCCATGGACATCATGCGGTCCGACGTCATCACAGCGAAGCCGGAGACGACCCTCAAGGAGGCGGCAAAAATAATGGTGGGCAACGACATAGGGGCGCTGCCCGTCATGGACGACCACGGCCATCTCGTCGGCATGATCACCCGGAGGGACATTCTCCGGGCGTTCTAGGCAAAAAACGGGCGCTTCTATGGTTAAAGCATACGATTACCCGAGGGCATCGTTTTTAGAGCGGTTTTTCCCCGGAAAAGCACTATTTATCCAGCCCATCAGGCCTTAAATGGTTAGCTTATAATTATTAAATAAGTATACATTTAGTAATATATATGTTTTAGATGCGTTTTGACTCGATCAGGACACGCACCTTGATAGCGCTGATCCTCATATGCGTGGCGATCGTGATCATAATGGGGGGCATATGGTTATACACGACAAGCCAGAACATCAAGAGCTACGTCTATACGACTAACCTCCATGATTCCAGGCTACTCGCTAATTATGTCCACATGTACGTCGATAGCGTCGAGAACGCGGTCTACGTCATTTCAGTCGACCCCGACGCCATAAGTGCAATACGTGAACAAAACGTGACCGAGATAAAGCCTGACATAGACGGCCTCGTAACCTCGACCTCGCAGGAAGACGTTGCACTTTTAATGGATAAGGACGGCCGGTTACTTTATTGTACTGGCGCCATGATCTCCGGCCTGTCAAGCCAATACATCATTGACGGCAATAAAAATGACACTTACGTTACTGGAATATATTTCAGCAACATGTCCGGCGGCCACGTGTTCGCTATCGTCTCCCCGGTCAGGGATAACGGCAGCATCATGGGCTATGTATGCGACGAGGTGAGGCCCGTAGATATTGACCTCTTTCTTGAAAAACATAAAATGGGCCCGATTCACCACGCCATTCTGGTCGACGGCAACGGTAGAGTGATCTCGCGAAGCAACCTGACGGCGGCGGCAGAGTACTCGGACCTATCGTTCTATCTGCCCGTCCAGAAAGTCATAAGAGGGGAGGAAGGCGTCATAGAGTATAGCGGCCTGTATGATAACCAGCCCTGCATAAGCGCATACGCTCCCGTTTCCGGCGTTGGCTGGGGCATTATAATCTCTACGCAAACGGACGTTGCGTACCAGCCTCTGCAAACCCATCTGCTCCGCATATCGGGGGTGCTTGTGCTCTTCATCGTAGCTTTAACGATCTTCGGGTATTTCGCCTCCACGTACCTGATAGACCCGATAGAGCGCCTGTCGAGGACGATGCAGAAAGTATCCGGCGGCGACTACGACGTGAGCATCGAGGCGAAAAGGAACGACGAGATAGGGGACATGGAGCGCGCCTTCAACTCGCTCGTCTCGGAGATAAAAAATCGGGACGAGAGGATAAGGGCCGAGAAGGACCGCTCCGAGTTTTACCTCGACCTCATGTCCCACGACATAAACAACATGAACCACACGGGCATGGGTTATCTGGAGATGGCCATCGACAACCTCAAGGGCCGCGTCGACGCCAGGGATACTGCGCTCATCGAGAAAGCCTACGAAGCGCTTAAGAACAGCTCGGCGCTCATCGATAACGTGCGCAAGATAAAAAAGGTCCAGATGAGCCTCCTTGCGCCGGAGAAGCTCGACATGGGCCGGCTGCTCGCCGAAGTAAAGGATAAGTACGCCCGCTACCCGGGGCGCGACATCACGATAAATTATGCCCCCGTCTCCTGTTACATCCGGGCATGCGGCCTGTTCAAGGAGGTGCTATCCAACATCGTCGAGAACGCCATCAAGCACTCCGACCCCTCGAAGCCGCTCACCATAAACATGGCCCTGTCGCGCGTAAAAGAGAACGGCAAAGACTATTGCCGGGCCATCATCGAGGACAACGGCCCCGGGATACCCGACGAGATGAAGGAGGCCATTTTTACGCGGTTCCATCGAGGGCCCACGGGGGCAGGGGGCAGGGGGCTGGGCCTGCACATCGTGAAAATGCTCGTCGAGGAATACGGGGGCAAAGTGTGGGCGGAAGACAGGGTTCCCGGCGACTACACGAAGGGCGCCCGGTTCATCATTCTCATGCCCGCCGCGTGACGACTATAGGCTCACTATTTTAAAAATAAAAAGGCACCCAAACATTTTTATCCTTGTTATCAATTAGCATACTAAGCACATGTAAAAGGGAGGATTTGCGTTGACCCCGGATGCTGTGAAAAATCGTCATGCTTCTCTAAAAACACGAAAAATGAACGCTGACATCGAGTGTGTCATCGACGCCGTGGAAGGCAACCAGGAGCTTTTTAAGAACTCGTTACCCATGATAGCCAGCGAGAACATCACCAGCCCTCTGGTACGGCAGGTACTGACCTCCGACCTCGGCCACCGCTACGCCGAAGGCAAGGTGGGCCACCGGTTCTATCAGGGCTGCGGCTTTATCGACATCATCGAGGCCAAGGCCATCGAGCTCGCCAAAGAGGTCTTCAGGGCGCCTCACGTCAACGTCCAGCCCATCTCGGGGGTCAACAGCAATATCGCCGCCTTCTTCGCGCTCTCGCAGCCGGGCGATAAGCTACTGGCCCTGGCGGTGCCGAGCGGCGGGCACATCAGCCATGCCAGGTACTCGGCGGCCGGCATAAGAGGCCTTAAAATTTATACTCATCCTTATGATAATAGCAAGATGAACATAGATACGGATGCCATGGTCAAACAGATCAGGCGGCTGAAGCCCAAAATAGTGATGTTCGGGGCCAGCCTGTTCTTATTCCCCCACCCGGTGAAGGAGGCCAGGGAGGCCTGTGACGAGGTCGGGGCATCCATCGTGTACGACGGGGCCCACGTGGCGGGGCTGATCGCGGGCGGCAGGTTCCAGGACCCGTTAAAGGAGGGCGCCGACGTCTTCACGGGGAGCACGCACAAGACGTTCCCGGGCCCCCAGGGCGGAATAATTTTTTGCCAAAAAAAATGGGCTGAGGAGATCGACGAGGCCGTGTTCCCGGGCACGGTGTCCAACTTCCACTTACACCACAAGGCGGGCCTGGCAATCGCCCTCGCCGAGATGAAAAAATTCGGCAAGGCCTACGCGGCCCAGACCGTCAAGAACGCCCAGGCCCTCGCGGCATACATGGACGACCTGGGGTTCGACGTCCTGTGCAAGGACCAGGGCTACACGCAGTCGCACCAGGTGGCCGTGGACGTCTCGAAGATCGGGGGCGGCAGCATAGTGGCGGCGAACATGGAGAGGGCCAACATCATCGCCAATAAGAACCTGTTCCCCTGGGACCACGAGGCGGGCAAGGACGACCCCTCTGGCATAAGGCTCGGCACCCAGGAGCTCACGAGGCTGGGCATGAAAGAGCCCGAGATGAAGGAAGTGGCCCGATTAATCAAGCGCGTGGCGATAGACGGGGATGAACCCGAAAAGGTTAAAAAGGATGTGATACTCTTAAAGTCTCAGTATCAAACAGTGCAGTACTGTTTTGATGGCGATGGTGCCTATGAGTTTTTCAAGCTCAGGTGATGGATCGAACTCTGTTATATTTTTCGATATGGACTCGACAGTCATCGACGCAGAGGGCATCATCGAGCTGGCCCGGGCTAAAGGCGTCGGCGACTACGTTGCCGGCGTCACCGCGCGCGCCATGAACGGCGAGCTGGATTTCGAGCACGCCCTCAGGGAGCGGGTAAGGCTCCTGCGGGGCCTTCCTTTAAGGAATGCGCTCGAGGTGGCGGACAACATCCGGCCGATGCCCGGCGCCGAAAAGTTGATGAAGGAACTGAAGTCTTTAGGTTTTCGTACGGTCCTGATATCGGGCGGCTTCACCATCATTGCACAGCGTATCGCCATGCTGCTGGACATAGACTATTTCTATGCCAACGAGCTGGTCGTCGATGATGGTATGCTTACCGGAGATGTCAGGGGACCATTGACGAGGCAGAATTCAAAGAAGGAGGTTCTCGAAGAAATCTGCAATAGTTTAAAAATCAGCCCCCGTGACTGCATTGCCGTGGGCGACGGCTCCAACGACCTTTGCTGGGTCGGCGTGGTAGGGACGTTCATCGCGTTCAACGCGAAGCCGGTCGTCCAGAAGGCGGCGGACGTGGTCGTGGACGGCAAAAACATGGAATCGTTGATTCCCGTGATAAAGGAGGAATACATTCGACATGCTAAAAGAACTGCAAGAAAAGAAACTAAAATACCTTAAGGAGGCGGAGGAGTTCAAGAAGAACCGCAACGAGTGGAACTCCAAGGCCAGTTCATTCTCAAAGAGGAGGGATGAATTAAACAGGCAAACCAAGGAGCTTATAGACAAGGCTCAAGAGTACCGCACCAAGAGAGACGAGTTCAACAACCAGGTCAGCGAGAACAAGGAGAAGCGCAACGAGCTGAACGAGAAGGCCAACGAAGTATACGCCAAGGTCGACTCGCTCAGGAAGAAGGACAACATAGGTAGCGGCCGGTCGCTTAACGAACTTCGCAAAGAGATCGATCATATGGAGTTCAAGCAGCAGACCGAAGTGCTCACCACGGAGAAGGAACGCGCCCTTGTGGACCGGATCTCGGAATTAAAGGAAGAGTTCAAGAAAAAGAAGGAGCAGCTCGAGCAGAACCAGGAGCTTAAGTCGTTTTTGGGCAACGCCCAGGGCTTAAGGGACCAGGCTTCCGAGTTTCACAAGAAGGTCAAGGAGTATGCGGACCTCGCCCAGGAGTACCACGACAAGATGATCGAGTGCTTCCGCGAGGCGGACAAGGTCAGGGCCGATGCGGACGCCGAGCATAAGGAGTTCGTGAAGGCGCAGGAGACCGCGGACGAGTACCACAAGCAATTCCTGAAGCTCCAGAAGGAGATCCGGGACTTCGACAAGGTCATCGTCGGCCTGAAGAAGAAGGCCAAGACGGAGAAGGAGTCGAAGGACAAGGTCGAGTACAAGAAGCAGGCCGAGGACGTCTTCGCCCAGTTCAAGGCTGGCGAGAAGCTGAACACCGAGGACTTGCTGTTGCTACAACGCTCCGGATTCCTGTAAACGTCACGCTCACTTTGAGATAAAATACGGATAAAAAGGTAGGTTCCTTTTATAAGGAACCTTCGCAATTCTTTCATTTTTGGGCCGGATAGCCGGGCGTATGCATCTACGATACACACCGTGAGAATATCGATATTTCCTGGATTGTTTTTATCGTGAGAGAAGCTTTATAACCTCTCACGTACAAAAAATACCAGTGGCCATGCTTTGGCTATCAGAGCAACGAGCATCGGCCAACTCCATTAAACGGCATGATAGGGTAAATAATGGACATACTAGTTATTTGCATCGATAAGGACGACGACATCGGCGTCAAGGCGGGCGTGAAGAGCCCGGTGATCGGCAGGGCTGCCTGCCTGGACGCGGCGTCGAAGCTTGGCACGGCCGACCCCGAGGACTCGGACACGAACACCATCTTCGGCGGCATCCAGGTCTACGACCAGCTTCGCCTGGAGGGCCACAACGTCGAGCTCATCTGCATCGCGGGCCACAGGGAGCTGGGCATCAAGTCCGACCGCGCCATCGCCTCGCAGCTGGACGACATTCTATTAAAATACCCGACTGAGAAGGCCATCCTCGTCTCGGACGGGGCGGAGGACGAATCTGTCCTGCCCATATTACAATCGCGCCTCAAGATAGAGTCGGTCAAGCGGGTCGTCGTAAAGCAGGCCCAGAACCTCGAAAGCACCTATTATATCGTCAAGCAGCTCGTGAACGACCCGAAAGTGGCCAAGGTCGTGTTCATCCCCATCGGCCTGATATTGCTCGTGTACGCGGCCACGACGTGGGTCCAGTGGCCGAACGCGACCCCCATAGCCATAGCCCTTCTGCTTGGCGCCTATCTATTATACCGGGGCATGGGCGTCGACAACCTCTTCGACACGTTCATCTATAACCTGCGGAGGTCGTTCAAGGAGGCCAAGCTGACCTTCGTCACATATTTGCTTTCGCTGGTGCTCACCGTCATGGCGTTCATCATGGGCGCCTGGGGCGTGGCCCAGTGGCAGAATGACCTGCCGAACGTGCTGTCGCCGGGCCTTCTGGACTACAGCGCCATCTTCGTGTCCCACTCGGTCCTGTGGTTCATCGCCGCCTTCCTGGCCATCGTCATCGGCTGGATCGTGGACGCCTACATGGACGAGAGCGACGCGCTTTACAGGTACCTGTCGACGCCATTCTTCCTGCTATCGGCCGGTTTATTAATTTGGGGCAGCTCCCAGTATATCATCCACATGTCCAATACGCTTCAGGCATTCGAGAGCCTGGGCGTCGCAATCGTGCTCGCGGTCGTCGTCAGCTACGTGGGCGTGCAGTTCGCCAACCAGGTCAGGCAGATAATGCAGTACCGGACCATTGAGACCATCGATTTTTAGAAGTAAAAGGATGGTTTGGCAGTCGAGTAAAACATGGATGGTTATTAGAAGTATATGGATGGTTAGGCACCACGGCTTCTTTTGCTGAGACTGAAGGGGGACTGCGCTTCGCTTCGCCCCCTCGTGGACCCCCGATTCTTTGATTGCCTGATGGCAAACGGATAATAAAAGGAACCATAGGCGATGCGACCCGAGCCTAAACAAGGAGTAAATAGCGGCGGTCGTCGAGGCGTTTTGGGCATCAGTCCGCATCAGCGGATGCGGAGGTGGCGGGGTAATGAGCGTTTTTCTTTAGTAAAACGCTGCTTAGGGCTTGCGAGCGAAGCACGCCGCATCAGCGGCCGTGCGAAGCGGGGTGCTACGCCGCGCGGAGCGCTCTTGCTTACCGGCCCCGACACCGGAGCACCCAAAACGCCGAGTAGCCCGGCCTGATGGCCGGGCGTCGACCCGCCAGAAGGAAGAAGCCCATATACTTCTAGAAGGAGACCCACCAAGAAAAAGCCCATATATTAGCTCATATACTTTTAGAAGCTAAAACAGATTATTTATTACTTATTTTTATTATCCTTCTTTTTCTCTTCATTTTCATCGGGAGACAGGCAGCTCTCGTCGTCAGCCTTGCATGACTTTAAATCGCCGATCTCCTCGCGAAAGGCCGTTTGCTCCTTCAATATCTGCTCCCGCCGGCCCCGGTCCTTATTGCGCCTGATGATGATCATGTCGACGCACTTCGCGGCCATCTCCTCGGAAAGGCCGCACGACACGAGCCTCTGCACGTTATCCGCATATGTCAAGTTCTCGTCCACGAAGGGGTCCACGGTGTCCAGGCGGTTCTCCACCTCATCGTCCGTGAACTCGGGTTTCCCGAAGTCCGACTTCCTTCCTACGCCAGCCATATGCCTCAAAAAATATACTGCGCCGCTCACGTTAAGCTTCACCTGCAGAAAGCCCGGAAACGATTCCGCTAAATATATTGCTAAATTTCTAGTGTACTGCCCTCGAAATTCCTAATATTATTATAAAACAGAGAAGGGATAATCTTGGAAGCGGGATTAGAAGAGAGCATGGAAGCGGTTTGCGAGGACGTGGGGAAGGCGCTCGGCTACAAGATCGAGCACAACGTCAACCTCGGGGTGGGGAGAATCAGCCAGGTGTGGTCGAAGCAGGATCACCCGAACATGCCGGAGATGAAGTTCGCCGTGCAAATACTGACGGAGATGGGCGACGTGGACCCCGACCTGATAACGTCGAACACCATGAAGTCGCTGTGGACCGACTGCGACCACCTGATATTCGTGGTGGCCGACCCGGCGACGCAAAAGTCCATCCAGGGCAAGGTGAAGAGCTTCGACGCCATCGGCGGGTTCCTGCAGCTTCATAAGTACATCACGACGATAACCATTAGCGAGCTGGCCAAAGGGCTCGCCCTGGTAACGAGGACCACCGAAGCACGGGCTTAATTATAACGGGAGGGCTCATGAAGTTCAAGAACCGCGTGGAAGCCGGTCGCATGCTGGCCCGGCAGCTGGATGCCTATAAGGGCAAGGACGTCATCGTGCTGGGGATACCCATGGGCGGCGTGCCCGTGGCGTACGAGATAGCCAGGGCGCTAAAAGCACCGCTCGACGTGGTCATGGCGAAAAAAATAGGGGCGCCATTCAACCCCGAGTTCGCGATAGGCGCGGTGACCTGGAACGGGGCCGTGCTGCTGGACGAGGACATGGTGGATAAGTGGCATATCTCCCGCGAGTACGTGAGCGAGATCTCCAGAAAGCTCATCAAGGACATGAACGATAAGCTCTCGGAGCTCCGCGTCGGCCAGGGCAGCTTTCCCAAGCTGTTCGGCCGTATCGTCATCATCGTCGATGACGGCATCGCCACCGGCAACACCATGATCGCGGCCGTGGAGGCGGTGCGGGACCAGGGCGCCGACGAGGTAGTGGTCGCCGTGCCCGTGTTGCCCAAGGAGCTTGTCCGCACCATGGAGCTGGTGGCATCTCTGGTGTACCTGGACGCGCCCGACGACTTTGAGGCCGTGGGGCAATACTACGAGCAGTTCGAGATGACCTCCAAGGAGAAAGCCATCGAGCTTCTATTACTGGCTAATAGCGCCTGATGAACCCCGAATATTTATAGCGGGCTTCCGTTAATATTTAAAAAAAGGCCCGGTCAGGCCTTCAAAAAAGGCCCGGTCAGGCCTTCAAAAAAGGCCCGGTCAGGCCTTCTTACAGTTCAACCCCACGGAGTCGGCGATGTTCTTCGCGGCGTCCTCGATGCTCATGTTCGCCGCCTTCGCCGCCTTATCCAGATCGCTCTTCGTGATCAGGTTCGGGTTATTATGCCTGTCCTCGGGCATCCCACATCCACAGCTAACGCACATACTCTTTTCACCATTGCTAAAGACTCCCCGACGAGTTAATAAACCATATCGAAGCATTTTGCTGTTTTAGTACACGACGTGCACTTCCAGGTCGCCGCGCTTGCCCACCACGTTGACCAGCGTGCTGTCACCCTCGCGCTGGAACTCGAGCTCGGTATAGGCGTCGCCGACTATGAGCTTGCCGATCCTGACCGTATGCAGCCAGGGGGGCAGCTTGGGCTTGACGAGCGTGAGCTTCCGGCTCAGCGCGTCCGGGATGAAGCCCAGCGAGGCCGATAGCATGTAAGGTATCGTGCCCGCGGACCACGCCTGGGGGCTGCAGGCCACGGGGTATTTTATCGGCACGTCGTACTCCCCGCGATGGAAGCCGCCGAACAGCTCGGGGAGCCTGTAGATGGGGTAGAAGGCGGCGGCCTCGTACATGCTCGTGAAAAGCACGGAAAGCTCGTCCTTGAAGCCGTACTTGTTAAGCCCCATGGCGATGAGCGAATTATCGTGGGGCCACACTGTCCCGTTGTGGTATCCCAGCGGGTTATAGCGCCTCTCATCGCTGGACAGCGTGCGGATGCCCCATCCCGAGAACATGTCCTCGCGGAAGATCCGGTCGACGACCGCCTGCGCCTTTTCCTGCTCCACGATCTCTCCCCAGAGGGCCTGCGCCGGGTTCGAGGAGATCACGTCGCACTGGCCGTTTTTATCCAGCGCCTCTGCAAAATAGGTTTTATCCTTCATCCAGAATTTATCGTTGAACTTCCACCGGAGGTTCACGGCCTCCCGCCTCAGGCGATCGGCATCGTCGTGCCTGCCGATCCTCTCGAACAGGCTCGCCATCCGCCTCTTCGCCATGTAAACGTACCCCTGTACCTCGGCCGCCGCTACTGGAGGGGCGGCCAGGCTGCCGTCGGAGTGGCTTATCGAGTCCCACGAGTCCTTCCAGCACTGGTTATACAGGCCCTTGGGCGAGCGACACAAGTAGGAAGTGAACCCGGAGCCGTCGAGGTCGCCGTACCTGTCGATCCACCCAATGGCGGCGTCCACGCTCCCCATGAGGTCGTGGAAAATGCGCATGTCGCCCGTCCAGTCGATGTACTCCGCAATGAGGATGAGAAACAGCGGCGTCGAGTCCACGCTGCCGTAGTAAGGCGTATCGGGGATGCGGTTTAAATTGGCCTGCTCTCCTACCCTCAGCTCATGGAGGATCTTGCCAGGCTGCTCGTCCCGCCAGTCGTCGACCTTTTTGCCCTGGAAACTGGCCAGCACGCGCAGCGTGCTCCGGGCCACCTCCGGGTTGTACGGGATCACCTGCATGGCCGAGATGATGCTGTCCCGCCCGAAGAGGGCGTCGTACCAGGGCACGCCGGCCGAATAAAAAATGTCGACGGGCAAACCCATGTAGAGCATCCTCATGTCTGAGAGAGAGCGCAGGAACACCCTGTTGAAGATGCCATTGTCCGTCTGGATGTTGCTGCAGCATTCCATCGTGTCTGCGTACGAGGCCTTAATGCCCTTCACCCGCTTTTGGAGCTGTTCCGGGCCCGGCATGGAGGCGAGGTCGGGCGGGGAGTCCTGGGCATATATTCGGACGTGGACGGCCTGCGGCTCCCGGGGCTTTAGGGTGACGTTAAACGTGACGAGGCCGCCGTCCACGTGCGCCGGCTGCGGGTCGAACGCAATGCAGGTATTCCGGTTGTGCCCGTCCTGGCCCAGGTACCTTAGCCTGAGCAGCCCGTGCTCGTATTGTGGGGGCAGCAGCTCCCCGTCGGCCTGCCCTGTGATGCCCCGTATGGTAAAAATATCGTCGAAGTCCGACGTGAACTCCATCGAGAGCTCGACGGTCGTCTCGAACCCGTTGAAGTTCGTTATCGTGATCTTTTCATCGAGGATGCCTGGTATGATCCGGTCCCTGCGTATGCTGAGCGTATCCTTATCGACGGCCTGCCCTTTCGAGTCCTTATAGGGCTGGTTGGTAAGCACCGAGATGCACGCGTAGCCCTTTTCGTCGCTCGACAGGATATCCGTGGGGGCCTTCCCGTTACACTTCAGCGCATAGCCGCTCAGGAACCGGCAATCGCGATGGTATAGGCCGTAGCCATGGTTCTCCTCGATGGGGATATCCCCGTTCTGCATGGTCACGAGCGTGAGCGAGCCGTCCCTTATGACCAGGGCGCCCAGTATGTCCTTCACCTGGGTGTGCGTCTCGTGTATCTTCGCCCGGTCCACGGCCTCCGGCTTTTTCGAGTACATCTGGTCGTACGCCATAGGCACCACTATTCCAGGCCGTATTTCATCTTCGTCTGGTCCGGTATGCCCGCCTCCGGGGGGTAGCCTCGTATCTCCCAGTAGCCGAGCTCCTCCTCGTTCGTGAATCTCACGCGCTGGAGCCACTTTACGGACTTGTAAGCGAGCTTGAAGGGAACTACGAGGCGCAGCGGCCCTCCGTTCTCCACAGGCAGGTCCTCGCCCTCATAGCCATAGGCCAGCATCGTCCGCTCGTCCATGGCGTCCTTGATGAATAAGCTGTCCGTGTACTCGCTGTACGCATAAAACGTCAGCCAGCAGGCGTCGGGCAGGGGCCGTACGTCCTCGATGATCTTTTTCAAGGCGACGCCCCTCCACTTCGCCCACATGTCCCAGCCCTCGACGCAGACGAAAGGCATAGTCATCTCGGCGGGCTCGAACGCCCTGATGTCGTCCATGGAATAGGTTTTCGGGCGCTCCACCAGGCCGTCCACCTTGAGCTGCCACAGCTTCGGGTCCGTGAGCGGCGGGCCCTCGATGTCCAGGGGAGGCAGTCTCCTCAACATGAAATATCCTCATAATGGAATATTTTATACGTCATAATAATATTAAGGCGCAGGGAGAGGCTTAAAAACGCCATTTATAGTTTAAAAAAGGCATATGGTGGGGCGGGCGACCTATGCCCGACCCCATACAGCGCCATATCGGTTTTTTGGATTCCAGGCAGTCCGGCAATTTATATCGCTGTTATTTACTCGCAGTCGATCTGATTCAGGGATCCCATATTACAGGGCACTTGAACGACGGCCCACAGAATTCCGGACCTTCAGCGCTCGGGCATTCAAAGTTAGGCGCCTTGAAGCATATGCCGCCAGGCGACGTTAATTTTAGACTGCCCTCAAGCGTCGGGCATGTGCATTGTACGTTGCAGGGTTTAATGTCGTGGCACTGTGCCAGTTTAACCTCACAAGGCTCAATAACGCCGGGCGTGCAAACGGCCGGCTGGAAATTGCATTGCGGACAGAACGACGGGACGAAACACTTCACGTCGCACACAGGGACGAATGGCCCGTCCCCTGCGACGGCGATGACCGTACCTGCCAGGAGCAAGACGCCGGCTAAGGCCATTGCTATTAAAAGTTTTACCCTCATTGTCAATACCCTCCTTAGTTAAACAATACTCTACGCATCAGAATAAAAACCTTATATGGGATAATGGCATTTTTTTAAGGAATAAACCTTTAATTTAGCATAAATATGGCCTGGATAATAATTAGAAGCCGGTCGATAGCCGACGACCATATTATTCGGCCGGCTTTGGTAGCACCATGCCGCCGAACGGCGAGACGAGCACTTTAGCGTTCGGCCCGTGCTTCTTCAGGGCGGCATCCAGGGCTTCCTGGGGAGACAGCGCCGGGATGAGGAACATTTTTTTTACTGTGTGCTCCGGTATCTCCGAGACGAGGTAGATGTCGCACTTCATGGCCGTCCTGGCGATGACCGACGCCTTATGGCCGCCCAGCTCGAAGCGCTCGTCCATTCTCCGTGCCTGCGCCTCGATGGTCGTCGCCTCGTCCACCCAGCAGGCGAAAACGTCGTTCCCCAGGCACTCCTGGCACCGGGCCACGAGTATCATGGTGCCGCCCTTTTTTACCACGTGCTTACTGTTGTCCATGGCTTTCTGGGCCTGGTACATGTTAATATCCTTGGGATAGCCGCCGGCGCTGGCGATCACGATGTCCGCCTCGGGGACGCGGACGCCGTACATGCCATCCACGAACTTGATGCCTTCCCGGTGGGCCTCCATGACATCCCCGGCAACGGCGGCGACGATCTCCTTCTTGCTGTTCAGCACCACGTCCAGTAAAAAGCCGATCTCCAGCATGCCCGGCACTTCGTCTATTTCCTGCCGGATGGGGCTGTCCAGCCGGCCCGTCTCCGCCTTCGGGCTCACCATCATGGCGTGGTTTATCTCGATTGTGTCGTGGCTTGCGCATCCCGGCAGTACGGCCTTAGCGCCTCCGGTGTAGCCGGCAAAATAGTGATATTCAGTGTTGCCCGTGCAAACGATGAAATCGGCGTCCACGACCTCCCTGAAAATGCTTATTTTATGTCCAAAGCTGGAGGTGCCTACGTACTTACAATCATTTTTGTCGTGGTCGATGCAGCGGACCCGCCCGTAGGCCGGCCCCAGGAGGTACTTCCGTTCCTCCTCCGTAGAGTTGCGGTGGCTGCCCAGCGCTATGACTATGGTGATGTCCCCGTCGGGCACGCCGCCGGCGTTTATCTCGTTTAATAAAAGGGGTAAAAACTTATATGACGGACAGGGCCTGGTGGCGTCGCTTACGATGGCGGCGACCTTCATGCCCTTCTTCACCTTATCGCGAAGCCTCGGCGAGCCGATGGGGTTCTCCAGCGCCCTTCGTATCTCGGCCTGCTCGTCCTCCACGCCCACCAGCTCGTTCGGCAGTACGGTGCCCGCCAGGTTCTTATCCGGGACGTCCACCTCGAAGTGATCCTTGCCATACTTCAGATCGATGATGGTCATTACAAATCTCAAGTATGGACGACGCCATGGCTTAACCTTTACGATATGGGAGTGTCTAAATTTCTACGTTTTTAGTCTTTGGTATAGCCCATGGTTATACCATCATGGTATGGATAATATAAACACGGAGGCACGGAGAAGACAGCGGCACTGTTGACGAATAAACCACTTGTATATAGCAAACCTTGTCTCACTAAAATCATTTTTCACAGGCAGTGCCGCTGTCTTCTCCGTGCCTCAGAATAGCGAAAAATGAGTCCTCCGTGTCCTTTGTGTCTCAGGGGGTCTATCAGGGGCGACGCCGCGCGGAGCGCCCTTGCATACCCCTTGAGTTATAAAAAAATCTCCGTGCCTCCGTGTTCATATTATCCATACCACGACGGCATAACGGGGACAGGAGCTAACAAGTCAGCGCAGTTCAGATCAGCGACATGAGCACGAGCTCCGAGATGTCGAGCACCTTTCCGCCTGCGTCCCGCAGGTTGGCGTGGCACATCGGGCACGCCGTTATGATGTAATCGACGTCGGCCGGCGCCTCCGCCAGGCGCTTTTTAGCGATCCTGCGGGCAAGGTCCGCGTATCCCCGGCGCACTCCTCCGCCGCCCCCGCAGCACCGGGCGTCTTTCCCCGACGACGCCATCTCCTCGAACTCGCAGATGTGCTTGATAATGGCCCGGGGCTCCTCGTACACGCCCATACACCGTCCCAGGTGGCACGGGTCGTGGTAGGTGACTTTATAAGGTAGCCTTTCCAGCCGCAGCTCGCCGATGTGCCTGGCGATGAACTGCGTAAAGTGGAGCACCTCCACGTCCAGGCATTCGCCGAGCGTCTTGTAACAGCCGGCGCAGCCGGTGACTATGGTTCTGGCGCCGCTTTTTTTGATCTGCTCCGTATTATGCTTTAGGGCGACCGATTCGCCTCCCAGCCGGAGCAGCGGGGAGCCGCAGCACCTTTCATCCTCAAGCACGCGGGCGCCGAAGCGGCTTAAGACCTTAAGGCTGGCCAGCGCAGCCTTCTGCTGCCTGTACGAGGTCAGGCATCCCGACCAGTATATGACGTCAGCCCGGCCATCCAGCTTCAGCTCTTCGGGCACCCAGGCGTTCCTCGGGCCGGGGTCGCCGAGCGAGTTCCCGTGCTTCGTGACGTTGTCTAAAATTGTATCGTAATAGGGGGGCGAACAGCCCGCATTTATCATTTCCCGCCGCGCCGCCTCCACGACCTCGTCTGGCTTTGCCCCTGAGGGGCAGGTAGAGGAGCATATGGAGCACGTAAGGCAGGTATAGAACGACCTCTTCATGCCCTCGGACGGCCTCTCGCCCTCGGCGAGGGCCCTGGCCAGGAGCATGCGTCCCCTGGCGTTTGTCGACTCCCACCCGAGCTCCTCGTTTATGGGGCAAAGCGCCCGGCACCTGCCGCACCGGGTGCACTTGATGATATCGTCTATATGGTCCTGGATCATGTCCTTACCCTTTACATCCCCATCTTTCCCGGGTTCATGATGTTCTGCGGGTCCACCGCCTTTTTGATGGCCTTCATGACGTCATAGCCTTTTCCATGGGCCCTGGCCATGTAATCCGCCCGGATGATGCCGACGCCGTGCTCGGCGGGCAGGGTGCCGCCCAGGCTCAGGACCACGTCGTAGATGTCGTCCTTTACGGCATGGACTCGCTTCCACTCCTCCTCGTCCCTGGGGTTTATGGCGATGCCCGTGTGCAGGTTGCCGTCGCCGATGTGGCCGTACGTCACGAGCGAGAGGCCGTGTTTCCTGCCTATCTCCTGTATCTTTTTCAGCATAAACGGGACGTCCTTGATGGGCACCCCTACGTCCTCCGCCTCGTAGACGCGCACCTTGCCCGGGTTGAGCCTGGTGATGGCCACGCCCACGAGCCTCCGGGCCGACCACAGCCGCGCCTCCTCCTTTTCATTTTTCGCGACCTGCGTGTGGCCGCCGCACCGCTCGCACGCCTCGCATATCAGCCCCACCTCGCGAGAGACGCTCTCCCGGTAGCCGTCGGCCTCGAAGAGCAGGAGGGCCTCCACGTCGGGGACGCCCAGCGACGGGTCGATCTCCTTCACTGCCTTGATCGCGCTGCGGTCCATTATCTCCATGGCCGCCGGGATGACGCCCGACGAAAGGACCGCCACGGCAGCCTTTCCCGCGTCCTCTATCTGGTTGAAGGTCGCCATTAAAATGGACCTTGTCTCGGGCAGCGGGTGTATTTTGAGCCGGGCCCTGGTGACGACGCCCAGCGTGCCCTCGCTGCCTATAAAAAGCCGGGTCAGGTCGTAGCCCGAGGAGGTCTTGGGCGCCTTGCAGCCCGTATTAATGATGTCGCCGCTTGGCAGCACGGCCTCGAGCCCCAGCACGTAGTCCTTTACCGTGCCGTATTTGACGGAGTGCATGCCGCTGCCGCCATTGGCGATGAGCCCGCCCACGGTGCACATGTCGCTGCTCCCCGGGTCGGGCGGGAAGAAGAAGCCGTGCTTCATTAACTCGTCGTTGAGGTCCTTGTGGACGATGCCCGGCTCGATTACGACCTGCAAGTTCTCGACCTCCAGCTCCAGGATGCGGTTCATGCCCGTCATGTCCAGGACGATGCCGCCCCTAACGGGCACCGAGCCCCCGGTGAGCCCGCTGGCAGAGCCCCTGGGCACGATCGGCACGTTATGCTTCGACGCCACCCGGACGATCTCCGCGACCTCGTCGGCGCTCTTCGGCCTTACGACGTAGTCGGCGCTGCCCCGTACATAGGATGAATCATAAGAATAGCAGTAAAGCTCGGCCGGGTCGTCGGTGACCCGGTCCTCACCCACGATGCCTCGTAATTCCTCTAACATGCACCCACTCGGTTAGACACTACATGAAAGGAGTATAAATAAATTGCCGGCAATGAGGCGCAAAAAAATCAGGGCCTCTGCCCTTTCGACGGCAGCGAGGGGCCCACGGTGACCTTACCCTCCAGGGTCGCCGTCGGGCCTGAGAAGAATTCTCGTATAATCAATGGGAGGGGAACGGGAATGCGCCTGCATATTCGGCCAAGAAGTTTTTATCGGATGCTTCCCCGATGGGGAAGCCGCAAGTGCGGGGTGATTTTAATGGTCCAGCACCGAGCGTTCAGCGGGTGATGCCAGAGCGAATGAGGCGCATTCCGCACACAATATGATGGTAATGGTTACGGCGGCGATCATGGCTGTGATGGCCAGCGCATGACCGTCCACACCCTCATACCTCATATGCCCCTCTATAACATGTTCCAACGTTTCAGGTTAAATAATTAATATGGAAATAAGGCATTTTTCCAGAAGTTCAATCCGTTAAATGGCGAAAAGGTAGAAATGGTGTGCTATTTGTTGGTTAGATTGGGGCTTGCTGTATGCCGGTATAGGTGTCTACGTCCACCGTTGTGGTCACAAGAAGAGAATGGATGTTTGACACACCATTTTCTACTATTGAGGCTGAATCAAAAAAAATTCATTGCTAATACAAGCGAATGGTAAATACAGTTTTATTAAATTGAAAGGAATGAATATGGTCGATGAAAAGAAATCAGTCAATCCAATTATTGCACAAATGGAATTTACTAAGAAGCAAAATCCTAAATTGATCGAACATAAGGACAGACTGGATAAGGTTGCAGGAAAAGAGTGGAGTATCCATCCGGAACTTGGTACTGATAATTTTAAACAAGATAGACTTGTAAATGGCTTTTTGGATAACATGCTCAATAAAAGTAAGGTATGGAATAACGCAAGAGAACTTTTTAATGGTGAACTAGGACGTTGCCATACTAATTGCGCTAAAAAATGGCACGAAGGCCGTTCAAAATATAAAATAGTTACCGGATTTGCTTTAAGCCTCATATTTCGCGATTATCCCAAAGAGGATATATACGAATGGGTTCGGCATTCGTGGCTTTACGATACTTCTACGGATCATATCATCGAAACCACAGATATATTTAAAAATATTACGTAGGATATACCTTAAATGATAGCGAATCATCCAAAATATATAAAGATGTCATGAAAGACGAGATGAATCAGAAATAATACTATATATCGTGCATATATAAATTAACAAATTATATAAATAAATTTGAGTGCTGAAAGACATTTTAATAACAATGGCTTTTCCAGGCTGTGCAAGAACTAGGGGTTTTCTCAGATAGTTTTATGTAGCTTGGATGCTAATCACTTAATATACAAGTAATAGTATAATAATATATAAATATTAATTATATTATTGGTGTGT
>Ga0315282_10001156_pt1 | contig 50774 bp, 44 predicted proteins | sample YL17G07_20_MG_FD_203693 | JGI IMG/M metagenome (GOLD analysis project Ga0315282, IMG submission 203693) | Sediment microbial communities from Yellowstone Lake, YNP, Wyoming, USA - YL17G07_20 | ecosystem: Environmental > Aquatic > Freshwater > Lake > Sediment | place: USA: Wyoming | collected...
CGCTCCCCCTCGCTTCGACAGACACAGCGTGATCGCCGACGTCAACGTCGTCTTCCCATGATCGATATGTCCGATCGTCCCGATATTCACGTGCGGCTTCGTGCGCTCAAACTTCTTCTTGGCCATGATCAGCCCTCCTTCGCCTCCTCACTGCACATTGTCCCTTTGACATTCCTAGCCCTGGCGCCCGCCGCCGACGACCTGCTCGAGAACGGATTCGGGCACCGGTTCATACCGCGAGAATTGCATGCTGAAGCTGGCCCGGCCCTGTGTCGCGGACCGAAGGTCCGTGGCGTAACCGAACATCTCCGACAGCGGCACATCCGCCGCCACCGTCCTCACGCCCCCATGGGTCTCCATCCCCCGGATGCGACCTCGACGAGACGGAAAATCGCTCATGACCTCGCCCACGAACTCCTCCGGCATCACCGCCTCCACATCCATGATCGGCTCGAGGAGGATCGGACCGGCTTTTTTGAATCCTTCCTTGAACGCCATCGAGGCGGCGATGGTGAAGGCCCGTTCGGAAGAGTCCACCTCATGGTAAGAGCCGTCGTAGAGGGTGACCTTGAGATCGGTGGCCGGATGGCCGGATAAAACGCCCCGGGTGGCCGCCTGCCTCACACCGTCCTCGATGGCCCGGAAAAATTCCCGCGGCACCACGCCTCCCACCACGGCTATGGAAAAATCGAAACCGGAAGCGGGTTCGCCGGGTTCGAGCCGAAGCCAGACGTGGCCGTACTGGCCGCGGCCGCCGGTCTGCCGCACATACCGCCCCTCGGCCTCCACGGCGCGGGTGATCGTCTCGCGGTAGGCCACCTTGGGCCGGCCCACATTGGCCTGGACGTGAAATTCCCTGAGCAGCCGGTCGACGATGATCTCCAGGTGAAGTTCACCCATGCCCGAGATGATGATCTCGCCGCTGTCCTCGTCCGTATGGGTCCGGAAGGAAGGGTCCTCCATGGCGATCTTTTCCAGGGCCAGGGAGAGGTGGTCCTGGTCGGCCTTGCTGCGGGGCTCCACGGCCACGTGAACGACCGGCTCCGGCACATGCAGGGATTCCAACGTGATCCGCCGGCCGGGATCGCACAGGGTGTCGCCGGTGGTCGTTCCCCGAAGTCCCACCGCGGCCACGATGTCGCCGGCGAAGATCTCCTTGATCTCTTCCCGCTCGTTGGCGTGCATCTTCAGGAGGCGGCCGATCTTTTCCTTGGTCCCCTTGGTGACGTTGTAAACCTGCGAGCCCGACCCCAGCCAGCCGGAGTACACCCTCAGGAAGGTCAGGTGCCCCACGTAAGGGTCGGTCATGATCTTGAAGGCCAGAGCGGAAAACGGCTCCTCGTCCGAGGCCCGGCGCGTCTCCACGCCGCCGTCCTCGTTCAGGCCCTCCACCGGCGGTACGTCCAGCGGCGAAGGCAGGTAGTCCACCACGGCATCCAGGAGGGGCTGAACGCCTTTGTTCTTGAAGGCGGAGCCGAGCAGGACGGGCACGGCCCTGAGTCCGAGCGTGGCTCGGCGCAGGCCGGCCCGCAGGGTCTCGGGTGTCATATCACGTCCTTCCAGGTAGTGCTCCATCACGTCGTCATCCGCCTCGGCCAAGGCCTCGATCAGGGCCTCTCTGGCCGCTTTAACTTCTTGTTCCATCTCCACCGGAACCGCTTCCACTCGAAATTCGGTCCCGAGGGTCTGCTGGTCGTACAAGACCGCCTTGTTGGCGATCAGGTCGACGAGACCGATAAATCCTTCCTCCCTGCCGACAGGGAGCTGAAGCAGGATGGGGTGCGCCTTGAGGCGCTCCCTCATCTGGATCAGGCAGCGGGCCGGATCGGCTCCGACCCGGTCCAGTTTGTTGATGAAGCAGATACGGGGCACCCCGTATCGCTCCGCCTGCCTCCAGACGGTTTCGGACTGGGGTTCCACCCCGCCGACCGCGCATAAGACGGCCACCATGCCGTCGAGCACCCGCAGGGACCGCTCGACCTCCATGGTGAAATCCACGTGACCGGGCGTATCGATGATATTGATGCGGTGCTTCTGCCAGTAGCAGGTCGTGGCCGCGGAGGTGATGGTGATGCCCCGCTCCTGCTCCTGGGCCATCCAGTCCATGATGGCCTGACCGTCATGCACCTCGCCCATGCGGTGCGATACGCCGGTATAAAAAAGGATCCGCTCCGTGGTCGTGGTCTTACCGGCATCGATATGGGCGGCGATGCCGATGTTGCGGATTCTCTCTAGCGGTACGACGCGGGCCAAAAGTCGGACATCCCCCTACCAGCGGTAGTGGGCGAAGGCCTTGTTGGCCTCGGCCATGCGATGGGTGTCCTCCTTCTTCTTCACCGCGCCCCCGCGCCGGTTGGCCGCGTCCAGCAATTCCCCAGCCAGCTTGGGGACCATGCCCTGTTCGTTGCGGGCCTTGGCGAACGTGATCAACCACCGAATGCTCAGGGCCACGCGACGCTCATGCCGGATCTCGATCGGGATCTGGTAGGTGGAGCCGCCCACGCGCCGGCTCTTCACCTCCACCACGGGCATGACGTTGTCCACGGCCTGCTCGAAAATCTTGAGGGGGTCTTCCTTGGCCTTGCTCTCGACCAGGTCCAAAGCCCCGTACATAATGCTTTCGGCCAAGCTCTTCTTCCCGCGCCGCATGATGCCGTTGACAAACCGCGTCACCAGCCGCGAATTGTACTTCGGGTCCGGGATGACCTCCCGCCGGGTTACCTCTCTCCGCCTAGGCATAGGTTGTCCTCTGTTTGCCGCCTACTTCGGCTTTTTGGCGCCGTACTTGCTCCGGCCTTTACGCCGGTCCTGAACGCCGATGGAGTCCAGCGTGCCCCGGACAATGTGGTAGCGCACCCCGGGCAGGTCCTTGACACGCCCGCCGCGGATCAGCACCACCGAGTGTTCCTGAAGGTTGTGCCCTTCGCCCGGGATGTAGGAGGTGACCTCCATGCCGTTGGTCAACCGGACTCGGGCCACCTTCCTCAGCGCGGAGTTGGGTTTCTTCGGGGTGATGGTGAAAACGCGGGTGCAGACGCCGCGCTTCTGGGGGCATCCCCGGAGCGCCGGGGTGGTGGCTTTCTTGGCCTTCTGGCTCCGGCCCTTGCGGACCAGCTGATTGATCGTGGGCATACGGCTCGTTCCTTCGCTTTCGGCTTCCCGCACAACAAGGCCCTCTTCGGGCCGAGCCTCTCGCGGCCGGGAGGCGGCCCGTAAGGGCCATTCAGACTGCGCTCAGCGGGTCAACCGCTAAAAAAGTCATTTTACTCTTACATACCGATTCTTGTCAAGTTTTATTTCCACCGTTGGACCGCGTTCCGCCCGCCGTCCGGGCCGTGCCGCCTGGTCTAGGAGGCCGCGGCTTCCGTCTCCGGCGCCTCCTCCATCCGGCGGTACCTGGCCAGACCGGTTCCGGCTGGGATGAGGCGCCCCATGATGACGTTCTCCTTGAGCCCCTGCAGCCGGTCCACCTTGCCCGAAATGGCCGCCTCGGTCAGAACCTTGGTCGTCTCCTGGAAGCTGGCCGCGGAGATGAAGCTTTCCGTGGTCAGGGAGGCCTTGGTGATGCCGAGGAGCAGCGGCTCGCCCACGGCCGGCTTTTTCTTCTGGGCGAGCATGAGCTCGTTGACTTCCTCGAACCGATAGCGTTCCACGTGTTCGCCGACGAGGAAATCGGTGTCGCCCGGATCGGAGACGCTGATTTTGCGCAGCATCTGCCGCACGATGACCTCGATGTGCTTGTCGTTGATCTGCACGCCCTGGAGGCGATAGACCTCCTGGATTTCGTCCACGAGGTACTTGGCCAGTTCCTTGAGCCCGCGGATGGCCAGGATGTCGTGGGGGTTGGCCGAGCCGTCCATGAGGGGTTCGCCGGCGCGGATGTAGTCCCCTTCGTGCACGGTGATGTGCTTGCCGCGGGGGATGATATACTCCTTGGGGTCGCCCACGTCCGGGGTGATGACCACCTTGCGGCGGCCCTTGGTTTGCTTGCCGTAGGAGACGACGCCGTCGATTTCGCTAATAATGGCGTGCTCCTTGGGCTTGCGGACCTCGAACAGTTCGGCCACGCGGGGCAGACCGCCGGTGATGTCCTTGGTCTTGGTCGTTTCCCGGGGGATTTTGGCCAGGATGGTGCCGGCCGGAAGTTCGTCCTTGTCCTGGACCATGATGATGGCGTTCAGAGGCAAGGGGTAGCGGGCCGGCGAGCCCTGGCTGTTTTTCTTGACGCGGCCGGCGGCGTCGATAACGCTGATGCGCGGCCGGGTTTCTCCGGTCTCCTTGTACTCGGTGATGACCTTGCTGGACATGCCGGTCATGGGGTCGACCTTCTCGATCATGGTCTTCCCCTCTTCGATGTCGGCGAAGCGCAGCCGGCCGGAGACCTCGGTCAGGATGGGCGTGGTGAACGGGTCCCACTCGGCCAGCACCTGGCCGGGTTCGACGCGCTGACCCTCCCGGACCAGGAGGTGGGCGCCGTAGATGATCTGGTAGCGCTCGCGCTCGCGGCCCTGGGCGCTCATGATGGCCACCTCGCCCTTGCGGCTCATGACCACGTGTTTGCCCGCGGAGGCCTGGCCGCCGGCCGAGGCCGTCAGCTCGACGGTATGCAGGTCGATGAACTTGATCGTGCCTTTGTTGCGGGCCACGATCTGGGTCTGTTCCACGCGCCGGCTGGCCGTGCCGCCGATGTGAAAGGTCCGCATGGTCAGCTGGGTGCCGGGCTCGCCGATGGACTGGGCGGCGATGATGCCCACCGCCTCCCCGATCTCGATCGGATGGCCGTGGGCCAGGTCCCGGCCGTAGCACTTGACGCAGATGCCGCGCTTGGTGTGGCAGGTGAGCAGGGAGCGAATTTGAACGCGGTCGATACCGGCCTCGTCGATCTTGACGACGGCCAGCTCGTCGATCTCCTCGTTGGATCTGACCAGGACCTCCTCGGTGTAGGGGTCGACGATATCCTCCAAGGCCGTCCGGCCCAGGATGCGCTCGCTGACCGGCTGGATGACCTCCCCGGCCTCCCGAAGGGATTCGACCCAGATGCCGTCCAGGGTGCCGCAGTCCACGTCCGTGACGATACAGTCCTGGGATACGTCCACCAGCCGCCGGGTCAGGTACCCGGAGTTGGCGGTCTTGAGTGCGGTGTCGGCCAGACCCTTGCGGGCGCCGTGCGTGGAGACAAAGTACTCGAGCACGCTCAGCCCCTCGCGGAAGTTGGCGATGATGGGCTGCTCGATGATCTCGCCCGTGGGCTTGGCCATCAGACCGCGCATACCGGCCAACTGCCTCATCTGGTCCTTGCTGCCCCGCGCCCCGGAATCGGCCATCATGAAAATGGGGTTGAAGCTCGCCACGCTGGTCTGGTGGCCCTTCTCGTCCACCTGGACCTCGGCCGAGATCTCGTTCATCATCTCCGCGGCGACCTCATCCGAGGCCCGGGTCCAGATATCCACCACCTTGTTGTATTTCTCGCCCTCGGTGATCAGCCCGTCGCTGTACTGGGTCTCGATGAGGCTCACCTCCTCCCGGGCGCGGCGGATGATCCCCTCCTTGCGCGCCGGGATGACCATGTCCGAGATGCAGATGGACAGGCCGGAGGAAGTGGCATACTTGTACCCCAGGTCCTTGAGCTGGTCGGCCAGGACGACCGTCTTCTTCATCCCGGCCTTGCGGTAGCATTCGCCGATGAGGTTGACCAGCTCCTTCCGGGTCATGACCTTGTTCACCTTGTCGAAAGGCAGCTCCTCGGGCAGGATCTCCAGCAGCAGGATGCGGCCGGACGTGGTCTCGACGCGACGGCCGTTCAAGCGCACCGAGACCCGGGCGTGCATGTCCACGGCGCCCGTATCCAGCGCGACGCGCACCTCCTCCGGGCTGGCGAAAAGACGGCCCTCGCCCTTGGCGCCGGCCCGATCCCGGGTCAGGTAATAGAGCCCGAGCACGATGTCCTGGGAGGGGACGATGACCGGTTGCCCGTTGGCCGGGGAGAGGATGTTGTTCGTGGACATCATCAGCACCCGGGCCTCGATCTGGGCTTCGATGGACAGGGGGATGTGGACCGCCATCTGGTCGCCGTCGAAGTCGGCGTTGAAGGCGGTGCAGACCAGGGGATGGAGTTGGATGGCCTTGCCCTCGATGAGGATGGGCTCGAAGGCCTGGAAGCCCAACCTGTGCAGGGTCGGAGCCCGGTTGAGCATGACCGGGTACTCCCGCACGACCTCGGACAGGGTGTCCCAGACCTCGGGCGTTTCGCGCTCGACCATCTTCTTGGCGCTCTTGATGGTGGTGACATACCCCTTCTGCTCCAAGCGCTGGTAGATGAAGGGCTTGAAGAGTTCGAGGGCCATTTTCTTGGGCAGGCCGCACTGGTGGAGCCTTAGGTCCGGGCCCACGACGATGACTGAGCGGCCGGAGTAGTCCACCCGTTTGCCCAGCAGATTCTGGCGGAAGCGGCCGTGCTTGCCTTTGAGCATGTCGGAAAGGGACTTGAGGGGCCGCTTGTTGGGCCCGGTGATGGTCTTGCCGCGGCGGCCGTTGTCGAAGAGGACGTCCACCGCCTCCTGAAGCATGCGTTTCTCGTTGCGGATAATGATCTCGGGCGCATTGAGCTCCATGAGGCGCTTCAGCCGATTGTTGCGGTTGATGACGCGGCGGTAGAGGTCGTTCAGGTCGGAGGTGGCGAACCGGCCGCCGTCCAGGGGCACGAGGGGCCTGAGGTCCGGGGGCAGCACCGGGATGACGTCCATGACCATCCATTCCGGATGGTTGCCCGAGTCGCGGAAGGCCTCGACGACCTTCAGGCGTTTGGCCAGCTTCTTGCGCTTGGCCTCGGAGGAGGTTTCGGTCATCTCCTGCCGGAGCTGGACCGAGAGCTCGTCCAGCTTCAGGTTGGCCAACATGCTCTGGATGGCCTCGGCGCCGATGCCGGCGTGGAAGTTGTCGCCATAATCCTCCCGGGCCTGGCGGTAGCGTTCCTCGCTCAGGATTTGGCCCCTGGTCAGGGAGGTCTCCCGGGGATCGACCACGATATAGGATTCGAAGTAGAGAACCTTTTCCAGCTCTTTCAGGGTCAGGTCGAGGAGATTGCCGATCTTTGACGGAAGCGATTTCAAGAACCAGATGTGCACCACCGGGCTGGCCAGCTCGATATGGCCCATTCGTTCCCGGCGCACCTTGGACTGGATGACCTCCACGCCGCACTTCTCGCAGACCACGCCGCGGTGCTTCATGCGCTTGTACTTGCCGCAGTTGCACTCGTAGTCCTTGGTCGGCCCGAAGATTTTGGCGCAGAACAGGCCGTCCCGCTCCGGTTTGAACGTTCGGTAGTTGATCGTTTCAGGCTTCTTGACCTCGCCGTGGGACCACTTGCGGATTTTTTCGGGCGAGGCCAGTGAGATCCGGACCGCGTTGTAAGGCATCGGATCCTTGGGCCGGCTGAAAAGGCTGAGAATGTCTTCCAAGACGTCTCTCCTTTTTTAATAAGAATCGGTTGGTTATCTCTCCGCCGAACCGCCGAAAGATTCGGTCGGCTCGCCGTCTTCGATCAGGTCCACGTCCAGGCCCAGGCTCATGAGCTCCTTGACCAGCACGTTGAAGGACTCGGGGATGCCCGCCTCGAGGACGTTGTCCCCCTTGACGATCTTCTCGTACATCCTGGTCCGGCCGATCACGTCGTCGGATTTGACGGTCAGGAACTCTTGCAGCGAATAGGCCGCGCCATAAGCCTCCATGGCCCAGACCTCCATCTCGCCCAGCCTCTGCCCGCCGAACTGGGCCTTGCCGCCCAGGGGCTGCTGGGTCACCAGGGAGTAAGGTCCGATGGAACGGGCGTGGATCTTGTCGTCGACCAGGTGATGCAGTTTCATCATGTACATGGCCCCGACCGTCACCTTGGAGTCGAACCGCTCCCCAGACCGGCCGTCGCGCAGGTACGTCTGCCCGGTTATCGGCAGGCCGGCCTCCTTGAGAAAGTTTTGAATCTCGGTCTCGGTGGCTCCGTTGAAAACCGGCGTGGCCACGTGCAGGCCGTCGGCGGAACGCTGCAGGAGCTGCCGGAGCTGTTCCTCGGTCAGGCCTTCGATATACTTCTGGAAATCCCGCGGACCCAGGATGGCCTTGAGCCGTTCCGTAAGCTCGCGTTTAGAGACCAGATCCACCAGCTTGGCGATTTGGGCGCCGAGGGCTTTCGAGGCCCAGCCCAGGTGCGTCTCGAGAATCTGGCCCACGTTCATGCGGGAGGGCACGCCCAAGGGGTTGAGCACGATGTCCACCGGCGTGCCGTCCTCGAAATAGGGCATGTCCTCCTCGGGCAGGATGCGGCTGACCACGCCCTTGTTGCCGTGTCGGCCGGCCATCTTGTCGCCCACGGCCAGCTTGCGTTTCATGGCCACATAGACCTTGACCATCTTGATCACGCCCGGCGGCAGTTCGTCCCCCTTTCGCAGGTTGGCGATCTTCTCGTCGAAGATCATGCGGATGAGCTCCACCTGCTCGTTGTAGCGGTTGACGATCTCGCGCACGGCGTCTCGGACGCTGCGCTGCTTGTCATCGGTCAGGGAGACATTGGCCCAGACCGGGACGGGAACCTGTTCGATGTTCTCGGTCGTGATCTTGTTGCCGCGCTTGATCAGCGAGGCGCCGGCCTTTTTGCCGTCGGTCAGGGGGGCGGAAAGCGTCCTGCCGACCAGGACCTCGGCCAGCTGGCTCTGGGTCGTGGTTCGGGTGATCTGGATTTCGTCGGCCTGATCCTTTTCCAAACGAAAGATTTCCTCATCCTCGATGCTCTGGGCCCGTTCGTCCTTGTCCACACCCTTGCGGGAAAAAACCCGGGCGTCGATGACGATCCCCTCGATGCCGGGCGGCACCGCCAGGGAGGTGTCTTTCACGTCGCTGGCCTTTTCTCCGAAGATGGCCCTGAGCAGCTTTTCTTCCGGACTGAGCTGGGTCTCGCTCTTGGGCGTCACCTTGCCCACCAGGATGTCGCCGGGCTTGACCTCGGCCCCGATGCGGATGATCCCGGAGGAGTCCAGGTCGCGCAGGCTCTCCTCGCCCAGGTTGGGGATGTCTCGGGTGATCTCCTCCTTGCCCAGCTTCGTATCCCGGGACATGCTCTCGAACTCCTCGATATGAATCGAGGTGAAAACGTCGTCCTTGACCAGCCGCTCGGACACGAGCACGGAATCCTCGAAGTTGTGGCCGCCCCAGCTCATGAAGGCCACGACCACGTTCCGTCCCAGAGCCAGCTCGCCCAGTTCGGTGGCCGGGCCGTCAGCCAGAATCTGCCCCTTCTGGACCCAGTCTCCCTGGCGGACGATGGGGTGCTGGTTGAAGCAGGTGTTCTGGTTCGAGCGCTGATACTTGGTCAGCTTGTAGATGTCCACGCTGTAGCCGACGCCTTTGTCTTCCTCGGTCTTGTACCGCAGGACCACGCGGGAGGCGTCCACGTCCTCGATCACGCCGTCATGCTTGGCCACCACGGTGACGCCCGAGTCCCGGGCGACCACGTCCTCGATGCCGGTGCCGATGATGGGGGCGGCGGAGCGGAGCAGGGGAACGGCCTGGCGCTGCATATTCGAGCCCATGAGGGCGCGGTTGGCGTCGTCGTTTTCCAGGAAGGGGATCAGCGAAGCGGAGACGGAGACGAGCTGGTTGGGGCTGACGTCCATATAGGCCACGTCCGCGCGGGGAAGCTGCACGAACTCGCCGCGCACCCGGCAGGAGACCAGCTCGTTGATGAAGCGGCCCTTGGCATCCAGGGGGACGTTGGCCTGGGCCACGGGGAAGTCGCCTTCGTCCAGGGCGGTCAGATACTTCACCTCGGCGGTGACCACGCCGTCGCGCACCACCCGGTACGGGGTTTCGATGAAGCCGTAGCGGTTGACGCGGGCGTAGGTGGACAGGGAGACGATGAGGCCGATGTTGGGACCTTCCGGCGTCTCGATGGGGCAGATGCGGCCGTAGTGGCTGGGATGGACGTCGCGGACCTCGAAACCGGCCCGCTCGCGCGTCAGGCCGCCCGGGCCCAGGGCCGACAGGCGGCGCTTGTGGGTCACTTCGGAGAGGGGGTTGGTCTGGTCCATGAACTGGGAGAGCTGGCTGGTGCCGAAGAACTCCTTGACCACGGCCGAAACCGGCTTGGAATTGATCAGGTCGTGGGGCATGAGCGTTTCCACTTCCTGCAGGCTCATGCGCTCCTTGATGGCCCGCTCCATGCGGACCAGGCCGATGCGGTACTGATTCTCCAGGAGCTCGCCCACGGCCCGCACCCGCCGGTTGCCCAGGTGGTCGATGTCGTCGATGGGACCCTGCCGGTCCTTGAGCTCGAGGAGCTCCTTGACCACGGCCATGATGTCCTCTTTTCGCAGGGTCCGCACCGTCAGCTGCGTGTCCAGGCCGAGCCTCAGGTTCAGCTTGAGCCGGCCGACCACGGACAGGTCGTAGTGTTCGGGGTTGAAAAACAGGTTCTCAAAGAAGGCCGCGGCCACCTCCTGGGTCGGAGGGTTGGACGGCCGCAGCTTGCGGTAGATATCGAGGACGGCATCGCCGGAACTCTCGACCTTGTCCTGGAGCAGGGTGTCGCGCAGGGACGAACTGACGTTGATCTTGTCGATAAACAGGACCTCGATCTCTTTCACCCCGGCCTCGCGGATGGCGTAGTAGGCCTCCTCGGTGAACTGCTCGTTGAGCCCGATGAGAACCTCGCCCGTGGCCGGGTCGAGTACGTCATGGGCCAGGAACCGGCCGAAGAACTCTTCGATCCGGGCCGGGATTTCATGGACATGGCCGGTGGCCATCCTGCGCACCGCGGATTTCGAGATCTTGCGGTCCTTCTTGACGATGACCTCCTGGGTTTCGGGGTCGATAATGTCCTCGTAAGCGCGGTGGCCGAGCAGCAACTCGGGATCGACGATGCGCGAGACGCCTTCGTCGCCGAATTGAATCTTTTCCTTGCGGTAGAAGTAGTTCAGAATCTCGCCGGGCGTGTATCCCAGGGCCTTGAGCAAAAGGGTGACCGGGAACTTCCGCCGGCGGTCCACGCGGACGTAGAGGATGTCCTTGGGGTCGAACTCGAGGTCGATCCAGGAACCGCGGAGCGGAATGATGCGCGCCGAGTACAGGAGCTTGCCCGAGGAATGGGTCTTGCCCTTGTCATGATCGAAAAAAACGCCCGGGCTGCGGTGGAGCTGAGAGACGATGACCCGCTCCGTGCCGTTGACGACGAAGGTGCCGTTTTCCGTCATCAGGGGCAGGGTGCCGAAATAAATTTCCTGTTCCTTGATGTCCCTGATGCTGCGGGCGCCCGTGTCCTTGTCCACGTCGTACACCACCAGACGGACGGTGATACGGATGGGGGCCTCATGTGTCATGCCTTTGGCCAGGCATTCGGCGATATCGTACTTGGGCTTGTCGAAGGTGTAGTTGACGTATTCCAGAGAGGAGAGCCCGGAGAAGTCTCGGATGGGAAAGACGCCCTTGAACACGGCCTCAAGGCCCATGTCTTCCCTCTTGTCCGGAGGGACGTCTTTTTGCAGAAAGGCCTCATAAGACTGTCGCTGCATCTCGATCAGGTTCGGCATCTCGGTCACGTGCTCGATTTTGCCGAAATTCTTCCTGATGCGCAGATTCGTCGTCGAGCGGGCCATGTTTCCTCCTTAGAAGGGTGGAAGAGGCAAGAGGCCGGAGCCCGGCAAAGGCCGCCAGGCCCCGACCGTTTAGGGTTACTTGATCTCCGCGGTTCCGCCGGATTCCTGGATTTTCTTGACGATCTCTTCCGCTTCCTGCTTGGAGATGCCTTCCTTCAGAGGCTTGGGGACGGCCTCGACCAGATCCTTGGCCTCTTTGAGCCCCAGGCCGGTGATGGTCCGCACTTCCTTGATGACCTGGATCTTCTTCTCGCCGAAACCGGTCAGGACGACGTCGAATTCGGTCTTCTCCTCGACTGCGGCAGCCTCGCCGGCCCCACCGGCCATGGGCCCGCCGGCGGCGATGGCCACCGGAGCGGCCGCGGACACGCCGAAGGTGTCCTCCAGTTCCTTGATGAGCTCGGACAGTTCGAGCACAGACATGTTCTTGATGAACTCAATGACTTCGCCTTTGGTCACTTGTGACATGATTTCCTCCGCGAAATATGGCAGGCCTGTTTTCAGGCCGCTTCGGTCTGTTCCTTCTGGTCGCGAACGGCGGCCAGGGCGTAAACCAGTTGACTGATGACGGCGTTCAGCACCCGGACGAACGTGGCGGGCACGTTGTTCAGAGTGCCCAGCAGCTGGGCCAGGAGCACCTCCCGGGACGGCAAGGTGGCCAGGCGGCCGATCTGCGCCACATCAACCACCTGACCGGAGACAACCCCCCCCTTGATGAGGAGGTTCTGGTTCTCCTTGGCGAACTCGATCAGGGCCTTGGCCAGGGAAACCGGGTCCCCGGACGTCATGCCCAGAGCGTTGTTTCCGGTTAAAAAATCGCTCAGCTTGGCAGCACTCGTCTTCTGGGCGGCCAGCCGAAGCAGGGTGTTCTTCACGACCAGGTACTCCCCCCCGGCGGCGGCCACCTGCCGGCGGAGCGCACCCATCCTGCTGACGTTGAGACCCTTGAAGTCGGTCAGGATGACCGTCTTGGCCGCGGCCAGACGCTCGGCCAGGTCCACCACAATCCGATCTTTCTGTGTTCGCTCCAAACTTGTCGTTTCTCCTTTCTCTTTGGCCGTTATAGGTAATGGACTTTCGGCCAACGAGAAACGCTCGATAGCATCCGCAGTCTCGGCAGGCCGTCTTCCGTTTAACGCCCGGAAAAAAACGGGCGCACCTGCTGTCATTGACCGAAAAGTCGACCGCCTCGAGTCCGCACTTTCTCGACCGGTTCACCATGAAGGCCGGCCGATGAAACGTCTCGAGGTCCCTCTACGAAATCCTTTAGGCGTAGCAACGAAGCGAACTGTTAACAGACCGCCGTTCGATACCTGCCTCTACCGGGTCAAATCCCGGACGAGGCCCGGTTCAATCTTGATTCCCGGTCCCATGGTCGTTGAGATGGCAATGCTTCGAAGATAGGTTCCCTTGCTGGTAGCCGGTTTGAGACGCTGAATGACCTCGAAGAAGGAAGTGACGTTTTCGAGCAACTTGGCCGCGCCAAAGGAAACCTTGCCCACCGGGGCGTGCACGATGCCCGCCTTTTCCACGCGAAAATCGATCTTGCCGGCCTTGAGGTCCCGGACCGCCTGTCCCACGTCAAAGGTGACTGTGCCCAGCTTGGCGTTGGGCATCAAGCCGCGCGGGCCCAGAATCCGCCCCAGCTTGCTGACCGTGCCCATCATGTCCGGCGTGGCCACAGCCTTGTCGAAATCGAGCCAGCCGCCCTGGATTTTTTCGATGAGTTCATCCGAACCCACATGGTCTGCTCCAGCCTCGGCGGCCTCCTTTTCCTTTTCCCCTTTGGCGAAAACCAGAATCCGCACCGATTTGCCCGTGCCGTGAGGCAGGACGCAGGTGCCGCGTACCATCTGATCGGCGTGGCGGGGGTCCACCCCCAACCGGACCGCCACGTCCACGGTTTCGTCAAACTTGGCCGTGGACAGCTCCACGACCATCTTCACGCCCTCTTCGAACGTATACTTCTTCTGCCGATCCACCTTGGACCGGGATTCCGCGATCTTTTTCCCGTGCCGGGCCATGTCCGTTCTCCTAGACGATGTCCAGCCCCATGCTGCGGGCTGTTCCCTCGATGATGCGCATGGCGGCGTTTAAGTCGTTGGCGTTCAGGTCCTCGAACTTCAGCCGCGCGATCTCCTCGACCTTGCTGCGCGGGAGCTGCCCCACGATCTCCCGTCCGGGTTCGGTGGAACCCTTGGCGATCTTGGCCGCCTGCTTGAGCAGGATCGAGGCCGGCGGTGTCTTGGTCACGAAGGTGAAGGACCGATCCGCATAGACGGTGATGATGACCGGGATGATGGTCCCTTCCTGCGTCTGGGTCCGCGTGTTGAACGCCTTGCAGAATTCCATGATATTGACCCCGTGCTGGCCCAGGGCCGGGCCGATGGGCGGCGAGGGATTGGCCTGCCCCGCGGGGACTTGCAGCTTGATCTGACTGATGACTTTCTTGGCCATGGTTGATCTAACTCCTAAACTCTTTGGCCCACTTGCGGACGCTCGCGGATGTGCCGAACAGGCGCCCGCGGAAGCCGTCGGCGGGCTAAACCTTTTCCACCTGCACGAATTCCAGCTCGACCGGCGTGGCCCGGCCGAAAATACTGATCAGGACCCTGAGCTTGGCCTTCTCCTCTTTGACCTCTTCCACGCGCCCGATGAAATTGGTGAAGGGACCCTCCACGACCTTGACCTCATCGCCCTCGTCGAAGTGGAACTTGGGCTTGGGCTTGGCGATGCCTTCGACCATCTGGGCGATGACCTTTTCCGCCTCTTCCTCCGGGATGGGGGTCGGCTCGGTGTTGCCGCCTAAAAAGCCGGTCACCTTGGGCGTGTTCTTGATCACGTGCCAGGTATGGTCGTTGAGTTCCATATGAACGAGCACGTAACCGGGGTAGAATTTGCGCGAGGAGGTCTTGCGCTGCCCACCCTTCCCCAGTTCGACCACCTTCTCTGTTGGAACCAGAACCTCGGAAAAAGACTCCTCTAGCTTGAGCTTCTTGATTGTCTCCTCCAAGGTCGTCTTGACCTTGTCTTCGTACCCGGAATAGGTGTGAATGATGTACCACTTATGCGCCACGAAGGGGTCACTCCCTGAGCCGCCGCGCGGCTTTTACCTTATGATATACTTTATCAGCCGGGACAGCACGATATCCACCAGGCCCAGGTAGATGGAAACCAGAAACACAAGCACAATCACCACCGAGGTCGAAGCCACCGTTTCCTTCCGTGTGGGCCAGACCACCTTGCGCAATTCGATCTGGACCTCGCGGAAGAACTGCCGTATCTTCTCGATAATATTCGGCCCCTTGGGCTCGGCGCGGCTGAGGGCTTTCCGCTTGGCTGCGGCGCGGGTCGGCCCGTTTTTCTGAGCCTGGGACTCGGGCGCGGCGACCGCGTTCTCGCCCGCTTTTTCGTTTTTCTTCCGCCGTATCTTTGATTTGGCCATAACCTCGCGACCAAAATGGGTAATGGAGGTCGTCCCCCATCAAGCTTACTGTTGGCAGGCCAGGAGGGATTCGAACCCCCAACACCCGGATTTGGAGTCCGGTGCTCTAACCGTTAGAGCTACTGGCCTGTATCTGCACCTCCGCCCGAAGGCAGCGGCACCCCATCTCTATTTCGTCTCCTTGTGAAGCGTGTGCCTCTGACAAAAACGGCAGTACTTGCGGAACTCCAGCTTGCCGGTCGTTCGGCGCTTGTTCTTCGTGGTGGAGTAATTACGCCGCTTGCACTCATCACAGGCTAAAAGAACGATATCTCGCATGAGCGCCTTCCTACTCGAGAATCTCGGAGATGACGCCGGCGCCGACGGTGCGGCCGCCTTCGCGGATGGCGAAGCGCAGTTCCTTCTCCATGGCGATGGGCGTGATCAAAAGCGCCTCGAAGGATACGTTGTCCCCGGGCATGACCATCTCCACCCCTTCCGGCAGGCTCACCACCCCGGTCACGTCCGTCGTCCGAAAATAAAACTGCGGCCGGTATCCACTGAAAAACGGCGTGTGCCGGCCTCCTTCATCCTTGTTCAATATGTACACTTCCGCCCGAAATTTCGTGTGCGGCGTGATCGAGCCCGGCGCCGCCACCACCTGGCCCCGCTCCACCTCGTCTCGCTTCACTCCCCGGAGCAAAACCCCAATGTTGTCCCCGGCCTGGCCCTGGTCCAATATCTTCCGGAACATCTCCACGCCCGTGCACACCGTCTTCTGCGTCGGGCGTATCCCCACGATCTCCACCTCTTCCCCGACCTTGATCACCCCGCGGTCCACACGTCCCGTCACCACCGTCCCGCGTCCCGATATCGAAAAGACGTCCTCGATCGGCATCAAAAACGGCTTGTCCACGTCCCGCACCGGCTCCGGAATGAATGAGTCCACCGCGTCCATCAACTCCAGCACCGGCTTGCAGTTCGGGCAATCGTCCTTCCCGCAACCGCACTCCAACGCCTTCAACGCACTCCCCCGCACGATCGGCGTCTCGTCCCCGGGAAACTCATACTTCGTCAATAGCTCCCGAAGCTCCAAATCCACCAGCTCGATCAGCTCCTCGTCGTCCACCATGTCCGTCTTGTTCAAAAACACCACCATCGACGGCACCCCCACCTGACGAGCCAGCAAAATGTGCTCCCGCGTCTGCGGCATCGGGCCATCGTCCGCTCCCACCACCAGAATCGCCCCGTCCATCTGCGCCGCCCCCGTGATCATGTTCTTGATGTAGTCCGCATGTCCAGGACAGTCCACGTGCGCATAGTGCCGCTTCGACGTCTCGTACTCCACGTGCGCCGTCGCTATCGTGATCCCCCGCTCCTTCTCCTCCGGCGCCTTGTCGATCTGATCGAACGGCACGTACTCCGCTCCCCCTCGCTTCGACAGACACAGCGTGATCGCCGACGTCAACGTCGTCTTCCCATGATCGATATGTCCGATCGTCCCGATATTCACGTGCGGCTTCGTGCGCTCAAACTTCTTCTTGGCCATGCCACCCCTCCTTTGTTCTTCTTCAAGGAAGAATAATGAAACCCTTCGGAAACGCGGGGCAAGCGTTTCCTTCGGCGACCTTTTTTCATGGAGCCCACGACCGGCCTCGAACCGGTGAACCTCTTCCTTACCAAGGAAGTGCTCTACCTACTGAGCTACGTGGGCCCGGGCGAGTTGCCCGAGGCAACTCCCTATACGCAAGGTGACCTGCTTGAACCATATAAAATGGAGCGGGAAACGGGATTCGAACCCGCGACCCTCAGCTTGGAAGGCTGACGCTCTAGCCAGCTGAGCTATTCCCGCCCATGAATTCCATCCACCGCAAGGCCTCCGGTCGGCCTGGCGGCCAGATCACCCGAAACTGGTGGTGAGGGGAGGATTCGAACCTCCGAAGGCATTCGCCGGCAGATTTACAGTCTGCTCCCTTTAACCACTCGGGAACCTCACCTTTCCCTGCTTCAGTTTTTCGTCCGGCCAGGACCGCCCCGCCGAAGGGCGCGGGGCGGCATCTTGATTCAAAGAGCCTATTGTAATGGAGCTGGCGATGGGACTCGAACCCGCAACCCTCTGATTACAAATCAGATGCTCTACCTATTGAGCTACGCCAGCTAGGTGCTGTCCTAGCACAAATGGTCAACTTCTGATTAGTACTTCTCTTTAGGGCTTCTGTCAAGGGGAAAAGTATCCCCTTCTAAAACCCCGGGACCCTAGGCACCAATCGACCGAGCAGATCGAAAAAAATGAGAACACCCATGGCCACCAGAAACAGACCCGACACCGGACCGGCCAGACGCATCCACCACCCCACCCGCTGAAACCAACCCAAAAACCGGTGCAGGATCAAGGCACTGACCAGAAAGGGCAGGCCCAGGCCCAACGTATAGGCCAGGAGCAGGGAGAATCCCTGTCCCAGATGACTCTTCGTCCCGGCAAAAATCAGGATCGAAGCCAAGATCGGACCCACGCACGGCGTCCAGCCCGCCCCAAAGGCGACCCCGACCAGAAACGACCCGGCCAGGCCGGCCGGCTTCCGGTTCAAGTGGACCCGCCTCTCCCGATACAGGACCCGGCTGGGCAACCACCCGGTCAGGTGCAGGCCCAAAAGAATCACGACCACGCCTCCCACCTGGCGGATCAGGTCCTGGTAGTCGGCGGCCAGCCGGCCCAGGGCGGTCACCGAAAGTCCGAAAAGGATAAAAACCGCGGAAAACCCGGCCACGAAAAGGCCCGCGTGTATGGCCGCGGCCCGCCGTCCTTTTCCCTCGCTCTCGTCTTGTACCAGCCCCTCGTAAGTGCGCCCGGTCACGAAGGAGATATAGCCTGGGATAAGCGGCAACACGCAAGGGGAGGCAAAAGACAACAGGCCCGCGCTAAAGGCCAAAAGCAGACTGATGTCGGCTGAAAAATCTCCCATGCGCGTCTCTTCCCGGGGGTCCGGCTCACCCGTCCCCTCAATGTACCGGCCGCCCCAAGCTTCGTCAAGGGACCGCCTCAGCGGATGAGCGTGCCCACGGACGGAAACCGTTCCCGGTAGGTGTGGGGGATGAAGCGCGCCGCGGAAAAACGGTTCATCAGGTCCTGGTTCACGTTCAATTCCAGATACGTCAGCCGCTGCCAGGCAGACAGAGCCCCGGCCCGAGCTTCGGCCGATAGCAGGGCCAGCACGGCCCCGGTCAGCGAGGAGTTCCCCAAGGCCACGTACCGGGAAAGCGGAATGTCGGGCAGCATGCCCACGGCCACGGCCAAGCGCGGGTCGATATACTGACCGAAGGTCCCGGCCACATAGAACCGGGCCACCTGGTCGAAGGTCATCCCCACGCTCAGGAGAACCGTCTCCAGAATGGTGTACATGGCCGCCTTGGACCGGATCAGGATGTCGATCTCCACTTCGGACAAAAGGATCGGCTCGCCCGTGGCCGTCTCCTCCCCCGGCGCCACGACAAAAGCCGCCCCTTCGTCAGTCCTCGTCCATCTCCCGTCGGTCTCAGAGAGCGTCAACCGGCCCCGGTAATCGATGATGCCCGAAAGGTACATCTCGGCCAGAAGATCAATCAGCCCCGATCCGCAGATGCCCCGCGGCGGCAGGCCGGACAAGGTGGTATAGCTCACGGCCCTGGTGGTCCGATCGATGCGCACCCGGTCGATGGCGCCAGGACCCGCGGTCATGCCCATGGCCGCCACCCCGCCTTCCAAGGCCGGCCCTGCCGCCCCGGCCGCGCCGATCAGCCAGTCCCGCTGGCCCAGGACCACCTCGGCGTTCGTGCCCACGTCCACCAGCAGACAGACCTCCTCGGACCGGTTGAAATCGGCCGTCACCAGCCCGGCCATAAGGTCGCCGCCGAAATAGGAGCCTTTGTTGGGCAGGATGAACAAGGGCGCGGACGGGCAGAGGCCGAGGTCCAGGTCGGCCGCGGTCAGGTCCCGCGGCCGGTTCACGATCGGCACATACGGCTCCCGCACCAGGCTTGCCGTGGGCAGTCCCAGGCAGAAGTGGGTCATGGTCGTGTTTCCGGCCAGGGCCGCAGCCAGAATTTGGTGCGGTCTTATTTTCGCGGCGGTGCAAAGCCGGTCCGTCCCCTCCTTGATCCCGTCACGGAGAAGCTCGACCATCTTGTCATGGCCGGCCGTCTTGTCGGCGAAATGGATCCGGGTCAGGATGTCCAGGCCGTGCTCGGTCTGGGGGTTGGTCAGGCTGACCTCCTGGACAATGGCGGCCTTTTCCAGGTCCACGAGGGCCAGGACCAGGGTGGTCGACCCGAGGTCCACGGCCAGGCCGTAAACCGGGCCGGCGCGTTCCATGGACCGTACCTCCACCACCCGGCAGAGGCCGTCCTCCTCGGAAAGGGCCACCCAAAGAGCACCGTTCCCCTGGAAAAAGCCCATGTTCAGACCACGGGCCGTTTCCAAAGAAAGGCGCACTTCCTTGAACCCGCCCTGTCTCTGTGCCGCCGCGGCGATGCGCTCGGCCAGGGCGGTGTTGTCCCTCAGGCTGGGCCGCTCCACCGGAAGAACGGCGGAGGTCACCAGGGGCGCAAGAGGCAGGCGGTAGGTGGAAAAATCGAAGGGGTTGATGCCGGCCATGTCTGGGGCCATAACAGGTTGGCCCGGTCCTGTCAACGTTCAGGGCCGCAAGGTTCGGGCCTGGCCGCCGTTCTCAGATGGAAAGCTCCAGGCCTTCCACGGCCAGAACTACCTCGAGGCCGTTCCCCTCGCCGACGAGGTCGTAGTAGGTCCTGGTCTTGTCCAGGATGACCTTTAGCTTGGCGTCGTCATAGGTGGGTTCGTGGTGAAACAGCACCAACCGCTTCACCCCGGCCGCCACCGCCAGATCGACCCCGATGAAGGCCGTGCTGTGCCCCCACCCGATCTTGGCCATGGACTCGGAAAAGGTGTACATGGCGTCGAAGATGAGCATGTCCGCCCCTTCAAAAAAGGCCAGGTAGGAGGCGATGTCGGCCGGATTGACCGACGGATATTCGGCATCCGTGGCATATACCAGCACCCTTCCCCCGGCTTCCAGGCGATAGGCGTACGAGCCGCCGGGATGATGCAAGAGCCGAAAACGAACCTTGACCCCCCCGATCTCATCCCCCGGCTCGAATAGAGGAACAAATTGAATCTCCGCGCTCATCTCGCTCAGCGGCACCGGAAATTTCTCCAACTCCGACTGCTGGTCTGCGAACCGCTGCGCCAAGTTTTGCTGAGGACCGTGGATGACGATCCGGTTGCCCGGCACGAAGGCCGGCAGAAAAAAAGGGAAGCCCTGAATGTGATCCCAATGGGTGTGGCTCATTAAAAAATGAACCGTTCCCTGTCCCTGGCCGCAGGGTCCCTCCAGGAGATCGAGACCCAAATCCCGGACGCCTGAACCCGCGTCCAGAATGAGGCACGTGTCCCCGCTTTGCACCTGAACGCAGGAGGTGTTGCCGCCGCAAGTGCCGCGTATCTCAAAGGGAAGACCCTGCACGAACTCGGCCACGGCCCCCTCCCCGGATAAATCCGCCTCCCGGGCCAGATGCAGGGCCTGTTCAATCTTGGCGCCGACCATCTCCGAGGTAAGTGGCGCCGGGACCGACCCCCTCACCCCCCAAAACCTGATGCGCATTTCTCTCACGCCGACTGACGCCGTCGAATCAGCTTTCATCGAGATAGAATAGCCCCTCTTTTAGCACAGGCCCCCAGCCGGCCACAACACAAAACTGGGCCGGCCAGGGAAAGCAGACAGGCAAAAGCCATTGACAGACTCGGCTCATCGCTCATACTCTGAAAAGGCTTCCCGGCCCCGGTCGGGAACGACCCAGGAGCGAGTTTCCATGCCCCCCGCCCGATCCGGAAGAGGACCCGGTCACACCCAAACCCCGCCGCGCCAAGACCCGGCCCGATCCGGACAAAAACCGGAACTGCTCGCCCCGGCCGGCAACCTGGCCGCTTTCGCCGCCGCGGTCGAGGCCGGCGCGGACGCCGTCTATCTGGGCATGAAAACTTACTCGGCCCGGGCCTATGCCGCCAATTTCTCCCTGGACGACTTGACCAGGCTTGTCCCTCTCGCCCACGAACGAAACGTCAAGGTCTTTGTGGCCTTCAACGCCCTGCTCAAGGAAGAGGACCTGGCCGAGGCGGCCCGGCTCCTGGACGCACTTGCCCGCATCGGCCCGGACGCCTTGATCATCCAGGACCTCGGGCTGCTTCGCCTGGCCCGGACCCACTTCCCCATGTTCGAGCTGCATGCCTCCACCCTGACCGGCGGGCACAACCTGCCCGGGCTGATCGAGATGAAACGCCTGGGCTTTGACCGGGTGGTCCTGGCCCGGGAACTGACGCTCAGGGAGATCCAGGGTCTGGCCGGCGTCGCCCCGCTCGGGCTGGAGGTCTTTGTGCACGGCGCGCTGTGCTTCTCCTTCTCCGGCCTGTGTCTGATGTCGAGCTTCCTGGGAGGCCGCAGCAGCCTGCGCGGGGCCTGCACCCAGCCCTGCCGCCGCCGATACACCAGCCAAGGCAAGGCGGGCTACTACTTTTCCCCGGCCGACCTGGACGCCAGCGGATTTCTCCGCCGCCTTCGGGAATTAAACCTGGCCGCCTTCAAGATCGAGGGCCGCATGAAAGGGGCCCACTACGTCTCTCAGGTGGTCCGAGCCTACCGGCTGCTTCTGGACGCGCCGGCCGAGGAATGGGAAGCCGCCTTCGAGGAGGCTCGGGCTCTCTTGGAGGAAAGCCTGGGCCGGACCGGCTCGACCGGGTTCTTCTCCGCGCCGCAGCCGGCCGCGACCCTGGCTCCGGACCGCGTGCCCACCTCGGGCATCTTTTTAGGCCCGGTGCAGGCTGCGTCTGAAGCCGAGGCCCGGCTGCGCCTACGCGCCGCCCTGTCCGTGGGGGACCGGCTGAGGATCGTGAACAAGCGCGACGGCGAGCAGCGGGCCTTCTCGCTGAAAGGTCTGATGATGGACGGCGCCCAGGTCCTGGAAGCACCCGCCGGCGCCGAAGTGGTTCTGCCGGCGTCCGGTCCTCTGGGGTCGGGGGACTTGCTCTTCAAGGTGGACGTCGCCCAGGGGGAACGCGCGGCCCTGGCCAGCTCCCTGGTGGCGGCCTTTAAAAAAAGGCCGGGCGGCGTCAGCAAGGGGCCTGCGCCGGTCTTAAAACAAGCTCTGGCCGAGCTGGATCCGCCCGGCTCGAACCGAAAGCGGCCGGGGCGCGCCGAAGGCCGGGCCCCGGAAATCTGGTGCCGGGTCTTCCGACCCGAGGACGTGTTCGAGCTCACCCCGCTTCGGCCCGATCGGGTTATCCTGCCGCTGAGCCGGGCCAACCAAAAACGTCTGCTAAAGCTGAGGCGCCGGCTGCAGCCGTTTCTGGACCGGCTGATCTGGGCCCTGCCTCCGCTCCTGTTCGGACGGGAGCTGGAAGAGGCCAAGGCTCAATTGATGGGGTTCCGTAAGGGATCGGGCGGGGCCTTTATGATCGCGAATCTAGGCCACCTGGGCCTGCTCGACCCGCTGCTGCATGGTCGGGGGGTGCACCGGCCCGAGGTATTTGCCGATCACCGACTGAGCGTTCTCAACAGCCAGTCCGAGGCCCAACTGGCGGACTTGGGGTTAAGCGGCCTCACCCTTTGCCTGGAATCGGACGAGGAAAACCTCAGCCGTCTGCTGAAGCGGCCCGCCACGATCGACCGGCTGCTCTATCTGTACGGCCGGCCGCCGCTGTTCACCTCGCGTTTCCGGCTGGCCGGCCTCAAAGACCGCCAGATGGTCGTCAGTCCACGGGGGGAGCGCTTTCAGGTGACACAGGAGCCGGGTCTGACCCAGGTCGTGTCCGAGCGGCCGGTCTTCCTGGCGCCGTTGATGAAAATGAAGCCGTTGGCCGGGGTGCGGGCCTGGATCGTGGATTTCGAATACGAGCCGCACCTCAGGGAGACGGTGCGGCGGGTGGCCGAGGCGGTGCGCCGGGGCCGCCCCCTCAAGGGGGCCTCCCGTTTCAACCTGGGCCGCGAGTTTTATTAAGGCGTGGCGCCGGTGACCGCGAAAAGCCAACGTGCGCTATCTTTCGCCCCGGCGACGTCCCGCAAGGAGACTTCGATGAAACATGCACCGGTCCTCCGGCTGCTCGGCCTTCTGGCCCTCTCGTTCTTTTTGATGTCCTGTGAAAAAAAGGGGGTGGAAGGGCCGGCCCAGGCGCCGGACTTCAAACTGCCCGATCTGGACGGCCGGCGAATCGCCCTTTCCGACTTCAAGGGGCGGGTCGTATTGTTGAACTTCTGGGCGACCTGGTGTCCGCCCTGCAAGGGCGAGGTGCCGGAGCTCGTGGCCCTCCAGAGCAGATACCAAAGCGCCGGCCTGGACATTATCGGAGTCTCCTTGGACGACGCGCCTGTCGAGCATGTCCGCCAGTTCAAAGAGGTTTATCGCATCAACTACGTGGTCCTGTACGCCGGGGGAGAGAAGGAGAAGCTGATACGGCGCTTCGGTAATTTCCGAGGCATTCCCGCTACTTTCCTGATCGACCGGGAAGGCCGGATCGTCAAGCAAGTCACCGGCTACATGCCCGGCTCGTTCTGGGAGAAGGAAATCCGGGCCGTGCTTTAGCCGCCTGGTCAGGGATCGCTCCCGCCCATGAAAAAGGCCGGCCCGACGGGTCGGCCTTCGATTTTTCATTTGCCGGAGGCCGGGGCCGGTTCACCGGCTCGCAGAGGGCAGGAGCATCTGGGGTTCGCCCAGGAGAAAATCCCCTTTCTGAATCCAATCTTTAAGGGTCTCAGCGATCTCTCTGGCCAACTTCAGGGAGGAAAGAGGCACGGCCGGAATGTCATGGCCGGCCAGGACAAAACTGCCGGAGAACAGTTCGGCATAGTTGACCTGACCCAACGACCGGCCGGTGCCCCGGGGATAATCCACGCCGTAGTCCACCACCTGGGTGATGATGTCTTCGTTGGCCACGCCCACCGAGCGGGCCATCTCCTCGTTCAGCATGGGAATGGGGATGCCCAGGCCCACGCTCAAAGAACAGCCGTAGCCGATGATGGAGGCGCCGACGAGAAAGCGCGGGCTCATCTCCTTGAGGTTTCCCACGACCATGATCGTGCCGGACGGCCTGACCGGCACACCGCTGGCCGCTCGTTCCGGATTTGGGTTGTGCTGGGTGCCGGGCCAGCAGACATAGCCGACCGCGCCGCCCAGGAAGATGCGCGTGCCGATGCCGATGGTCCGGAAGAACGGGTCGTTCATCAGGGGGGAGAGCTGGCCGGCGGTGGCGAAGTTGGCGTTGCCGAAATTCGGCTTGAGCGGCCCCATATAGGTGTAGATGATCTTCCGGGTGGAATTGACGGCGCAGTTGTAGTTCTGGTAGGCATTGCGCGGATTGAGCAGAACGGCGTCCGGCAGCTCGGCGAGGGTGACCGTTTTTTCAACGTATCTATTGGGATAGCAGTCCGTACCATAGGCCGTGGCTCTGAGCCTGACCTTCTTGCCGGCCACGAGGTCCTGGATGACGTGGCCGCCGCCGTAGCGGAATTCGCCGGGATGGACCGAGTTCAACGGGTCGCCCTCGACCGGCTCGGTGGCGCCGATGTAAATGTCCACGGCGGCCAGACCGGCATAGGCGGGCACGTCGTTGAGCCAGACCTGGGCGGCCTTGATGGGTGGTTTGGCGTGTCCGAAGTTCAGGATGGCGCCCGAAGAGCACATGGGCGAGAAGGTGCCCGTGGTGACCACGTCCACTTCCCTGGCCGCCTTCACCGGGCCGCGCTTCCGCACGACCTCGATGACCTCCTCGGCCGTGAGGACCACGGCCTTGCCCTGGCGGATGCGCTCGTTGATTTCCTGGTAAGTTTTGTTCACTTCATGCTTCTTGGCCATGATCTAAACCTCCGCCGCCCGGCGCCTCGCGTGAGGCCTTCCGGGCGGCGTTCTTTCTTCTTATTATAGCCGCTCTCGCCCGCGGCGGCCGGTCATATTTTACCCTTGACCAAGTCCTCGACCACGTCGGGTTCGGCCAGGGTCGAGGTGTCGCCGAAGCCGTCGAAGACCCCGGCCGCGATTCTCTTGAGGATGCGACGCATGATCTTGCCGGAACGGGTCTTGGGCAGCTTGTCGGTGAACTGAATTTTATCCGGGGTGGCGATGGGGCCAATCAATGTCCGCACGTGATTTTTGAGCTCCTGGCGTAGCGCATCACTGGCCGACACATTCATCTTGAGAATAACAAAGGCGTAAATGGCCTGCCCCTTGATCTCGTGATCGTAGCCCACCACCGCGGCCTCGGCCACGGCCCCGTGGGAGGCCAGGGCCCGCTCCACCTCGGCCGTGCCCAGCCGGTGACCGGAGACGTTGATGACATCGTCGATACGGCCGGCGACCCAGATGTAGCCGTCCTCGTCGACCTTGGCGCCGTCGCCGGTGAAGTAGCTGCCCGGGAACTGGACGAGGTACGTTTCCTTGAAGCGCTCCGGCTGGTTGAAGACGCCGCGCATCAGGCCCGGCCAGGCCTGGTCAATGACCAGGTAGCCGTTCTCGTTCGCCCGACATGGGGTGCCATCTTCGCGCAGGACGCGGGGCTGGATGCCGAAGAAGGGCAGGGTGGCGCTGCCCGGCTTGGTGTCGATGGCGCCGGGCAGGGGGGTGATCATAATCCCGCCGGTCTCGGTCTGCCACCAGGTGTCCACGATGGGGCACCTCTTGCCGCCGATGTTTTCGTGATACCAAATCCAGGCTTCGGGATTGATCGGTTCGCCCACGGTGCCCAGGAGCCGCAGGCTGGAGAGGTCGTGGGCCTTGGGCCAGGAGTTACCCTCCTTGGCGATGGCCCGGATGGCCGTCGGCGCGGTGTAGAAGATGTTGACGCCGTAATCCTCCACCACCTCCCAGAACCGGTCCGGGGCGGGGTAGGTGGGCACGCCCTCGAACATCAGGCTGGTGGCGCCCGCGGCCAGGGGGCCATAGACGATGTAGCTGTGGCCCGTCACCCAGCCGATGTCCGCGGTGCACCAGAAGATGTCCTCCTCGCGATAATCGAAAATGTACTGGAAGGTCTTCAGGACATACAGGAGATACCCGGCCGTGGTGTGCAGCACCCCCTTGGGCTTGCCCGTGGAGCCGCTGGTATAGAGGGTGAAGAGGGGGTCTTCGGCGTCCATGACCTCGGGCTGGCAGACCCCGCTGATGTCCGAAGCGGCCATTTCCTCGTGGTACCAGGTGTCCCGGCCATCGACCATTTTCACCTCGGAAGGAACTCGCCGTACGACAAGGACCGTTCCCACGTCGGGGCAGGACTGCAGGGCCTGGTCCGCGTTCTCCTTCAGGGGAACGACGCGGCCGGAGCGGTACGACCCATTGGCCGTGATGAGGATGCGGGCCCCGCTGTCATGGATGCGGTCGGCCAGGGAAGCGGCCGAGAACCCGCCGAAGACGACGCTGTGGATGGCGCCGATGCGCGCGCAGGCCAGCATGGCTATGGGCAACTCCGGGATCATGGGCAGATAGAGCACCACCCGGTCGCCCTTGCGAACGCCTTTTTTTAAGAGTACGTTGGCAAAACGGTTGACCTCCCGATACAGCGTCTGGTAAGTGAAAATCCGGCGCTCGTCGCGGGGCTCCCCCTGCCAAATCAAGGCCGCCTTATTTTTACGCGCCGCGGTCAAGTGACGGTCCAGACAATTGACCGAGACGTTGAGTTTGCCGCCCTCGAACCAGCGGACCCGCCCTTCCCGGAGATTGTTATCCATGACCCGGTCCCACCGACGGATCCAGTCCAGGCCCTCCGCCATTTCGCTCCAGAACCCCTCCGGGTCCTGAATCGACCGGTCATAAAGCTTTTGGTACTCCGCCCTCGATTTTACCAGCGCCCGGGACCGAAAGGCCTCGGACGGCGAAAAAACAGATGCGGCTGCTGCTGCCGGACTCTTTTGCACTGGCATTCCCTTCCTCCTTCATGCCATGAAACAAGGATGACTAGGCCGAACTCGAAGCGACCTTGTATCCGGATTCTTTTAGACCCGCCACCATCGGAGCCAGATCGATCTTTTCCAGACGGAAGAGGTGGACCGGCCCGCCCCCCTTGCGGATGAACCCCACACTGATGATGCGTCCGCCATTTTCCTAAATGATGCGGAGGACCTCCTCGAAGGCCTCCGGCCGCTTGGGCAAGCGGACGTCCAACCGGGAACTGACGGTCAGCAGACCCATGAATTCGATCACGGCGGCCAACAGGTCCACCACCGTGATGATGCCCATCAAGGCTCCCCGCCGGTCGACCACGGGCAGGTGCCGGATCGAATACTTCCTGAGCAGAGCCACCGCCTCCGGTACGCGAGCGGTCTTAGAGACGGTGATCACCCTGCGGCTCATGAAATCCTTGACGCGCAGGACCGCGCCTTTTCCCGATCGGCAAAGGGTGGGGAACCGTCCAGGGGTGGGACGGCATCTCCCGTGGCAGGGTTGGGGGGTGGATGTCGATGGGTTGAAGAGCCAACGCGCCTGATCCCTATTGGGTTGATTCAAGGTTGTACTATGAAGATCAATCGCACAAGCGAGGGACACGCCTTTGTAACTCCCGAGAACATCTACTGGAAAATCGCACCACCGGCCGCGAAGGCTCAGGTGTCCAGATAGTTCCGGTAATAGGCGAAGACCCGACGAACATAATCCCGGGTCTCGCGAAAGGGGGGTACGCCGTTGTATTTCCTGACCATGCCCGGACCGCAATTATACGCGGCCACGGCCAGAATCTCGTCCCCGTTGAACTCCTCCAGCAGCTCCCGCAGGTATCGGGCGCCGGCCTGGATGTTCTGATGGGGATCGAGCAGGTTTTCGATGCCGACCGTGCCGGCCGTGGCCGGAAGGACCTGCATCAGTCCGACCGCGCCCCGAGGCGAAATGAGGCGGGGGTTGAACTCCGATTCGGCGTGCATGACCGCCTTGACCAGGGCCGCGGAGACGTTCTGCCTGCTGGCCACCCTGTCGATATAGCGGTCATAGAGAAGAAATAACGCGTTCTCCGGGACGCGGGATCGAGCCAGCTTATCGGCAGCAAGGTCCACGGGCCTCGAATGGGCCGGATCGAGATGTACCGTTAGTCGTGGGGATGCCTGCACCGCCAACTCAGGCGTGGGGCGGCTGTAGCGGCAGGTGACCTCTACAGTGACCAGTACCAGAACGGCCAGAGAGACCAAGGTCAAATTGAGAAGAGCCTGCTTCAGCCCCATAAGGCATATCCTCCAAAGCCACATCGTACGGCCCTCGGCCGGGCCGTCCCACTGCACGGCAAGTATATCATGTTTAAAAAATCGTCAAAAGAATAATCTGCCCCCCTTGAAAATCGTTAAAAGAAGAATCCACCCCCACCCCCTGCCCCGGCTTTACTCGACCCGACAAAACGACTACACTCGGGAGCCGGCTTTTTCCTTTCGCTCCGGCCTGCCCGGCCTCGGCCTGGAAACAACCCCGGAGGAGGACCCTGACGAATGGCGGACCTGATTGTCAGCGGGGACTATGTGCTCACGCAAAACCAGGCGGGAGACATCCTCAGGGACGGCGCCGTGGCCATTCGCGGAGCCGCCATCGAAGCCGTGGGACCGCGCAGGGAAATTTTGACCGCTCACGGCGCGGGGGCGCGTCATTTGGGTGGTGGCCGCGTCCTGGTCATGCCCGGCCTGGTTAACGCCCATACGCACGTATCCATGACCTGCCTGCGCGGCCTGGCGGACGACCTGCCCCTCATGACCTGGTTGAACGAAAACATCTTCCCGGCCGAGAGGGAGCTGACCGGCGAAATCGTTTTTTGGGGGGCCTTGCTCGGCTGCGCCGAAATGATCCTGTCCGGCACCACCACTTTCTGCGATATGTACCTCTTCGAGGATGACGTGGCCCGGGCCGTGGACCGGGCCGGCCTGCGGGCACTGGTGGGCGAAGTGCTCTACGATTTCCCCTCCCCGAATTACGGCCCGGTCGAGCAGGCCGTTCCCTTCAGCCGGCGTTTGATCGAGTCCTGGAAGGGGCATGAACGCGTCCGCATCGCCGTGGAACCCCACAGCCTCTATACCTGTTCGCCAGAGCTGCTCACGGCCTGCCGGGATTTGGCCGACGAAAAGGGCGTCCCGCTCATCACGCATTTGGCCGAATCTCCGGATGAAGTGGCCGGCATCCGCGAGACCTACGGCGCCACCCCGGTCCGGCACCTGGAGCGGCTCGGCCTGCTGTCCCCGAACCTCATCGCCGACCACTGCGTCTCTTTAGAGCAGGAAGAAATCGATCTCCTGGCCCGCCGCGGCGTCAAGGTGGCCCATAACCCCAGCAGTAACATGAAACTGGCCTCGGGCGTCGCGCCCGTGCCTGAACTCCTTCGGGCCGGCGTGGCCGTCGGCCTCGGGACCGACGGCGCCGCCTCCAACAACAATCTGGACCTGTTTGGCGAGATGAACATCGCGGCCAAGCTCCACAAGGCGGCCCGCCTCGATCCTACGGTCATGGACGCGGCTACGGTATTGGGCATGGCCACCTGCGGCGGCGCCCGGGTGCTGGGGCTGGAGGGCCAGGTCGGCCGTCTCGAACCCGGATACCTGGCCGACATGATCGTCGTGGATCTGAACCAGCCCCATCTCACCCCCCTCTATCACCCGGTGAGCCACCTCGTCTACGCCGCCTCGGGCGCGGACGTCATCCACAGCGTGGTTCATGGAAGAATCCTCATGGAAAACAGGACCTTGACCACTATTGACCTCCATGACGTCTACGAGAAAATGAACGACATCGCCCGCGTGATGCAGGCCGCCGTCCGAAAATCCTGATGCGGGAGACCGACCACGCCAGGGATCGGAGAAGCATGGGGACGGAATACGATATCCTGATCGAAAATGGACTCGTCCTGACTCTGGGCCCGGACGCGGCCGCGATCCCGAGGGGGTTCGTGGCCGTGAAAGGGCAAAACATCGTGGCCGTGGGTTCCATGGACGAGACCCAGGCCTTGGGCAGCGCCTCGAAGGTGATCGACGCCACCCGTCATCTAGTCATGCCGGGCCTCGTCAACGCCCACACCCACGCCGCCATGACCGCCTTTCGCGGTCTGGCCGACGACCTGCCGCTCATGACTTGGCTGAACGAACACATCTTCCCGGCCGAGGCGGCCCATGTAGGCCCGGAGCTGGTTTACTGGGCTACGAAGTTGGCGCTGGCCGAGATGATCCAGAGCGGGACGACATGCGTTGTGGACGGATATTTCTGCGAGAACGAGGCGGCGCGGGCGGTAAGCGAAGTGGGGCTTCGGGCCGTTCTGGCCCAGGGGGTGGTCGACTTCCCGGCGCCCGGCGTGCCGGACCCGGCGAAGAATATCGAGGCGGCCCGAGCCTTTATAGAACGTTGGCAGGGCGTTTCCGAGCGACTCGCCCCCTCGGTCTTCTGCCACGCGCCCTACACCTGCTCCGCTTCGACCCTGAAGCGAGGCAAGGCTCTGGCCCGACAGTACGGCGTCCTTTTCCAGATTCACGTGGCCGAGACCCGGTCCGAGGTCGAGCAGATGATCTCGGAGCAGGGAGTAAGACCGGTGACCTTCCTGGACCGCCTGGGACTGCTGGACGAAAAGACCCTGGCCGTACACTGCGTGCATGCCGACGCCGAGGAAGTGGCTCTCCTGGCCGCGCGGGGCACGCCGGTGGCCGTCTGCACGGAGAGCAACATGAAGTTGGCCTCGGGCCTGGCCCCGCTGCCGGCCATGCTTCGGGCCGGGGTGAAGGTGGCCTTGGGGACCGACGGTCCGGCCAGCAACAACGACCTGAACATGTTCGGGGAAATGCGGGCCGCGGCCCTGATGCACAAGGTCGCCGCGGCCGATCCAACGGCCCTGCCCGCGTCCCAGGTGGTGAGCCTGGCCGTGGACGGAGGGGCCGCGGCCCTGGGGATGGGAGACCGGATCGGCCGTCTGGCGCCCGGCTACCGGGCCGACCTGATTCTTTTGGACCTCGACCGCCCCAACCTCCAGCCCCTCTACCGCCCCCGCTCACACCTGGTGTATGCGGCCACCGGGCGCGAGGTCAAGACCGTCATCGTGGACGGCCGCATCCTCATGGAAGACGGCCGACTGACGTGCCTGGACCTGGAGGAGACCATGTCCCGGATGCGAACCATATCTAACTCTATAAAATCATATCAAAAGTTTAAGTAATACTTCATTTTCACCTTGACGAATCCCCAAAACTGCATTATGAAAATACCAGGGCCCGACGGTCGGACGCCCTGCGGTTGGCAGAGGGGCAATGGCCGGGAGGCCAGTCTGGACAACCCTCCATCCTTATTCCTGAACGGACAGAGGACACATCATGCCCATGGACTGGGAAAAATTCCAGAAGAAGGACGAGGCCCATCCTCCGGACCTGGGGAAGGTGGTCGAGGGCCTGAGACGCTTTCAGAAAAGGCTGCCCAGCACCTACATCCTCGTCGCCATCCTCGTCGTGATCTGGCTGCTTACCGGGCTGTACACGGTTCGGCCCGATGAAATCGGCGTGGTCAAACGGTTCGGAAAATACAGCTACGAAACCAAGTCCGGCCTGCACTACCACCTGCCCTACCCGGCGGAAACGGTCCTCAAGCCCAAGGTCACCCAGGTGCGCCGGTTCGAGGTTGGGGTGCGAACCGTGAGCCCCGGCCCTCCGCCACGCTACCAGGACCTCCCGGACGAGGCCCTCATGCTGACCGGAGACGAGAACATCGTCAATATCCAGTTCATCGTCCAGTACCTGATCAAGGACCCAAAAGATTACCTGTTTAACGTGGATGACCCGGACAAGACCATCAAGGATGCTTCCGAGGCGGCCATGCGCGAGGTCGTGGGCAACAGCAAGATCGACGACGCCTTGACCGGCGGTAAATTCCGCATCCAGCAGGACACCAAAGACCTCCTGCAGCAGATCATGGACCGGTATAAATCCGGGCTGACGGTCGCCACCGTCCAGCTCCAGGCAGTCGCTCCCCCGGATCAGGTCGTCGCCGCCTTCAAAGATGTCGCCTCGGCCAGGGAAGACGAAAACCGCCTCATCAACGAGGCCGAAGGCTATTCCAACGATATCCTGCCCAAGGCCTCGGGCAAGGCCGCGGAATTGGTCCAGCAGGCCGAGGCTTACAAGGAATCCAAGATCAAGCAGGCCCAGGGCGACGCCTCCCGATTCACGGCCCAACTCAAGGAGTACCACAAGGCCAAGGAGGTGACCCGTAAGCGCCTTTACCTGGAGACGATTCAGGAGGTCCTGGCCGAAGCCAAGAAATTCGTGCTGACCAACCGCGCATCCGGCGTCCTGCCTCTCCTGCCCCTCGAGAGCCTGGGAGGCGGGCGACCCAGCGTCCCTCCCCAGGAATCGGGTAAATAGGAGGAAGCGAGATGGGAAAAAAATCCGTAATCCTTCTAGCCGCTTGCATCGTCGCCTTATTGCTGATACAAGCCGCCCTCTTCACCGTGGACGAGACCGAGCGGGCCATCGTCATCCAGCTCGGCAGACCCGTCGGCGGCGTCCGGGGACCGGGGCTGCATTTCAAAATCCCCATGCTCCAGGAAGCCGTGTCGTTCGAAAACCGCCTGCTGACCTACGACGCCGCCGCGGCCGAAATCCTGACCTCGGACAAGAAAACCCTGGTGGTGGACAATTACGCCAAATGGCAGATCATCAACCCCCTCAATTTCTATAAAACCGTGCACAACGTGCCGGGCGCCCTATCCCGGCTGGACGATATCATCTACGCCGAACTGCGCGTCGAGCTGGGACGCCATAACATGAGCGATATCATCACCAAAGAACGCCCCCGCATCATGCAGACGGTGACCAAGCGCTCGGATGAAAAGGCCAAGGATTACGGCATCAGCGTCAAGGACGTGCGTATCAAGCGGGCCGACCTTCCCCAGGAAAACGAAAAGGCCGTGTTCGGGCGCATGAGCGCCGAACGCGAGCGGCAGGCCAAAAAGTATCGCTCCGAGGGGGAGGAGGCCTCGATCAAGATCAAGGCCGGCGCCGACCGGCAGAGGACCGTGATCCTGGCCGAGGCCTACCGCGCGTCCCAGACCCTCAAGGGGGAGGGGGACGCCACGGCCACGCGCATCTATGCCGACGCCTACAACCAGGACGCGGAGTTCTTTGCCTTTATGCGTTCTCTGGAGGCCTTCCGGGCCACGCTCAAGACCGACACCGTGCTCGTCCTCAGCCCGGAGGACGAATTTTTGAAATACTTTTACAAGAGCACGCCCACGCCTTGAACCGAACGACCATTTCGGCAGGCGTCGGGGCGCCGGCCCAGCCCTTAGGCCGGAGCCGGGAGATTCCCTCCACTTTTGATATCCACGACCTGCCAGCCATAGGTCAACTCGCCCCGATAGTACGAGGCCAGCGGCTGCAAGGCCGCCATCACAGAGGGCCCCAGGTCCGGCAACAGCCCGCCCAGGCCGAAACCAATGGCCTCCAGGGTCCGCGACCTGCCTCGAAGACGAAGCCGCAGGTGGTTCTGGCCGACAATGCCGCAAGACAGCACCGTCAGCCCTGGCACAGCCAGGGTCGGCTCCGGATTCCCATACCCGAACGGGGCCAGCCGGGCAAATTGGGTTCCCAAGTCCGGGGTCAGTTCGTCATCCGAGACCACGGCCTCGATCTCGAGGCAGGGCCTCAGCGCTTCGTCGGACAGCTTGGCCGCGGCGATCTCCTCGAGGGCCGCGGCCAGGTCCGGCAAACGGTCAGCCCCGCACCCCAGGCCGGCGGCCATGTCGTGTCCGCCGAAATGGTCCAGCAGGTCCTGGCAGCTCCGTAGCGCCTCAAACAGGCTGAAGCCCGGGATGGAGCGGCCTGAACCGAGTGCCAACCCATGCTCGAGAGCCAGAAGAATGACCGGCCGGCGATAGATGTCCGCCAGCTTCGATGCGGCGATACCGACCACCCCTCGGTGCCAGTTTTCGTGGGCCAGCACGATGAATTTCCGGTCGATCTCAGACAAATCATCCATCATTTCCTGGGCTTGGCGAACCGTCCGTTCCTGCACGGCCTTGCGTTCCTGGTTCAGCTCTTCCAACCGGCCGGCCAGCAGGCGGGCCTCCCGTTCGTCTTGGGTGAGCAAGAGTTCCAGGGCCGTGTCCGGGACGTCCAGGCGGCCCGTGGCGTTCAAGCGCGGCGCCAACCGAAAGGCCACGTCCCGGGCGGTCACCGGCTGGCCCGGTTCCAAGGCGCTGGCCTCCTTAAGGGCCATCAGCCCGGGCTGGTCCGTTCGCGCCAGGTGCTTCAGGCCCTCGCTGACGAGCACGCGGTTCACCCGGGTGAGCGGGACCACGTCCGCCACCGTGCCCAGAGCCACCAGGCCCAGGTATCGAGCCAGCTCCGGCTGACCCTGGGAGGGACACAGACCCTTCTCCCGCGCGGCCTTCCGAATCCCACCGGCCAGGAAAAAGGCCACCCCCACCCCGGCCAGATCGCCCTGCGGAAATCGGGAATCCGGGCGCTTGGGATTGACCACGGCCCGGGCCGCCGGAAGACGCTCGGGCGGGCGATGGTGATCGGTGATGACCACTTCGAGACCCAGCTCACGCGCCCGGCGCACCGCCTCGTGGTTCGAAATGCCGCAGTCCACGGTCACCAGGAGCTTCACCCCCTCGCGGGCCAGAGCCTCCACGGCCGGTATATTGAGGCCGTAGCCTTCCCGCAACCGATGGGGGACATAGGTCCTGACCGAGCCGCCCAGACCGCGCAGGAAGTCGGTCAAAAGGGCGGTCGCCGTCAGGCCGTCGGCGTCGTAGTCGCCGTAAACAGCGATCGGTCGGGCGGCGGCCAGAGCCTCGAGAACCAGGGTAATGGCGATATCGAGATCGGGCAGGAGAGAAGGATCGGGCAGGTCCTGAAGCCTGGGGTTGAGGAAGGCCTGGGCCGAGGCCGGCTCGTCCAGGCCGCGGGCGGCCAGGAAGGCGGCCATGGGGCGTGGAACGTCCAGCGTCCGCGCCAGGTCTCGGACGCGGTCGGCAGGGGGCCGATGTATGTTCCATTCCATGTCGGTTGCGAGATCCTGGGCCTTAGAAAGCCGGCGACCCGTCTTTTTCGGGCCGGCCTGAAAAACAAACGGCGCCGCCTGATTCCTTTTTCAAGGGAGGCGCCGCCATCTAAAGTCTCGCGAGCGAGGCGCGAACGCGCGGCCGAGCAAGCCGCCTGGGTATGGGATCACCCGCTTGGAACCGTCAACTTCCGCGGGCCTTTTCCTGAGATTCTTCCCGAGTCTTGCACTCGATGCACAGGGTGGTCACCGGCCGGGCCTCGAGGCGCTTGGTATCGATCTCGGCGCCGCAATTTTCACAAATGCCGAATTCCCCATCCTCGATTCGCTCGAGGGCCTCCTGAATCTTGCTGATCAGCCTGCGTTCCCGGTCGCGGATGCGCAGGGTGAAATTCCGGTCTGACTCCAGGGAGGCCCGATCCGTCGGGTCCGGGAAAGTGCCGCCCGTATCCGTCATATCGAGGACGGTGGCGTCGGCTTGACCCAGAAGCGTCCTTAATTGCTCGCTTAAAATTTTTTTAAATTTATCGAGTTTTGCCTGATCCAATGATTTCATCCTCCCGCTGGCGCGCCATGAAATCCCGGAAGCGCAACCCGCCGCTCGGAAGCGGATCGAAATGGGCTTTTATAACCCGAGATGCGGCCCGAGGTAAAGCAAAATCTACAGGCGCTTGTAAGTACCGCTTTTTCCTCCCGATTTCTCTTTAAGAACGATGTCGCCGATGACGAGGCCGCGGTCCAGGGCCTTGACCATGTCATAGACCGTCAGCGCCGCCACCGAGACCGCCGTAAGCGCCTCCATCTCCACCCCAGTCTGCCCCTGGCAATGCACCTCGGCCGCGATCTCCACCCGCCCCTCTCCCGGACAGGGCTTCAGCTCGACTGAAACGTGGGTCAGAGACAAAGGATGACAGAGCGGAATCAAATCCGCGGTGCGCTTTGCGGCCAGGATGCCGGCCACCCGGGCCACGGCCAGCACGTCCCCTTTCTTGACGGCCTGCTCGGTGATCCGCCCCAAGGTTTCTTCGGACATATACACGGCCCCGCTGGCCCGCGCCGACCGAAGGGTGACCGCCTTGCCGCCGACGTCGACCATCCGGGCCTGGCCAGTGGCGTCCAAGTGGCTGAAAACATTGGGCTGAACGTCTGGCGGGTCTTGGGTCGTCATACCAGGGCCTCTTTGACCATGTCCGCGGCCTTGCCCACCCAAGATTGCTTTTTCTTGGACCGCTTGCGGCCGGGCGTGGCCTTCTTCTGCCCATCCCCTTCTATTCGAGGCTCACCTCGTTCCGCGTCCTGACCTGCTTGGGTAAACTCCCGAAGCAGCTCTTCCTGGCGCTTGGTCAGATGGGTGGGGGTAAGGACCTGGATTTCCATGATCTGATCCCCTCGGCCACCGCCCCTCAGGTTGGGAAACCCCATCTCTTTGAAACGCAACATCTTGCCGCTTTGGGTGCCTTTGGGGATGGCCAATCGCTGCTGGCCGTTCAGAAGGGTCGGAACCTCGATTTCTCCCCCCAGAGCGGCGTCCACCATGGATACGGGGATGCGGCATAAAAGATGATCGCCCTCGCGCTCGAAGAAATCATGGGGTTCGACGTGGATAACGACGTACAGGTCTCCGCGGGGACCGCCAAGGTGGCCGATCTCCCCCTCGCCGCGCAGAAGGAGCCGGGAACCGGTGTCCACTCCGGCCGGCACGCGCAACAGCACCTTCCGCTCCTGCTTCACCCGGCCTTCCCCACGACAGCGAGCACAAGGGTCCACAATGACCTGACCCTGACCCCGACAGGTCGGACAGGCCGTGCCTAAACGGAAGAACCCCCGCGTCTGATAGACCTGGCCCGACCCATGGCAGGTGGAACACACCTGCGGACCGCTGCCCGAGGTCGTGCCCGTGCCATGGCATTCTTCGCAAGCCTCCAGCCGAGGGACGGCCAGCTCCATCTCCCGGCCCTTGGCCGCATCGAAGAAGTCCAGGGTCAAATCATAACGCAGGTCCCGACCGGCCGCTGGCCGGTTGGCCCGGGAACGGCGGCCATTCCCGAAAAAATCTTCGAAAATATCCGTAAAACTCGAGAAGATGTCGTCAAAGCCCTGAAATCCCTGGAACCCCGTCCCTTGAAGTCCGGCGTGCCCGAACTGGTCGTAAAGCTGCCGTTTTTCCGGGTCATGCAGCACCTCGTAGGCTTCGGCCGCTTCTTTGAAGCGCCCCTCGGCCTCCGGGTCTCCGGGATTCCGATCCGGGTGATACTGCAAGGCCAGCTTGCGGTAGGCCTTTTTCAGCTCTTCGCCACTGGCGCCGTGATCGACGCCCAGAACTTCATAGTAATCGCGCTTGTCCACGGTGCTCCGTCACGCTCGACCTATTCCGGCCGGAACCCATGCTGAAAAACCAGGGCATGGCCTTTTGTCGTCTACTCTACTTCCTCGTCGATTTGCTCTTCCTCCTCGGGGAGACGGAGCTTATCCTGGGGACGCGGCTCGAACTCACGGATGTTTTCCGGCGTGACCGTGCCGTCGGCGATCTCCCTGAGGGCCAGCACAACGTCCTTGTTGTCCCGATCGGACATGATCGGCGAGCCGCCGCGGATCTGCCGGACACGGTGCGCCGCCAGATGCACCAGAGCAAACCGGTTGTTGACCCTGTCCAAACAATCTTCCACTGTGACACGCGCCATAAGGTCTTCCTCTCATTCATCCGAGGGCATTTCCGACACCCTCTGGTTCAGCGCTTTTCCTCATTATTTCCCAGCCGGACGGCCCTTCCTTTCCTCCCCAACTTTGGAGGAGGAGACCGGCGCCATCATATCCGGCGGAAGTTTTTCAATAAAACCGGCCGATATCTGAACCACAGGCCCGGAACCGACGCGCGCCGGCACCAGGCCCTCGGCTGTGGGCTGAGTTCCGACCGTTAAAACAACCTCGAGCCCGCCCACTCCCGACAGCTTGACCGTTAGGCCTGGACCGGCCGCCAGGGCCTTGGCCGCACGGCTGGAGGCGTCCCCCTCGAGCCGCGATGCGTACTCCAATCCATGTAAATCCTGAAGAAACGCATCTATTTGGTCAGGTACGGTCTTGGGCTGCGCAGGTTCGGTGATCTTCCAGGAATCGTTCTCCCACGCCGCTTTGAACACCACCGTGCCTCTCCTGAGTTCCACGGCGCGGACCGCCTGTTGGTCGAACCGGACCAGGTGTTTGTCCCGAAGGTCCGCCGCCGCCAGCTTCAAGGCCTCGTAGGTGGACGGATCGATCAGCATCACCTCGGGCCGCTGGGTGGTGCGGACCCAATATCCTTCGGGCTCCGAGCTTTCTTTCTGGCCGCTCTCGATCTCCTTTTTCTTGGCCGCGCCGACCACCACTTCGGCCTCGAACCCGGCCCCGGCCCGAACACGGAGTTTGAGGAGCGGAGAGTCGAAGCCGGCGGTGGCGGATTCCTGTCCCGCCGGACTGAAGGCCGCGACTTGCCCCTTCAAGCCCTCAAGCAGGATGCGGTCCATCTTGGCCCCATCGGCGCGGACCGTTTCCGCCCCGCTCATAACCCATTGTCCCTCGGCTGTTTTTTTCACCTCCTGCTCCAGAGGACGCTCCACCTTGAGCGACCCGATTTTATCCGTATCGAAGAGCAGCAGGCTTTTGTTCCGAAGGTTGTACAAAGTCTGGTTCAGGCCTTGATACAGCGGCGCGGAAATGGTGAAAACCTCCCGAGTCTGACCCAGTCGGGCATAGTAGGTGGTCCCAATCGGGTCCTGGGCGCCCACGTACAGTGTCGGAGCCAAAATCTTGGGACCGGACATGAGGCTTAATGATATATGTGGGATGCTAAGGCCGAACTCGGCCAGGTCGGCGCTCGATCCGGCCAGCACCCGTTCTTTTTTCCCATTCATCGCCGCGTCAAGCAGGCGCTCCACTGAATCGAGCATGGCCGGCGTCTGGACCGGACGGTCGATCATCCAGTCCCTATCCCCTTGTCGCACCAGATGAATTTCCTCCTGACCGTTTTTCAGCGCGATCGCCGTCACTTGAGATGGACTCAGGGAGTAAAGCCGAACTTCGCTTTCTTCGAACTTCGCCTTCTTGCCGCGAAACGCAACCTCGTACACAAGGTAAAAACTGACCACGATCACGAACAAGGCCAGATAGATGATGAGCTGCCGCCCGCGCATTACCGCCCTCTTCTTCGCACTACGACCACCACGCCGATCAGGAGCACCACAAACGGCAGCACCACCACCGGCAGCCAGAACACGAGCCGCTGTTGGAAGGCGGTCAGCAGGAGTGGGTCGGCCGGACCGATCTTCGGCCCGATGGAGACCAGGTCCCCCAGATCGGCCAACCAACTGAGAGAACTGTAAAATAATTCGCCGTTCCCTTGAAAGTTTACGTAAGCATTGGAGATAAAATCAGAATCTCCAAATACAATAAACTTCCCTTCCGCGGCCCCGGCTTTTTCCTTGCCCCCTGCCTTCTCCCCTTGGGCCGGCTCTTTCGTTTGGGTCGGCGTCGTGATCGAGCCCACGACCGCCACCGGCACGGGTCCGGCCAGGTCCTCTCCCTGAACGAACGAAGCCTGTCCCTGGGCGAGTTCCTTCAAATCGGTCTCCCCCCAGGCGCTCTCCGTGGTCTGAGCCAGAACTGTCACCTTCAAATTATCGGTATTTTTTCCTTCCACGCTGACCGAACGCGCCAATGGGAAAAAGGAGGCCAGGTGAAAGTCCCGAGTGATGGGATGGGCCGTGTACTGAGACACGACCGGCATACGGTAATCGGCCCCGAAAATGCGGCTGAGCTTGTCGATGATGACGTCATTTCCCAGCTTAACGTGGTAGCCTTCCAGAAAACGGGCCGTCTCCGGGCAAGTCTGTGGATCGATCATGAAGATGACCCGCCCGCCCCGGCCGAGATACCTCTCGATGGCCTTGAATTCGTTGGGAAACGGGTCCTTCTGCGGACCAGCCACCACCAGGACCTCGGCGTCCAGCGGAACGTCCTCGACCTGCATGAGCAGGACCTTTTTCACCTCGTACAGCTTATCATCCAGGGTCTTTTTGGCCGTGGATAACCCGCCTTCGCTGATCTCATCGGGGTCCTTTTCTCCATGACCCGACAGGAAATAGACCCGCTTCTTGTTCGGACGGGCGGCCCGGATGATGGCGTTGGTCAGCGCCTCCTCGGTGGGACTGTAAATCTGCTCCGACCGACCGGCCACGTTCACCACGATGGCTCCGGAGCGTGAGATCTTGGCCGCTCGGGCCCGGGCCGGGTCGCCTATGGGGTCCACGATTTCATAGCTGAACTTTCTTGAAGCGTGTTGGTACTGGCTGAACAGGTCCTTGGCCATGCCTAGCCCGGGGTCGGCCTCTTGAAAAAAGCCGGTGACCGAGATCGGATCGGACAATGATTTCAGAATCTTATCCGTCTGCTCGGACAAGGTGTACTGCTTGTTCTTGGTCAGGTCGAAGCGGTACGGATGCCGCACGCTCAGGATCGAAATGAAAACCAGAATCGCGGCCACCAAAAGCACGGCCACCAGGGAGCCGGCCCCATAACGGGCTGACCGGCTGAAGAAAAAGGTTTGGATTTCCTTGACATGATAGACCACGTACACGATCAGCCCTGCCGTACCCAAAACCAAAGGCCCGATGTAGGCTATGGGCAGAAACGCGGCCAGAGCGTACCCCAGACCGGCGCCCAGCAGGAACAAGATTCCGACGAGGCCGGCATACCGACTGACAGTCTTCATGCTAGCCCCTCCACCGCTTGGACTCCAAAGTCCGTAAGCTTAAGAAAATAAAAAAGAAAATGAAACACGCGTAGTACACCAGGTCCACCGTGTCCACCACTCCGTGGGAAAAATTCCTAAAGTGCTCCATCAGGGAAAGATGCGTCAGGACACTCCCCAAGTCCGACTTGATCATGTTCGAAGCCCACCCGAGCAGGTACAGCAACAAGAGGCAGCCGAAGGTGACCACCGCGGCCACGATCTGGTTCTCGCTCAGCGCCGAGACGAGCAGCCCCAGAGCCAGAAAAGCGGCCCCGGCCAGGAATAATCCTAGGTAGCCGGACACCGCCACCCCGGCCGCACTCTTACCGAGATATACCAGCAATATCTGATACGTGGCCGTGAGGGCCAGCATTACGACGAATACCGCCAGCGCGGCCGCGTACTTGCCCAGCACCACCTCGATGTCCCGCACCGGATAGGTGAATAACAGCTCGAAAGTACCGCTCTTTTTCTCCTCGGCCAACAGACGCATGGTCAGGGCCGGCAGCATCAGAAGCATGACCACGCTCAGGTTTCCGAAGAGCGGGTTGAGCACGGCATCGGCCACGTTCAGACCGGCCATGTCGGGGTTTTGCATGGCCTCCAGGCTGACAACCGCGTAATAACTCACGCTGCTGGCAAACAGGTAGCCGGCGATGAGCAGAAAGATGACCAGCACGGCGTAGGCCATGGGCGAGGTGAAATAGACGGTCAGTTCCCGCTTGAAGATGGCCCAGAAGTTGCCCATGTTACTCCGCCTCCTCTTCCTCGGAAGGCCCGCTCTCCCGGGTCACCAGCTCCAGGAAGACGTCCTCGAGGCTGGCCGTGATGGGACTCAATTCATAAAGATCCCAACCACTTTGAACGACCGCCGCCGCCACCCGGGCCTGCACCGCGTCCCCGCGCTCCACCTTCACCATTAAGCCTGACTGAGCCGAACCGCTCTCCAGACCAAGCACCCCGGCCACCTTGGACAGCCGCTCCTTGACCGCTCCCGCCGAGCCGTTGGTCCGCAGCCGAAGCCGGCTCCCCCCGCTCATCTCCGCGCTCAGCTCCTCCGGCGTGCCCGTGGCGATCACCCGCCCGTCCCGGATAATGGCCACCCGGTCGCAGGTCATGGACACCTCGGGCAGAATGTGGGTCGAAAGAATGATCGTCTTCTTTCCGGAAAAACCACGGATAAGACTGCGAATTTCAGAAATCTGCTGCGGATCCAGCCCAATGGTCGGCTCGTCCAGGATGAGCAGCTTGGGGTCCCCGACCAACGCCTGGGCCAACCCCACACGTTGCCGAAATCCTTTGGAAATCCTCTTGATCATCCGGCCTTCGACCGGCTCGAGGCCGCAGCTTTCCACGACCTCGCCCACCGCCTTTTTCCGCGCCCCGCGGTCCAGACCCTTGACCTCGGCCACGAAATCCAGGTAGTCGTTGACCGGCATGTCTCCATAAATTGGAACGTTTTCCGGTAGATAACCAATCATCCGGCGCACGGCCAAGGACTCCTCGAAAACGTCAAGCCCCCCGATCTTGACCGTCCCGCTCGTCGGCGGAAAAAATCCGGTCAGGATGCGCATGGTGGTCGTCTTGCCCGCGCCGTTGGGCCCCAAAAACCCCAATGTCTCCCCGTCGGCCACCGCGAACGAGACGTCCTTCACGGCCATCACCTGGCCAAAAAGCTTTGAAATATTATTGACTTCGATCATGATCTCCCCGCGTGAGCCAGCGCCCGTCTTTTTTCCACGGCCGGGCTTTATTCATAAACCAAATTATGTACCACGATTCGGCCCGCGTGTAAAGCCCGATCGCGACCCCATGGGATTGGAATCAAGACCATGGCAAAACACAGGATTCCGAGACGAAATCGATGGGGCGAGGATCGAAGTCGTTCGACAAGCTCACGACCCCGAGCGAAGCCGAGGGGCCGCAGGAATATTACTAATATTTCAATGAGTTCGAGCCGAAGCCCGACAAAAAGTCCGGCCGGAAGCCGAAGTTTTGCCATGGTCTTTAATAGCACGCACCTATTCCTTGCCTGTCCCCCCAGGTTTTGCTATAAGCTATAAACACTCCTTTCCCCATTTCAAGGCCCTTGGTTACATTTAAATAGTGAACCTTGGATGAAGCAGGGGTGAAGCAAATAATGATCGAGATACGTTGATGACCGGCTAACAGCCGGCAAAGTGCCGGCAAAGTGCCGGTTATCGGCCGGCTTCACGACTGGCTGATTGATAGGCCATTAACGAGTTTTGGGGCAAACAGGATCATGCTTTCCCGGGTGCTCAGCGGCGCGCTTCTTGGCATCGACGCTTACCTGGTCGAGGTGCAGGTGGACTTGGCCGGCGGCCTGCCCGAGTTCACCACGGTCGGTCTGCCCGAGGGCGCGGTCCGCGAAAGCAAGGACCGGGTCAGGGCCGCGCTCAAAAACTGCGGCTACATCTTCCCCAGACAGCGGATCACGGTCAACCTGGCCCCGGCCGACGTGAAAAAGAGCGGGGCCGCCTTCGACCTGCCCATGGCCGTGGGCCTTCTGGCCGCGCAAGGCGTGCTCGGTCCCGAGCGCCTGTCCGACTACATGCTCCTCGGCGAACTCTCCCTGGACGGCCGGCTCTGCCCCATCAACGGCGCCCTGTCCCTGGCCATGGCCGCCCGCAAGGAAAACTTGAGGGGCATCATCCTGCCCCAGGCCAACAGCCAGGAAGCGGCCGTGGTCGAAGGCGTCGAGGTCTTGGCCGCGGAACATCTCCCGGACGTGGTCGAGTTCCTGACCGGCCGGGAGTCTTTGCCCCAGGCCTCGGTGGACCTGGACGCGGTCTTCAATCAGAGCCGTGTGGACGGGGTGAACATGAACGACGTGCGCGGCCAGGAGCACGTGAAGCGGGCCCTCGAGGTGGCCGCGGCCGGCGGGCACAACGTTATCATGATCGGCCCGCCCGGCTCGGGCAAGTCCATGCTCGCCCGCAGGCTGCCTACCATCCTCCCGCCCCTCACCTTTCCCGAGGCTCTGGACACCACCCGCGTGTACAGCGCCATGGGCCTGCTTTCCCTGGACCAGGCCCTGGTCACGCAGCGCCCCTTTCGCTCCCCGCACCACACCATCTCCGACGCCGGCCTCATCGGCGGCGGCCAGGTGCCGAGGCCCGGCGAGGTCTCCCTGGCCCACCACGGCGTCCTCTTCCTGGACGAACTCCCCGAATTCAAAAAGAACGTGCTCGAAGTCTTGAGACAACCCCTCGAGGACGGCCAGGTGACCATCTCCCGGGCCGCGCTCAGCCTCACCTTCCCGGCCCGCTTCATGCTCGTCGCGGCCCTCAACCCCTGCCCCTGCGGCCACCACGGCGACCCGGTCAAGGAATGCACCTGCACGCCCGCCCAGATCCAGAAGTACCGCGCCCATATCTCCGGCCCGCTCTGGGACCGCATCGACATGCACCTCGAAGTGCCGGCCGTGAAGTACAAGGAACTGGGCGTCGAAACCTCTGGGGAAAACTCCGAGGCCATCCGCGAGCGCGTGCGCCAGGCCCGCTTGATTCAAACCGAGCGCCTCAGACCCTCCGGCATTTTCACCAACGCCCAGATGGACAACCAGTAAGTATCAACTGAAATTACATATACTTATATTGTAACTTCAATAACTTAGTGATATCGCCTAAGTCCTTTTATTTTGTGAGTCACCATAGAGTCACCACGATTTAGTACCCGGCCCATAGGCCTGCCAGAAGGGTCGCCAACTCCACCGCGAGATAGGATCGGCGACAAGATTTTCACCCTTTTGGGCCCAGCATCTCTCGAATCACCCGGATTGCCGTCTCGATCGGCTGGTACCTTTCTTCCGCGTAGGCTGAAGCGCCATAGTAGAGCATCAGGTTTACGCCGGCAATGTGGTCTCACCTGACTGCCGAAAGTCGGTCCTCAGAGCGATGACGGGCTTACCCTGTGCATAGGCGTAGCCCATCTCCCAGGCCACGCCCGAGTCCACGTCTGGGCCGTCTACGATGGCCAGGACCAGGTCGCAGGCCTTGAGTTCCTGGACGTTGAGGTCGAAGATCGTCTTCTGGTCCTGGGTCTGGTCGACCTCCTGGGGCAGGAAGACGGTGAAGCCGACGACGCGCAGGGCTGCTGCCAGGTCACGGTTGAAAGTCTGCTCAGCGGTGGTGAAGAGGGCGGCAGAGAGGTAGAGGAATGTCATAGGGAAGGTTTTCTATTTGATTACTTTTTGTATTATCGCTTCGAAATCTATTTGATTAAAAATGGATACTGTTTCTTTTGCAATAATGTCTGATTTGGTTTTAATAGACTGCCCTAATGGAGATGAAAAGAAGCTGTTATATGATTCAATTTCTTCCAACGAAAGCACTTTTTTCAATAGGTTATTTTTTAGACAAGACTGACCTATTGGAGAAGAATAAAAACCGCTCAGGGCTTCGAGTTCCTCTTCATTGAAATATTTCATAAAAAGGTCAGCAAGTTTTAGTCTTAAATTAGATTGGTAGTGATCTGAAAGAGATTGATCAATCTTGTTGCTTTGATCATCCGAGAGATTTGGATAATATTCATTAATAATAGATCGGAGAACTGGTAAAAAACCGTTAAAAAAATAATCAGCCATTGAAAGCGCAGCAGATAGTTTTTTGTCGGGAGAATTTGAGGACCCCTCACTTGGTGAAATCACCTGCTTTGCTGATGAAATGTCACTGCCTTCGAATTGTAACTCCATATAAGTGATGAAGTATTTGCATCCACCACCTATACATTGAAAATTCTGGCTCGGGATCTCCCAAGAAAATTTAAATTCGTTGAGACCCGTTCGGAAGTATTTGGTCTTAATCTTAATTTGATGACTCTGCTGACTTGGAATTTCTGTAACTGGAATTCTATACATACCTCCCATAAACGGCTTATTTATCTTAAAATACGGATAATAATTGGTAAAGCTGGCAACTTTTTGACCGCTCGTATTTATAAAAAGAGCAGTGCCGCTTTGAACTTGAAGTTCGAGAATTACATAACTTTTTGATGAAATCAAATTTTCCGGAAGGAAGACAGAAACAATGGTTTCATTATCATAGGCGACTTCTATGCGTGAGGTTAACGGCTTTGAATAATCCGACCAGGTAACCCGTAGTGGTTCTTTTTGCTGGGGCCACTCACTTGCTGTACCGGGTTGGGCCAGAAGCAGAATAAACGCAGAAAATACGGCTATAAACGCAGCGACCCTCGTCATCGTCACTTCTCTACCTCCTAGCCCCTTATTTCACCTGCTCTACGATGCGGTTAATCTCTTCGCCCTACAGCATTACCGCATAGTCCAGCTCGGCGCGGTTTTCCAGAACACCCACGACCATGCCCTTCTCTTCAAGGACCTTCAGCCCCTTAATGGTTACGCCGCCGTTGGTGCGGAAAGTGAAAATTTTTAGACTCGAAAATTCTCAATCTAACTATTTCACATCTCCTTTTGGCTTATCCGCGTCCTCTGCCTCTTGAGGCGGTTTAGCTGGTATAATAGTGCCTTCCAGGCCATAATCTATTTGAACTTCCTTCCCATTAGCTAGATCTTTAAGCAATAACGATAATTGCCAGCCAGATAAACTGGAAATGGTTTGCGGAATCGAGAAAAAGGCAAAGCCTTCTGTTTGGCTTCCGACGGTGAGGTTCCCGGATTTTACAACTTTTGTATCCAGGTCTGCTTGAATTTTTTTATTCGTATTTTCTACGTTAATTATGCTTGGAATAAGACCGAAAACACCGAATGCAACGGTCCAACCCACCGTGCGCCAATGGCTCTTCTTGGCTTTTTTATACACATCATTTGAAGACAGGATTGGAGCACGCTCTCTGGCCGGAGAGAGCAAGTTAAAAGAGTCGGTACTGAAAACTAATGTTCCGGGATAGCTTTTATTAGATAGATTAAAATGAACTGGGAGGATTCCATAATTCCTAACCAAGTCATCATCAAAAAAGGCCTCAAGCTCAGATGTCATATATACAGGTTTTATTAGCAAAACAAGGCCTTCTTTTTCAACCTTATTTTGTTGAGATGTTAAATCATAATTCAATGATGGCGCCACCGCCGGCTGATAAGAAGCACAACCAATGATAGAAAAAGAAATCAGCACGAATAGCAAGATTCCCTTACTGTGTTTCATGGACTCCTCCTCGTGACGCGGTATCCAACGCCACCACTATTTAAATCACTTTCCCCCTGCCCTCACCTCTTGCTCCGCCCCACCTCACTTGCCCGACGATACCCTGGTTGATTTCCTCGCCCTGGAGCATGACCACGTAGTCCAGTTCAGCGCGCTTCTCCTTGCTGCCCCCTATTCCCATTTGTCCTTGGCCTTCGCCGCTTCCTTCGTCTGCCACTGCATATTACTCGGGGCGTCGGCGCCACCGCGCTTCAGCGGGGTGATGTGGTCCACCACGACGGATAAACTCACTACGCAGCTGCGTGGTCCAACGCACAGATTTTCCTATCACTTCCGCCGTTTGCTTTAATGTCAGGCCAAACTCCAACGGCAGAACCACCGCCTGGGCCTCCCTCAATTCTTCTGCCCTCCTGGCTTTCCTCAAGGTATCTCTGGCCCGCTCTAAGACTTCTTTCCCCCTCCTCGGTCTGGCCATGTCCGTACCTCCTTTCGGTACGAACATTATAGCATAATTGATTTAGAAATGGAATAAGCGGGACAAAAAGCCTGCCCCGGGTGTCCAATCGTCAAGCAGGGAGATTTGCCTGATAAAAAACCCGGCCTACCGAAAAGCCCCATGCGGATCACGCGGATGAACCATCCGGTTCGCATAGGCCTCTTTGTCCGCCCGCCTTTCTCCACCATCTTCCGTAGGGGCGGGTCTGAGACCCGCCCGCCGCGACTGGCAAAAATCCGGGCGGGTTTAAAACCCGCCCCTACGAATCCTGAATTCTGACTTTCGTCCTTCGACTTCGCTCAGGACCGTGAGCCTGTCGAACGGCCCGAATGACGGCGGAGGGGCAGCCCTGGGGCCGAGGTCCGTTTGAAATTAAGCGAAAGAAATCCCTATTCTTTTCAAATAGCTATGAATAACCCAGATCAAGTTGTTGCGGCTCGCCCGAAGTTCCCAAATATTTATCTAAAAAAAGTTCCCAAATTGGGATATTCTACTTGACAAGCCCCATGGGAACGTATTAATATCTCATATGAAGGTCGCCGGCAGAGAATTCTTCGAAGCCTTTATAAAAATCCGGCCGGACGCCGAAGGGTTGCTCAGGGCTTGGTATCACGAAGTCAAATCAGCCACCTGGAAGTCGCCGATCGACGTCAAGGCGAAATACGGACAGGCCAGCATCTTGAAAAACAGCCGTGTGGTTTTCAATATCGGCGGAAATAAATACCGATTGGTGGTCGCCGTCAATTACGGAGTCGGGCTCATCCGGGTCAGATGGGTGGGCACCCACCAGGCATACGATAAAATCAATGCGGAGGAGGTGTAACCATGGCCAAGCCGATTAAGCTTATCAAAACTGAGGCCGAATACCACGATGCCCTGTCCCGCATTGACGAGCTGATGGAGGCCAAGGCTGGGACCGCCAAGGGCGACGAGTTGGAACTCATCGCGGCTCTGGTGGAACTATATGAAGACCGGCGCTTTCCCATCGCTCTGCCAAGTCCGGTGGAGGCCATCCGGTTTAGGATGGAACAGGCCGGCCTGACACCGTCAGGTTTGGTTCCCTATTTGGGAAGCAAGAGCAAGGTATCCGAAGTGCTTAGAGGCAAGAGGCCTCTCACCTTATCCATGATGCGGGCCTTGAACAGGCATCTGGGCATACCGGCCGAGGTTCTGCTTCAAGAGCCGGGGGCCTCCTTTCCGGACGATGTTCCGGAAATAAACTGGAAACGGTTTCCTCTCAAGGAAATGGCGCGCCGGGGATGGATCGAGCGGGTTCGAGACCTGCCGGGGCGGGCCGAAGAGCTGATGAGAGGCTTTATCCAGAGAGCCGTGGGGTCAAGTACCATGCCCCGGCCTCTGACCCGCAAAAAAGACGGCGCCAGGCGGAACGCCAAAATGGACCAATATGCCCTGGCGGCCTGGTGCCTTCGGGTTCTGGAACTGGCCAGGTCCAGGCCCCTAGCTAACAAATATAAGCCTGGCACGGTCACCCCGGAGTGGCTAGGCCGGCTGGCCCGGCTCAGCTATTTCGACGATGGGCCGAGGCTGGCCAAAGAATTTCTGGCGAAATACGGCCTTCATCTGATCGTGGTGCCCCATCTGCCTCATACCTACTTGGATGGCGCGGTCATGCTCTTCCCGAATGGAACGCCGGTCGTGGGCTTGACCCTACGCTTCGACCGGATTGATCATTTCTGGTTTTGCTTGCTTCACGAATTGGGCCATGTCGGAAGACACTTGTCGCCTCACGGCCTAGATTTTTTCGTGGATGACCTCGACCTCAGGAAAGCCGAGGCGCAAACGGAAGACCGGATGGAACAGGAGGCCGACGAGTGGGCGGAAAGGGCCCTGATTCCAAAATCGCTTTGGGATTCTCACCCGATCCGGCCTTCGCCGAAACCATCGGCCGTCGTCGAGCTGGCCGAGCAACTGGGAATCCACCCGGCAATTATCGCGGGCAGAATTCAGTTCGAAAAGAAAAATTACCGGCTGCTGGCCCACTACGTGGGTTGGGGAGAAGTGCGGAAGCATTTTGAAGAAGTTCCGTGCGCTTAATAATTTAAAGAGGATAGAGGGTAATTTCTATGGCCGGACCTTGCTCACCGCCGCCATGGAGCGCCTCGGCCTTTCCGCCCGCGCCTACACCCGCATCTTGAAACTCGCCCGCACCATCGCCGACCTCGACCAAGCCGACAACATCGGACCCCAGCATTTAAGCGAAGCCATTGGGTATCGGAGTTTGGATCGGCTGAGGGGGGTGTAGAAAAAAGGAGGAGAAAAAGGTTGATTGAAATCCTTTCACTAATCTCAGCTGGATCAGCATTGATTATTGTCCTTTATTTTTTGAAGGATAGGTATTTTAGTTGGAAAAGTGAAATTGAAATAGATATTGAAAATACGTTCTTTTCCATTTTTAAAAGCCCAGAAAATACATTAACTGATAAACTAGGCATTGGATTTTATCACTTAACGATAGTTAATCATTCAAAAATGCCATACACTATCAAAAGCCTAGAATTGAAATATATGCTGAAAAATACGAGAAAGACAGCGGATTCTTTCGTAATTATAACTGGAGAACTTCCGAACGGAAACCCAGCGATAATCCAAAGTAATGATATCGATAATATCGTACTAATGAATTGGAGAAACCTTCGCTCTGAAATTGGAAAATATTCTCTATTGGATCCGGGTACAGTACTTTCTGGTAGTGCGTTTTTTATTTTTGATTGTGGTCCTTCTGAGGTAAATGAAGTTCATGGATTAGAATTAGTCTTAGTAGATTACAGAAAGAAGAGATACAAACAAACAATTAAAATAGAAGAAAATTGGAAAACTCCCATAAGGAAGGGATTTTACATATTGAATCGTAAGTTTGTCGTAAAAGAAGATAGTTCAATCCACTTCTTGTAGCCGACGGGTAGCCCGAGCAGTTTGCTTGTCCGAACCCCGCTGAAGCCGGGCCAAGAAGCCTGCCCCGGGCGTCCAATCAGCCAGCAGGGGGATTTGCCCGATAAAAAACCCGGCCAACCGATAAGCCCCATAGGGACCACGCGGATGAACCATCAACTTCCCCACGGCCTCTTTGTCCGCCCGCCTTTTTACGGAACGAAACCGAATTGATAACCTGGATTCTGGCTTTCGCCAGAATGAGTGCGCCCGTGAGGGCGCCACATCAGCGCGATGGAAGTCCGCGTCGGGGTATGCCGAGGCCCCGTAGCCGAAGGTAACTGCGTCGCCGCGAGGCGGGGTGGGGAGCAACCCGAGGCGAACC
>Ga0315282_10001157_pt1 | contig 50773 bp, 60 predicted proteins | sample YL17G07_20_MG_FD_203693 | JGI IMG/M metagenome (GOLD analysis project Ga0315282, IMG submission 203693) | Sediment microbial communities from Yellowstone Lake, YNP, Wyoming, USA - YL17G07_20 | ecosystem: Environmental > Aquatic > Freshwater > Lake > Sediment | place: USA: Wyoming | collected...
GCGCTAGAAAAATCTTGAGCACTTTGGGCATTGGATATGACAAGTACCTAAATCTAGAATATGATCTTGGGATCAAAAAACTAGGACCATTCAGTACTATGAACTATTCCGAGGAGGATGTTGAAAAGGCATCCTCGGCAATAATAAAAAAGATACAAGAGACGTAGTCTGCCAGATTCTTTCGCGCGCACCAATTCCGCGGGACTGCTACATTGTCCACAAAGCCTTGCGCACATGGAATTCGCCGGAGTGGCAGGAGAAAACCAAGTGTATACTGACCAATGGGAAAACACGACAGAAATACAGGTGACAAATTGAACAGAGCGGCAGTCTTTCAAGTTTGAAAGGAGCCTAAGCGCACGCTTTTGCCAACGCACTTCTTGAGCTCGCGCCGCGAAATGGTTAACTATTTAGAGACGTGAGTTCAATACGCAGATTTGCTGAGTCGCACTGTTGATGTTTATGCAAGGCAGCGAAAAATCCGCAAAGAAGAGAAAATGCTTGTATCATCCTGCGATGGACTGCCCCACGCCGGATGAAACCTGTATTTTCCTGTTAATAGAGAGAATGAACAAGCGTGGAAGCGGAGCGCGTGCACGCAAGGAGAATTAGCTGCGCACCCTAACTCGAACGCGCTGGCGCGCAATATAATCATTGATTGCTCGAGAGCTCCAAACCCTGTGTTGCGAATTGCAAACTTGCGCGCGCTTTCGTTCGATTGGTAACCTACTCCAAGAATGTTAGTGAGAGTAGAGTGAGGACTCCGAGGACGAAGGCAATTAGTTGTAGCGCTGATTTCAGAGGTTCAGGTTCTTGTTTATGAAGTTCGGGGATCAGGTCTGAGCCAGCTATGTAAATGAAGTTGCCCGCGGCGAAAGGCACCAGAAATGCGGCTGAACCTTGCATGAGAAAGCCGAGGCTAAGAGCTACGACTGTTCCAAACACTGCTGTTAGGGCTGTTGCGAAATTGAAGAGGAGAGCCTTAGATCTGGTGAATCCTCCGTAGATGAGGACTCCAAAATCTCCGATTTCCTGGGGAACCTCGTGGAAGACGACAGCCAGCGTGGTTGCCATTCCTAAGGGTATGCTTGCCAAGTAGCTGCCGCCTATTATTAGGCCGTCTATGAAATTGTGAACAGCGTCGCCGAAGAGGTTCATGTAAGCGAAGGAGTGAGGATGCTCCTTCGAGGTTGGTATGTGGCAGTGTCTCCACTGGAGAAACTTTTCCGCGATGAAGGAAGCAATTATGCCCAACAGAATGTATAGGGATACATGCACCCCGAAACCGCTTTCCTCCGCAGCCTCCGGAATCAAGTGAATGAAGGCATCTCCAAAAAGGCCTCCGGCAGAAAAACTCACAAGATACAAGACGATCTTCTTCAAATTCTCCTCCTTCAACCGAAAAGTCAACAAGCCGACTAGAGAAATCAAACTAACAACAAACACGCTCACTAAGCTATAGAGCCAAACGACTGTCACGCAATGCCTCCGACTGAAATGAAACTAAAAGTGTTTGAACCTTTTATCTTTTTTACAGTACTCCTTAACCTGCTCCATCCATCATACAACAAACTCGCGCGCGCAGGAGAACGGCTAGAGGCTAATCACCGAGTTTTGTGCTAATGGGCGACATCTTACTCTCTATTAAGTCAATCAGCCGATTTGCCTAGCGAACCAACCTATTGCTGATTCGATGAAACCAAGTCTATTCCGTTTGCTTGAAAACGTTTTCCAAAATACCAAAAACCTCTTTCGCGTCTCTGCAATTCAAGGCCATCTTCTCAAAAGGACAAACGTCGGTTCTTTCCTTGTTGAGCACATTTGGAACGATACTCCGGAATTCGGCAGAGACATGGTTCTGTTCCAGCAATTTCAGTCCTTTCTCGCTTATGGTTACAGCGAATACAGAATTGGCACGTGAGTAAACAAAAAGGAATGCGGCGGCTTTTCCGACGATCTGATCAGCTATCGAAGCATTTCTGAGTGAAGTTCCAAGTTTGTTAACCGCCCCAAATAGATCCTTCAAACCGTGCGACCTGCTCTCAAAAAAGATCTTTCCCTCTTTGACTATTGATAAGGAAACACGATTTTCTGTCAACCTCTTCTTGGCAATCTCTAGGTCTGTATTCATCTCTTCCCTTCTTGGGGGCTGGCATCGCTTGACGATAGTCATTCATTCCACGAGAGCTTTAAACCCCGTGCTGTGAATCGTAAACTTAAACGCGCGAATTGGGTGTGCTACGGTTCAACTATTCAATCTTCTCAATTATTATGGCTTTGACAGGACAAGCTTCGGCAAGCTGCTTGACGCGATTGTAGATGTTCTCAGAGAAAACTCCCGCAGATACACCTCCTCGGTTCTGGCTCAGTAGTTGTGATAGAGTCTTTGCGTGAGTGGGGCATTGTCCAGTTGATATGCCGCAGTCGATGCATCGCGTTCTGTTGATGATCAGTCTGTATTTCGTCATACAAATCTCGCCCATTATGACTGGAATCTAGGAGATATACCCAACTTTATTCGGAACGAAGTGCGCGCAACTTCTATGACTTTTTGTTTGGCGATTTTGATCTTCACTTTCTCTCTTCCGACATCGCTCTATCGATTATTGTGTGGTAGAATTTACAGTTATCTCTGTCGCGAATGCAATCTCTTATTGCTTTTATGGCAACCTGAACCCAATCCACTTCAGGGTGTGCCCCCATCTCTTTCTCAAGCTCATCATCTATGGGTACTATCAACTTGCGTACCAAATTATCACCTCCAGTCTAGCCACATTCTCGCGCGCGACCGTCACATTCGCAGTCGGACCTGGAGTCTTGTAGCTCTTTGTAGCTTGCAATAGACTTCCGGAGTGCGTCTACGGCTAGGCGGACGCAGTGCAGCTTTGGTCCTGGGAGTTTTCCTAGATCTCCTGCTAGATCCTGTTCCGTTACCCTTTCAGCGAATCTCAATGTCTTTCCTTTGACCATCTCTGTAAGGGCAGAGCCTGACGCAAATGCTCCAGCACATCCCACCGCTTGAAACTTGGCATCTATTATCAACCCCTTCTCAATCTTCAAGTATACTCTCATGCTGTCCCCGCAGAGACCAGTGTGCGACTCTGCAGCCTCAGCACCTTCGATCACGCCCACATTCCGCTTCTTTATGTAATGGTCTATGGCTTTTTCCGAGTATCCAGCCTTCTTCAATAACTCCCTTAATCCTTCTTCATCGGACATTGACCACCCCCCTCAACTTTCATTCAATCAGCTTTGTTGTGTTACGTGTTTGACGCTCACCCTTCATTTTTTTCTTGCCAGAGAACTTTCGCATGTAATACGTGTTTCCTTCAAACTGGATGCGCTTGATTTGGTTCTCGCGTAGGAGCTGGGTTATCACCTGCCAATCTGCACCTGCCGCCTGCAAAAACTCCTTTACCGCTTCAAGTCGCATCGGGTGAACTGACGTAATCCCCAGTAGATCTGCCCGAACGTCCCCTGCGTAGGAGAAAGCATGCCCTTCATAATCCACGAGACATTCGACTCTATCGAGGCCGAGTTCCTTTTCGAAGACTTGGAAAGTATTGTCAACTACTTCTTCGCTCGCCGGTCTTACCCACTTCTCGGCAGGCGGTCTTGTTGGAACAGCGACGTAAGCTTTGGATAGGTTCCTCAACTTTGAAAGGAACGCTGCCATCTTTCCGAAGTCACGCCCACAATCTGTACCCTCGACTATCATTGTCTCACTCAAGAGTTTTCCTTTGAAAACCTCAGCAAAACGCAAAATGCCTTCCAGAATCATGTCCAATCGCAGTTTCGGACAAGGCCTGTTGATTCTCCTCCAAGCTTCTTCAGTCACTGCATCCAGTTTGAAGGAGACCAAATCCGCATTCAGCAGGTCCTGTCTCACACTGTCAAGCGACAACAATGAAGCGTTGGTTATGACGGCTACAGGGACGCCGGTTTGTCGAATGAGCGATATTTCCTTGCCTAAGTTGACGTCCAAAGTCGGCTCTCCATCAGGAACGAAGGTCGCGTAGTCTATTCTCTCCCCCATCTTTCGTGCAGCTTGTATTCTCCCGCTGACTGCTGAGACAAGATCTTCGGGATCATAGAACAATCTTCTCTTTGCAGTCGTCTTCTCGGTTCTTCCCAGTTGACAGTAGATACAGGAATAAGAGCATGTTTTGAATGGAACATTGTTCACTCCCAGACTCCTTCCAAGACGCCTGGAAGGTATAGGACCGAAAGCAAGCATCCTCTTGCCTTGCATGCTAGTCTCTGTCCAGCTGCAAATTGCGTCGTGTAATATCCCAGACGTTCTTTATTTCCTTGGAAACCTCGCTTTGAGGGGAATATTCAACCACAGTTTTGCCACACACCATAGCTTCTGTCACGATCTGGCTGAAAGGAATTTTCCCTACGACGCCGATTCCTTTTTTTCTGCAAAAGTTTTCAATTCTTGCAGTATTGTCTTTGTTTATGTCGTGCATGTTTATGCTAACAAACGGCTGCACATCGAAGTGCCTCAGCAAACGCAATACTCTCTCAAGGTCGTGAATCCCGGACATTGTTGGTTCTGTAACGACTAGGGCCGCGTCTACTCCAGTAACCGAGGCTATAACAGGACAGCCTATCCCAGGTGAACCATCTATTAAGATAAGGTCAGCGTGTTCTTTTTCAGCTAACACTTTGGCGTCTTGCCTCACCAGAGTCACGAGTTTTCCAGAGTTCGATTCACCGGGACTTAGCAATGCGTGAGACATAAAACCATACTTCGTCTTTGAAATGTAGGCGTGTCCAGAGATCTTTTCAGTTAAAGCTATGGCGTTTAGCGGGCAGACTATGGTGCAGACACCGCAACCCTCACAAGTAAAAGGGTCTACTTTGATGTTTTCTGTTATTGCGTCGAAGCCGCATTTTTCTCTGCATAAACCACATCCAGTACATTTTGTTTCATCGATCACGGCTAGCTTTGAGCCCTTGAACTCCTTCGTTTCAATGATTTGTGGGTGCAGAAGCATGTGCAGGTCAGGAGCGTCTACATCGCAGTCGGCCACAACTGCATTTCGGACTAGGGCTGCAAAAGAGGCAGTTACTGTTGTCTTACCCGTGCCTCCTTTTCCGCTTAAAACAGTAAGTTGCTTCATTTATTGACAAGCTTCCTTACTGTGTTGAAAAGAGTCTGAAACTTTGCTTTCCATTCAGGCATTTGTTGGCTAAAAGGTATGCCTCTGGAATAGAGCTCTGCTATTTTTCTCTCATACGGAATTTCAAGTAATATTGGAATACTTTTTTCTTTGCAGTATTCATAGACTCTATTGTCGCCAACACCTGCACGATTAATTACGATGCCAGAAGGAATTCTCATGTTTTCTAAGACTTGATTCATTATCTTCAAATCGTGAAGACCGAAAGGCGTTGGTTCTGTTACAAGAATGCAGAAGTCGCTATCTTTGACGGTTTGTATGACTGGACATGAAGTGCCTGGCGGCGAATCAAGAATCACGTTTTTGTCTTTTCCAATATGCCTTTTGACTTCCCTTATAACTGGGACAGCCATTGGTTCGCCCACTTCAAGCTCTCCATATGCTAACTCCAGATCGTCTGTTGAACCAAGCTTCAAAGTTCCAATCTTGTGCTGATGTTCGCTGATTGCCTCTTTGGGACAGACAAGAGCACATCCACCGCAACTGTGACACAGGTCTGGAAAAACCAGAACTTTGTCCGAACCTACAAAAAGGGCGTTATATTGGCAAAAATGGGCGCACTTTCCACAGTGGTCACACAATTTCTCATTCACGAGTGGGACAGAAACAGTGACCGCTTGAGTTTGGCTTATCTTAGGGTTTAAGAAAAGGTGAGCGTTTGGCTCCTCAACGTCACAGTCAAGGAGTTGAACATTTCCTATTGAAAGCGCCATGTTCACGGCTACAGATGTTTTTCCCGTTCCTCCTTTTCCGCTAGCTACCGAAACTATCATAGGTGCAACCAGTTCAAACCGACTTCTCTGGAAAGATTAGGTCATATTCTCTTTTGTGATTCTATTACGTCCTTATGATAATCACTGTAAAGCGCTATCACTGGATTGTGACCTAGCAGACGATCTTTGACTATGAGAGTCGTGACTGGAGCCTTCGAGTTCATGGTAAAAAGCATGTCGTGCCCAATGCAAAGGCCAACAATTACATTGATGTCGGTTCCTGCATCGTTAAGAAGCTGTGCCTGAAGAACCGGATTGCAACCTGCCTCAAATCCTGAAGCACTGCCAATCTTGTATTCCTTAGCAACTCCGAGCTTTGTCTTGTCAATACCACCGCACTTGCACAAAACTGAAGCAGTAGCCAACCCAGATTTTTCCAGTACCCTAACGATTCTTGCCGCTTCGTCACGCATGCCAGCGCAAAATGCTACCCCGATCGTTTGCGCATTAATTAGCCTGCTGAACTCAATTAGTTCTTTGATTCTAGGGCGTACGGCCATGCACACACCCCTGACCCACTCGTAAGCCTCTTTCTCTGTCACAGTAGCTGGAACGTAGATTTTTCTCACATCCTCTCGTCCATACCTATCTGCAACAGCTTTGATCGTAATTTCGTTTATCTTCATTGGGCAGAACTTGGGAAGAACGTCCTTGTTGACATCGTCTGCGGGCATGCGTTGGCAAAAAGTCTCCGAACACTTAGCACATTGAGGCACAATCGCCATTTACTTACTCTCCTTCACACTACTGTGATGTCTTGCTTCTCTCACAAGATGCTATCGCCTTCCTTAGTGTTCTCATCACAAGCTCAATACAATCTACCTTTGGGTCAGGCAAACCTCCAAGCTCGTTGAACACATTATCCTCAGTTATTTCCTTGGCTGCTTCAATCGTTTTGCCTTTCAGAAGATTGGTTATAGCAGAAGCTGCAGTAGCAACACCTGGGCATCCTAAGCATTGGAATTTCGCATCTTTTATGAAGTGTTTTTCGTCTAAAGCCAGGTATAGTCTGACGACATCTCCGCAAGGACCAGTGTAGGTCTCAATTATGTCAGGCTTTTCTAACACACCCACGTTGACTTTGTTTACGTATAACTCAATAGCCTTGTCGGAATACCCAGATTCTCTTAACAATTCAAGTTCTTCCTTAGTTGCTTTCTTTTGCATTTCCTCACATCCATTCGATTGTGCTTCAAATATAGTATTTTCCTAGTGGTGATGCGCCTCATGACAGCCTTCTGTAAGCTCTTGAAGCTTGTCTTCATTGTATGCAACTACATTGCCCAATACTGTATTGGTGTCAGCCTTCAAGACAGCAACGCCAGCGTCTTGAAAAGCGCTTAAGCCTCTAGGGCCCATTCCATATACTATTATCGCGTTTGGCTTCAGCTTCACAATGTGATCATGGCTTTGCCCCATGCCGCCAGCATGTTCACCAACATTTGGCACTGTTTTCACGTTTGAAACATTTCCACTCTCGTCCAGTTCAACAACAGCGAAGTAGGGTGCTCTTCCAAAATGCTCAGCTACCTGCGCACCTAAGCCACTTTCGTCTACTACTGGAATCACAACTCTATTTACCACTACATCACCCCCTTTTTCTTAACTCCCGGAATGATCTCGAGTTTTTGCATTTTATCTCTTCAAGCTCTTTATTGTTCATGTTTTCTGAGTACCCCATTGTCCTCGTCCCCTACCACGTCCTCTACCCATGCCAAAATGTCCACCAACAGTCGGTGCGCCGGTCTCCCTCAGTTCGCCTCTCTTGTATTTCTCAACAACCTCCCTTACAGTTCCAGAAGCACCTGTAACGATTTTTATGCCCGCGGCTGACAGTGCTTGAAACGCATTTGGACCGACATTTCCAGTTATGAGCACCTTACTACCTTTGCTCGCTATGGTTTGAGCTGCTTGGATTCCAGCACCGCCTGTTGCACCAGAAGCCATGTTTTGAATGACCTCAAATTGCATTTTTTCAGACTCTACGATCACAAAGTATGGGCATCTGCCAAATCTTGGGTCTATCGGAGAGTCCAGGCTGTTTGATTCTGCTGATACACATATTTTCATTCAATCACCTCTCTTGATCTAGTTTTTCATGTTGCTTCAAAACCAACAGCTACTCCTTCTTTTTTCTAATTAACCTCGGTAATAGAGTAGGGTCTGGTATTGTGCACTCTTTCCACTTCTTCTCTTCTAGGATTTTCAGTATCTCGTCCTTCATGGTCACGGGAATATCGGTGGCTGTGCGGACAAAAAGGTTGATGTCGTCTGGCATTATACCGTAGAGACGCTTGTGCAAGTCGACATAATGCGTCAGCTTTATTGCCCGACCCTTTGAAGTGTCATTTGGGCGCATACAAAGTTTAGCAATCATAACCATGGCTTCTTCCTTCGTCTCAACCGCAATAAACAGATGCTCAGGCGCGGGACCAACGTAAACGCGGTCACCAGTACGGGCATCATAAACATACCAGTCCTCCTCTCGATCTTTTCTTCCCAAAAGCATGCGTCTATACTTGATTCCGTGGGGTCCAACAATCACGGGCACTCCTAGTCTCCAGAAACCGCTCGCAATGGAAGCTGCCTTCTGCGACATCGCCCCCCATGCAATCCCGACAGCACCAACCCGATTGAGGACGTAGTCAGCGATCTCCTCGTAATTGCCCCGCAAGCTTCGCTTGGCAAAAATACTGGCTATCTTGATCGCAGCACCAGCTATGTGAGGATTAGAAACGCATGAACCCACGTTCAAGATGCCACCAGCTTCGAAGGCACCTGAATATTTCTCGTAGAGGGTCTTTCCCTCCTCATCCTTTACCATGGCTATGGACATGGCTGCGCATCCTGATGCGACAACGATAAATCTACGCCTCGCGAACTCTTCAGCGATCTCTGCAACTTCCTTTCCCCCATGGGGGTAATTGGCGCATCCTACAATGGCCACAACTCCCGGAATCTCGCCGAGAACTATGGGTCCGCCGACATTCCTTATCTCAACATCTTGGATTGCCCCTCGTCCGACCCTCATCTTAAACTTCTCTTTCCAAAGTTGTTCCTGTCCAGCTGTGACAAGGAAGCTGTGGAGAGGGAAGTCATTGGGACAGGCACTCTCACATCTAGCGCAACCAACGCATTCATCTAGGAGTTCAGCAAGGAGGTTAAGGTTGCCCTTAGCAGCAGCTTTCATAGCGTCAGGTATGGGTTGATCGTTGGGGCATGCCCTTCTACACTCGTTGCATCCCGTGCATTTTTGAGCTGCCTCGATGATTTCTTCTATTTTTGGCATAGCATTGAACTTATTTCGTTTTGGGGCAACCTTGATTACGGTTTCAACCGCGACTTCTCCAACTTTGTCTGGGTCTAAGATCAGTACTCCAGGAACTTTTTCTTCAACCAAATCCAATATCACTCTATCCGAGGGACTTTCTGTTCTATTTTCAAGTCCCAAGCAGTTTTTATCACTGGAGGCGATTACTGGCGTCTTAACTTTCTGAGCTTCAACCAACGTATCTGCCCTAATACACTGTTCATCAACCACAATTAGATCAGCTAATCCACTTCTGATGTACCGTAGTTGCCAAGATATAGGACCAACTATCTTCGCCATTGAGCTGTATCTGGTAATGTCGTGGGCGGTACAACATATTCCAACAACTTCTACTTTGCCCAACAATCCTTTTTCGGTTAGGTAGTCGATTATTCCGACAGAAGAAGGAACATTATGACCGATAACCAAAATCGTGGGTTTGGAGATGTCCGCTATACCAAACCCCAAATCTGTTAGCGGCGCTTCCGGATCAGCCTTTGGAAAACCGAGAACCGAAATTTGCGCTAAATCCGCGACTTCCATGCCTACTTGATCCACCATTCCAGCATGGAGAACTTTAGACTCGAAGTCGATGTTGCTTCCTTCTTGTCCAGTATGAGTTGCAGAGAGGAGATGTGTGACTTGTCCTTCGCAATAGTCAATTGCATCCTCCAAATCTTTTAGCTTTTGAGGTTTGATGCCACAAACCAGTCGAGTGACTGGAGCCTCCAAGTCTACATTCAAACCTCCTACGTTAATGGAACTATTTCTCCCATATTTTTCAATGAGGTGTTCCACCAAATGCCTTGCATGTGCAACATGGGTTGCGGCTCCAATACAGCAGGCGAGTAGGACTATACGTGACTGCTGAGCTGACATGTTCAGTCCACAAGCTCCACGTTTGTCTCCCGTTAAGTCACACTTTCCAAAAGTGCAGAGACAGCACACATCGCAGAACGGCAAGTAAAAGGGCTTGTACCTTTGGAGAAGTTTAAAATCCCAATCTCTAAGGCTTGTTATGGAGGGAAGGGGTGTAGGGCCAACGTTTTCTTCCCACGTTTCTTCAACTATCCTGCCAATAGATACGTCAAGATTCTTTATGATGCCAACGTCCGTTTTTAGCTCCTCTATTTTTACATGTACACCTTTTTCGGGCAATCAAACTTACCTCACGAGAGTTTTCAACAATTTTCTATTATGATCATATACACTTAGTTGGAGAGGCATCTGACCTACTGCAAAGTGAGTTGCACATGCAAGGCATGGATCGTAAGCCCTGAAAGCCATTTCAACTCTATTCAAAAGTCCTTCACTCACATTTTCACCATGTATAAGGGCTTTGGCTGCATCACGGATGGACATGCAGATTGCAGGATAGTTGTTGGTTGTGGCTACAATCAGGTTAACATCCTTGATCAGCGCATCTTTGTCCAGCACGTAGTGATGATACAAGGTGCCCCTTGCTGCTTCAACAACTCCCACGCCCTCACCTGGCTCGCCCGGCTTGTTTCGCACGTTCGTACTCGTTATCTCGGGATCTCTTACGAGCTCAAGCGCCCGCTCGGTGGCGTAGAGCAGCTCAATCAACCTCGCCCAGTGGAATGCTAGAGTGCCGTGCACCGGTTTTCCACCGAGAGTCTTGTACATTACCTCATATTCTTCTTGTGCAAGTGGCGTCGCCATCCCCTCTGAAACGTTTAGTCTTCCGAGCGGTCCAACACGATAAATGCCACTGTCTGATCCGCCGACAAAGCCTTTCCAACCAACCTGCTTCAGGAACGGGAACTTTGCGTAGGTCCACTCCTCAACGTGCTCGCCGATGTGGGTCAGGTAGTCCCTGGGCTCAAATTTCAGGAATTCGCCGCCGCTGGGATATACGACTCGGATCTTGCCATCGTAAAAGTTGACCTTGTTGTTCTCGTCAACCAAGCCCATGTAGTAAGTTTTCATAGTGTACGCGTCGCTCTTAATCATATCAACGTACTTCGGGTTTCCCAGAACGATGTCGTGGAATATCTTCAGAGTGAGCTTTGCAAACTTTAAGCAGGAAACTGCCATCTTCTCGATTTCCTGCCTGTTGTCTTCGCTCAATGGCTTCGAGATGCCGCCTGGCAGCCCGCACACTGGATGAGTAGCTTTTCCGCCTAGAATCGCGGTTATCTGTTGTCCGTAGGCTCGGTGTTTGATAACCTCTTTGGCCACGTCCATTCCGGCCTTTTCGATGACTCCTAGTATGTTCCTCTTCTCAGGAGGAGCGTCTGGTCCAACGATGAAGTCCGGCCCGCCAAGATAGTAGAAGTGTAACGTATGGTCGTAAATCACATATCCAGCGTACATGAGTTCCCTAAGCTTTTTAGCAGCTGAGGGAGGATCCACATTGAATGCAGCATCCAAAGCCTTCGTCGAAGCAAAGTGATGAGCGACAGGGCAGACGCCACAAATCCTCGTAGTTATGATCGGCATATCTTCGGCTTTTCTTCCTTCACAAAATTTTTCAAAGCCCCTGAGCTCGGGAACTTGAAAATAGGCGTTTTCTACGTTTCCCTCTTCGTTCAAGAAAATTTCTATCTTGCCATGACCTTCGAGGCGTGTGATCGGGTTTATGGTTATCGTCTTTGTACTCATTTCTTAGTTCCTCGTTCAGGTACACTCGGCTTAGGCAGCCTTTCCAACTGCTCTCTTTGCTTCAAAAAACGCTCAATTTTCTTGACGATTTCCGTAAATGCCTTTGTTGCAAGAGAATCGACATGTTCGGTTATGAAAGGCACTCCGTTATCAGAGTCACGGCAAATCTCAGGGTCTATTGGAATGCTGCCTAAGAAAGGAACAGACAAATCTTCTGCTATCTTTTTTCCTCCTCCTACCTTAAAAATGTCGATATCCGTTCCGCATTTTGGGCAGACGAAGCCGCTCATGTTTTCGATAACGCCGATGATGGGAATGCCCAGTTTCCTAGAGAAGGTCACAGCTTTCTTGACCACGATCTGTGAGACCTCTGAGGCTATGGTGACTATCACCACTCCATCCATCTCGGGGATAAGCTGCATGATACTTAGTGGCTCGTCGCCGGTACCTGGTGGAAGGTCTATAAAAAGAAAATCGAGTTCTCCCCAGACGATATCCGATAAGAACTGGCTGATCGCCTTCATCTTCAGGGGGCCACGCCAGATGACTGGTGATTCATCGCTTGGAAGCAGAAAGTCCATGGACACCACCTTGATTCCCATAGGACCTAATGCGGGAGAGATACCTGCAGGACTGGCTGGAAGCCTCTGCCCATGTAAGCCGAGCATCTTCGGCACGCATGGGCCGGTTATGTCGGCGTCAAGGATGCCAACATGATTAGCATATCCATGCATTGCAAAAGCCATTGCTAGATTCACTGTCACAGTGCTTTTGCCTACGCCACCTTTGCCGCTTATGATTGCTATCTTGCGCTTGATCTTACTCATTTTGAGCTTAAGTCTCTGTTCTTCTTCATACTTCTCTTTTCTTGGGTCAGTGCGTTCATTAGCCTCTGAACAAGAATCATGTTTTCCTTCGCATTCTCCATTCATGTATATCCTCTCTTATTGTGATTGCCGTGTTATGTTCATCGTGATGTGGAGAAATAGTTTAATAGGTAAACTATATTAATACTTTATGTTTAGAAAATAAACAGGTGCACGATTTGGACGCAGTAGATCGAAAGATAATTTCACAACTCCAGCAAGACGGACGAACAACATTAGAAGAATTGGCCAAGACCGCGGGATTCACGAGCATGGGAATCAAGAAAAGATTACAGAAACTTCTGAGTAATGACTCTCTCAAAGTGTCAGCCATGCTCAACCCGTTCTCCTTTAAACTCTCTCCAGCCATTGTATTATTAGAAATGGAAAGCGCAGAAGCAATGCAAAACCTTCTGGATCGATTCAAAGACTGCCCGAGAGTCATCCAGATCTTCAAGACGATAGGAGGCTACAACCTAATAGGCTTGGTTATCGCTGAAGACCAGGACACTCTCGAAAGCATATCTGTAGAGAAATGTTCTTTACGAAGTAGCACTGGGATACGTAGATCAGAATTTTATCCTATCGGTGACATTTATTTCTCTCCTTTCCTTTCGGTGAGAGAACATCTTGCTCACAAGGAAAAAACAATCGCACCATGTGATGTTGACTGCAGACCTTGTGCTCGATACAGAGACAAAAAATGCGTCGGCTGTCCAGCAACAAACCATTATAGAGGAACACTCTAACCAGTGGATTTTCATGATTAGAAAAGGCGATAGAACGCCTAGACAAATTGCTCAACTTAAAGAAGTCGATGGCGCAGAGATGATAAGCCTAATGGACAACTCTGTTGATTTTCTGTCCACAATCGAAAGAGAAGAAGTCCAGCAAGTTCGAAAGTGGGTGAAAGAAAGCAAAGGAGAGAAATGGACAAAAGAGCATTTCCTTCTACCCATGGCTGAACATGGTTTTTCAATGCTGATCCGCCTCTTCTGTAACGGTGCCTCTCATAGCTTACTATTTGACACGGGCGGAAGCCCCGAAGGAGTGGTGACCAATGCGAATCGCATGGGGCTTGATCTTTCTGAAATCCAGTCCATTGTTCTCTCCCATGGTCATTATGACCATTTCGGTGGACTATTGACAGCCCTGAGAGTTGTCAATAAGCAGGATTTGCCTATCATTGTGCATGAAGATATGTTCAAGACCAGAGGTGTAGCTGACATCAACGGAACGATTAGAAAACACCCAGATTTTCCTACAGATTATCAGGTGAAGCCCGCCAGATATGTTAGAACGAAGCAGCCATACCTCACAGCCGATAAAACAGTTTTTGTCACAGGCGAGATCCCCCGTGAAACGGACTTTGAAACAGGCTTTCTACAACACAGGGTTTTGACCGATGGCCGATGGCAACCTGATCCTTGGATCTGGGATGACAGAGCAATCGTGATTAACGTTAAGCAGAAAGGTTTAGTAGTGGTATCTGGCTGTGCTCATGCAGGCATAATTAACACGACATACTATGCACAGCAAATCACTGGAACTGATAGTGTTTCTGCAATAATGGGCGGATTCCATCTGGCTGGAAAAGAATACGAGCCAAGGATAAGCCAAACAGTCCAAAAGCTGAAACTCATAAATCCCAATCTGCTAGTACCATCACACTGTACTGGCTGGAAAGGAGTTTACGCTATAGCCGAAGCTATGCCTCACGCTTTCGTCTGGAATAGTGTTGGAAACCTCTATAGGTTTTGATTAAAGTTTGATTCTTTCTCTTTCAGCTGAAATTTCCCGCTCTAATATTTCCTGATAAGTTTCTTGCCGCAATGATAGCTGGCGGTTCACCATAGCGCGCGCTACGGTAATTATGCTCACCTTTTCTTGTCAAGCTTCTCACACTTCCGAATCAACCTTCTATACTCAAGAAAAGACTTGATTTCACCGTCCTGCTTTTCAAACCGAAAAACAACACGTGGACACGGCTTCTCACCTTTCCGGCCACACCGAAGAGTAGAAGCCTGTTTAATGCATTGAAGAATAAAATAGCCGGTCAGCTTCTTATGTTTCGTTTCAGGACAGGTCCAAGCCATGATAGAAGTGTTCAGAGTCCACGAAACCGGCCGGTTGAAAACAACATGATAACTGTTCTTACCGCTCTTCAGCATGATGAACCCCTGAAGCCAAAACCGCGCGCGGGGTAAGCTTGAAAGTGACGGCCTCTACCGAAACACTTTTTTTTACTGTCTCAGCTCAGCGTTCAAGACCGGGCGAGAATTACTGTTGCAAAGTGCTCAAGCCTCAATTTTTAAGTTCAAGGAAAGTCACGCGAATACCTGTGGTGAGGACTGACGCCCTTAGGGGAGGGACAAACGCACGCGCTAGCTCAATGCAGGAAGGATGGAACCAGAAGGGGGCGTGATGGTCGAGCGCATTGAAAAGTCACCGCCCTTGCCGAGACCCTCCGCCAAGCCCTTCGCATAAACTCGGGTTCAGGCCCGTGCCAAGTCAGAAGGGCCTTCCCCAGCGCCCACGTGCAGTACTAGCACCCTAGGGGGGAGGGGGTAGGTGGAATAGACGGGGTGAAAACGCGAATACAGGGATGTAGCGTTCAGGTTCGGCACCGCCCAATGAGTGGGAAGCAAGAACCACGGCCATTGTTATGGTTGAAACGATTTCAGGGGCTTCCCAAAGCATCTGTCTTCTGTGAACATTAGACTCTTCAACAGGGTCATGCGAAAGTTTTAATATGCCATGCTCTTAGCTTCGTTTCTCCAATAAGGGTTGTCACGGGTGAAATTGCTTGAAACGCATACTCGTTTGTCTCAAACAGGCAGTTGACGTTTCACAGTTGAAGGTTGACCCCGCAACGAGACAGCTCGTCACAGCTGGCGCGCCTAAGAAAATAAGCGATTTCGACAAGAACGCATTGGAAGAAGGCATCAGGATCAAAGAGAAGCTCGGCGGCGTCGAAGTGCTCACACTAACTGTAAGCCCTGAAGACGCAAAGCCCGTGTTGAGGGAAGCGCTCGCGATCGGCGCTGACAGAGCCTACCTCGTCAACGACCCAAGCGTTCAGGGAACAGACACCATGGGCACGGCTTACATCCTCGCTGAAATGATAAAGAAGATCGCCGACTTCGACCTGATTCTCTGCGGCGAAACATCCCTAGACAGCTTCAGCGGACTCGTCGGTCCCAGACTGTCAGAACTGTTAAACCTGCCCCAGATAACATCTGTCAGAAAAGTTGCGGTGGAAGGCGACACAGTCGTCGCCGAAAGGTCGCTTGAGGACGCAAGCGAGACCGTGAAGGCGAAAATGCCTGCCTTAATCTCGGTAACGCGGGAAATAAACCAGCCGAGAATCCCGTCGCTCATGATGATAATGAAAGCCTCGAAGAAAGAAATCGTCACCTGGACGCTGAAAGACCTCAACGTTTCCACCGAAAAAATCGCCGCAAAAACCGAAGTCATAGACGCCCTGGCACCGAAGATGGAGAGAAAGAAGATCAAAATCACAGGCGAATCCGTGCAGGAGATCGCGGAGAAGCTGGCCAAAGCACTGATTCAAGAGGGCGTCGTCGGAAGGTGAACCAAATGACCGAAAACAAGGGAGTCTGGGTCTACTCAGAAGCGCACGACCTGACCATCGAAATGCTCGGAAAAGGAAGAGAACTAGCAGACAAACTGCAAACGGAACTCACAGCCATCCTCATCGGAAACAACGTGCACGATGAAGCAAACGAACTGATAAGGTACGGCGCAGACAAGGTCTACTTGGTCGACAACCCGGCTCTGGAGCATTTTCAGGCTGAAGCCTACCTAGGCATCCTGCACAACCTGGCCATGACCTACCGACCAGAAATCCTGCTAATCGGGTCGACCAGAAACGGAAAACCCCTCGCAGCCAGACTCGCAACCCGGCTAGACACCGGATGCGTACCAGACTGCGCAAGACTGAGCGTTGACGAGAACAGAAGACTCATCGGCGAAAGGATAACCTACGGCGGAAACGCTGTGGCCAAGGTGACCTTCAAGTCCCAGCCGCAGGTAGCAACCGTGCCCGCAAGAGCGTTCGAGAAGCCCACGCCTCAAACCCGAAACGGACAGGTAATCAAACTGGACGTGAAGGTTGAGGAACCGAAGACCCAAGTGGTTGAAAGAAAACCCCTTGAAACGTCAAGCGTGAACGTCGAGGAAGCCGAGTACCTGGTCTGCTGCGGAAGAGGCCTAGAGAAAAAAGACGACAAGGCCCTGCTCGAAGAACTCGCAAACGTTCTAGGCGGCCAAGTCGGCTGCTCACGCCCACTGGTCGAGGACAGAAAGTGGTTCACAGAATGGATAGGACTCTCAGGACACAAGGTCAAACCGAAGCTCTACATGGCATGCGGCATTTCGGGCGTGATCCAGCACGTTGCAGGAATACGCGACTCCAAGATAATCGTGGCGATAAACAAGGACCCAGAAGCACCGATATTCGAAATCGCAGACTACGGAGTCGTAGGCAACCTGTACGAGGTGTTGCCAGCCCTCAAAGACGCTCTGAAAAGACAGCTTCAGTGATTCTTCGCTTTCCTATAAGGGAAAAACGAGAACGGTTTTGTCTACTTGTACGCGATGAAGTCTCTTCCCAGCAGCTCTCTTGCAATCACCGTTCTCTGTATGTTCGTGGCCCCTTCAGCTCCAACGCAGTAGGACATTATGCCGCGCAGACCCATCTCCAACGGACATTCTCTCGTGTAGCCCCATGCTCCAAGCCAGATCATAGCATGCTTGTAAACGTCAAAGGCCAGGTGCGGCGCCAGGAGCTTGCAAGCCGCAATCATCTTGGTCACCTCAAGCGGCGTAAACTTGCTTTCCTTGTAGCGCATGTCCAACATCCACGCAGTTCTGTACGTTAAAGACCGCAGAGCCTCAAGGTGCGCCCAATCATCAGCTACCTCAAACTGGATACCCTGGAACTTGCCGATCGCTCTGCCAAAGGCTTTTCGCTCCTTTATGTAATCAATGCCAACGTCAAGTGCGCGTCTGGCAGCCCCGACACATACACTGGAGATCAGGATGCGCGCGGCGTCGAAGCCTTCCATCGTCAGGTAGAAACCCTTGTCCACGTCGCCTAAACGATAAGCATCAGGTATCTTGACGTTATTCATGACAAAGCCACCCGTTGAAATCGCCATCCTTCCCATGTCCTCGTAACGCTTGTTAATCTCAACCCCAGCCGCGTTCATAGGCACGTAGAAACCAGTCATTCCACGATGAGCAGCTTCCGGCGATATTGGTGATGTTCGTGCAAGGACGAAGTAGCCGCCGCCGAGCTTCTTTGCCTCCTCAGTGCCGCTTATGTACGTTTTTTCACCGTTCAGGACCCAGTCATTACCCACCTTCTTTGCCGAAGACTTTAAGGCCGCAACGTCTGACCCTCCGCCGGCTTCTGTGGAACCTATGCCTATGAAGGCGTCGCCTCTGATTGCCGGGCGTATGACGTCGTTGCGGACCCTTTCGCTCGCGTGCCTGTCGACCACGTATCCCCAGGATGATTCTACCAGCCAGAGCACCGGCAAGGCAATGCTCACGTCTGCGTAGCCAAGCTCTTCTCCTGCAATGCACGCCGTGAGCCAGTCTGCGCCGGTTCCGCCGTGCTCCTCCGGAGCCGTCATTATGTTCAGTCCCATCTCGCCCATGCTCTTAAGCATCGACTGCGGGATCCAACCCTGAGTGTCCATCTCCCTAATCTTCTCCATCGGCAGGTTCTTCTCGCACCATTCGCGCACGGCCTTGCGAAAGAGTTCCTGTTCCTCCGTGAACCCAAATTCAACCATCGTCTTCACCTTTTGATGGAAAGCTTTTGCGAAAGCCAATATAAAAGTTGTTTGCAGCTCTAACTCGAAACCTTTGCCAGAAGCACTTCTGCCGGGCTTTGATTCAAGTGCAAGCCCAGCTTCCTCTCGCCTATGCCCAGCGCAAGGCCGAGCAGCTGCGTGTAGTAAACTACAGGAACGTTGAGTTTCACTCCCACAGTCGTCCCCGCGTCCTTCTGCTTCGCGTCAAACATCAGCTGACACTCAGGGCACGATACGACTAGACCTGCAACGTTCAAGCCTTGCACGGCCTTCAGCTTGGAACCCGCAAGTGAAAGGGCAGAATCAGGATGACTCCGCATCAACGCCGCCCCACAGCAATCAAGCTTTTCAGCATAGTCCACGGCTTCAGCACCGATTGCTTCTATCAGCTCGTCGAGCTTTCGCGGGTTTTCTGCGTCGTCAACCCTTCCCAAGTCACTGTACCGTATCACCTGGCAGCCCACGTGGGTTGCGACCTTCAAACCCCTGAGGGGTTTCTTCACAGCTTTCCTGATTTTCTCCAACCCCACGAGGTCGTGCAGAAGGTCGATCGTGTGCCAGATCTTGATGTTCGGGCCGTAGTCTAACCCCTCCTCTTTCAGCAAGCTGATGATCTTCTGAGCGGTCTGAGGGTTCTTCTTCATCGTGTTCTGGGCTTCAGAGAGTGTGAAGTGGCAGCGGTTGCACGGGACAAGCAAGCTGTCCAGGCCGGTCAGGTTTGCCAAGGCTAGAACCCTAGCCGCCAGGAAGTTGGCCGCAAACTCGTTGACACTCTTCACCGGGTCGCCGCAGCAGACGGATTCGCTCAGGTCGACCAGCTCGACGCCAAACTTGGGAAGAGTTGCGCGAAGCGACATCTCGTAAGCAAACTGGTTAGCCTGTATGCAGCAGCCCCAGTAAACGGCGATTTTCACCCTACTTCTCCTCCATAGCCTTCATGAACGCGGCTTGAAAAGTCTGCTTCGGAGGCTTGATCTTCTGCAGTTTCGCGGATTCGCGGTCAACGGTTTCCATCTTGCTCGTCACGATCTTCTGAGGAGGCTCTGCCAATCCGGTTTCCAGTATCTGTGAAACGATTTTCAAGTATCCCTCGGGCACTTTTGCCCCTCTTTCAACGGCAAGGTTTCTGAGGGCTATTATGACGTGGTAGGGCGAAGCCTTCTGCGGGCACCTTTGGACGCATTTCAAGCATGTGACGCAGGTCCAAATTATGTCTGAAGATGGCAAATCCTCCACGAGACCTAGGTTGACGAGCTTAACTATTTCGTGCGGCTTCAGCTCCAGCAGCTTCAGAGCCGTGCAACCGCTTGTGCATCTTATACACTGATAACAGTTTACGAGTTCCCTTCCGCCGAGCTTCAACAGAATTCTGTCTCGCAATTCGAAGTTGGGCTTGGCCGTAGACATCAAGTCGACGAGACTCAAGTCACCCTCCTCCTTCAGCGCAGGTCTCCGCTAGTGCTGCTTGTACCTGAGTCACGACCTGCTTGTTGCCGTATTGCTGGATTTTGACAGCGCCCGTCGGACAAGCAGAGCTGCACAGACCGCAACCCTGGCACACAGCCTCAACGACTTCAGCCGTTAGCTTTTCTTCACCCTTCACGAACTCAGACTTCATCTCTATAGCGACAAAAGGACAGATAGACTCGCAGATCCTGCATCCACTGCACAGGTCCTTGTCAACCACGGCTTTCAACGGTTCAATATCGATCTCTCCGCTTAGAAGCAGGTCTATCACCTTTGCCGCGGCTCCACTTGCCTGCGCTACCGTATCAGGAATGTCCTTGGGTCCTTGACACACGCCTGCGAGAAACACGCCCGCCATAGCACTCTCGAGCGGTCGCAGCTTCGGGTGTGCTTCCAAGAGGAAACCGTCTGCACTTCTAGACGCATGCAATAACGCACTGATTTTCCCGAGGTCGCCACTAGGTACGAGTCCCGTTCCAAGCACGACCAGGTCTGCGTGAACTTCTAGGAGCTTGTTTGTTCCCCTGTCATAAACGTCGAAGTAGAGTGAACCGTCCGCTGCGCAATGGATTTCAGAGGGTAAGCCGGCCACGAAATCTATGTCCATGTCCCTTGCACGCCCATAGAATTCCTCGTAGCCCTTGCCGAACGCTCGAAGGTCAATGAAACACGTGTATATCTTCAAGTCGCCCGGGATCTTCTCGCGGGCTAAGATTGCCTGCTTGAGCGTTACCATGCACCCCACGCGGCAGCAGTACTCGTGGAAGCGCTTGTCTCGAGAGCCCACGCACTGTATGAAAGCTATGCTTCTGGGTATCCTCCCGTCCGAAAGTCTTGTCAGATGCCCTCCTGTCGGGCCAGATGCGCATACAAGGCGTTCAAGTTCCATGGCTGTTATGACATTCTTAAATCGCTTGTATCCGTACTGCGGAATCGCCGAAGGGTCGAAAACGTCGAAGCCGGTCGAAACGACGATTGCTCCAACGTTGAGCTCGATCTCTTCTGGTTTCTGCGCCCTGTTGACGGCATCGGTGGGACAGACCTTCTCGCAGAGACCGCATTCAACGCAGCTTTCCTTGTCTATTACTGGCACTCTGGGAACCGCTTGCATGAAGGGTGTGTAGATTGCTTTTCTCACTCCTATGCACTCATCAAACTCGTTCTGCGCTTCTGCGGGGCAGTTCTCCATACAGATTAGGCATCCGGTGCACTTTTTCTCGTCAACGTACCTTGGCTTTTTAAGGACCGTCACCTTGAAATTGCCGACCGAGCCCTTCACTCCTTTGACTTCCGAGTAGGTAAGTAGTTGAATGTTCGGGTGGTGCGCACAATCTATCATTTTCGGCGCAAGAATGCACATTGAACAGTCCATCGTGGGAAAAGTCTTGTCCAGCTGGGCCATCTTGCCGCCTATACTGGGGGATTTCTCGACTAGGTAAACTTTGAAGCCTGCGTTGGCCAGGTCAAGCGAGGCTTGTATGCCCGCTATGCCGCCTCCCAGGACCAAGACGCCCTTTTCAACGCGTATCTTGTGTTTCTCTAATGGCTCGAGAAGCTTGGCGCGCGCCACACCCATCCTAACGAGCGCTTTAGCTTTTTCTGTTGCCTTCTCGGGTTCATGAGTGTGTGCCCAGGAGACTTGTTCTCGCAAGTTGACTATCTCAATTAAGTATGGGTTAAGCCCAGCTTCTGCAACTGCTCTGCGGAACGTTTCTTCGTGCATGCGAGGCGAGCATGTTGCAATTACTATTCTGTCAAGTTTGTGGTCTTCAATATCATCCTGAATAAGCCGTTGGCCAGGTTCAGAACACATGTAAGCGTAATGCTTAGCTATCACAACATCTGGCAGAGTTTTGGCGTATTCCACCACTTTTTCCACATCAACAACGCCAGCGATGTTTGAGCCGCAGTGGCAGACGTACACGCCTATCCTTGCCATCAGTCAGCCATCCATAACGTTGCTCCTGTTTAATTGCCCTTGCCGCTCTCTATTATCTTTTCTGCCGAAAGCATGGTGATTTCAATGTTGGAAAAAGGCGACGTGAAATAGGCTGTTCAAAACGCAGTTCTACTTAGAACGCGATAATTGCTTTTGGCCGCCTAGTACACTGAGACCTTGGCCACTCCTTTCACATTGAGTAACTCAGGAATGAGTTCCCCTGGAATTTTCTTTTCAACGATCAGTGACAGTTTGGGTTCGGGTGAAAGCTCGGGGTCATCCACGATTGCCTGTCTTATGCTCAAACCATTCTTCGCCAAAATCATTGCGGAGCTAGCTAATATTCCCGGGATCTTCGCGTCGACAGGTGTTATTTCGACCACTCCTAGGTTCAAGTGCTTGGCAATCTCCTTGAGTGAAAGTCCAGAAGATCTTATGCCCTCAAATATCAACTTAAGTTCACGGTCAGATTTGATTGCGTTCAACGTCTCTTTGACAGTTCTCCTGTCCACCCCTGCAGCCCGGGCCACACGCACTGGCGGAATCTCGATCTCGTTAAGGTAAATCTTCCCACCCTTTGCACTGAGTCCATTTTCTATGAGAACGCGGGTTACCCTGAGCCTCTCAGGATGCCCCTCGAAATATTTCTTCACGTTATTCCACATGGCAGCTGGCTCCGTGTACATTTTTGTGCAACAAAGTATAAATATGTTCTTGCGGTCTTAAGTCTGCTAAAGAGCATCAATGCATAGAAATGTTCATTGGAGAACCTAAAATGACACAACAATCGCACAAAAACGAGGAATACGTGACGAACTTAGACCAAAACGAGATACCCACATCTTGGTACAACATACAAGCCGACCTCCCAGAACCTCTGGCACCTCCGTTGGATCCAACAACGCTAAAGCCGATAGGTCTAGAAATGCTTGAAAGGATATTTGCGAAAGAACTTGTCAAACAAGAGGTTTCAGCGGAACGCTTCATCACGATACCGCATGATGTGCTTGACGCTTACCTTGGGCTTCCGCGTCCAACGCCGCTTTATCGTGCACGCAGGCTTGAGAGGTTCTTGAAGACGCCTGCGCAGATATACTTCAAGTGTGAAAACTTCAGTCCCACGGGGAGCCACAAGACCAACACGGCCATCGCTCAAGCCTACTACAACAAGAAACAAGGGGTCGAAAGACTTGCCACTGAGACAGGCGCAGGGCAGTGGGGAACGGCCTTGGCCTTGGCAACCAGGCTTTTTGGGTTGAAATGCCGAATATACATGGTCCGAGTGAGCTATGAACAGAAGCCTGGCAGGAGAACGATAGCGCAACTGTACGGAGCTGAGATGTTCCCATCGCCAAGCGACCAGACAAGCTTTGGCAGGAAACTGCTTAAAGAGAATCCGAACCTTCCGGGGACACTCGGCATAGCTATAACTGAAGCCATAGAAGACACTCTTGCTCATGACGACACCAGATATTCGCTTGGCTCAGTGCTGAACCATGTTTTGATGCATCAAACCATCGTAGGGTTGGAGGCCAAGAAACAGTTTGAACTCTTAGACATAAGTCCCAACGTGGTCTGCGGTTGCATAGGCGGCGGTTCCAACTATGGCGGTTTCTGCTTCCCGTTCATGATGGACAAGCTCAGAGGAAAAACAAGCACGGAGTTTGTTGCATGTGAATCGAAGGCGATTCCGCACACGACGAGAGGCGTTTACACTTATGACCACGGTGACACTGGCAAGATGACTCCACTTATCAAAATGCTGACGATTGGACACGATTATGCGTGCCCCCCAGTCCATGCGGGTGGTTTAAGATATCACGGGATGGCGCCGTTGATATCGTACCTGATCCACAAGGGTTATGCGAGATCAGTTGCATACGGTCAAGGCGAGGTTTTCGAGGCCGCGAAGCTGCTGGCTCAGACAGAAGGCATGATAACGGCTCCTGAAACGGCTCACAGCCTGAAATTTGTCGTAGACGAGGCTCTGAGATGCAAGAGGGCTGGTGAAAAGAGAATAATCGCAATGAATTACAGTGGGCACGGCTTGCTTGATCTGTCAGCGTATGAGCAGTTTCTTGCCGGAAAGCTCGTAGAGTACGAACCTGAGAAAATTGAAGTTCCAATGTTCAGCCATTAGGGGATTGGAAACCATTGACATCAAGTGTTCTGAGGACTGAAAATTCAAGATTCAATAGAGTGGTTTTGTTGCAAATTGACCAGCTCAGACCACATGAAAAGGGTTCTCCAGTCTACTTGGAGCTTCTCAGACGCGAAATACTCAGGGATGGTATGCTCAGGTATCCGATAGTAGCTGACGAAAAGACACGCGTCGTCCTAGACGGAATGCATCGTTGGCTGGCGCTGAAGAGCATTGGCTACAAGTCAATACCAGTCTTGCTAGTTGACGTTTTCCAAAAACCAGCGATTCGCGTTGGAAGAAAAAGGATTCATCAATACATGAGTGATTCGATTGAAGAGATGACTGTTGAGAGGGTTATCTCGGCGGGACTTGATGGGCAACTCATGGAACCTCGTACGACTAGGCATTTCTTTCCGTTCTCAAAATATCAGCTCATCAATTATCCATTGGGCCTGTTGAAGAGGGGGGCACCTTGCGACGTTTCTTCATACTTGTCCAGGGAGAGTGATGAAGAATGCAGCTTAGCTATTAAACAGTGGCTAGAAGAGATATCCGAGGAATTGGATTTTCTGACAAAAAAGAAGGCAGAAGTGGAGAAGGAAAGGGAAGAGTTTCTGAATAGAGTCAAGAACTTGGGCAGTTTTTCAACCTTTTAGGTTTCATGAAATTCTGGCTGCAGAGAGAAAGTCATGCGCATAGGTTATTAGCCAATAAATAGGGAGAGATGGTGCAAAGGCTGTTGCGGTAGTTTTGTCCGCGCTAGGTTTAAATAGAATTAGCGGCTAGTATTGAACCCCCATCTGATCTGGGTTTTGAGAGGAATCGTTTATGCAGAAGACGAGAGTCATTATAATGGGCGCGGCTGGTAGGGACTTCCATAACTTTAACGTCTACTTCAGAAACAACGATGCTTATGAGGTTGTAGCTTTCACGGCAACGCAGATTCCTGGGATAGGAGGGAGAAACTATCCGCCGGAGCTTGCAGGTTCAAGATATCCAGACGGTATACCAATATATCAAGAGGAAGAATTGCCTAAGCTGATAAGAGACTACGATGTTGACCAGGTTGTTTTTGCTTACAGTGACGTTTCGCACGAATACGTTATGCACAAGGCTTCCATTGTGCTTGCAAACGGCGCAGACTTTCGGTTGATGGGGCCAAAAACAACGATGCTGAAAGCGAAAGTCCCGGTGATTGCGGTCTGCGCGGTCAGGACTGGATCAGGAAAGAGTCAAACTTCACGCCAAGTTGCCAAGATTCTGAAGGGTAAAGGTTTGAGTGTCGCAGCAATCAGGCATCCGATGCCTTATGGAGACCTGACGAAGCAAGTCTGTGAACGCTTTGCCTCTTATGAGGATCTGGACAGGTATGACTGCACGATTGAGGAGAGAGAGGAGTACGAGCCACACATCGACAATGGCATAATTGTCTACGCTGGAGTTGACTACGAAAAAATACTGCGCGCGGCAGAGGAAGAAGCAGACGTGATAGTCTGGGATGGCGGCAACAATGACTTGTCCTTCTACAAGCCAGATCTATGCATTGTTGTGGCTGACCCCCATAGAGCTGGTCATGAACTGGCTTACCATCCTGGTGAGGCAAATCTGCGGATGGCCAACGTGGTAATAATAAACAAGGTTGACACCGCTGATCCGCAGAAAGTGAAGCTAGTTAAGGAAAACATTAAGATGACCAATCCAAACGCAACAGTCTTGGAAGCTGCTTCACCGATAACCGCTGACAACCCAGAGGCTGTCAGGGGCAAACGGGTGCTGGTGATTGAAGATGGACCTACGATCACTCATGGGAACATGCCCTATGGAGCCGGAGTGATATTTGCGCAGAAGTTCGGAGCAGGTGCAATCGTCGATCCGAGGCCCTACGCTGTGGGCTCGATTAAAGAAGCATATGAAAAGTACAGGCATCTGGGCGCGGTGCTTCCTGCGCTGGGCTACGGTGGAAAACAGATAGCTGAACTCAAAGAAACTATCGACCGCACTCCATGTGATGTTGTAGTGATCGGCACACCCATAGACTTGAGAAGGGTGATAACTATCAAGCAGCCAACGGTAAGAGTCAAGTATGAACTCAAAGTCTTAGGGCCCGTATCGCTTGAGCACGTCTTGGAAGAGTTCATCGAAAGAAGTGTGAAAAAGCAATGAGTGAAGAGAAAAGTCAAGAGAAAAGTGAAGAGAAAGGAGAAGTGTCTCGCGTAAAAGTGAAGTTCACGGTTGAAGGAATGGGCGAAACCGAAGGAGAGCTTGTGCGTTTCTTGGCTCCGAGAACGATAGATATGATAGTTCGGAAACTGCCGATAGAAGGAAGAGCCGCCCTGTGGAAGGAAGAGGTGTACTTTGAAACTCCTGTCAAGATGGGCGAAGAAAAAGCTAAGGCCACCGTCGAAACTGGGACAATCGCGTTCTGGCCCATGGGAAGCGCGATATGCATCTTCCACGGAAAATCGCAGCCCTACAGCCCGGTGAACATCATTGGAAAGGTAACCGGGGATCTCGAGTTGTTCAGGCAGGTCAAGAGTGGGACAAAAATAAGAGTTGAAAGTCTCTAGTAAACCAAGGGCGCGTGCTCGTTCCTAAATTCCCTTCAAGAGGCATGAAGGATGTCTTCTGACGGTTCCATGTCGTGCTTTGGCTGAGCTTGCGTGCTGACACCCTCCCCCTCCGGTCAACTACATGATCCAAATATGTTCGAAGTGCAAAACCAGGCGCACAAGCTGCTTGCCAAACAAATTTGCGAACACTCTGGCGCGCTACGTAGACTCGTTCTGCTACTTCACCTTCAACCTCCTCTTTTCGCGGGGTGTCAAAAGAAAAAAAGGATAGGCCCCTTTCAGGCTTCGTAACTTTGCGCGCGCTAGTAAACTAGGGAGCTTTCTTTCCACATTTTTAGAAGTTTTTCACATTCCTCTACTACTTCTTTTTCACGGGTCTTATTCTTCAAGGCTTTGAGAAACTCTATTCGTTTCTCACCTGAGCGTTTTTCCGCCGCCCCACCGTAGTAGAGTTCTCCCGCAAGATACTCTTTCATGTTGTTGGCCTTCTGCACCAAGACGCTGGCTGCGTCAACCGAATTCTCAACAGCATATCCGTTTGCCCATATGGTCGCTTCTGCCTGTCGGAGCTGCGTCAGACCGTCGATCTGCTTTATGCTGCGTATGTACGTTCTAAGAAAATCGTAATAACCTGCGCTGTTGACGAGAGCCACTGCCTTTCTGACTTTCTGCTTGAAGTCTGCGCTTCCTCTGATTCCTATGCGGTGTCTATATCCCTTATCAATGAGAGCTTTGGCTTGCCTAACTTCTTCCGCTGTGTAGACTCTTCGGGGAAACTCCAAACGGATCTCGACCCTCCAGTCAATGACAACAAGCGTTGTGACCGAAAAGGGCTAGGCCGTCAAACGCGCGCTCAGTCTACCCTGTATATTTTGATGTTGTGATTTCCTGAAACCAGTTGGATCGCGCCGTTTTCTTTCAGTTGATCCAGCAAGTCTTTCGCTGTGCTTATGCGCATGTTGAAATGCGTCGCCACAGAATAAGGTGTCAAGACGTGCATCTTCTTCAGCTCGCCAATGACCTTATCACTCTTCGCATCTGGAGGGATCACTGCAGGCAGTTTCTTTTCTTTTGACGTCCCCGCCTTTTCCTTTTTCTTCTTCTCTTTCTCCTCAGTGTCCTTCTTTTCCTGCATGCGTTCCATTTGTTTCAGGCTGAGTTTCTTTTTTCCACCCATCTAGATCGGCTTCCAGTATTGAAATTTGTAGGGTGGTTCTTAAGCATTTTCCGTGTCGGAAGCCGTTTTCGTAGACATTGAAGATGGTGGAGACGATTAAGATCACGCAGTAGGCAGGCAGAAGCTTCTGATTGGACAAAAAAGAAAGAGAGAATTGGCGAAAATGGCTATTTGCCCATCACTTTTTTCACTGCGATCTCGATATCCTCAGACTTTATGGTTTTTCTCCCAGCGTGCATTGCGAAGTCCAGAGCTTCTCTTGCGATTTTCACACCGATTTCCTCTAGCGCTTTGGCCAGTTCTTTTGCTGCCGCTTCGCTCACTCTATCCGCCCCAGCCTTTTTGCACAATCTATGCATTGGGGCTACGGCTAATTCTAATTCGACCACAAATAGTCCTCCGTAGCCTCTTTTTCTCTTTAAAGCCGTATTTAACGTTTATTGTTCATGGTTCTGGTCTATCATCGGGTGACTAACGCGCGCTAAGACCCCACAGGATAGAATCATCATTGGAAACATGACAAGAAATCGCAATATTTCCTTGATCTTGTAATTCATTTGTCAGTCTCAAAAGAAAAATAGGCAAGTCCACTAACTTTGAATGCCATAAATCTCTTAAACTTCAAATTCCTAGAGTTTAGTAGATACTTCATGGTGGGTCTTGATGTCGTTATCGCTATTGCTGCAATAGTTAGTGCGATTGCGGCAGTTATTGCCGCAACAGTTGGTATAATGAACCAGAGAACAACCAACAAGGCACAAGAACCCCAGTTCGAGGTCAACAGAATGATAAATTCACCCTTTGGAACTAGCCAGCAAGCAATAGAAGTCTCCCATCCAGATAAACCGATAAAAAAGTGTATGGTACTTTATGATGGCAAACCACTTGTTTGTACCAATAACATAGACCCAGAACAGCATGAAAAGTTCATCCTTGCAGGGGGGTCAAGTCAGTTTCGCCTACCCTCGAAGATTGCGTCCGAGCTAGATGAAAACGCTCTGATTATTGTTAAGGATGGAAAAAAGACGCTTCAATCCATCAGATTAAAGGATATTCATCGCGCTTGAAGTACAGCTTTCAATAAAACCACATATCCAACGATTTTTCACATGGGCTCATATCCGACGAAGACTGCACAGAACCCTTAAACTCGTCAACCGATGACCTCACAGAACCTGAGGAAGCAGAGCTTAGATTCGTGTTATCCTATTTACTTTTGATGAACTATGTTTAAAGAGGATGAAGTCAAACACATTGAGGTAAATGACGCTGGTAAGGGAACAGATTCAGTTCAAACTGAAGCGAGAATTGAAGTAAAAGACTCAGGGTATGGACTCGATGCTGTCTTCGTCTTCGGTCCTAGGAAGGTCATTACTGATGCCTTGACAAACAAAGAATGGTTTAAAGGAATTGTTCTATCCGCAACATATTTTGAGCATTTTGGTTTGGAAAAATTGAGAACCCATTTCAAGGGGAAAATATCGGAAGAAAGATTGAACGGTCTCAGCCTAAAATCCATAATCACGCTCCTTTTCGGTTGTGAACTCATTGATCAGAACACCTATACTCGAATGATTGAGGTCAAAGAGAGACGCAACGCCTTCGTGCATCAACCGTGGGCGAACGTAACAATAACTGATAAGGAAGGCGAGATTATTCTGAATAAAGCACTTCAGTGTCTTGAGGCTTTTGGACTCTAGCGATAAGATGCTTTAGATTAGAGCAACAACCGAAATGTTCTATGGATTCGTTCGGTCGTCACCCGACTTGTAACATGAAAGTCTATCACCCGATGATAGACCAGAACCCAAGACCGAAATCTGTAAATAGCGATGTCATCACCCGACTTGCACCACGAAGGCTGTTCAGCGCGCGCGGAAATCGTCTTCTGATTCGCGCGGGGTGAGAATACGTTTTTCCATCTAGGACGACTGCGTCAAAAAGAATCGAGGCGGTGGCACACGAATCCTGCATCTTCAGCACCGAGCAATCGGGCGGTATCGTGCGACTTCATTCCATCCAGTGACAGGCCCATCAAGGTGGTGTAGGCGAAGCTCGCTATGCTGTAGCCGCGTGTTTTCAGCGCAACATAGTTGTCACATACGAAAGTGTTTCCAAGTATAAGCCAACCGTTCCCTGCTTCTCTTTCCAGTGGCGGAATAACGTGGTCGGCCTCAGCCTTGTCGCCAGCAACGACGATTTCGGTGGATCGTGTCCAGCCCTGGGACTTCTGAAGCTCGCAATAGCCGATTATCTTGTTATCGCGAAGAATCAGAAGGAACAACTCTGGCCTGACCCACCCGAGTTTGAAAAGAATGCCCAGAAGGCCAGGCACTCTAGGCGTGAAGCCGACGCGATTCTTTGTTGCGTCAGAATGGATCTGCTCGATGGTTTTCGCGTCGCGGCTTCTCGCTTTCTCTAACGAATACTGCTTGGATGGAATGTCGGGCTTACGAATGCACTTTACCATCGCGAGTTCCGGTGTGTAGATGTCGACGTAGCCGAGGGATCCGTACAGATGATGCGCTATGTTGTTTCGGCCCGTCCACAGCAACGAAAACCGGCTCCCGTCAGCTTTCTCCCTTCTGTGCACTTCTTTCAAGAGTTTACGAGCTAGACCCTGTCCTGAATGGTCCTGCCTTGTAATCACTCCCCCGATAGCAGAAACATCCTCTTTCCTGCGGTTGGGCAGGGTGTAGGGGATTCTCGTCACGCGGACCGTTGATAGAACTTCACCGTTTTCGACCGCGAACACGCCGAAGTAGTCTGCGCTGGGATAACCAAGTTTCGTTGCCATCCGCATGGCCTTCAGATCTACCATGCCCCATCCAGCCGACAGGTCGAGAAGTTGTACCTGGCTCCACATTCCAAGCGGTAGGGCATCGAAGTCTACTATCCTCAATTAGGCTTTTGCCTCCCCTCTTGATGAATCTTATATTCATATAACGTACTTAAAAACAGGCGCGCTCTTGCGGGCATGTCTCTCGCGCGCGCTAATAAGATTAGGAAGTGCGGGTATCACTGGGTCTGCACACGACGAAGAGGCTTCTGGTCCATCCTTGTCGGCGCCATCAAAGACCTCCGTATACACTGGTTCAAACCTCTCTCCAAGAATCCGGCGGTCTCCGAGCAAGAGAGAAAGACCGCCTATGGCCTTGCAAAACTTCTTAAGCTGATCAGCGTTTCCAGCTGCGGCGTTACAGTGCGCATACACGGGCTTGCCTGTCCACCCTTCGCAGGGTGCATTACAGGATACGGACGATGGCGCGCGCTAGTAAACCGATGATGCACCAGAACCTTGTTCATAATTCTTCTCGGTTGATCGCGCTCGTTTCATCTGTAGCTTCTCCGGAGATGGATTTAAGATACTTTAAGCACATCCTGTTCGCTTTTTTGGGACTGAAAAGCGCTATTTCTCTCAAATCGTGTGTCTTTTCCAAGTCGCGAATGAAAGCATGACCCAGAAAATATCCTGTTTGCTTTTTTCCTCCGATGCTGAACCAGGAACCAAAAAAGTCCTTTACTGAAGCGTGTCTCTCCAGTCTTCTAAGAAACTCGCTTGCCAGCCAGCCTTTATGCTGTTCGCACCAATGGAGCCATTCTTTGCCTGATTTCATGTGCCACATCTCTTTTCCAAGAATCACATGCTCGCATCTTTGGGCGAATCCTTCACTATACAGTCTGAACAAAGGGTTCTCCTCGGCTTTCTCGAAGGTTTTCCATTCTTCGCGCCATTTCATATGGGTGAGATGCCCTATTTCGTGGCACATCAGACCTTGAAGCTTGTTCTTTCTTTGCCATTTCTCTTCTGCAATGTTTTCCAACCCTAAGAGGACAGAAGGCTGTTTGTCATACGTGGTTGCCCATCCCGCACCGCATCCGATACCGACGTAAACGACGAAGGTTACATTGAAGTCTACTCCCAGCCTCTCTGTGGCCTTCAAGTACGTAGATTTACATATTTGGACAATGTTGTCTCTTGCTTCCTGCATCAACGGGAGACGCTGTGGTACTAGTTGCAAGGTTTTCTTAGCATTCTCTCGCCAGTTGACGTTCGCTTCCTTGTAGTTTTCAACCTGTTTTCTTAACAGTTCAGGATACTTCTTCAAGTAAGAGGTTTGCCACAGAGTCACCTGTTCATCGACGTTTTCAGAACTTGCATCTGCCCAGTAAGCCAAGAAATCCGTGTACGTGTCTATAACATTGCAGCGTCCTTTGTTCATGTCTCATCAATATTTTCCTCTTCAAGATAAAAGCCTGATATTGTCCCCTTGGGAAGCTATGAAAAGCGACAGATGATGAGTTCTGTGCTATGCGCAAGGCTGTGCAGTGATGAAGATACTCTGACCATGAATGCTATTTTTAACCATTTCAGCAACACGCATGCGCGACGAAAAATCTCTCCCAACAAATTGCTCAGACCTGCCATCTAAGACCGCACACCAAGCCCAACAGATCATATTTGGCTGCAGATGGAGGGGCCTACCACTGTTGCAAGACCCAAAACTCCACGAGACAAGACCGATGTTCAGCCTCATTGCACTTAATCAACGCATTCAGCGCTAAACATGCAGGCTATTTCAGTTTATTCGACAGTTGGAATAGGTAAAGTTAAATTAGCCTTGTCATGTTTATGAGAGGTTGCTTCAGCAAATCCTTAATCATGGAGCACAGAACAACAGACCGATGCTTGGAGGAACAGTTGCGTGGGGAGTGTTCGAACTGAACAGATCAAGCGCACGGCCAAAGAACTGATCAGGCGTTTCCCTGGCAAGTTTTCCCATGATTTCGAAAGCAACAAGCACATGGTTGCGACTCTAGTGCAGGGAGGGACGCCGAAAGTGAGAAATCAGATTGCCGGGTACATAACGCGCTATTTCGCGGCTGAAGAAACTGAGTCGCCAAGCGAAGTTGTAGAAGAAACTGAGTAGCTCTGTTAGGGGCGAGTTAACCTCAAAACTCGTGCAGAGACGAAGGAAATTGATGGACCAGTACAGAAAGGGTTGGGCGCTTCGATACCTGCGCGAAGCAAAAGCAGAGCTTGAAGCTGCGAGGAAAATGCCCTATATGGCTCCGAGCCTAGTTTTGGAGGCTGTTAGGAAAGCTCGAAACGCCATCTACTACAGTCTGGGGGAGCCTGCGTTCGTCGAAATCGTCGTGCGAGAGACTGCAGAAAAAGCGCAGCCTCAGATGATTAGCGATCCCGTCCTGAAGTGTCTAGTTGAAATCGAAGGAATCGTGCTCCAGCTGTCACAGCTTGAGGAAGTGGACGGCGAGAGAGCGATGAAGCAGGCAGACACTCTGATACAGTTAGCCTCGGACATCGTTGAAACTCTAACAGAAGAAAAAATAGAGGATTGAGGAAGCTTATTGCTTCTTCAGAGACTTCTCTATGCGGTCTAAGGCTTTCTTGATGTTTTCAATCGAGTTTGCAAAGGATATGCGCAGATAGCCCTCGCCGAACTTGCCGAAGGACGTTCCGGGCAACACTGCCACGCCTGCGTTGTAGAGCAGGTGATCCCCGAGCTTGCGACTGTCCATCCCTGTTCCCCTTATGTTCGGAAACACGTAGAAAGCCCCGTGAGGCTTCTTGCAAGTTATGCCTTTTATGTCGTTCAGGCCCTTGACTATGACTTCTCTCCTCTTCTTGAACTCCTCGACCATTCTCTCCGGTTCTTTCTGAGATCCTGTTAAGGCTTCAACTCCCGCAAGCTGAGTGAACGTGGCAGTGCACGAGTTTGAGTTAGTCATCAGCTGCGCGACTTTTTCGGCCAGATCCTTTCTCATGACACCGTAGCCGAGTCTCCATCCTGTCATGGCATAAGTTTTTGAGAAACCGTCCAGCAGGATCGTCTTGTCCTTCATCCCTGAGAATTGGGTTATGCTTTCGTGTTTGCCCTCGTAGATTATTCTGCTGTAGATCTCGTCTGAAAGCACAAAAACATCGTCTCTGTCTTTTATGCAGTCGGCAATGACCTTCAACTGTTCCTTCGTGACGACTCCGCCGGTTGGGTTTTCTGGAGAGTTGAGGATTATCATTTTCGTCTTCTTCGTTACCTGTTTCTTTACATATTCCGGGTCAAGGCCGAACTCGTTTTCCTCTTTGAGGGGTATGGGCACCGCTTTCGCGCCGACAAAGTTTATCATAGACTCGTAGATTGGGAAGCCTGGATTCGGGTACAGTACCTCGTCGCCAGGGTTTACCAGCGCCAGGATGCTGAAGAACATTATCGGCTTGCCTCCAGGTGTGACGACCACTTCTTCTGGCTTGACTTCCAATTTTCTGGTTTTGGAAATGTAGTCTGCAATAGCTTGTCTCAGTTCTGGGATACCTGCAGACGGTGTGTAGTGAGTGTAGCCTGCGCTGAGGGCTTTTGTCGCGGCGTCTTTGATGTTTTTCGGCGTGTCAAAGTCTGGTTCACCTATCTCCAAGTGCACGACATCCTTTCCCTGCTTCTCAAGTGCCCTAGCCTTTGCAAGAACTTCGAACGCTGTTTCTGTTCCGAGAGTTTTCATCCTATCTGCGAAGATAGAGCTCACTCAAATCACCTAGTTTTGAAAGGAATTAGACGTAGAAGAGGATGAGTATTTAACCATTTTACTTTCCCTGCTTCAAATTCATGATCCGACCCTGCATTATGGCTTCGAAAAAGCGATGAAAACATTAGAGAAAGGTGTGGAAAAGGGTTGATTCGAGGTATTGCTGAGCTTGTTTGCATGCGATGCCTAGAATTGTCTTGTCAGTGGCCGAGTTTTCATTACGTCTGGGTTGATCAGATTCGGTGGTTTTTTTCCTTCGAAGAACGCGACTAGGTTTTCTGCGACCATCTCGGCCATTCTGGAGCGGGTTTCGAGGCTTGCGCTTGATATGTGTGGGGCTACGACGACGTTGTCGAGCTTGAGCAATGGGCTGTCGACCGGTATGGGTTCCTGTTCGAAAACGTCCAGTGCTGCGCCAGCAATCCAGCCCTCTTTTAATGCTTTGTACAATGCCTTCTCGTCTACGACCGGCCCTCGTGAATTGTTTATCAGATAAGCTGTTTTCTTCATCAGTCTGAGCTTCTGCTCGTTCATCAGATGATGCGTCTCTTTCATCAGCGGGACATGGATACTGACAAAGTCCGACTGTTTCAGCAGTGTGTCGAGGTCGGCTTTCTTCGCTCCAAGCTTCTCTATCTCTGGTCTTGGCACAACATCGTAGAACAGGATTTTCATGTCGAATCCTGTTGCTCGTTTGGCCACAGCGTAGCCGATTCTTCCCGCGCCCACAACGCCGATGGTTGTGCCGTTGACGTCTCTGCCCGCCATCATGTTGGGGTGCCATCCGACCTTCCATTGCCCAGTGCGAACGTACTTGTCTGCTTCAACCACTCTTCTGGCGATCGCTAGTAGCAAGGCCCAAGCGAAGTCTGCAGTTGTGTCGGTCAGGACTTCCGGCGTGTTCGTTACGTAAATTCCTCTTTTCGTAGCTTCAGGGATGTCTATGTTGTCAAAGCCCACGGCTAATTGAGAAACGATCTTCAGTTTTGGTGCTGCATCAAAGACTTCAGCGTCTATCTTATCGGACAGAAGCGTGGCAAGTGCGTCCACGTTTCTTGCCTTCTCTATTATTGTTTTTTTCGGTGGTGGAGCGTAGTCAGGCCAGACTTCGATGTCGAAGTGCTGTCTTATTATTTTCAGGCCTCTTTCACCGATATCCCGGGTAACGTAAATCTTCGGTTTTGCCATGTAATTCACCGTGCAAATGTTTGCGCAATTCTTTATTAGAGTTGACTTATTACACTTACGCAAATGTCTTTGAGGAAGGTCCGAGGAACTGCAGAGATGGTGGCAATAAGGAATAGGGGACAGTTGGTCAATAACGGCGAGACCAAGCTTGGCAGAAGAGCGAGGGAGCTAGCCCTCGGAAGCCTCGAAGCTGCGTTGAACGCGGTCGACCCCAAACAGATAATAGAATCAAAAGTAGTCCTGAAAGACTGCACCTTGGAAGTCGATGCTCATTCCTTTGATGTGAGAGAGTTCAAGAACATCTACGTCATAGGCGGCGGAAAAGCGAGTGGATCCATGGCGGAAGCCTTAGAACAAGTTCTGGACGCGCGCATAACGGACGGGCTCGTGAACGTTCTCCATGAAAGCAGAAACAAGACTAGAATCATAGAGCTTCACGGAGCAAATCACCCTGTTCCAGACGAGGCCGGAGTGGAAGGAACACGCAGGATGCTTGAGATAGCCGAAGGTGCAACCGCTGACGACCTGATCATATGTCTGATCTCAGGCGGAGGCTCAAGCCTGATGCCTCTGCCAAGGGGAGACGTCACGCTTGCGGACAAGAGACAGGTAACAGATGCACTGCTCAAGAGCGGCGCTACAATAAACGAGGTCAACACGGTCCGAAAACACATTTCAGACTTCAAGGGTGGTTGGCTTGCTAAGAAAGCCTACCCAGCGACGATCTTGAATCTGATCCTTTCCGACGTCATAGGTGATCCGTTGGATTTCATCGCTTCAGGCCCGACTGTTCCAGACTCCACAACGTTCAGCGAGGCCATAGGAGTTCTGAAGAAGTACGATCTCTGGGCCAAGGCTCCGTTATCTATAAGGAAGCTCTTGTCGGACGGGGAGAAGGGTCTAGTTCCTGAAACGCCAAAAGCCGGAGATGAGGCTTTCAAGAAGGTTTACAGTTTTGTTGTTGGGAACAACCGGTTCGCAACTCAAGCGGCCTGCGGAGGTTTGAAGTCTGCCGGTTTGAACACTTTGATGCTAACTGCCATGCTGGAGGGGGAAGCCAGACAAGTAGGAATCGTGCTGGCTTCGATCGCACGTGAAGTTTCAGTTTCTGGAAACCCTGTTCCAAGGCCAGCGGGCATAGTTGCAGGAGGAGAAACAACGGTGTTTGTGGTTGGGAAGGGCATGGGAGGAAGAAACCAGGAGATTGCCTTAGCAGCAGCGATGAAGCTTGGAGGTTTGGACGGTGTGGCTGTGGCTTCCTTGAGCACGGACGGCGTCGACGGTCCGACGGATGCTGCTGGAGCAGTCGTCGACGGGCAATCGCTGGCTAGGGCAAAGGAGATCGGTCTAGCTCCTGAGAAGTTCTTGGCTGACAATGATTCGTACCATTTCTTTTCTAGGCTCGGCGACCTCATCTTCACGGGACCCACGGGCACAAACGTGAACGATGTTTCGGTTATGGTCATTCTGTAAGAAGGGAAGGAAAGCTGTGATGGTTGTGAGTGTGAAGTTCGTCGGATCTTTTCGAGGTATCTCGGGCAAGGACAAGCTAATACTCAAGTTTGGACGGCCTGTTTCGCTTACGGCCCTCGTGGAGAAGACTGTTGAACGGCTGCCTAAGCTCAAATCTTCTCTGATCGATCCTGAGTCTGGAGAGCCTAGAAGGAGCATGCTGGTGCTCGTGAATGGAAGGGAAATCAGTGTTTTGAACGGTTTGGAGACGCGTGTGACTGATGAGGATGAAGTAGTTTTTGTTCCCGTTGTGCACGGAGGTTGAGCTCGTTTGAGGCTTATTGCCGTCAAGACGCGTGTCGTTAAGGCTGGAGATGACTTGGTTGAGTTGGTTCTTGGGTCTTTGAAGGCTCAGGGCTTGCAGCTGGAGGATAACGATGTGTTGGCGTTGACTTCGAAGGCTGTGTCCTGTTCGGAAGGACGCTTAGTTAAGTTAAGTGAGGTGAAACCTTCGGAAGAGGCAAAGAGACTGGCAAAGGAATATTCGTTGAAGCCAGAATTTGCCGAGCTGATCCTGCGAGAAGCAGACAGGGTCTGCGGAGGGGTTGAGAGAGCCGTTTTGACGCTCAAGAACGGGGTTCTGGCTGCCAACGCGGGCATAGACAATAAGAACGCGCCCTCTGATTACGCTGTCCTGTGGCCCAAGGACCCTGCGGCTTCTGCAAGAGAGGTCAGAGACCGAATTAAACGCAGAACTGGCAAAGATGTCGCCGTTATGATAGTTGACAGCGGTTTGGTTCCTCTCAGAATCGGAACGACCGGCTTGGCCTTGGCAGTTGCAGGCTTTAAACCCATAAGGGACAGCAGAGGCTGCAAAGACCTCTTCGGAAAGTCCATCGTGATCACGCGACAGGCAGTTGCGGATGATCTGGCTTCAGCAGCCCACTTGCTGATGGGCGAGGCGACTGAGAAAACTCCCCTAGTGCTGATCAAGGGCGCTCCTGTGGATTTTGATGATGGCGTTTACGGTTCCGCTGACATGATGATGCCCTTCAAAGAATGCATATTCATAAACACCCTAGGGACGCAATCAGACGTAAAGAGAAAGGCCAGAGCATGATCGTTGCCCTTCATGAGGCTCCGAAAGGGTTTTTCAAAACTAGCCCGCCGCACGGCAACGACGAGCTCTCGAGGCTTGTGCAGAAAACAGCCGTGTTAGGTTTCAGGGCTATCGAGGTCGGTCCGCTTGCCGACTATGCGCCGATCGATAGTGGACTTTTGAAAGAGGTCCTTGACGAGCTGGACATGAGGAGAAGTGTGCATGTTGGAGGGCTGTTCGACGCTTCGAAGTTCGCTTCGTCCGAAGAAGAGTATGATAGAATGATGCAGCAGGTGCGCCGTGGAGTTACGTTGGGCAGTGAGATAGGTGCGACTTTGGTGTCAGTTCACCCGCCTTTTTTTTCGATGGGAGATGAATCGGCCGAGTCGTGGTCGGAAGCGAGGGCACGTTTCTTGAGACTGTTGAAAGAGCAGGCGGAATTTGCATGTAGCAACAACATCAAGCTGGCTTTGGAATCATTCTGCTACAGGCCTTTCATCTTTGAAGGCTTGACTGATTTTGTTCGGTTTATTTCGGATTTTCCGTCGGAAGGGCTCGGCGTTCTCTTGGACGCTGGGCACTTGTACCAAGTTGGAATCAGCCTTTCCGGGGCAGTTCACATGTTTCAGGACAGACTTGTGGATGTTCACGTTCATGATGCTACGTTGGAGAAGGATTACCGAAAAGCGACCCACCTTCCACTCGGAAAGGGCGATATAGATTTTCGAAGTCTTGTCAAGTGCTTGCGAGAGGTTCATTATGATGGCTGGCTCACGTTGGAAATTCGGGCAAGTGAAGAGGAGATCGAGGAAAGCAGGAAGTATCTGGAAGGCTTACTCGCCGAGACGTGAGCTTGTGGAGCATGGTCTAGTTCTTGTTTCGCTTTTTGCCAGAGGTTACAACATTCCCTGTTTCGCGTTTTACCTCGTCTAACACACCCTCCCCTCTCCCCCTAGGGTTTTTCTCCAGACAGTGCTGTTGATGTAGCTCTTGGCGGTGGCTGGCGGAGTCTTTTCGCTGGTTGGGACACTTTTCTTAGCATAGAGTTCAGAACGCGCTGTCTCGATCGAATAGACTAGCCCCGTTGCACGAGCCACTGCGAATCATGCGTAAAGCCTTTTAAGAAGTATGAATTGTACGAAATATGCGAAAAGTGGAATAGCTATGAGTGCACGTGACGAAGGTATGTCGATTTATGGGACGGTGAAAGTCGGCGACCGAGGCCAAGTCGTCATTCCGGTCAAGGCTCGAAAAGACTTCAACATAAAGCCAGGAGACCTGTTGCTCGTGGTGGCGGGCAAGAAGAGGCGCGGCATCACGATGGTCAAGGCAGATGCGATGAGGGAGTTCGCGTCAAGAGTCCTGAAAGGTCTAGAGCAGACCGCAGACGAGTAACGAGCACGGTGTCCACGGGGCTGGAATGTCATGTTCGAAAGGCGTGAACGGATCGAGAGATGGTTCCACGATGTCGTCGAGAAGTTTCGCCAGAAGGGAGCGGTCAGTCCTGACAAGGCGATGACGGCTGAGGAGCTCGGTCTTCCGCCGAGGTTCGAAGAGGCGATGAAGAGGCGTCTCGGTCGCTTAGGCGTCTTCGTGGAAGTGAACGGCAAGTACTATCTTTCAGAAGAACGGTTGAAGCAAGTAGAAGAACTGCGATCTGCACGAGGCGGGGCATGGAGTCCAAGAAACAGAATTATGACGTTGAGACTGGTTCGGTTGGTCACTATTGTTCTCTTCGTCACTCTTTTCCTTGTTAACCTCTTCGTTCAGAGTTGGGAGCTGAGAATAGCATCCGCCGTCCTTTTGGTTGTTTGGCTAGTGATAGCCATGCTGCAGATATACTTTCTGTCAAGGGTCCGAAAGAGATACTCTTCTCAGCAGGTCAGCTAGGCACGGACGGCTGCGCTTACTTCCTTAGACGACGGAAGTCGAGACATTCAACGGCACTCTGGTCTCTGTCTGGAGCATAGAATCCGTCACTTATGACAAAGTATCTGCCAGTTTGAACCTCGCAGAGGGGGAGAGAAAGCTCAAAACGACGATTATGTAGCGGTTCTCGAGGTGGGGTTGCAGCAGCTGTTCAAGGCTTCCGTGGACCGGGCCAGAGATTGATTGATTTCAGAACTTTTGACAACGAAGCTCCGATGGACATCGCACCTAATGAGATGACAATTCGCTCTACAGGATAAAGAACCGCGAGTGTTTGCCAACTCGCCAACAGAGTTGTCGCATTCGGTGTCAAAGCTTCAAAGATTAATGACCCGGCAATCTGACCTGCGAGGGTTGAGGTCAGGCATGTGATGAAAAATCCGAGGAGCAGTTTTGGGTTGCTATCAGCCTCTAGAAATTTTACAGCTGCAGACTGCAAGGGGGAGACCAGAATGATGAGGCCCGCTATCTGGAACCACAGTTCTAGGGGGAACAGCCATGCAGGTCCGACGATTGGATAGAACGCAAACAGCAGTAGTAGAGAAAGGTAGGCTAGTATGCTGATTATTCTTTTTCCCTTTTTGACCATTCCGGCACAGAATGCTGCAGCAATGCCTGAAGCGAAGCTCGGGTAGGAGAGGGCGCCCAGAAAAAACCCGATTGTTCCCCCTAGAAACGCGGATAGAGTTCCTATGTAGGGGCCGAGCAGGATTCCGATGATCGGCGCAATGATTGCAGCAGCAGTGATTGCTTGCCCTGTTAGGCCGATTATCGGAGAGATCTTTATGAATCCGAAAACAGCGTACAAAGCCGTGAAAGTCACCGTCAGCGCAGTGTCTTTGGTCGTCAGTTTTCCGTAGTGCGTCATTCCTGCAGTCCTTCGGTGCTTATGCGTGGAAACTTAATTATTGGGTGTTGTTTATAAAAGAATGACATGGCTCGGCGCATAATCACTCTGACGACTGATTTTGGCTTGAAGGACCCATACGTGGCAGAGATAAAAGCTGTGATTCTGAACATATGCCTCGACGCCATGATCGTGGACATATCTCATCAAGTCGAAAAATTCAACGTAAGGATGGGAGCATACGTCTTAGCGTCAGCATCTCCGTATTTTCCAGAAGGCACCATCAACGTTGCGGTTGTCGACCCTGGAGTTGGAACCAAGAGGCGTCCGCTGTGTATACAAACGAGACGCGGCTATTTCATTGGGCCAGACAACGGAGTGCTTGTTCTGGCGGCGAAAGCCCAGGGGATAGAGCACGTTTACGAGTTAACGAACTCAAGGTTCATGATGCCAAACGTCTCCAACACGTTTCATGGAAGGGACATCTTCTCGCCAGCAGCAGCCCACCTAGCAAACGGAAAACTCCCGTCAGATCTTGGACGAGAAACAAGAAAGATAACGGCCCCTGAATTTGCGAAAGTCGTCAGGAGGAAGGCAGGGCTTGTTGGTGAGGTGATTCACGTGGACGACTTTGGAAACATAATAACAAACATTGGAGAAAAAGAGCTTGCACCGATGCGAACTATCAAGGCTGTGAAGGTCAAGGTGAAAAACACTTGGTTTACGATGAGGTTCTGCAAGGTCTACGGGGAAGTTGAGGCGCAGGAACCGCTAGCACTGATTGGAAGTCACAATTTCCTCGAACTGTCCATAAACCAAGGCAACGCATCAAGAGTGTTCAAGGTGAAGAATGGAGACAAGGTTGTTCTTCACCGATCTTAGCCTCGGCCATCAGTCCCTAGACGGTCGTTCGATATGTCGGTTTCTTGAATATGAGTGTCCGTTACCTATTTCAAGCGTGGAAATCCTGCTTTTAGGCTGAGATGAGAATGTATTCTTGACCAGAGATGTTCGAGGAAATATTCTTCAACGCTACCCAGACGTTGATACTTCTCTTTCTGTCTCTATTGTGTCTGATCGTAATTGCAGGCGCGATCTGGGCGGGGAGAAGGCAGTGAGGCTTTTCAGAAGTCGAGGAAAGGCTGTAAGAAAATGGCGCATGAGAGCGCTTTTTGTTGATCTTCACAAGACGAGGATAACGATTTGGATGCCTCCAAGAAAGCATTTACCTCCTTGGATTTTTAAACGGTCGACACCTTGCGAGAAGGAGAGCAATCATTCATAGTCTGTGAGAGTGCAAGGTCTCTTTATCGAATGCCATTAGACTTTGTCGCTTTTGCTCAGGTCTTTGAGCCTGTTGATTCCGTCTATTTCTCTTATAAAAGCTGCCACGCTTTTGGGCACGAGTTTTTCCCAGTTTTCGTCCTTGACCATTCTCTTTCTGATCTCGGTCGAAGAGTATAGCTTTCTGTCAAAGAAACGAATGGGCTTCACCTCGTATCCAGCCTCCGTGAAGAGACGACGCGTCAACGGTTCGTTAGTGTAGACAACGTCAAAGCGGGGAGTATATCCCTCTAAGGAAGAGACCCACATCATGTGCAAGTGCACATCCGGAACGGGCACGATCCAAACGCGCCTATAATCTACTTCGCATTCTTCCAACGCGTCGCGAACCATAACCAGCCTTTCTCCTGCGGTAAACGGGTTGCTAAGGTTGTGGCTGTACTGCGCGCTGCCGATGACGATTACTAGTTCGTCAACCTCTTTCAGAACTTCCTTTATCGCGCTGAGGTGCCCCAGATGAAAAGGTTGAAACCTTCCTACGTAAAGGCCCCGCTTGCCCATTCGGATCGTCTCTTGCAACATGTTATCTGTCGAAGAGAATTAACATTTATCCCTGCTAAGCTTTCCTGATCACAAGCTCGACCGGAAACACTCGCAATTTCTTGCCGTCCACCGGAATTTCGCGTTCAGCAGGATAGCCACGCCTTTCACGCTTCAGAAAAGCAAGCTTGACGTCTAAGCCGCCTCCGTACCCACCCAGCGTGAAGTCCGCCCTTACGACTCGATGGCACGGGCAGACCGGTGCAAAGGGGTTTGAAGCCATGATCTGCCCAACAGCTCGGGGCCCTCCTCCGACGGCTTTGGCAACTTCACCGTACGTGGTTACGTAACCCGGCGGTACCTTGCAAACGGTTTCGATTACTTTCTTAGTGTACTTTGGCAGATGCTCCTCGGCCAGGGAGAAGCCGTGAGAAACGTCTTTTCCATCGTAAATCTCCTTCAACGCTTCGATCACAGAGTGGGCAAACTCGGTTTTCTTTGGGTTTTCCGCAGAAACATGAAAGGGGACACTTTCTCTCAATCCTCGTAGAGCATTGTTCTGAGTTGAGGCAAACGTTGTCGCGTAGACAGATTCTCCTTCAAGCGCGACTCCAAACCAGACATCTCCCACTTTCTCGGTGTAAACGCTTATCATGCTTGCTTCCTCTCGTAGAACTATCGCCGCATTGAGTTTTATTTCTTGCTCCTCTTATTCACTCTTGCACATCCACGCTCTCTATTAAGAAAACCACACACACTTTGCCGAAGCGTAGCGCGCGCGAATAGCATCATTCTCGCGGGCAGATTTTTCAGCGGTAAAAAACGACGGGGTAGAGGAACGTTCCGGGCTCCTGTACCTCACAACGTTCTGATGCACCGTTTTCTTAGCCCCCTAGCGGTGGGCTCGTTTTGGTTGATCACACGAAAAAAAATTATTTTCTTGTCATTGAGCGCCGGCTTCTATGGTCACCGCAAACACGAACCTCACAATGGTCTCAGCAAAAAGGGGCCCCACAGCTCTCGTGGTAAACGAGAACGGAAAAAACAGCGATCGTGCGGGAGAAGTCTCCAGCGCGCGCAGAACCACAAATCGTAAACTCTTTTATGGCACAACCTTACATATAATCTAGTAGTCAGCCTCAAGGACAAGGGAAGAAAATGACTGAAACAGGAACAATTACGAGGAACGATTGGATACTATTTTTACTTACCATTGCTTTCGTCATTTTTCTAGCCATTGCAGTCTTCATCATATTGACGGGTCCAGACGGACATATTCCGCCATTTCCATGGTCATGACAACATTATTACGTACTTGGTTGTAGACTTATCCGACGATTCGTCACCCAACTGTTAACAGGGAGAAGCATCACCCGTCAAGTTACCAGAACCCTTTATCATTAAGTTTAATAGTTTGTCCGTGCATAAAACGGAAAGGCGTTGTCATATGGAAAAGCAATCACAGAATGGTTACATGTTCATTCCAGGGGCCACAACTGTGGGCGTAATCTTCAAAGAGGGTGTTGTTCTGGCCTCTGAGAAGCGGGTTTCATATGGTTATCTGATTGTGAGCAAGACAGGGAAGAAGGTTTTCAGAATCACAGACCACATAGGCGCAGCTTGTGCTGGACTGGTTTCAGACATGCAGGTTCTCATCAGAGAAGTCGAAGCCTACGGAAACCTGTTTAACCTGGATGTTGGCCGACCCATATCGGTCAGATCGGTCGCTAAGCTCATGTCAAGTCTACTCTTCAGCCGTCGGTTGGCACCTCTCATCACGCAGACAATCGTCGGGGGAGTGGACAAAGAGGGTCCATCACTGTACTCGTTAGACCCACTGGGTTCAGTTCTTCCTGACAAGTATACGGTCGTTGGGTCAGGAACAGAGATTGCGATGGGAGTCGTCGAGGAAGGATACAAGGACAACATGGGGATGGAAGAAGCGAAGGACCTGGTCATCAGGGCAATGAAATCTGCCGTGAGCAGAGACATAATGAGCGGAGACGGGATAGATTTTCTGTTAATAACCAAGGATGGAATACGCGAAGAATCAATGAAATTTTAGACCCTCCATTCTTCGCAAAGATTTAAACTTTGATCTCTGCACACTAGTTATCTCCGTGACGCGGGGAGTATTCAAAATTGTCGTTTCAGCTTAGCCAGGATGAAGGCAGTTTTCTCGTGAAGCTGGCACGGAAGGCCGTTGAAGAGTATTTGAAAACTGGGAAACACGCTAGAATTCCGATGGGTGTCTCAGAAGAACTGCTGAAACCATGCGGGGTCTTCGTTACCATAAATAAGCTTGAGGGTGACCAGAAAGCTCTCAGGGGATGCATTGGCTTTCCGTACCCCACGACGCCGCTGGTTGAAGCAGTTGTAGAGTCTGCGATAAGCGCGGCAACTCAGGACCCAAGGTTTCCGCCTGTTTCTCTTGGTGAACTTGATCACGTTGTCTTCGAGGTGAGTGTGCTCACACCTCCTGAGACAGTGGAGGTGAAGAACCCGAAGGAATACTGCGCCCAGATCAAGGTGGGCGAAGACGGTTTGATCGTTGAAAGAGGCGTCTGCAAGGGGCTGCTCCTGCCTCAAGTGCCTGTCGAATGGGAATGGGATGAGGAGACTTTCTTGTGCCAATGCTGCCTCAAGGCTGGCTTGCCTCCAGATTCTTGGCTTGTGAAAGGCACGAAGATTTACAAGTTCAGCTCCATCATTGCTGAAGAGCTTTCACCCAAAGGCGATGTAGTGATGGTCGATATGCGAAAGAAAACGAAGACCAAGTAGCTCTAAAGTCTTGCGCGCAAAGTGTTTCATTTGCTGTTGACGTATGAAATTGCGGTCATAGAGAAAACGTGAGAGACAAGATGTGACCTACACGTATTTCTTGTCTCTGTCGCACCACCATCTCTGGTATTGCTCAATGTACCGTAGCGGCCCGCCGCACGTGGGGCAGGTTGGTGCCGTCCTCTGCGTCTCTTGAACTTGGGTCTGTGCAGGCTTCAACACTATGAAGTCTCCTATGGCTTGGACTTCTTCCCATGATATGTCTCGACTTTCGCCTTTCTTTCCCTCAACGCGCAAAGACAAGCCCATCTTGCCAACCACGAAAGCTACATCTTTAACGGTTCCAACAGAACGACCATCAGAATCTACGACCGTCATGCCCACAAGCATGTCCTTGGTGACGGCCTTTTCCTGTTTGGCCATACTTATCCTCCTTTCCGTTGGTAAGTGCGTGTGCACAGCTTAATAGTTTTACCTAAACGTTCTGCGAGTCCCAAAAAAGTTAAGAACCGCTCGGCATCCATTTGCGCTTAGTGGCGCATCTTTACGTCTTCGACTTTCAACAAGACTCTCGGGCTGGTCTTTGATAAAGAACGATTGAGAGAAGAGATATAGCACAATGCTGTTGGCAGGAAATAGCGGTATGAAAGTCTATTTTGCTCCTAACGGGATCGGTTTGGGACATGTTGGAAGATGCGTGCCCGTTGCGAGGAGGCTCAAGGAAAATGGTGCTGAAGTGGTTTTTTCAACTTATCGGGAAGGCATAGGATACGTTGAGCGCGAGAATTTTCCGCTCATAAAGGCTCCTCCTATCGGGTTCCAAGTCAAACCCGACGGGAGCGTTGATTTCACGCAGACTGCGATCAATCCGGGCCCGTTTTTGGCCACGTTCACTCTTCTAAAACAGCTCAACGCAGAAATCAGAACGATTGAGGGTTTCAAGCCTGATGTCATTGTTTCAGACTCGCGTGCCTCACCTTTGCTGGCAGGGAGACTTTTGAGGATTCCCAGAGTCTGCATACTGAACCAGTTCCAGCCTATAGTTCCAAGGAGAAAGCGTCTTCTACATTTGTCAAGGTTCGCAGACGCAGTCACTTTGACTCTTGTTGGTAAAATTTGGACAGGCGGAAACACGGTTCTAATACCGGATTTTCCGCAACCATACACGATATCAATCGGTAATCTCACCATCCCAAAACCTTACCGAAAAAATGTAAAGCTTATAGGACCGATACTCCCGACGAAACCAGAAGAATTACCGGCTAGAGAGGAAATATGCGAAAAATTGAACCTGCCAACAGACAGGCCAACAATATTTGCCGCAGTGAGCGGCCCAACGTCAGAGAAGGCTTTCGTAACCGGAGTTCTGAGAAGAATCCTGCTGGAGTTTCCAGAAGATTATGAAATCATAATGTCCCTTGGCTATCCAAACGCAGACAGCAAGCCCATACGCCATGGTAACGTTACAATTTACAAGTGGGTTCCTAACCGTTTTGAATACTTAAAAGCGTGCGACTTGGTCATAGGACGCGCAGGACATGGAACGATAACTCAGTGTATGTGCTATGGCAAGCCCATGATACTCGTACCCACACCTGGTCACACCGAGCAGATCAGCAATGCAAAACAGGCAGAGAACATCGGTGTTGCAAAAATCATCTTACAGAATCGCTTGAGCAGAGAAAAACTCCTGCAAAGCGTCAAAGCGACTCTCCAGGGTAAAATGGTTGAGAGAGCTGCTGAGGTTCAGGGAGAAGTCCTGAGGTATGATGGATTGGAAAACGCTGTTCAGAACGTGATTCAAGTGACTGGAAAATAGAAGACTGCAACAAGTGTTTTAAGCCAACTAGTTGAGAACTTAGAAGCATGTTCTTGCCGCGCAAGATTCTAGAAGAGAAGCTTCGAGCATTGTTGGCTGAGGACATAGGACAGGGAGACATAACCACATCGCTGATAGTTCCGGCAGACACAAATGTGAAGGCCTCAGTCGTAGCAAAGCAGCCGGGGATCGTTGCTGGAATTGAAGAAGCAAAGATCTTTCTGCAGAGTTTAGGGCTCGAAGTCGAAGCTTCAGTGAATGACGGGAAAAAAGTGAGACCAGGTGAAGTTCTGCTCAGAATCTCCGGAGATGCTCGCACGCTTCTGACAGCAGAACGGGCCCTGCTTAATCTTCTTTCGCGCATGAGTGGCATAGCGACAGCGACGAGGAACCTAGTCGAGAAGCTTCGAAAGGCCAAGGTTAAGACCAAGGTTGCGTGCACCCGAAAGACTGCGCCTGGGCTCCTATACTTCGACAAGAAAGCCGTGCTGATAGGCGGCGGAGACACGCATAGGCTTCATCTTGATGATATGATCCTGATAAAAGACAATCACATAGCACTGGCAGGAAGCGTCGAAAAAGCCGTTGAAAAAGCTAGGAAACACGCCTCCTTCAGCAAGAAGATTGAAATTGAAGTAACCAAGGCTGAGGAAGTTCTGGCTGCTGTTCGAGCTGGAGCTGACATCGTGATGCTGGACAACTTTTCTCCGAAACACATAGAGAAGGCAATGACGTTGCTCAAAAGAGAGAAGTATTATGGAAAAGTTTTGGTAGAAGCCAGTGGCGGAATAACGGCGGAGAACATCACGAGATTTGCCTCAACGGGGGTCGATGTCGTGAGTCTGGGCGAAATAACTCAGAGTCCAAAAGCCCTAGACATGAGTCTGGAAATCAAAAAATAGCGAAAAGTTGATCACTGGGATAATATTAGCCGCCAGTTGCATTTATCAGAGCGATTTCTATGATTGCAGATACTAACAATATCAACGTAACAATGGCGATGAGGACAGCGGCATTTCTAAGCTCTCTCTTGCCGTAGCCTTGCGTGGTCCGTCGAATGAGCCAGACGCTTTCCGCTAGGCCTATGGAAATCGAGATGTTCTCCAACCAATAGACCGGAATTAGAAAGTATGCGAAGAACAATAACAGCGGCGGTAGTCCAAGCGCCTGGGGGGACATGGATTGTGCGACCATGACCACTCCTGAGCTGTAGCTTGAAAAGAAGCCAAAGATGGGTCCGCCAATAGGCACAAACGTTACTAGACAGAGAATGAGGTTGTGTCCGAAGATGTTTTCTACACTGGCTGTGTTCCGCTCCTGATCTATTTCCTGGTTTATACTATTGGCGTCTTGTTGACTTAGGGGTGTCAGAAGTCCTACAGTGGTGGCGACCTCCCACAGTAGCAAGAAGACCGCGATAGTGATCATCCGCTTTCTTCTTGATGAGGACCTTTTCCAAAAACCGGGCAGCAATCACTTTGCCTCCTTTGGGCTTATTCTCAACGCTCTGAAACCCCTTGCCACGGGATTCAATACTTCTGTCATATTCACCTTCTTAAGAACTTCTCCTGTGTCCTCTGCGTAACCTCTTACATCGTGCTCTGCAGGCATCAACGAGTATAGGTAAACGCTGTTTTCCGTTAGCCTGGGCTGGCATCTGGAAGGCAACCCTAGCATGACAGTTTGTTTCTCATCGATGGCTCTTGCGCTTGCATAGAGTATCGCGTGTGCGCCCGATGTTAGCTCGGCGATCCTTACTGGCACGCTTTCTTTGCCTATGGCCAGCATTTCGACCCCGTACTTTTGCCTTATTTCGTTGGCGATTTTTCTCAGTCTCGGCAACACCTTCAACAGGTGGCGTTTGGCATTTGCAGAGATTTTCATGTTGGTGAATTCTATCGGAGAGAGCTGTTCAAGCGTAACCGACCCCAAGGACATGTCGAGGTGCACAACATCAGCTTTTGCTTTTGCGATGAGGTCCCTGCAGAGTTCTGCTTCGTGTATTATGACTTCGTGGCCGTTTTCAGCATTGGCGAAGATGGGTTCGGCCAGAAAAGCGCTTGCTTCCCTGTATGGTGGGAGGGCTAGGACTGATGCGGCTGCAACGATTGTCAATGGTTCAAACTTATCGTTGAGTATGGCTGCAGAGGAATCTGCCGCGATTATTCTCAACCTTTCACCTTGCTTATCAATAAGCACGCTGACAAGAATTTATGTTTGCTGTCCTAAGCCTTGCTTCTTCAGGCATGTTCCCAGAATGAAAATTTCTGAGCTTTTGGCCCTGCTGGCTTTCGGTTTCACCACGATTACGGTTTCGAAGCATTGTTTCACCTTGTGTACGAAGTCGTCAAGCATGTCTCCTTGGAACACCTTCACGAAAAAGTTTCCAGAAGGTCTCAATATCTCCAGCGCTATTTCAAGTGCCCGCTGTGACAGGTCTATCTGGCGAGCATGGTCAACTTCCCATATTCCTGAGATGTTCGAGGAAGCATCGGAGATTACGGCATCGGCTTTTCTTGGGAGCATTTCCAGAATCTGCTGAACTGCTTCTTCTTCTGTTATGTCGCACACTATCGTTCTCACGTAGAGTTGCGGAAACGGTTCAATGTGCTTCAGGTCGACGCCTAGGACAAAGCCTTTGTTGCCGACGGTTTTTCGTGCCGCTTGGATCCAGCCGCCTGGCGCTGCGCCTAGGTCGACGACAACGTCGCCGTACTCTATGAAATGATATTTCCCTATGGCTTCAAAAAGTTTGTAGGCTGCCCTTGAGCGGTATTTTTCCAGCTTTGCCTTCTTGTAGTAGTAGTCTCTTTTTCTGTCCTGAATCCATGCCTTAGGCAAAACTAGCTGTCACCAACAGCGCCCAGCTCGTCTTGAGAAATATAATGAAGCCACTCTGTGAGCTTTTCACAATCCTGCGGTGAAATGGCACTTGATGGGTCACATCGAGGGTTGTCTGGGCACATCAGGCATGGGCAGTCAGCTATCGAGTCTATTGATGCTGGTAGCCTTTTGGGAAACAGTCTGTACGTCCATCTTCCCTCTCGGAGTTCTTTCTCTCTCCGGATGAGTCCTTTGTTCTCGAGTTTAAGGGCTATTCTGGAGCCTTCGCGGCTGCTCGCGTCCAATTCATGCCACAGGTCAGATTGGAGCACACCCTCAAAGCCTGTGGTCATTATGAACTGCAGAGCCCTTTGCTCCAAGTCATTGCGCTTCGGCATCTTCATCAATTCCAAGTCTTCCTCTTTAATATGTGCAGCTTTTAAATAAAAAGCTGTATGTTTAAGATCGACAAAAACAATGTTGAAAGATGGGAAAATGAAGAATAAGGCACGAAGAGGCTACTGCTTGGGAATCGAATCAACGGCTGACGACTTCAGCGTTGGTGT